>ULQL01046999.1_pt1 | contig 33893 bp, 51 predicted proteins | sample 1954411 | NCBI WGS metagenome assembly ULQL01 (sample SAMEA4835654, study PRJEB28245) | human gut metagenome | biome: gut microbiome; material: fecal sample | place: Denmark | collected 2008 | reverse complement strand
CATCCACTAAGAACTTTCCTTTATACGGTAAACAGAAATACTATAAACGTAAAGATAGCTTATTATGATTGACTTTAAGTGTAATTGTGCTATATGCCATAGGCTTATAAGCAAGAAAGATAAGAAAAATTACCCGTTTGAAATTGATGGCATTAAGCTTTGCTATAATCATTTTCAAATGGTATTGTGTGCTGGATTATTATTTGAAGGCATGGACGACGAATGGCATTTTATTAACGCTAATGATATAAGATTATTATGATAGCAAATTTTTATAAAACGCAATACGGAAATTACCGTAATTCTGTGCTTCTTGTAACAAGAAATATAGAACATATTCCGTCTGTCAAAACAACTGTTATATACAATGGTCAAATGTTTTGTGTTGACAAACTGGAATTTAATTTAGATAAGTGTGAGTATAACATTTATATGGCTAGATTATGAAATATGTAATACTAAGAGCTGTATGCAAATTCTCCGATGGTTCTTTAAGAACAATAAAATATGATGAAAACCATGTAACAGAAGAGAATGCTTGCAATGATATAGCTCAATTCAAGAAAAATCTTAAAGATAAGCTTAACCAGCCATTGCAAATACTTGGAGTAACTGTAAGTTCAATAAATTTAGCTTATGAAGAAAGAGACAGTAGACAGTGAAAAAGTTGTAGAGCGCAAATTGGTTGAGCTTGTTAAGATAAATGGTGGCATGTGTATAAAACTGCTATGTGACCAACTTATAGGCTTACCAGATAGAATGTGCTTATTTCCGGGCCATAAAATAGTTTTTGTGGAATTAAAAACAACTGGACGAAAGCCTAAACGCATACAGGTATATATGCACAATAAGCTTAGAGCTTTGGGCTTTAGAGTTGAAGTAATAGATACGATAAAAGGCGTTGAACAATTTATAGACAGTATTATATATGGAAATTAAGTTATTAGAAGTTGCCGGAGTAGTTCCGGTATATAAAGCCCTCCATTTACCATTTGGAAAGGGAATGAGTTCGGATAGAGATAAAGATAATGCATTGATTGCAAAGCTTATTCATGCAGGCCCTGAGCACGCAAAAGTGACAAGAGGCGTAATATATTGGCTTGAAATAAAAGCTCCAATATATTGGTGGCGTGAAATGGAAACGTATCGTATTGGCAGAGAGCGTTTATCATGCGAAAGCACTATGCACATAGACTGCAAAGGACTTAGCGGCGAAGAACTACAAAAGGCGAAAGCCAATATTCCTATGGGCAAAGAACAAAGAGCGATTGACTTGTATAGCGCACAATGTTTACGTGAAATATATAGGCAACGTGAGCATCACAGATTACCAGAATGGAAACAATTCTGTAAATTTATAGAAGAGCTTCCATATTCAAGAGACTTTATACTATGCTAACAGAGAATAATTTACATAAATATCAATTAGCTTGCGTGCAGCATATAATCGAGCATCCATTTTGTGGTGTATTTGTAGATATGGGCCTTGGCAAAACCATATCAACTCTTACTGCTATAAATTATTTGATGTTTGATTATTGTGAAGTTAATTCTGTATTAGTTATAGCGCCAAAGCGAGTAGCTGAGTCAGTTTGGCAAGAAGAAGCAGAGAAATGGGAACATACAAAGCATTTGCGCTTTTCTAAGATTATAGGTACTGCTAAACAGCGAATAGCAGCTGTTATGGAAACAAAAGCTGATATTTATATCATATCAAGAGATAATGTTGCATGGCTTTGTGCTTTATATGGCGGAGGCAAATTACCTTTTGATATGGTAGTAGTTGATGAGCTTAGCAGTTTTAAGTCTTATAAATCAGAGCGTTTTAAGGCATTACGTGGTGCAAGGCCTTATCTTAAAAGGCTAGTAGGACTAACTGGTACACCTGCTCCAAATGGACTTATTGATTTGTGGCCTCAAATATATCTTATGGATAGAGGCGAGCGCCTTGAAAAGACAATATCCAGATATAGAGAAAGGTATTTTCGGCCAGGTCAAACGAATGGTCATGTTGTATATTCATACGATTTGATGAGTGACTCAGAATATCTAATACATAAGAAAATAGAGGATATTTGCATAAGCATGAAAGCCGATGATTATCTTGAAATGCCGTTTAGGACAGATAACTATATAAAGCTCAGGATGCCAGAAGCTATAAAAAAGCAATATGACGATTTTGAAAAGAACAAAGTACTTGACTTAATAAATGCTACTGAAACAATTGAGCAAAAAGATGAAAACGGGAATTCAGCATTTATAGAAAAACCAGTAGAAGTAAATGCTATTAATGCTGCTGCTCTTTCAAATAAATTACTTCAATTCGCAAATGGGGCCATATATGATGAGAAAAGAAACGTGTTTCCAATCCACGACATTAAGCTCGATGCTCTTAAGGAGATAATTGAAGATGCAAATGGCCAGTCTGTACTAGTGGCCTGGACTTATCAGTTTGACAGAGATAGAATCATAGAATATCTTAAAAAGTATAAGCCAAGAGAGCTTAAAAACAATAAAGATATTGAAGACTGGAATGCTGGCAAAATACAAGTTATGTTGGCGCATCCAGCATCAGCAGGCCATGGGCTTAATCTTCAAGCAGGAGGCAGTATAATAGTTTGGTTTGGGCAAACATGGAGTCTTGAGTTGTATCAACAATTTAACGGGCGTTTATACCGCCAAGGCCAACAGAACCACGTTGTCATAAACCATCTGATACTGCAAGGCACTCATGACGAAGATGTAATCACAGCACTTAAATTGAAAGATAAAAAGCAAAGCTCTTTAATGGATAGCATAAAAGCAAAAATCGATAAATATAAAAAATTTATGTAAACTATGGGACGTAATGGCAAAAAACCTTCAGTATTTACTGAAATGGTAAATTTTATCAACAACAATGCTGGTAAAAAAATAAGTTCAAAAGAAATTCTACTTGGTAAAGAGCCAGGCAGAAATTCAGAAACTGCGTATCTTTACAAGTTTATAAAACTAGAGTATGTAAAAGCTGTAAACGACGGTTTTGTGATGCATAAAGATACAATGTATGAGATAGTAAAACCATTTCCTAAACATTACAATTCTGTTATGTTTATGGATGAACTGAGAGTGGCAAATGGATTTATAGCTGATAATCATGAGCGCAAATTGTATTAAATTATCAAGACTAAAAGTTGGAGATATTTTCTGTTATCGTGGTGTAATATATGAAGTAGTCATAAAAAATGCATGGACAACTACTTGTAGATACGCAAATGATGCTAAAACTCCTAAATATCTTTATTGTGATTTTAATAATTATACAAAAGTAGAAATATGAAAGCAACAGATGTACAAATAGGTGGTAGCCATTATAAAGATATGGCTATGCAACCAATAGAGCTTATAACTGCTTTAAGATGCTCTTTTATACAAGGATGTATTATAAAATATATTAGTAGGTATAAAGCTAAAAATGGAGCACAGGATATAAAGAAATGTATTCATTATGCTCAATTAGCTATTCAGTTAGGAGATAAAAGAAGATGCAATGATAAAACTCTCTCTCTTAGCATAAATAAGTTTATTCTTAATAATAAACTGACGATACTTCAGCGGAGAATTATTACTCAAACTGCATATAATAACTATGAGCAAGTTATTCAATTTTGCAAAGAATTACTGCAAATAGAATATCCAGAAGAGCAATAAAATCTGGCCAAGTTAAGAAGTGTTAAGTGAATGCGTTTTATAATGAAAAAATTTTCTATTCTCGAAGAAAATTAGTATATTTACACATCAAAATAAAGATAATAAGATGGACAAGAAAAGAACCTTTCAGCAAATAGCCAAAGATATAAAGTCAACATGGCTTAATGTATATTTTGGTGCGGTGCCTTATTTAGAGGCAATGTTAACACTTGACACTTCAGACCCGAATGCTATGTATTTTTATGATACTGCAGGAGATATTGTTAGATACTTCTTGGCAAATGCACAAACATTTAGAGGTGCTGATGCAAGAAGATTAAAAGAAGAACTTAAAAATTTAGTAGTGTAATGAAGAAAATAATTATCGGACTATGTGTTATCATAGTAATACAAGCTTTATGTATTGTCTATATGAATAGTGCTATAGACCAAAATACTAAGTATATAGAAGCTTTAGAACGATATACAAAAGCTTCTATATATAAGAAAGATGCACAGCTTTATCTTATGAATTCTCAATGGAACAACCCAGAAGTTCATAAGCTATTGGCCGACTCTTGTAAAATGGATTGTATTAACTATAAAAACGGTAAATAATCATGAGTAACATTTTAGAACAAGCAAACAAGATTGTAAATGAACGCTCAGAGGAAAAAGAGCGTCAATATGGGCCATTCCAGGCATCAATGGAAAGAGCAGCAGCTCTTTATAACCTGATGTCGCCTAAAGACCAGCAAATAACAACTGCTGGTATGTATAGAGCTATGATAGCTCTTAAGTTATCACGTGAGGCTTATGCACACAAAGAGGATAATCTTCTTGATGCAGTAGCTTACATGGGTTCTATGAATGACTATCTGGAAGAGCATAAAGAAATTTTTAATGACAAATAATCATGAAGCAATTTATTAAAAATTTTGCCTATATTTATTATGGTGTATGTGCATAGTGAATGTATACAAGGGCTACTACTGTTAGTATATATGGCTTTATTATTTACCGCCATTGTGTCGACTATTAACAAACTATAAAAAAATAATAAAGAACTTAGAGATAAAATTAAAAATAATTATGGCAAAAGTTTATAACACAACAGACCTCAGACCTGACCAGGCCTTTGAGCGTCATGTATTTCACAGAGACCAATTTGCACATTATCTGCGATGGACTCATATCTTGAAAGAAGCCAAAATTGGTGAGTCTATTGTTGATTTTGGCTGTGGAGCTGCTAACTTGCTTGAGGTATTATACAGAAACAAGTTTAAGCAGAAAGAATATATCGGCATCGATATTCGCGAAAAAACAATTCAAGAAGCAGCTGAGAAGTATGCCGATGTACCTTGGGCTCATTTCTATGTTGCTGACCTTGTTAAAAACTACATGGATTTCAGCAAGTTTAATGCTGATAAAGTCTGTGCTTTTGAAGTGCTCGAGCATGTTGGCAAACAGAATGCAGATGCATTTTTGGAGAACTTTAAGGCTTGTGGCAATAATAACGCTACTTATTACCTTTCAACTCCAAACTATGACCCATCTGTAGGAGCAGCTGGTAATCATACTTATGACTCAGGTGATGGTCGCGGAGTTGATGTGCAAGAGTTTGACCATTGGGAACTCGAAGGCATATTGTTGAAGCATTTCAACATAGTAAAGAAGTTCGGTACATTTGCTTCAGCTAAAGACTATAAGCCACTGATGAACGATTGGCAACAGAAAATGTTTGATGCTCTTAAAGAGTATTATGATTCAAACCTCATTGCCAATATCATGGCTCCTATGTTCCCGGATGCTTCACGTAATACTCTTTGGGTATTAAAGCGTAAGCCGGGAGATGTAAAAGTTGCTCCTAAAGCCACTGAGCAACCAAGTTTATTAGATGACGATTTAATGTAACAGATATGTTGAACTTAATTGCTAATTTGGCATCACTATGAAAAGTTTAATTTCAGTAACTCCAAGAGAGTTTAAACGCAACTTCAATGAAGTAATGGAAATGTGCACAGATATGTGCATGACAACCAATCAGGAGATTATTATCACTGTTCCTACGAGCAGAAAGTCAAATACTCATGCAGAAATAGCCAAGCTTGTTCCTGTAGAAGGAGGTATTAAGTATAAGTACAATAAAAAACTTATGGATAAGCATGGCATTAACGCTTCTAATTCTAAGCTTTCAAAAATTGGAGCTATCATGGCTGATGCTTTTGAAAAAGAAGGAGTTTACAGCCTTATAAGTCCAGAAGTTGAAAATAGACTTGCTAGAGCTGTAGAAACAGCAGCTAAGGAACTTGTTAAAATGATGTAGTCATGAAATTTGCAAAAATAAGAAATGTAAAGTCCCCTGTTCGTGGGACTGGTAAAGCAGCAGGAATTGATTTTTTCGTTCCTAACTTTGGCAGTAACAAAGGCTTTATTGTAAATCCAGGAACTGATGTTTTGATACCATCAGGTATTAAGATGGAAATTCCAGAAGGATATATGCTTATGGCAGCTGATAAATCAGGAGTTGTAACTTCTAAATGGGCTTGCCTTGGAGCTGGTAGAACACCGAAAGCAGAAGCATTTGAAAGCATCGTTATCCTCGGAGCTAAGATTGTAGATGAAGATTACCAAGGTGAAATTCATATACACGTTGTTAATGTCGGTAAAGCCAAGGTCCACATTAAGCCAGGTATGAAAATAGCACAATTTATTCTTGTGCCTGTATCGTATGAAGGCCTTGAAGAAGTTTCTGAGTCAGAGCTTTTCAGCCGTTCATCCAAGCGTGGTGATGGAGCACTCGGGTCTACTGGGTCATACTAAGGATTGATTTTCACATTATTCTCGCGCGCAATATCGCACTTTAAGTACATGAATGATTGAATAATAATGGAATAATAAGCGCGCTCTAGAACGCGCGAGAATATATAAACTTTAAGCACATGAAACAGCTCAAAAAGAAAACAGTTGAAATTCCACAAGCCATTTATACAGACCAATTTCTTAGATTTGTGGCTGTTTATGCTAACAAATTTAGAGCAACAAATGGTTATGGGAGATGGCTTGCTGAATATAAGCGAATGGATGAGCAAGGTATGTTTAAGCCTGAAAAGCTGAGAGAATTATATATCAAAATACTGGATGGCTCAAATACCTTATCATACATATACTGGGATGCCGTACATTATATATGTATACAAGCGCTTGATGCTGCTAAAGCTTTTGCTTTAACCAACTCGTTTGAAATTAGAGTAATAACTGGTGAAATTGCTTTTAATGACGACTATGAAGAGCTTAAAGATTTATCTATGGAAGAAGCATTAACTATATGCAAAACCATGAATGAAGAAGCTGAAGAATTGTTGTTTAGAGTTTATAACAGCAACACAAATAAACTTGTTAAGTAATATGGCAACGATAGCTGAAAATACTCTTATAATAGATAGTCCAGCTGACTTAGAAGCTGAGATGTGTCGATATAACTGCCATACAAAAGAAGAGCTCGAAGAAGTTCTCTGGTATGACTATGGCGCAATTCTAGTGTTAAACTTTAAATATGAAGAGTCATGACAAAGAAACTTGTAAAAGGACAGGACGTCTATATAGTACCTTTTGATAGTAGAGATAAGCCATTTCATGCTAAGGTAATAGGTTTAGGCTCTAAATACATTACTGTAAGCTGGCTTCATTATACAGAAAATAAATTCTATATATCTGATTGGAAGCATATTAATGGCAGATATACTTTGTATTTATCAGAAGAGCACTATAAAGAAACAATTGCTGCCGATAAAAAGCGAAAAGAGATTTATGAATACTGCTCACGCAATTTACATAAATTAGATTATGGCCAATTGTGTGCAGTAGAGGTTTTAATAAAAGAAGCATGTGAAAAATGAATATATCATATAAAAATGCAACAGAAGCCTTTGAGGATTTATATGACTTTATAATGGGCCAAGGAGTAAATACTAATGTTGGGACAAAAGCTGTTTACAATGTTGGTTTTTATCTACTTAATCCTCAGCAGCGAGTTATAACGACAGAATGGCGTAAATTCAGCGAGCGATATGCAGAGCGTGAATACGCTTGGTACATGTCATGTGATAGGAGTGTAGCTGAAATCAAAAAGTATGCTCCTATATGGGATAAAATGCACGGTGGAGATAACATTGTCAATTCTAACTATGGGTGGCAATGGACTCGCAATGGCCAATTGGCAAAGTGCATTAAGCAGCTTAGAGAGAATAAAGATACCCGTCAAGCTTGGCTTACTATATTTGACGGCAAAGAAAAAGATGACTATAAATATGATACGCCTTGCACTTTGTCCGTAGGCTTTGATATTAAGCCAGGCATCGAAACTCTTGATATGTGTGTAACTATGCGAAGCAATGATTTGGTTTATGGTTTTTGTAATGACCAATACTGCTGGACAAAGCTTCAACAATTAGTTGCAGATGAGCTCGGTGTGCCAATAGGCACTTATTACCATTTTGCTCATGATTTGCATATATATAAGAGACACTTCGATATGCAAGAAAAGTATTATAAATAACAACTTAAAAACTTATAAAAATGAAGCTGGAAGATTTAAAAGTTATTGATATTATTCAAATGCCTCAGTTTGAAAAGCATATTGAGGCTTTGATTAAGGACTTGTACTTAACTAGTACGAAGATTATGAATGAACATCCAGGTGTTCAATTCAAAAGAGGCCCCATTGAAAGATTACAGGATAAAAAGGTATTTGGACCTAAAGCTCTTGCTGCTCTTTACGCGAAAGTAGTCGATAAGACTATAAATGCAAGCGAATATCCTTCTACACTTAGAACTTTTATTAAAGGAATAGGTGACGAAGCTTTTCATAGGACTTATGTTGAATTAAAGCAAGCAGAAGAGGGAGAAAAAGTAAAAACAATAATGGCTAAAAAGGAAGAAGATGAAAAAGGTGCTTAAATTTTTATGGAGATGTGTAGGTGTGCTTTATTTCCCTATATATCTATTAGCATGGGTATTGCATAAAATAGCAAGACTCACACTTGCAATCGTATACTTTGGATTGCTTAACAATCGAGCTGGAAAAGATATAATCAAGTCATTATTTAAGTGGCATGGAAGATATTAAGCAATATGGAGACTTAACTGAAAAGGAACTCTTTGAATTTCTCGATGAAATTAAAAGCGATGATGAGGATATTCAAGAGGCTCAATCTGAGGCAATTGAAAAAATTACCTTAGAAGAAGAGCATGTTGAATTATCTGAAGAAGAGCAGGAAAACAGAGAGATTGAAGCTAGATATGGAGATAAAACGTCATGGACAGGCTTAGGTCCAAACAATTGCCGAGGTGTAAAACTGTTTGGACCTGAGGGACAGCGCAGAGCTGCAATGGCTAGCATAGAAGCTAAAAGGAAAAAGTCTCAACGGCTTAAAGAAGATAGAATACGTATTCAGCGTGAAGCTTTCAGGCAAGAATATATACGCCTGAGTGACCCTATAGGAAATGAAAGGATTAAGCTGTTAGTTTCATCACTTGTTAAAGAACACACAAGAATGGTTGATAAATACTCAACTTATATAAACAAGCGATTAACTACTTTACTTAATCCTTTTATTCCACGTAGGTTAAGAATATGTAAAAGCTTATATCCTGACTCAATTCGTCCATGTCCTGGCTTTTTATATAAGGCGAGTGAGGAATATGGTGCTGGATTAACTTTCTGGGCAATGCCTGATATTCCATATTACTTTACTCAAAATACAGAGCAGAAAGTTCTTATGGAGCATAAATCGCCATTCTTGATAAATGTAGACCAGTCCATAAAGTTCTATCATGAGCATCTTAAAAAAAGAGCAGACAAAGAGCTTAAATATGCTTCTTTAATATATCAAAAAGGCGTATATTCATACTTTGACCTGTTAAGGCTTAATCCATTTTGGTATGAAGTTTTATATAATGATTTACAAAACAAGATTAAAGAAATGGTATGAAAAGTAATAACACTAAATTAGCATTGCCAAGAATTTTAATCTATCAAGATGAAAACTGTAAAATCCTGGTAGATTATTTGGTGTATAACGGCTTTCAAGTAATAACCTCAACTGAGAATGATATACTAATCAAAATCAGAGAAAAGAATTATGACTTATGCATATTAAGCCATTATAAAACAACAGATGCCTCTATGAGGCTAAAGCCATTAAAATTTTTGCGCAAATCAGATGATAAAATACCGGTAATAATGGTATCGGATAAAGCCCGATATGAGTATGTTATTGAAGCATTTGATGAAGGTGCAGATGATTACGTTATAAGGCCATATAACATTGAGGAGCTTATAAGAAGAATAAAAGCCGTTCTAAAAAGATGTGGCGTGCGAGTAAGAAGTATAGAGCCATCTTATGAGATAGGCGATTACCTGTTTAATACAGTAGATAAAATTCTTACTATAGGCAGTGTAAAAACACAGCTTAATAATAAACAAAGCCAAGTTCTTGCTTTACTATGTGCTTATAAAAATGAAACATTACCTAAGAAAATACTTATGCAGCAAGTATGGACTGATGATAACTACTTTAATAAACGTAGCTTAGATGTCCATATATGCATGCTGCGAAATATGCTTAAAATGGATAACCGAGTAGCTATAGAAACCATACGAGGAGTCGGTTATTCTCTCGTTATAGAAGAAGATGAAAGCTTAATGTAAAAAAGGCAGACTACTTTTCTGTAGTCTGCCTTATATTTCTCTCGTTCACTTGTTAAGCTATGTGCTTCTTGAAATTCTTCAAAAAATACAAGCTCATTTTTCCTGTCACAAAATCCTCATCTTGATTGCCTGTATGAAAACACTTAAGGCCATATTTATTGGTATAAACCTTAAAATCACCGCATAATTCTCTCGTTCCAGTTTGGTTATTAAACCACCACACTCTAATATGATTTGCATCAAGCCATTTTATTTGCTGCTGAATATATTTGGTAAGGTCCTCATATTCATCATAATCGGCTTGGTCTTCAACATACGGAACAAAGGTGCATTCTATAAGGTCTGAGTCATCAACTGCTTTCCAATCATCTTCTATATAAAAATTATTGGAAAACATTTCAGATACCTCATTGGCTTCTTCCAAATTGTCTTCGTCTAATGGCTCTTCACCATAATACAAAAAGCAAAAAGCGTCATTTGATATTTGCAAAGTCTGCTTTTTGCTGTAATCTAAAACAAAATTGCTCATTTATTCTCCCGTTCTATAGTTTCACGATATTTCTTCTCAAGCTCTGCTATTTCATCTAAAGCAGCTTGAGGCTGAACTAATTGAACAGCGATTGGCAGTTCATTTTCTTCTTGCATTGCTTGAACTGACTGAGAGCCATCAAGCAAATTCTCTTGCTGTACCTCTTGGGTATTCTCTTGTTCACTTATTTCCATATTGCAATTATTTATTTTTGTTCAACATTTCTCTCGTTGGGCCTTGTGATATTCTCCTGTCCAATTGTGGCGGATATTCTCTCGGCCATTTCCTCTGTTAACTCCTGTGCCACACTCGGGGTCCAATGTGGACAATTGCTGCATAGTCCACTGTGCACACGAGCTACACAGCTTGTACACTCAGGCATAAGCTGTTTAATCATAATGGCCATGCGGCTTTTATGTGTTCTAGTGTGTAACATTTTTTAACAGTTTTACTTTTGTTCTTTTATAGGCTAAAGTACAAAATAATCTTGATATAAATTACTGTTTTACAGACTTTAACATAAAAATTTTTCACTGGTTTATTGCAGCTTCAAAATAAAAATATAGAGCTCTAAATGCCTCGAAAATATATGAAATTTCATTATTCTCGTTCATTCTCTCCTCATTTCTTTTTATAGATTTAATTTACTATTATTCTCAAATAAAAGTGTCCTAGAAGCCAAGAAAATGAGTCAACTTTTTAGCCATAAATTTAACAGCTATTTATATAACTGCTTGGTGGCTTAAAGCTCAAGAAAGTCCATGCCTTAATTCATATTATAGGCTTTATAAAAATACATTGATAGATACACTTCTTTTGACCTCTATCGCGTCAAATTGAGTTAACCCATGTTATAGTACACCTAAAGCCTAAAAGTGTCCTAGAACGCGAAAGAAGCATGTTTCTATGAGTTTACATATTTTAACATAAATCGCAATAATACAAAAATAGCCGCATATTTAGATATGCAGCAAAAAAAAGCCGCCTCTTTCGAGACGGCTCCATGGGAGAAACGGTGTCAGGTGGCTGTGTTATGCAAGTGACTCCTCTTCGGCTGTAGTCTCAGCAGGAGCTTCTGCAGTTTCTCCATTTGCCTGACCGGCAAGATATTCATCCAGCTCCTTCTTTGCATCCTCGAGCTGTTTCTTTTTGGCTTCCAGCTCTTCCTGAGCTTTCTGCAACTTCTCCTCTGCCTTCTTCACATTCTCCTCGCAGCGAATTACGCGGTCCTGAGGAGTAAGCGAAGCGCGGGTTGCTGCTGCCTCACGGCGTTCCAAATATTTAGCATTGAGCTGCATACCTTCTTCGTCGAACTCTTCGGCAATCTTAATGCCATCAGCTTTTACAACTTTGTGCATAGTCTTCGTTGCAAGCGGATTGCCTTCGATAGGAGCCGGAACTGAAATGCGGTAGAGCAAGCGCTGAGCTCGTTTGTCAGGCACAATTGCCACGATACGGCCAACTACCATTTCGATATGCTCTTCGCCGTTTTCGTCTGTAGTACGGTATTTCTCAAATTCTACCGTTTTACCTATGTTGCCGATAACTTCGTTAACCTCTTCGGCAATTGCTTCCGGTGTCCATTTAATTTTGTCTGCCGGGTCTTTTGCTTTGCGAGCACGGGCTTTCTTCTCCGGCTCAACAACTTCGTCCAGAATACGAACAAGATTACTGTCGTGTACCTTAACGATGCGACGTCCGTCATCTGTCTTAATAGCGTAAAGAACTTTGTTTGTGCGCTTCTCCTCAATCACTCCCGCGATATAACCATCAACCCATTCTGCGGTGTTGAAAGGAACTGCCTGACAACGGTGGTTAACATTCTTCTTCAGCTCTTCGGCCAGTGCATGACGGTCCTCATCGGTCATCTTCGGCTTTTTCTCAAGAGTTGCTTTGCTGCTGTTACTCATCGGATTAATTCCGCCATTCTCTTCTGCTGCTTTTATAGCCGCTTCTTCTTCTGGTGTCAATGGATTTTCTGTATCTTCGAACTCCTGTACAGAGTTTGCTACTTCAGACTGTGTTTCTCCTGACACTGGAGCTTGAGCTTGCTCACGAGCTGCGAGTACGGCCTCGATAGCCTTCTTGTCTTCGTCACTTGCTGTTGCCAAAAGAGCGTTCAGCTTCTTCGTTGTCATCTGCGAAAATTTCTTTGTTGCCATAATACTGTAAATTTTGAATTGTTATTAAAATGTTATTGTTTAATTTTGATATTGCAAATATACTATGTTTTTTTGAATTATTGAGCCGCTTTGGGAACTTTTTTCCAAGTTTTATGTTAAAAAATATCAATTGAGTTTCTTAAACGGCCCTAAGAGTCCGAGAGTACTTATATTATATCCCTCCTTGCCAAAGAATTTGAGTGCCATATTAGCCAATTTCGTTGTCCCTAAGGCATCCGAAGACGCTATTATGATAGCTACACAACTCTCATCATTGGGCACGATAGCACAATCCGAAATGGCTTCTATGAAGTTCTCCATACTGTCCAAATTCTCTCGAGTGGCCTCAACTTCAAGCCTATAAACCGTTACAAACATTTCATTTCTTGCCATGTTATTTAGCTTTTACGGTTTTGTAGCTCTTGCTTACCTCTACGCTGAACACGCCGTGCCAAAGAGCAAATCGGATTGCTGTTTCTGAGTTGTATTGTTCAACTGCAATTGTCGGTGTCAAAAACAATGTTTCTGACTTGGTTGCTGAAAATTTCATTGTTACCATATTACTGTAAATTTTTATTAGTTGCTCCGCAACAATATTGCGAAAGCAAGGGTTAAACTTAGTGCCGCTGTAGGTGTCGCTCCTAAAATCCGCTTCGCTTGATACTGTTCCACGAATATCGTTTCTCTCCGCAGCGGCTAAGGTCATGCATTCTCTTGAGGAGTGCCGTCCCATTCTGTTACTTGCTCGAGTACAATGTACCGGCGTTGCTTTGCGCGACACATAAGAGCCGCATAGCTGTTCGCATCTGCTTTGTTATCAAACTTCTCCACAACTGTGGGATTGAAGATACTGCCTTTATAGGCAACTGCTACATAGAAAACTGTTGTTTTCATATTGCTGTAAATTTTAGTTGTTTTGGCTATCGCCATATCTTTTTAAGTATATGCAAATATACTACTTTTATTTTAATCTGATTACTGCTTTAAGAACTTTTTTCGTTAAATAATGTTGGTTATTTTACGTTCATTCTTGCTGCATATTCATCAATTTGTTCTCTTGTGAGCCACTCAGGTTTAACCGGCAACAAATCGTAAAGCTCTCGCATTTTATCGATTTGTTTCTGCTCGTCGTGAGCCCAAAGGCAATGCTCAGCATTTCGGCCGCCGTGGCCAAGATAGTAATTGCAATCGCATTGAAGCCGGTTGAGTAGCATGTATTCAAATTTATAGTCTCTTGCTGCCATGTTAATATATTCTTAGAAATTTGTGCAAATATAGTCTCTTGCCGTATTTCACAATATACGCATAGCCGTTTCTCTTGCTGTAGCGTATCTCTTGCCAACGGCCTCTTGTGACCTCTGGGTCCCTTACTGTGAACATGATTGTGCTCACATACCTTGCCGCATCGCCTGAGTGACTTATTTGTATCTCAACACACTCAGCTCCGTCATGCAAAACTCCTGTTCTCTTGAACTGCGATTTGTTATTTTCCATTGCTGTAATTTTTTATTGTTATAAATCGGTGCCCGGCAGGAGAGTCGAACTCCTGTGCGTCCAACCCGGGGCGAACGGCTCCGGCGTCCCACTGTCGTGGAACAACCGGCAATCCGTTTTATCGAATATTTATGCCGTTCTCGTCTACTGTAATTACCTCAACCAGCATTGCCTTGCCAGGTATTTTTCTTGTCTCGGTAATTTTCTTGCCGTCCTCTTCACGTTCTACTGTCTCCTTTTTCGGTTTGTCTTCTTTGTAGATACAGTAAGTGTGTTCGTAGTAGCCGCGCAAATCGTCGCGTTTTACTGCGTCCTTGATACACTCGAGGATATTTTTTTCGGCATAGTAGTGGCATTCACTGGCAAACATTCTCTCACCGGTTATTTCCTCGTTGTCAATTCTTACTTTTCCTGTTTCCAACATACTGTTTGGAATGTTCGTCAATACGAAACGATAATTACGGTTTACTTTCATTGCTGTAATGTTTTATTGTTTTATGCATGCTGAGCTAAAGGTCCAGAGGGAGGGCTCAGGTCTTTGCGGTATTGGCGAACAATTATTATTTCTGTTTCCGCGATGGGAGCTGCTGTCGTACGCTCCGGACCTTGATTACTCAGTTTCGATATGTAAATATACTCATTTTATTTTAATCGGAAAAACTTTTGAGCAACTTTTTGTGTTAAATTTTGTTTATAATCTCAGTTGTTTCGTTCGTTATTTCCGATATGCAAATATACAAATAATATACGAAACACGAAACTTTTTGGCATATTTTTTTTCAGGCTATTTTATGGGTGCTAAAAAAATAGCATATAAAAATTTTATGGGTTAAATCGTATTAAATTTCCTGGTTGTTTCGTTAATAAGTTGAAATAATAATTTTATACCTGTCAGCTAATAAAATAATTGGAACCTGAAAATATATTTGATTAGGAAGTGTTAAATTTTCGTTAAACCTTGTTGGAGGAGAGGCTATGAGCCTGTCTCTGGCTTGGAACCTGAAAGTTATTTTACCTAAAAAATGTTAACAGGCTGATAGCCTTAATGCTTCTTAACGAATTAAACCATAATTAACGAATTAGGCTGTCAGGCTTAACACTTCTTAGCCTGATAGATTTTTATATTTCAAGAATTTTGCCAATGTGGAAATTAGGCCCCTGGCTGGGAGCGGCAGTGCCCCTTATATATAGTATATAGAGCCATGTCCATAGGCAGAAAAATTTTTTGGCTTCAAATCATTCTCGCAAATTGCCACCAAATCAAAATTCGCAAAATCTGTCATTCAGGCATTCTCGCAAAAAGGCTAACAAATCATAATATAAGTATGAGCAAGGCCCAGAGGCTCATAAATTCTCATTCTCGCATACATTCTCGCAAATATCTATCTAGGCCCTTAGACTTAATAGGGAATTGGCTTCAAATCATTCTCGCAAAATCTGTCATTCAGGTATTCTCGCAAAAAGGCCGTAAACAAGAGAAACAAAATAAACAATTGATTGTTTCTCAATAAGTGATTGATTTTCAATGAGTTAGACATATTATAAACAAAGAAACAATAAGAACTATAAATCTTCTGAATGGGTTGTTAGATAGAATAAATAGAATTAAAGAATATAATCTATAAAAAGTCAAGACAGAAGTCTCTCAGAAAAGGAAGGAAATCATAGTTTACATCGTTTATTGTTTACGCGAGAATGCAATTATTTTTACGAGAATAGAAAATTTTTGCCAATCTAGAATTTAACATAAAAAATAACTGCGAGAATTTTTATATTACATTATAATTTATTACATTTGCAGCATAAAGCTATAACAATAATAATAAACTATAATATGGTAAACATAGAAGGTATACAGGTAGATTTAGTTGGGAATATAGACTCCCTCTTAGCCGAATGGGCTATATTTACCGTAGAATTTGAATATGATAGTAAGGTTATCGTCTGTCATACTTTAGATTGGACCGTGCGTAAGGGCCTAATATCACTTGTAAAAAAAATACTTAGCCCAAAAGTAGAAAGTGTAGATTTAAGGCAATCGCTTATAAATAGCAAATACATAACGGTTGAAGTAAAAAGCATATTCAAAAATAGCAAATATGAGCTTTTGAAAAATAAATACGAGCTGATAAAAAGCAATATGACCTATTATCCTTATGGATATAATTTTTTGCAATTAGTTAACAGCGATGAAAAGCCATACGCATTTGCTTTGCATAATGAATTGATAGAAAATGTAAGTAAAAGCGCCGCATTGCACATAGAGCTATTAAAGAAAGGAACAAGAGGCAGAAAAGCCAAAGCCGTATATCAATATGATATAAATTCAGGGTTGTTTGTAGAAGAATATAGTTCTATAGGTGAGGCCGCAAAAAGCTCAGGAATATGTGCGAGCAATATATGTATGTGTTGTAACGGGCATATAAAAACAGCTGGTGGATATATATGGTCATATGAAAAATACGGCATAATAGATTTACCAGAAAGTAATCGCGTAAAGGCAAAAATACTCTCACAATCTGAAGTAGAAGAAAGAGCGGAGACCATACTTAATAAGCAACAGAGATTTATAAACGAAAATTGATATGAAAACAGATAAAATAGCACAGAAATTAGCAGATATACTGCCATCACGCCCAGTAGTTCCTGGAATGTCTAATCCGGACACATCCACGCTTGTAGAACAAGAGGCCACGCGTATTAAGGCAAAGCAAGACGCAAAAGAATTGGCTCGTATTAAGTATCTTGAAAAGCAAAAGCTTAAAAACCTTCAAGCTAAACAAGAAAAACGCCAATCATTAGCAGAAGAGCTTGGTGTGGAAGAAATACCAGATGGCCAGACTGAGTTTCAAGCCAAACGTATCGTAGAGCAGCAAAAACGAGTTGAGGCTATTGAGGCACTTGAGGCTCAGACTGTAGAGCCGCTTAAAGCAACTGAGTTAGCAGAACGCCATGACTCGGGCAAAGGCTCATATTCATCAGCTATACGCTCAGCACTTCAGTTACAAGGAGCATCAAGACCTGAAATAACAAAACTTCTTACTAGCCTTAATATCAATTTAAGTGTTCAGCTTACAAAGCAAGACACGGCCAATTTATTGGCTTGTTTGTTAACGTGCAATGAAGCGCAGTTGGCAGCTCTATATAGTAATAAAAAGATACCAATTGTTATCAAAACAGTTATAAAGCGCTTGCAAGAAGATGCAAAACTTGGCAATATAGAAACAGTTGAGAAGCTTTGGGACCGCGTGTTTGGAAAAGGTCAAATGCAACTTAATCTACCAGAGCAGCAACAACTCCAAACAGGCATTATTCCTAATGTGCCTGTAAGTCGTGAAGCGTATCTGATTATACGTGAAAACTTAATAAAGTAAAATAAAGATGGATAAACGAATAGAAAGAATGATTGAAAGAGAAAAAGCTCTTTCACATGAATACCTTACTAAAGTTCTTGAGTATGAACCAGAATCAGGAACATTTATATGGAAAATAAGAGCATCTAGAGCTGTAAAGCCTGGAGATATAGCAGGTTCCTTAAATAAAAATGGATATTTGCTTATAAAAGTAGGAAAATATATCTATAGAGCTCATAGGCTTGCATGGTTTTATTTTTATGGGCAATGGCCACCAATTGAAGCATACCAAATAGACCATATAGATGGCAATAAGCTTAATAATGCTATAAAAAACTTAAGAGCTGTATCAAATGCTAAAAATACAAGAAACCATAAGTTATATAGCCATAATACATCAGGAGTTAGTGGTGTCAGCTTTGCTGAGGCTAATAATAAATGGAAAGCTACTATAAAATATAATAGCAAAAATATACATCTAGGCTATTATGCAAAGTTTGAAGATGCTGTAAAAGCAAGAGAAATAGCAGAAAAAGAATTAGGATATACTACGAAAAAAGAAATATAAGCATGAAGTCACTTAAAGAAATGCAAGAAAGAGCTTTAGATACTACAAAGCCCGGAACTGTGAACCCAAAAGAACTTCTTCAGGTTGAATTACTATCTTCTTTTGAGAAGTACACAAAGTGCATGTTTAAGGCACAATATCATAGAAGTTTTATAGTCGCAGAACATCATAAGAAAATGTTTGAAGTATTACAGGACGTTGTAGATGGTAAGTGTAAGCGACTTATTATCAATATAGCTCCACGTTATGGTAAAACTGAACTTGTTATCAAATCATTTATATCGTGGTGTTTTGCGCTAAATCCAAAATGTCGATTTTTGCATCTATCTTACTCAGATATACTTGTGAATGATAATTCTGAAACAATCAGAAATATCATGCAAGAAGAGCTTTATAAGACTCTTTTTCCTAACTCAGCTCTTGCATCTGAAAAAGGGTCAGCCAAGAGATGGAAAACTAAAGCTGGAGGAGAACTTTATGCAGTGTCGACTCAAGGCCAAGTAACTGGATTTGGTGCAGGAGCAGTAGACGAAGTACCAGATATTGATAAAATGGACGGAGGCAATGATATATTCACATTTGATGACCATACGAATGAGATGCTTGATATGATAGGAGCTACGACAAACATTTTCCAAGGTGCGATTGTAATCGATGACCCAATTAAGCCAGAAGATGCTGAGTCAGATATTGTCCGCGAGCGTATTAACATGCGATTTGAGAACACAATTCGTAACCGTACTAACTCGCGTAACACTCCAATCATTATAATAATGCAAAGGCTACATGAACATGACCTTTGTGGCTATTTGCAAGAGATAGAGCCAGACGAATGGACTGTTTTATCACTTCCAGTTATACAAGTAGACCCAGAAACTGAAGAAGAACATGCACTTTGGCCAATGAAGCATACACTCGAAGAGCTTTATAAGATGCGTGAGATAAATCCGCTTGTATTCGATACACAGTACATGCAGGACCCAACACCAAAAGAAGGTCTTATGTATGAAGGATTTAGAACTTATAAGATAGAAGAGCTTCCAACAGGCACAAAAGCACTTCAAAAGTGGAATTATACTGATACAGCTGATACTGGAGCTGATGATTTGTGCTCAATTTGCTTTATAAATACACCTGAATACTGCTATATAACTGATATTTTGTTTACAGATGCACCTATGGAGGTCACAGAGCCAAAACAAGCCGAAATGTTGACCAAAAATGGCACCGTTGAAGCCTTAATCGAGTCAAATAACGGAGGCCGTGGCTATTCGCGTAATGTAAAGCGCATATTAAGAGTTGATTTGCGTAATTTCAGATGCGCTATTAAAACATTTACACAGACAGAGAATAAAAAGGCACGTATTTATACAGCCTCTGCTAATGTTCAAAGCGATATTCTGTTTCCAGAGAGCTGGGAAAGGAAATGGCCTAAGTTTTATAAAGCTCTTATGTCATATCGTAAAGATAATAAGAAAAGAAACCAGCACGACGATGCTCCAGATTGCTTAACAGGGGTATATGAAATGCATGCAAGAAAAGGTGGGCGTAAAAAAATACACTTAAGAAACTAGTATGGAAAAGATGATAAGCCCGAATGGAGTTAAGGCAAACATGTGTTGTGCAAGCTGTTTACATAATAAATGTCTATATTACACTGGAGCGCCTAAAGTTACAAGATGGCGGTGTACTAAAAAAGATAAAGCCATAATTAACGGCAGAAATAAGTGCAGCTATTATGTAATGGATGAATTTTTTCAAAAAAGAGGCTATAAGGTGATAAAAGATTAAATTCTCGCATTATTCTCGTAATTTCTAGGCTTTCTAATTATATATGAATGACTAAATTATAAACCTTGAATAAATATAATGCGAGAATATGAGATAAAAAATACCTCTATAAAAAAATGTTAAAAGCGGTACAACTTATAAAGAAATTTAGTATATTTGCACTGTGGAGAAGTCAATTCGAAGCAAAAATACAGGTAATTCGATGCAAGTTAAGGGTAGCTGCTCGGTAGTATTAACATTAAAAACATAAATAATATGGGATTAAACTGTGGATGCCCTGCCGGTGCTCATATCGCCGACCTTGAGATTGCTGAATGCAAGGAGAGTATGGGGCAAGTTCAAAAAGTTGCATTCCAGCGCATCTATAAGACAGCTGGAACGAAGAACTCTGTCACTGATCCGACTAAGAAAGCATCATTTTCTACCTTGTTTTCTGCGGCTGATGGTTCTAAAATGACAGTTTCTCCGTATATTCAAGGACCTACTTCTGAGCCTGGTGCAGCTCGTACATTCGGCGGTGGTAACCAGACACTTGGAGGTATTGAGATTACAATCGGCCGTGAGCCGACAACGTTCTCTGCCACTATATATCAGGAAAGTCAGAAGACAATTACACAGCTGAAACAGTACATGTGTGAAGAGATTGGTGTTTGGCTTATTGATGAAAACGGCAACATTGGCTGCTTGGTAGATGACCAGGATAAGCCTACAACATACTTCCCAATTCCTATTGGTAAGTTCTTTGTTGGCGACAAGAAGCTTGGCGGTTTTGAAGAACCGGACAGCAATACCATTGAATGGTCATTCTATCCTAACTGGAGTGATAACTTCTACATCATCAAGCGTGAAACATTGGACTTCAATCCTCTTACAGATTGGGTTAATGCCGCTTCCGCTGGAGCTTAAAACTTTCAGTTATGAGAAAGAAAAAAGAACAAACAGTAACATTGGTTGTGCCTAAATACAATATGAGGCAGGAGTTTGGCATTCAGCATGCCGAACGCCTGCTTGATATGGGCACAGCCATAAATGGTGGATGGGAATTACCTAAAGATAGCAATTATACTTACGACGAAGAAAATGGCCTTAGAGTTAAATCAGATAAAGCAAATTCTGCAAAAGCCGACTAAACGTCAGACTATTCAGAAAGCTGTAAATATGCAGCGCCGTCTTAGATTTCATACTGAGACGAATGTTGCTGTATCTGACATTAGCCAACCTACGACTATATTCCTTGATTGGGTAAGACAGTTGCTTCCGAAGGATAAATTCAACATATTCCTTCATCTGTTCAAATTTCCGTTGCCTACACCTGCTGTAGTTGAGGACGTCTATAGAGAACTCGAAAGGGTTTTCTATAGTCGTAACTCATCAAGCTCATACCAGTTTACAGACTCAGAGCTTGCAGAAGACTGGTCTCAGTATAAAAAGAATAACCTCAATGAGCCAGAGGTGTGGAAGACAACTGGATGGAAGAGAATGCAGGTATCGCCAAATAGTATTTTGGTAGTAGACCTTCCTCAAGTACAAACATCTTTGCGCCCAGAGCCGTATTTTTATTGGCTTGAGATTGATGCTGTAATTGATTACCAGACTTTTAGACTTGATGAAAATCAGTTTGAGTGGCTTATTTTCAAACAGCCGGAACATCGAATAGCTGTATTTGATGATACTTCTATAAGAGTATATCAGCTGAATGAGAAAAATGAAATTCAGTCACTTATTTCAGAGGCAAAGCACGATTTAGGATATTGCCCAGCTCGGTTCTTTTGGTCAACACAACTCAATGAGAAAAATAAAGACCTTAAGAAAAATCCAATTACAAAAGAGCTGTCAAATCTTGATTGGTATTTGTTCTTCTCTATTTCGAAGCAGCATTTAGACTTGTATGCGCCTTATCCTATATATAGTGTGTATGAAGCCGATTGTAATTTTGAGAATAATGAGACTGGTGATTACTGCGATGGAGGTTTTCTACGCAATGCAAAAGGTGAGTATAAAATTCTTAATGATGGAACAGTTGAAAAGTGTCCTTGCTGTAGCGAAAAGCGTATAGCTGGTCCTGGTTCATTCTTAGAAGTTCCTATACCAAATCAATCTGAAGGTGTCGCAGATATGCGTAATCCTGTTCAGATAACTACTATCGATAAAGACTCACTTGATTATAATGTCAATGAGTGCACAAGGCTTAAAAATGAAATTGTAATTTCTGTTGTTGGTTCAGGTGGTACTGTAAGTGAAAAAGAAGCTATCAATGAAACTCAGGTAACTGCTAACTTTGAAAGCAAAACCTCAGTTCTCAATGCCTTAAAGACCAACTTTGAATTGGCACAGAAATTTGTCGAAGATACTGCTTGCAAACTCAGGTATGGAGGTGCTTTCATATCATCTTCTGTAAGCTGGGGTACAGAGTTTTACGTTTTCACAGTAACAGAGCTATATTCTAAGTACAAACAAGCGAAGGAGAATGGTGCGTCTAACTCAGAACTAGATGCTATATCGCAACAAATTCTTGAGGTTGAGTATCGCAATAATCCTTTGGTACTTCAGAGAATGCTCATCTTAAAGCAATTGGAACCATATCCACATAAAACGCTGGATGAAGTGTTAAAATTGTATGAAAAAGAGTTATTAAATGAAAATTTGGTAAAGCTTAAAATAAATTTTAGTACTTTAGTCGAAAAATTTGAACGTGAGAACATTAACATAATTGAGTTTGCTTCAAATAAGTCAATGAGAGAAAAAATAGATATTATAAACAAAAAACTTTTGGAATATGTTACAGAAATTGGAACTTCAGCAACTACAGGCACTCAGTCTTGAGGATGTTAAGTCTTATAAGAAAAAGGCCGTAGAGCGTAAAGCAGAACTAGAAGCTGCTAAGGCTAAAGGCGGAAAAGCTTGGACAAGCGACTTACAGGAAGAGCTTGACGAGGTAGTTCTTTTCCTAGTAGATGTTGATGATGTTATCGAAGAAAAATCATCGGCATCGAAAACACAGGCTAAGAGTGGTTATACTCCTAAGCCGGGTACTGAGAAGATGGTGCACTTGTCAATTGTGCGTGGTCGTAGGTTTAATCCAATGACTGGCGAAGAAGAGTCATCAGCATATACTCAAATGTTCACATTCGCAGAGTGGCAGCTTTTCAAGAAAACGTATAAAGGCCTTGGTTATACCATTATGGCGGCCTTGCATGACCCATACGGAGATGCTGCAGAGTTAGTACAAAAGTAATTAACAATAAAAACAAAGCTATATGTTAACAATTGAGATGCTACGACAAAGTTCAGCTTTAACAGGTCTTACAGATGACCAGCTGAATGCAATTGCTGAGATGTCAAGAAATGATGAGAATACCGTTATAGGTACTAAAATCGGCGCATTGCACGGTCAGTATGACACTGATATTCTTGGCATTACAGGCATTAAAAAGAAAGATGGTGAAAAAAGTTACGACTATGCTAAGCGCGTACTTGGCGAGTACAAAACTAAAGCAGAGTCTGTGAAAACAATTCAAACTCAGCTTACTGCTGCTCAGGCACAGGTTGCAGAGCTCCAGTCTAAACTTGAAAAAGGAGCTGGCGATGAAACTTTGAAGCAACAGCTGAAAGATGCTAAAGCTCAAGTAACTCAGCTTCAAACTCAGCTTCAGACAAAGGAAACTGAGTTCAATACCAAAAAGGCAGAGTTTGATAAAACTATTAAGGACACGCATGTAGATTATGCTTTTCAAGCTGCTACAGCAGGTCTTAAGTTTAAGAGTGGTATTACTGAGCCTATTCAGAAGACGCTGCTCAACGCTGCAAAAGCAGAAGTCCTTGCAAAAGGTACTCCTGATTTCATAGAGGACGGCCAAGGAGGAAAGAAACTTGTTATTCGCGGTGCAGATGGTAATATCCTTAACAATCCGAAGAACAATCTTAATCCTTATACGATGCAAGAGCTTGTAATGGAAACATCGCTTAAAGATGTAATCGATACAGGTCGTCAGCAGACAGGCGGTGGAACAGGAGGCTTTGGGTCTGGTTCAGGCGGAGCAGGTGGAACACTTGATTTGTCTGGCATCAAGAGCCAAGTTGAGGCCGATAAAGCCATTGAGGCATATCTGCTTGCAAATGGTTTGACCCGTGACTCGCAAGAATTCGCAGACCAGTCAATGCAGCTGAGAGCTGAAAACAATGTGGCAAGTTTACCTATTAGATAAAAAATAAGTTATGAAGTATAAAAAGAAACCAGTAATAATTGAAGCAATTCAATTTGAAGACACAGCTGAAAGAATTTGTGAGCTTTCTGAGTTTATGGGAGGAGTGCATGTAAATTATGAGGATAAAAATAATCCTTATGTCCCTATTGAAACTTTAGAAGGCACAATGCGAGCAAGTGTAGGTGATTATATCATTAAAGGTGTAAATGGTGAGTTTTATCCATGTAAGCCTGATATTTTCGAGAAAACATACGAAAAAGTATAAAGAATAAAAAATGCTATGAGGCGTAAAAGGGTAATGCACCATATTAGCATAAGTATTAACAATTAAAAACTTAAAAGTTATGAGTCTAGTTTTAACACGTATCCAGAACATTCGTGCGAACTCTAACCTTGATAAGTTTGAGTATCGCCCCAGTAGGTACGGTGCGCTGAACGCTTTTATGGTGCAGTCTGAAGACCCTACTGGCATCCTCACTGAGGAACTGAAGCAAAAAGCAAGGACCTCCATCGGTAACACGCTGGAAACTCCGGTAATTGACTATGATGCTGATATTACTATCGGTAGTACCCGCACTTTGACAATTGCCGACAGTGAAAATACTTCTAAAATGGTGCAGATTACGTTTACAACCTATTCTTGGGGCTTCACAATTGCTCCGGCTATGTACATGAACAATGAAATCGGTATTCAGAAGGACTTTGAAACCAAGTTCATGAAGTATCTGTATGCATTTGCAAAGAAGCTTGATGAAGCTGCGCTTGCTCAACTTGCTGCTAGCAAAACTCAGATTTTGAAGAATAAGTTGCTTTATGACTTTTCTTCTAATGCCATCAATGCAAAGTGGACTGAGCGTGAAAACGTATTTGGTGACCTTGAAGTTATGATGGGGGCAAATGACTTCTATGGCCAGTTGCATCTTGTAGGTGACCCTGGTGTTGAGTCTATCATGCGTAAGTTGCAGCAGCACGGTCTTTACAATGACGTAAACAAGCAGAATGAATTTGGCACAAAAATTGTTCACTTGACGAACAATATCGCAGCTGCTGAAGGTAAGTATGCTCAGGGTTACGCTGTAAATGCCGGCTCTCTTGGAATGTTGACCCGCTTCGAGCGTGACTGCTTGCTTGGAACTGTTTCCGGTGACGGCCATGAGTGGGGTATTGCTACTTTGCCTTTGCTGAACATGCCTGTTGGTACATATTTCTACGATTCTGTAGGTGATTACAATACTATTGCAGGAACCGCTACTGCTGATATGACTCGTACGCGCAAAGAGCACTATGGTTTTGCTGTTGACGTGGCCTTCTTGACTGCACATAACAGTTCTCCTTCTAAATTGCCTAGTCCTATCTTGGCATTCAACGTATCAAGCGAGGATGCTGCTTATGCTAAGCCAGTTGTAGTAGTTAACTCTGAAAAAAGTCCAGTTAATACTAAAACAGTAGTTTAAGTTTAGCGAATACCGATAGCAAATCTTTGAGTTGTTATTAGCTTTGGTAGGAGGCACACTGAGCCACTAGGCGATAGTGGCCTCCTATTTTTCATTAAAAATTAAGAATTATGGTTAGAGCCAACGATATACAAGAAAAACTGTTACACCTTATTGGATGGGAGCAGAATTATGATACATCAGACTTAAAAATATCTGATGCTTTAACCGTGAGTGAAAGTGGCTTATATTTTCAACAAATTCATCCTTTGCTGACTTTGCAGAATATGTCATGTATTGCTCCGGACTTTAAGAATATCACTTTTCCAGAATACAATTCTGAAAAGGAATATAGCAAAGGCAATGTAGTTGATTATCAAGGAACACGATATAAAGCGCTTCAAAAAGCACAAGGAAAACAGCCTGATATTGAGTCTGAGTATTGGGTTGAAACCAATTTATTTTCTGAATGGCTCGAGAGCAAAACAAAAGCAAGCATTCAAAAGGCTATTGCTAGATACTGCAATGAAAAAACGGTAGAAGGGACAAATAAGCCATTATGCGAAAGTCGTACTTTGTTTGATGGAACAGGTAGATTAGTAGATACTGTAAAGAATAAGAAAAACCTAGTTGGCTTTGAAATTGTACCAGTAAGAGCAAAAGGTGTAACCGCAAAGATAAATAAAATATGCCTTCAGTTTACTAAAGCTGGAGAATATACTTTGTATCTTATGCATTCAAGTATGGATGCTCCAGTAAAGATTATAAAGATTAATAAGATACGAGATAATAGTGCTGAATGGTTTACAGTCGATGACCTCTATTTGCCATATCAAAGTGAAGATAATGATGCAGGAGGAAGTTGGTATTTGTGCTATTTTCAGTCTGAACTTCCAGAGGGAAGTCAAGCTATTAGAAAAAATAAAGACTGGTCAAAAGAGCCTTGTGGTTCATGCTCACGTAGAGAATTACTTGCTTGGATGGCATGGTCTAAGTATCTTGAAATTCATCCATTTTTTGTAAATGAAGAACTTGTAGATGCAGTTAATTTCAATGATGACTTTAACGAAGATTTTGCAAAGTGCCCACTTCATCTATGGGATGTTGAAAATAATCAATATACTTATGATAACAACTACGGATTAAATTTAGAAGTTACTGTAAGCTGTGATATTACAGATTTTATAATTGAACAGAGAATGATGTTCCAAGATGTCATAGCTAAGCAGGTAGCTGTAGATATGTTACGCGAATTTGCGTACAACTCTAACGTAAGAACAAATAGGTATTCAATCAATGCTTCTCGACTTGATATATTATATGAGGTAGATGGTGACTCTTCTTCTATGAAAAAATCAGGTTTAAGTTATCAGCTAGATATGGCTTTCAAGGCCATTAAGCTAAGTACTTCTGGAATTGATAGAGTATGTTTGTCATGCCGAAACAATGGCATTAAATATAGAACTGTATAAGTATGGCTGTAAAACGATATAACGCGACACTCCGCAATCTGGAATATAGGTTGCGAAGTTTTAAGGATAGCTTGCCTATGCTATTAGAAGATATTGTGCGTGACAAAGAAGACGTAATAGTATCAGCTATAGCAGATGACCAGTTATATCGTCGTGGTATTAACGGTAGAGGTGAAAAGATAATGGATTATATGCCATACAAGCCTAAAACCATACAAATAAAAAAGAAAAAAGGTCAGCCTACTACAAGGGTCACACTGCGAGACACAGGCACTTTTCATGAGTCTATGTTTGTAGTATTTGACTCAGAAGGTTTTTATGTGACTGCGAGTGATGAAAAAACACCTGAGCTTATTGAGAAATATGGTGAAGAGATTTTTCGCTTAACGGATAAAAATTTTACCAGAATAGTTCGTTCTCATATAAGAAAAGAATTAGTTAAACGATTAAAACAGGCAATAAGGAAATGAAGGAAAACTCAGTACAAATAAGATTTAAAGAAGACCCTGTATTGCTTGATAAGATATTACAGGATATGCAAAAGTCACTTATGAACAGACTTAAGTGGCTTAATTATGCATTTGGTAGAGCATATAAGCTCGTAGAACATAGGCCAGATGGTAATAAGTTTATATACCCTGCAATGTATAATGGCAACGGAGAATATGTGTCACTTTTACCGAATGATAACTTTGGCAATTTTTCGTGGTTTGATATTTATGACCCACAAAAGATTACTGAAGTAGTTCAATCATTGCCACAATATACTTTCAGCGGGGCCATTATATTCTGGTATGACCTCAGTAGCATTTATGAAGATGAAACTGTTATGCATACAGAAGAAGTAAAAGATGAAATTATGCGGGTATTAACTACTCCAGGTCTTATTACTACAACTGGTAAGCTTGTTATAAATGATATATATGAGCGCTTTGAAAATATATACAAAGGTTATTCAATAGAGAAAATCTATAATAACTATACTTATAAAGGAGAAGGTATACAAGATATTGATAAACAATTCTTCATGTACCCTTATGCAGGAATACGAATTGAATTTACTTTAACAACTAGAGAATTATGTCAACGGTATATTTTATAACAATGCTTTCGGCTTTAATATATATAGCCTTAGCAGCAGCATTTGCTATTTTGCTAATTGGAAAACTCGGTGTGCGCGATGAGATAATTACCAGAGCTCCTAAGCTTATTTCTCAATTATTCGATTGTGACTTTTGCTTAAGCTTTTGGACGTCGCTTATTCTCGCTATCATTCTCGCTATTTTCTTTAATGAGATGAGTATTATACTTATTCCTATCATATCAACCCCTATAACGCGAATTTTAATATGAAAAACCTGATAGTAAATAAAAAAGTCGTACGGGTATATGACAGCATAGATGAAATGCCCATTGTAAATTTCCAGAAGTACAATAAGTATTTGCTTATAGACTCTGGAATTGGCTCAGACGCAGATGATATTGATGCTCATATAACTAGTGTTGCCAAATTCATTAAAAGTAATAATGCCAAAAAAGCTTTGCAAGAACTGCAAAACATGAGGCAAAATATGTATATGGTGAACAATGAAATTTCACCGAGGTACTTAGCTTTTGCAGCTCTTATTCATAGCATAGACGGTGAAGAAGTTAATGATTTGTCAGACGATGGACTTAAAAATATATTGGCCAGGCTTAAAGAAATAAAGCATTCAAAGATTATAGACTTTTTGACTTGGCTTAAAAAAAAAGTAACCACCGAACTTGAAATGTACTTTCCAGGAGATTTTGTAAATCCAAAGGAAAAAGATGCATACGATAAGTTAAAGCAAAGAACACTTCTTGTGTTGGACTCTATGATAAATGACACAGATAACTCTGAACAGATAGAAACCATAGATATGATAATGCTTAATATGCATTCTCCAAAATCATACATAGGAAGTGAGTCTGTTGAAATAAAATATGATAAGCAGTTTGAAAGTACTTGCCTTTTGATAGCTCAAAAAACAAGTATGGATGCTAAAAAGATGACAGTACTTCAATTCTATAACGCTGTTGACAATATAAAACAGCAATTAGAAGCAGAAAGCAAGAGTGTTAAACGGCATAAAAGGAAATAATTATGGCTGAAGACGATAAGATAAAATATAGCGATATAATTGAGCCGGATGACTCGATTGAAAAGCTTGTCAAGCAACTTGGCGAGCTCAATCAGTCATACGAGACAATGGTAAATGCTATCAGGGCAGGTGCAGATAGGATTGTGCATTCTATTAAATCTGCTAGTGGAGCTACAAGTGAAGGGCGTAAAGCTATCGATGAAGCAACAGCATCTACGTCAAGACTTGAAAGAGCTCAGAATGAGCTTAAATTAGCTTTATCTGATACAGGTAAACAGATTGCTTGGCTTAAAGCACAAACTTCAGATGCTAATAGAGCAACTGTAGAACAGCAGCGTTATATCCAGCAAGCTATATCTTCTTATGACCGTCTTAAGTCTGACCTAAAGCAAACAGTTGAGCTATATAAGTCTTTAACTGCGGCTGAAAGAGCAGATAGCGAAATGGGGCAACAGCTACTCAATAATATTCTTAATTTAAAAAATCAGATTAAGGCTCTTGATGACCAAATGAAGCCTCATATCCAAACTCTGTCTGAAGTAGAAAAGGCAGAGCAAAGATTAGCTTATTTACAGTCAGATGAAGGTAAAAGATTACTTGAGTTAAAAGCTAAGATTGCTGAGCTTACTTCTGCTAGAAAACAGCAGAAAGCTACAGTAGACCCATTAGCTCAGGCTCAAGAGAAACTTGCATATGCTCAGTCAGAAGAAAATCAGCAGCTTAAACTCTATTCAACTCAAATACGAGAAGCAAATCAGATTGCTCAATTACAAGCTACAATTGCTAATTCTGCAGAAGGTTCTTATAATAGACTTTCAGCTCAATATGCATTAAATAAAATACGACTTAATCAGATGTCTGCAGCTGAGAGAGAAGCTGCTGACTCTGGTAAAAAGCTTGAAGCTGAGACAAATGCAATTTATCAGCAAATGATAAAATTGCAAGAAGCAACAGGTAATTATAGATTGTCTGTAGGCCATTACCAAAAAACATGGGATGGCTTAGGTATTTCTATTTCTCAAGTAGTACGAGAATTACCTGCTGCAGCTGTATCGCTTAATACATTCTTCTTAGGTATATCAAATAATATACCTATGGTAGTTGATGAAATTAACAGATTACGCGCTCAGAATAAACTTTTGCAAGCAGAAGGTAAAGCAACAGTAAGTGTAACAGGTTCAATAGTTAAGGCTTTGTTTAGCTGGAATACTGTACTTGTTATATTGCTTACTGTATTTTCCATGTTTGGCAAACAGATTATAACATGGGTTGGTAATCTTTTCAAAGCAAAAAACGCTGTAATTTCTATGAATGATGCTTTAGATAACATAGCTAAAGAGCTAAAGGAAACAAATGGTGGATATGGTGATAACATAGTATCTATAAAGCAATTACAGCAAGAATGGAAAGGACTTAAAACAACAGCGGAAAAAAATCAGTGGATAAAAGATAATAAGTCAGAATTTGATAAGCTAGGAATAGCTGTCAATGATATAACTGATGCTGAAAATATCTTTATAAATAACACTGAGGCCGTAATAAATGCTCTTAAATTAAGAGCTAAAGCTGCAGCAGCACAAGAACTTGCTTCTAAGAAATATGAAGAAGCATTGATAGCTAGAAACAAAGCAGAGACAAAAGCTGCACAAAGTCCGTCTTTCTGGGACAAGGCCAAGAATGCATTTGTACAATTTTCATTAAGAGGAAGTGTAGATGGCAATAATGTAGTACAAGCAAATGTAAATTTAGCTAATCAACTATCTGCAGAGGACTTTAAAAAGCAACGAATTAAAGACCTTAATGATGAAGCTAATGCGGCTGAGAAAACAGGAGATGCTTATTTCGATTTAGCAGCTGGCTATGAAAAGGCTGCGAAAGCAGAATTAAAAGCGGCAGGAATAGATGAACCTCATAAAACTCGTAAAAGAGAGCCGCGTGATTTAACTCGTACTATAAACCAGAATGATATAAAAATACAAAGAGAATACGAGGAAAGTGTAACTGAATTACTTAAAGATGAATATGCTAAAAGGCGTAAAGCTGCAGCTGACCAGGTTCAGGATGAAAATAACAAGCTTCGTGAGATGTATCGCCTTAACGAAGAATATGTTAAAAATGTAGATGGAAAATATAAAAAGCTTACTGAAGACCAGAAGAAACAAATTGATAGGCAGCAAGAGCTTATAACTAAGACTATTGCTAATAATTTACGAGCATTAGACCTTCAATTACAACAAATTCAGAATGAGCAAAAAGTTGCTTCTTTGCAGACGCAGCGTAATACTATAAATCCTACTGACACTAGCGCAGCAACTGAAGCAGCTCAAAATCAAGAGTCTACTGTAACTACCAATGTAGTAGTTACACGCGACGCTTCTCAGATGGAAGCCTCATTAGTAGAAGAGCGCAAACTCATGGAAGAAAATCTTGATTTGGAATATGCTTTGATACTTGATACTAATAAGAGATTATTAGAAGCAGGAGATAACCAAGCTCGTTCTGAAGAAGAAATACTTATTGAGCTCAACAAGAAAAAACTTGAGCTGTGGAGTGAGTATGACCAGAAAATCTTAGATGCAAGAGAGCGTGATATTGAAAATCAGCTTGAGCTTGTTAAAAAAGGCAGCGAAGATGAACTTAATTTGCTACTTCAGCAAAATGAAGTACGTAGACAATTAGCTTTAGCACAAAATGCTGCTAAACCCGCAGAACAGCAAGTAAGTACATCTGTAATAAATGCACAGTTTGATAAGTCTGCAGCTCAAACTAAAGGGTCATTCCAAATGACCAGCTTTGATGAACAACAAGCTCTTGACGAGGCTGTATTTAATGAAGTTAAACGCAGTGAAACTGAGATAACTCGATTTAAGCTTGAACAAGAAAAAGCTAGATGGCAAGAACAAATACGCTTAGCAGAAGCTGGTGGATTAGATTGGAGTCAAGCTCAGATTGATGCTGCTAAAGCCACGGTTAAAGGCATCGACCGTGAATTATCAGAGCTTGATGACTTTATTAAAAACATCGGTAAAAAAGGTTTAGGCGGTACTTTGCTTGAGAAACTTGGCTTTGATGATGACCAGATTGATGCCCTAAAAGATGCTGTAAATATAGTAATAGAACAGCTTCAATCCATTATGGATGCCGAAGTTGAATTAGCTGAACAGGCTGTAGAAGCAGCTGAAGCTCGAGTAGAGGCCGCACAAAAAGCTTATGATGCCGAGGTTGAGGCTCGCAATAATGGCTATGCTAATAACGTAGCTACTGCTAAAAAAGAATTAGAGCAAGAAAAGAAAAATCAGCAAGAAAAACAAAAAATGCTGCAGGCAGCCCAAAAACGTCAAGAAGCATTAAATACTGTTATTCAGGCATCTTCGCTTATCACTGCATCTGCTAATCTGTGGAGTTCATTCTCTTCAATTCCTATTGTTGGCCCAGCTCTTGCATTAGCTGCTATTGCCACGATGTGGACTTCATTTGCAGTAGCCAAAATTAAAGCTAAACAAGTAACAGCAAGCCAATCTGATGAATATGGAGAAGGAGGTCTTGAGTTCTTGGAAGGAGGCTCTCATGCATCAGGTGATGATATTGATTTGGGTGTAAGGAATAAGAAGAAGCATAGAATGAGAGCTGAAGGTGGAGAAGCACTTGCTATTATAAGTAAGAAGCGAACTAGGAAATACAAAAAGATACTTCCAGATGTTATTGATAGCTTCAACAAAGGAACATTCGAAGATAAGTATTTAAATGCATTTGGTAATTCTGATAAGCTAAATATTTCTCTTAATTCTAATAATAATATGGACCTCTCTAAAATTGAGGATGACGTGCGAAGCATTAGAAAGCAGAATGAAACAAGGTATTATACTATGCCAGATGGAACTGTTATAATGCAACATAGAAATGTTAAACGTATAATTAAAAACTAAAAGATATGATACCTCCGAAATATAAATTCTACATATCAAAGAATAACGGTGATAAAGTAGAAGTAAGACCCCATTACAAAGAGCTTAATAAGAAATATGCAAAAGAAAGTGGTCAAGAATTTTTCCGTATTTCGTTAGATGGAAAAATAAACTTATTTGGCAGTGATTATGAAATAATAAGCCAATCAAGCATAGAAGACCAACTTATTTTTATAGTAGATAAATATAATAATACTTCCAAAAAATGGGTTGAATATTACAGAGGCGAATTTAGTAAGACTGATTGTAAATTTGACCATGATAAGAAGAAATGTGAACTTAAAACTACAGCTGTAGATGGATATACTGAGGTTATGAACAAGTATGAAAATACTTATGACCTTATAAAGCTTGCTCCTGAAATATCTAAAATAAACCTGCATAAACGCTCTCTTATGCAGGTGTATATCGGCGGGG
>ULQL01071609.1_pt1 | contig 34586 bp, 29 predicted proteins | sample 1954411 | NCBI WGS metagenome assembly ULQL01 (sample SAMEA4835654, study PRJEB28245) | human gut metagenome | biome: gut microbiome; material: fecal sample | place: Denmark | collected 2008 | reverse complement strand
AGTACGAGCCGATAGTTGAGGTGACCGAGCCCGGCAAGGAAAAGGTCACGTACGTTAAGATGACGCCCGAAAAAGCAGTAAGAGTTGTAAACGACCATATCGTAAACGGAAACCCCGTTGCGGAATTCACGGTCGGAGCCATTAAAGATTAAGGAGGTTAAACGATGTATCGTTCACATGTGCTCGTTTGCGGCGGTACCGGCTGTACCTCTTCAAACAGTGCCGCTATCATTGAGGCGCTTGAATCCGAAATTAAAAAGCACGGCCTCGAAAACGAGGTCAAGGTTGTAAGAACCGGCTGCTTCGGACTTTGCGCGCGCGGCCCGATAATGGTGGTTTACCCCGAGGGTAGCTACTATTCGCTTGTAAAGCCCGAGGATGTTCCCGAAATAGTTGAGGAGCATCTCTTAAAGGGCAGAATAGTTAAGAGGCTGCTGTTCGAGGAGTTCACCATGGACGACATAAAGTCGCTCAAGGAGACGGATTTCTACAAAAAACAGCACCGCGTTGCGCTTCGTAACTGCGGTGTTATAGACCCCGAAAACATAAACGAATATATAGCGTATGACGGCTATGCGGCTCTCGCAAAGTGCCTCTCCGAATACACTCCCGCGCAGGTTATAGACATTATCTCCGAGTCGGGACTCAGGGGCAGAGGCGGCGGAGGCTTCCCCACAGGTAAAAAGTGGAGCTTCACCGCAGCGCAGAAATCGGAGCAAAAATATGTTGTCTGCAACGCCGACGAGGGCGACCCCGGCGCGTTTATGGACCGTTCCGTGCTTGAGGGCGATCCGCACTGCATAATAGAGGCTATGGCCATCTGCGGTTATGCCACCGGTGCGAGCGAGGGCTACATATACGTAAGAGCAGAATATCCGATAGCGGTCAAGCGGCTTGAAATAGCAATCGGTCAGGCGAGAGAGTACGGCCTGCTCGGCAAAAACATATTCGACAGCGGATTTGATTTTGACCTTCATATACGCCTCGGAGCGGGCGCATTTGTATGCGGCGAGGAAACCGCACTTATGACCTCCATCGAGGGCAACCGCGGAGAGCCGAGACCGAGACCCCCGTACCCTGCGGTCAAGGGACTTTTCGGAAAGCCGACCACGGAAAACAATGTCGAGACTTTTGCAAATGTCGCTCAAATAATACTTAACGGAGCGGATTGGTTCGCCTCCATGGGTACCGAGCGTTCAAAGGGAACAAAGGTATTCGCTCTCGGCGGCAAAATCAAAAATACGGGACTTGTAGAAATACCGATGGGTACAACTCTCCGCGAAATAGTTGAGGAAATAGGCGGCGGCATACCCGGCGGCAAAAAGTTTAAGGCTGCTCAGACAGGCGGCCCATCCGGCGGATGCATACCGGCTGCGCTTATGGATACTCCCATTGACTATGACAATCTTACGGCGATAGGCTGTATGATGGGCTCCGGAGGACTCATAGTAATGGATGAGGACGACTGTATGGTGGATATTGCCAAATTCTTCCTTAACTTTACCGTTGACGAATCATGCGGCAAATGTACGCCGTGTCGCGTCGGCACAAAACGCCTGCTTGAAATGCTCGAAAAGATAACATCGGGCAACGCAACGCTTCGGGACCTTGACAAGCTTGAGGAGCTCTGCCATTACATCAAGGCAAATTCCCTCTGCGGACTCGGTCAGACGGCTCCGAATCCGGTGCTCGCCACTCTTAAATTCTTCCGTAACGAGTATGTGGCTCACGTGGTTGACAAGAAATGTCCGGCAGGCGTATGTAAGGCACTTTTGTCTTATGAGATACTTGAGGACAGATGCCGCGGATGTACCGCCTGTGCGAGAAAATGTCCCGTAGGTGCAATAAACGGAAATGTAAAAGAGCCTCACGTTATAAATAAATCTCTTTGCGTCAAGTGCGGAGTTTGTATGCAGACCTGCAAATTCGGCGCAATAGTTAAAAGATAAGGAGTGTGCCAAATGGAAAATGTCAATATAAAAATTAACGGCATGCCCCTGAGCGTGCCAAACGGAATTTCAATACTTGAGGCGGCGAGATACGCCGGAATTGAAATCCCGACGCTTTGTTTCTTAAAGGATATAAACGAGATAGGCGCCTGCCGCATATGTATGGTAGAGGTTAAGGGCGCAAGGAACCTTGTTGCGGCGTGTGTTTTCCCCGTGGCCGAGGGTATGGAAATATTCACCAATACCGAGAAGGTCAGACGTTCGAGAAAGACCACTCTTGAGCTTATACTTTCAACCCATGATAAAAAATGTTTAACTTGTGTGCGCAGCGGAAACTGTGAGCTGCAAAAGCTCTGCAAGGAATTCGGCGTGGACAATGCGGACGAATACAAGGGCGAGACAATCCATTACGATATTGATGATTCGGCCGCTCATATGATAAGAGACAACAACAAGTGCATACTCTGTCGCCGATGCGTCGCCGCCTGCGATGCGCAGGGAATAAGCGTTATCGGTGCAAACGCGAGAGGCTTTGATACGCATATAAGCTCGGCTTTTGACAGAGACCTTGCGACGGTGTCATGTATATCGTGCGGCCAATGTATTGTAAATTGTCCCACGGGCGCAATAGTCGAAAAGGACGACACGGGCAAGGTGCTTGAGGCCATAAACGATCCGGATAAGTTTGTAATCGTCAACACCGCACCGTCAATCAGGGCAACTCTCGGCGAGGCATTCGGTATGAAGATAGGCACAAACGTTGAGGGTAAAATGGTTGCCGCTCTTCGCAGACTCGGATTCAACAAGGTTTTTGACACCGATTTTGCAGCCGATCTTACCATTATAGAAGAGGCCAATGAGCTTGTTGACAGAGTTAAAAACGGCGGAGTTCTTCCGATGATTACCTCCTGCTCACCTGGCTGGATTAAATACTGCGAGCACTATTATCCCGAGCTTATACCGCATCTCTCCACCTGCAAATCACCGCAGCAGATGTTCGGCGCAACCATGAAAACCTGGTATGCAAAGAAGCTCAATATGGACCCCTCCAAGATGGTGGTTGTCGGCGTTATGCCGTGCACGGCAAAGAAATTCGAGACGAAGCGTGACGGCGAGGCGGCAAGCGGCTATCCTGACGTTGACATCTCGATTACGACAAGAGAGCTTGCCCGTATGATTGAGAGCGCGGGAATTTACTTTAAACACTTGCCCGATGAGGAATTCGACAATCCGTTCGGCGAGAGCACCGGGGCCGCAACTATTTTCGGCGCAACGGGCGGAGTTATGGAGGCGGCTCTTCGTACCGCGGTCAAGCTTATAACGGGTGCGGAGGCTCCGTCGCCGGAATTTAATGATGTTCGCGGAATGAAAAATATAAAAGAGGCGCAGTATGAGGTCGGCGGTCTTAACGTAAAGGTTGCTGTGGCAAGCGGCACCAAAAACGCAGGCTATCTTATGGATAAGATAAAGGACGGTACGGGCGACTACACCTTTATTGAGATAATGGGCTGCCCCGGCGGCTGCATAAACGGCGGCGGTCAGCCTATACAGCACGCCGTTGTACGCAATTTCGTCGATTTAAAGGAACGCCGCGCAAAGGCACTCTACGAGTCGGACAAAAATAATGCGAAGAGATGCTCGCACGAAAACTCGGCTGTCAAGGAGCTGTATGATGAATTCCTCGGTGAGCCGGGAAGCCACAAGGCTCATGAAATATTGCACACAACTTATGTGGCACGTAAAAAGTACGACTGAAGCGCACTTTAAAAATCCGAAGCGGCAAAAATAAAATTAACCCCGATATGCCTTATGAACGGCATATCGGGGTCTTATGTTATATAGTTATTTCAGCGGGTTGTTGTGTCGTAAGCACACGTTTTTTTCAGCACCTTCAATGGCTGCATACGCATATAAGTATTTGCTCAAGAACCGAAAGGACGGCGGTTCTCATATTTTGAGAGCTGTGACAAAAGCCTCTCAACATATTCGTCGAATCTGTCGGCAAACACCTTCCTGCACAGAGGCACTTTCTCGGCAAATCCCGTAAGCCAAGCGGTAAACTCCGCATATTCGGTGGCCTCGCGAGGCGTAATCGTAAATCGAAATTCAATGTGATACGGATATTCCGACACTTTTCCCGAAACAACACTGTAAGGCACCAAATCATCGAATGTGACAGAAAACTTGTGATGTTTCAACACAATTGTAAATCCGTCTTCTGTGTCTACACGTTTTTTAAATGAGGGCAGAAACTCAAAAAATCCGTCCCCTAAGAGAAGTTCCCAAAGCTTTTCAACGCTGCTGTTGCTGATTTCAACCGCAAATCTTATTTTCTCCATATTTAATTTTCTCCGCATATTTCCGCAAGTTTATTCCGGCGTCGATGTGATTATATATCACTTACTGCCGGTAAATTCTATAATAGCACATATATTCGGTGTTTGCAATAAAATATAACAAAAAAGACTGCCGCATTACGAACATTCGGTTCTGCGACAGTCTTTTTGAAAATGAATTGAGTTAAGCTTCAGCTTAATTATTTAGCAGCCTCTTCAACTGCAACAGCGCAAGCAACGGTAGCGCCTACCATCGGGTTGTTGCCCATACCGATAAGACCCATCATTTCAACGTGAGCCGGAACGGAGGAAGAACCTGCGAACTGAGCGTCGCCGTGCATTCTGCCCATAGAGTCGGTAAGACCGTATGAAGCGGGACCTGCCGCAACGTTATCCGGATGAAGAGTACGGCCTGTGCCGCCGCCCGAAGCAACCGAGAAGTATTTAACGCCGTTTTCGTTAGCCCATTTCTTGTAAGTGCCTGCAACGAGGTGCTGGAAACGTGTCGGGTTGGTTGAGTTACCGGTGATGGAAACGTCAACGCCCTCTTTCTTCATTATGGCAACGCCCTCAAGAACGTCGTTAGCACCGTAGCACTTAACGGCAGCTCTCTCACCGTCGGAATACTTTGTCTCGTTTACGACCTTGAGCTCTCCTGTGTAGAAATCATAATCGGTCTGAACGTATGTGAAGCCGTTGATTCTTGAAATGATCATGGCAGCGTCCTTGCCGAGACCGTTAAGGATAACGCGAAGAGGAGTCTTGCGAACCTTGTTTGCGGTCTTAGCTATACCGATAGCACCCTCGGCTGCCGCGAATGACTCGTGACCTGCGAGGAATGCAAAGCATTTTGTATCTTCATGAAGAAGTCTTGCGCCGAGGTTTCCGTGACCGAGGCCGACGTTTCTCTGCTCTGCAACCGAGCCCGGTACACAGAACGCCTGAAGTCCCTGGCCGATAACCGCCGAAGCTTCCGAAGCGGTTTTAACGCCTGATTTAATAGCGAGAGCAACACCGAGAGTGTAAGCCCAAACAGCGTTATCAAAAGCAATAGGCTGAACGCCCTTGACGATAGACTCAACATCTATGCCCTTTGAAAGACAGAGGTCTCTTGCAGCCTCAAGGCTTTCTATGCCGTTGTCGGCAAGGCATTTTTCTATTTTGGGCATTCTTCTTTCTTTGCCCTCAAATACTACATCATTAGCCATTTGTAAGTCCCTCCTTCAATTATTCTTCACGAGGGTCGATGAATTTAACGCCCTCTGCATAACGGCCGTAGCTTCCGGTATTCTTCTTAAGAGCCTCGTTGGCGTCCATGCCGTGACGGATGTCCTCAAGCATTTTGCCGACTTTTATGAATTCGTAACCGATAACCTGATCGTCCTTATCAAGAGCCATATGGGTAACATAGCCCTCTGCCATTTCCATGTAACGAACGCCCTTCTTTTCGGTAGAGAACATTGTACCTACCTGAGAGCGAAGACCCTTGCCGAGATCCTCAAGACCGGAGCCGACGGTAAGACCGTCCTCCGAGAAAGCGGACTGGCTTCTGCCGTATACGAGCTGAAGGAAAAGCTCACGCATAGCAACGTTGATTGCGTCGCAAACAAGGTCTGTGTTAAGGCACTCAAGAAGAGTTTTGCCGGGGAGAATTTCCGCCGCCATAGCAGCCGAATGGGTCATACCCGAGCAACCGATTGTCTCAACGAGTGCTTCTACAACAACGCCGTCCTTTACATTAAGGCTGAGCTTGCACGCACCCTGCTGCGGAGCACACCAGCCGACGCCGTGTGAAAATCCGGAAATATCTTTGATGTCGTATGCCTTTACCCATTTGCCCTCTTCGGGGATAGGCGCGGGACCGTGTTTCGGCCCTTTGGCAACGCAACACATTTTTTCAACTTCCTGTGAATAGTTTATCATTTTGAAGCTCCTTTCAATTTGTTACGGAAACATTATACAGTTTCGTGATAAATTTATCAATAGGAAAAGTTACAATTAGCCGACGGTTCGACAAAAAATATTGTCAATGTTTGCGGTAAACAGGCCGCATATCACCCTTGTCGTAGTAATTTTCGAGCTTCCTTGCCACGGCTCTCACGTCGCTGCGCATTTCATAAAGACACATAAGCCGCCGCCTTGCGAGGTAGAGGTCCTCGCCCGTCAAACGGTGAATTTCGGGAGTAAAGCTCTTAATTTGCCGCGTAAGCTTCTCCTCCTCCTTTAAGTATTCCCCGGATAATTCGGATAATGTCAAATTTATCGCCCCTTTCTGCTGTCGAACAAATGTTCGTCTGCAAATACAATATTAGCAGAAAAGGGCTTTTCGGTCAATAGAACATACCAAAGAGCAATGTAATGTCCTGATTAACGGACTTACTCAAGGCTTACCGTGCAAAAAAACACCGACTCGCTTAAAAAGCAAATCGGTGCAATGCTCAGCATATTTTGACGGGCAGAGGGGCGTCAAAGGTCATTCTGTCAGTCGTAATACCTCATAAGACCCACGACCTTGCCGAGAATTATGACCTCATCCACTATAATGGGCTTAAAGGCGTCGTTTTCCGGCTGAAGGCGGAAATGACCGTTTTCTTTATAAAACCTTTTTACGGTTGCTTCGTCGTCAATCATGGCGACGACTATTTCGCCGTTTGCGGCAACGGGAGTTTTTTCGACAATTACAATGTCGCCGCTGAGAATACCGGCCCAAATCATACTTTCGCCGCGAACCTTCAGCGCAAACAGCGGCTTATCGCGCGAGACTCTGCCGCTGTATGGCAGATAGCCCTCAATCTGCTCAACGGCGAGTATCGGCATACCGGCCGTGACCGTTCCGAGAAGCGGAACATTGGTTACGTTTTCCGCGTCGCCGGTAACACGTATCGACCTTTTTAACATCGGGTCACGCTCTATGTAACCCGCCTCTTCAAGCGCGTCGAGGTTCGCCTGCACCGAGGAGGTTGATTTAAGCCCCACGGCGGCACCGATTTCACGTACTGAAGGCGGAACTCCGCACTGCGAGCGCTCCATAAGATATTCGTATATTTTCTTCTGAGTTTCGTTGATGGTTTTCATCTCACTGCCCCCATTCGATTGCGTTTTTTTCATTGTAACACAAATGTTCTGAAAAAGCAAACATTTGTTTGCCGAAAAACGAGAAAAAAATAAAATTTTTAATTTTATTGTGTTTTTTTATAATTTGTTCATTGTTAATTCACATTTATCGGTTATAGTTTACCTGTACTCGACAGGAAGGGAGCCGCAACCCGTCCGACTGAGTACTTTATACCCCATCCTCAAGCAACCCCTCAATAGGGAATCCCCGATGCCGCAATCGGGGATTTTCCTTTTTTCGGGAAATTATTTTTTGCCTGTACTTTTAACAAAAGTTCGAATTTCCAAGGCACCGTAGGCTGTATGCTTACGGTGCCTTTTTCTATACTATATTATATTGCGGATTGTGGCGGTTTTTTCTTCTTATCGTATACGTTCGGTACTTTGTGTCAAGAATAACCGTGGGAGGTGTTCTTTTGATACAAAAAGAAAAAAGCTCAAAAAAGAAGCTGCTGAAGAAATTGAGTCCGTTTTACATCATAGCCGCGCTGTGCATAGTTTCGGCTCTGGGCGTTTCACTTTGGTCGGCAAAATTTCGAGTAAAGACCGACAACGGCGAGTCAACTCGAAAAACGGAGCAGAGCATTACCGCTGTGTATACCGTCCCTGCGGCGGATATAGTGACGGATGTGCCCGATACTCGTCGCGAAACGGCACCGGATACATCGAAAACCGAAGAGGAGACAAGGCTGTCACGGGCGGCGCAGTTTGTAAAACCGATAGATACCGATGTCATAAAGGCTTTTTCGGGCGACACGCTTGTAATGTCAAAGACAATGGGCGATTGGCGAACCCATAACGGCACGGATTATGCCGGAAATATCGGCGACCCCGTAAGAGCCGTCAACAACGGTAGGGTCGCAAGGGTATATGACGACGTTTTGTGGGGAACGACGGTTGAAATTGACCACCTTGACGGGCTTACCGTGAGGTATTGCGGACTCGGCAAGGGCAGCACCGTAAGCGAGGGCGATGAGGTAAAAATCAACGATAAAATCGGAAATATCTCCGAGATACCTGCCGAGTCGGCGGACGGAACGCATTTCCACATCGAGGCCGAAAAGGACGGAAAATATATTGACTTTGAAAGCCTTTTGTCTGCTTAAATTAAATCCTGCCGCAGCAAAAAGCGTGACGGAGCGTCTTAATTTTAAAAGACGCTCCGTCTTTGCGCGTTAAAGGTTAAAAAGCACTTTACATAACAGCGAATTTAAGATAAAATATATTTAATTATAAGTATGACTTAGAATATGAATGGAGGAATTAAAAAATGCAGCCTGCATATAAAAGAATACTGTTAAAGCTCAGCGGTGAGGTTCTCGCCGGCAAAGAGGGTCACGGTATCAATTTCGACACGGTAAGCGACGTGTGCAAGCACGTAAAAAAATGCTCCGAGATGGGCGTTCAGATAGGCCTCGTCGTAGGCGGAGGAAACTTCTGGCGCGGCCGCTCCAGCGGTAATATGGACAGAACCAGAGCCGACCATATAGGTATGCTCGCAACGGTTATGAATGCCCTTGCTCTTGCCGACACTCTTGAGCAGCTCGACGTTCCGGTCAGAGTTCAGACGGCCATCGAAATGCCCCGTGTGGCAGAGCCTTATATCCGCAACAGAGCGGTTCGTCACCTTGAAAAGGGCAGAGTTGTGATATTCGGCTGCGGAACCGGCAACCCGTTCTTCTCAACCGATACTGCGGCGGCTCTTCGCGCTGCCGAGATAAACGCCGACGTTATATTTAAGGCGACAAATGTTGACGGCGTTTACGATAAGGACCCCAACCGCTTTGCCGACGCCGTAAAATATGATGAGCTCACTCACACCGAGGTTCTCGCAAAGGGCCTCAAGGTAATGGACAGCACCGCGGCTTCGCTTTGCCGCGACAACAATATTCCGATACTTGTTTTCAATCTCAACGATCCCGAAAACATCATTCGCGCCGCAGCGGGTGAAAAAATAGGCACGTTAGTCAAATAACAATATATTTTCAGGAGGAAAAACCATGCAAGAGGTTTATGATTTTGCCAATGAAAAAATGACGAAGAGCGTTAAGTCTCTTCATAACGAATATGTTTCGATGCGCGCCGGAAAAGCTTCCGTTTCGCTGCTCGATAAGGTAGTCGTAGATTATTACGGCTGCCCCACTCCCGTTCAGCAGATGGCTGCCGTCTCGGTTTCCGAGGGCAGAAATCTTGTCATTCAGCCGTGGGACGTAAGCACTATAAATGCCATTGAAAAGGCTATACAGGCGTCAGACCTCGGAGTTAATCCGATGAATGACGGCAAGGTTATCCGCCTTAACTTCCCGCCTCTCACCGAGGAAAAGAGAAAGCTCCTTGCCAAAGAGGTAGGCAAATATGCCGAGGAGGCAAAGGTTGCCGTTCGCTCCATTCGCCGTGACGCTATGGAAAAATTAAAAAAGCTCAACAAAGATAAAGCTATAACCGAAGACGAGCTCCACGACGGTGAGGACGAAGTTCAGAAGATAACCGACAAATACGTTAAAGAAATTGACGATATGGCAAAGAAAAAGGAAGCCGACATTATGGAAATCTGATTTTTCGGGCTGTTTTTCCGCAATACGGCGTCAAATTTCGCTTGAAGTACGCTTGTACGTCTGCGCTCATTTTCCTTGTCTTGCGAAAAAACATCGCCGAAAAATGAGCTGGGGTTCAGGGCTGAGTTTCCCGAATACGGCGTCAAATTTCGCTTGAAGTACGCTTGTACGTCTGCGCTCATTTTCCTTGTCTTGCGAAAAAAACATCACCGAAAAATGAGCTGAGGTTCGGGCTGAGTTTCCTGTAAAACTGCGTTTCTTGCGCCTTGCGGTATGCATATACAGCGGCGGCTTAGAAGCCTTGTCTTGCGAAAAAAACATCACCGAAAAATGTGCTGAGGTTTCGGGCTGAGTTTCCCGAATACGGCGTCAAATTTCGCTCGGAGTACCGACAGTACGCCGTCGCTTATTTTCCTTGTCTTGCGAAAAAACATCGCCGAAAAATGATTTGAGGTTCGGGCCGGCTTTTCCGAATATTGCGTCAAAATTCGCTCGGAGTACCGACAGTACGCCATCGCTCATTTTCCTTGTCTTGCGAAAAAAACATCGCCGAAAAATGATTTGAGGTTCGAGGCTGAGTTTCCTGTAAAACTTCGTTTTTTGCGCCTTGCGGTATGCATATACGGCGGTGAGGTTTTTGCTGCGAGAAAATGTGCGGAAAGCCCGAATATAATTTGCAAAAAAAGCCTGCTTCGTCGGTTGCGGAGAGCCGCTCGGAGCAATATGCAATCTCCGCAATTCACAAAAAGGGTAAAAGCAAATGGATTACGATAATCTGCCGACCTTTGAGGTCTTGCCGAAGCACGTCGGCGTAATAATGGATGGAAACGGCCGTTGGGCAAAAAAACGGGACTTGCCGCGTTATAAGGGGCACATTGAGGGTGCCAAGACCTTTCGCAAAATAGGTGAGTTTGCGGCCGACCTCGGCATAAAGTACATAACCTTTTATGCTTTTTCAACAGAAAATTGGAAGCGTCCCAAGGAGGAGGTTTCCGCAATAATGAATCTCTTCCGCGAGTACCTCAAGGAGGCACTCGGCAGAGTGGAAGAGGACAGAAAAAACGGTATCCGCATAAGCTTTATAGGCTCTCGCGAGGGTATCCCTGCCGACATCAGGCTTCTCATGAAGCAGGTTGAGCGAATAGGCAGAAAAGAGGACCGCATAATGCTCAACATTGCCGTGAACTACGGCGGCAGGCAGGAGATAGCAGAGAGCGTGCGCGAGATTGCGGAGGACGTGAAAAAAGGCAAAATAAAGCCGTCGGAAATTGATATGGACACAATTTCGTCGCATCTCTACACCGCCGGTATGCCCGACCCCGATCTCATTATTCGACCGAGCGGAGAGCAGCGCCTTTCTAACTTTTTATTGTGGCAGTCGGCCTATGCGGAATTTTGGTATTCCGATGTTTTGTGGCCGGATTTTACCGAAGAGGATTTTGTGGAGGCCTTGCGTGCTTATGAGCATCGCAGCCGCAGATTCGGTGGGGTATAATATAAAGGATACGGGTTTTTGGCAGAGAGCCGAAAACCTAAATGTCGAAACCAATATTTAGGAGGCTCTTTATGCTTACAAGAATCGTCGTAGGCGTTGTTGCCGCGCTGTTTGCCGTGGGAATGCTCGCCATCAGATTTACACCGGTTTTTCCCATAGTGGTTGCCTTTTTTGCCGTTATGGCCGCATTCGAGCTCGAGAGAGTTATCGGTGTCAAAAACAAAGCGATACATATTATAAGTCTTATATTTGCAGGTATTATACCGCTTTACTACGGCTTTAATCATTATCTTACCGAGCGGGGCATTTTTATTCCCGTGCTTGCCGTAGTAATACTTTACATACTGCTTTTGTTCATTCTTATGATAACCGACTACGAGCACACAAAGTTTGAGGACGTTGCCGCGGTTGTGGTGGCCTCGTACTTTGTTCCGTGGGGATTTTCAACGCTCATAATGATGCGTGACGTCGGCGTTACATATCCGGAGCTTTACGATAAGCACTACGGCCTCTTTTTCATACTGCTTGGGCTTTTCTCGGCGTGGCTTACGGATTCGCTTGCGTATTTTGCGGGCAGATTTTTCGGCAAGCACAAAATGGCTCCGAATATCAGCCCCAAAAAGACCATAGAGGGTGCCGTCGGCGGAGCCTTTGCGGGAGTCCTCAGCTCAGTAATACTCTTCCTTGTTTTCGACAGCAAATATTTTACCGTTCATCTCTTTACTTGGTGGGAGATAGCAATAATTTCGCTTATCCTCTGTGTTATCGGTATGTGCGGTGACCTTTCGGCGTCTGTACTCAAGAGAAATTTCGGCGTCAAGGATTACGGCAAGCTCTTCCCCGGTCACGGCGGAGTTATGGACAGATTTGACAGCGCGCTCTTTGTTCTCGGTGCGCTCTATGCGATAATCATTATTTATTCAAGGATTAAATTGGCATGACAAAGAATTTATCACTTTTAGGCTCGACAGGCTCAATAGGAACTCAAAGTCTTGACGTTGCCCGCAAGCGCGGGTACCGCGTCAGGGCTTTGTCCGCTTTTTCAAACGTCAAAAAAATCGAGGAACAGATTCGCGAATTCAAACCGGACGTCGCGGCGCTGGTATCCGAGGACGCGGCAAAGGATTTAAAGGTGCGCGTAGCCGATACGGGCACAAAAATTCTTTCGGGCTCAGAGGGAGTCTGTGAATGTGCCGCTTATGATAAATCCGATACGGTACTCAATTCCGTTGTCGGTATGGCGGGTCTTGAGCCGACTCTGACGGCAATCAAGGCTCACAAAAAATTGGCGCTTGCCAATAAAGAGACTCTTGTTGCCGGCGGCAGACTTGTTATGGACACTGCCGAAAGGGAAAATGTCGATATTCTTCCCGTGGATTCTGAACACTCGGCTATATTTCAGGCTCTTCAGGGGAAACCTTCTAACAGGGCGTTAAAAAAGATAATTCTCACGGCCTCCGGCGGCCCGTTTTTCGGCAAGACCGCGCAGGAGCTTGAAAAAGTTACCGTGAACGATGCTTTAAAGCACCCGAACTGGTCTATGGGCGCAAAAATAACCATAGATTCCGCTACAATGATGAATAAGGGATTGGAGCTTATCGAGGCCGTCTGGCTTTTCGGCGTAAGTCCGCATGACGTTAAAATCGTCGTTCATCGTGAGAGCGTTGTTCATTCTGCCGTTGAATATGACGACAATTCCGTTATAGCGCAGTTAGGGCTTCCCGATATGCGAATCCCGATACAGTATGCTTTGACCTATCCCGAAAGATATGAGTCTCCCGTAGGCGAGCTCGATTTGGCTTCTTTGGGTAAGCTCACGTTCTTTGAGCCGGATTATGACACATTTCGCTGCATAAATATTTGCAGAGAGGCGATAGACCGCGGCGGACTTTATCCCGCTGCCGTAAACGGAGCAAACGAGCAGGCAAACCTCCTGTTTAGAAACGGCAAAATCGGCTTTCTCGATATTGCGAAAAAGGTTGAAGCGATACTTCCGAATGTGCCGAAAAAGGACGTATATACTCTCGACGACGTCCTTGAAATCGACCGTTTTGCGCGTGAATTTGTAATGAAATCCGTTTGATAAAGACTTTATTTCTTATTTTATGAGGTGATTGAGATTTTACTCAGCATAGCTTCCTCGGGGATTTGGAGCAAGGTATGGACTGTTGCCGTGGCAATTTTGTTTTTCGGTGTGATAATTATTATACACGAGTGCGGCCATTTCCTTTTTGCAAAGCTCTTTAAAGTAAAGGTTAATGAGTTTTCCATAGGTATGGGGCCTGCTGTTTTCAAGCGTAAAAAGGGCGAAACACAGTATTCGGTGCGTGTTTTTCCGATAGGCGGCTATGTCTCCATGGAGGGCGAGGATCAAGACAGCGACGACGACGGCGCATTTAATAAAAAGCCGGTTTGGCAAAAGATGATAATAGTTGCCGCAGGCGCTTTTATGAACATCTTGCTCGGCGTTATAATAATGTGCATAATGCTGTCAACCTCGGGCGACTTAATAGGCACCAATACGATAAAATCCTTTTACGACGGAGCTGTCTCGGAGCAGTACGGTCTTAAAGAGGGCGACCGTTTTCTTGAAATCGACGGGCATCACGTTTGGTCGGAGCGCGATCTCAGCTTTTTAATGAGCCGCAGCAAGGACGGCGTATTTGATTTCGTTGTTGAGCGTGACGGTCAAAAGGTTGAGCTTTCCGACGTTCATTTCGATACCGAACAGCAGGACGGGATAACTCTCATAAAATATGATTTTGTAATTATAGGCGAAAAGCCGAACTTTTTAAATGTTGTAAAAAACTCGTTTACACAGTCGGCGTCCGTTGTGCGTATGGTTTGGCTCAGCCTGTTTGACCTTGTCACGGGGCGTTACGGTATGTCGGAGCTTGCCGGGCCCGTCGGTACGGTAAACGTTATAGCCGATGTCACAGCCTCGGCGGCGTCGTCAAAAAATCTCGGCAGCCTGCTTATGATAATGGCGTTCATAACCATAAATATCGGTGTGGCAAATCTTCTTCCCTTGCCCGCGCTCGACGGCGGCAGATTTTTCTTTCTCTTGATAGAGGCGATTCGCCGCAAGCCCATAAATCCCAAATACGAGGGCTACGTCCACGCCATAGGTTTTATTTTACTTATGCTTCTTATGGTAGTTGTTACGTATAACGATATTGTCAGACTGATCAAAACTTGATTTTTGAGTCTTTTTCCGTAATACAGCGTCAAATATCACTCGGAGTACATTCGTACGCCGTCGTTCATTTTCCTTGTCTTACGAAAAAATTCTTCAAAAATCGAGATTTTGGGACTTTTCGGCGATACTGCGACAAATTTCACTCGGAGTACCGACAGTACGCCGTCGTTCATTTTCCTTGTCTTACGAAAAAATCCTTCAAAAATCGAGACTTTGGGTCTTTGCCGTAACGCTCGGTCAAATGTCACTCGGAGTACATTCGTACGCCATCGCTTGTTTTCCTTGTCTTACGAAAAAATCCTTCAAAAATCGAGACTTTGGGTCTTTTCGGTGATACTGCGTCAAATTTCGCTCGGAGTACCGACAGTACGCCATCGCTTATTTTCCTTGTCTTACGAAAAAATCCTTCAAAAATCGAGATTTTGGGTCTTTTCCGTGATACAGCGTCAAATTTCACTCGGAGTACATTCGCACGCCATCGCTCATTTTCCGACAGAGCGACAAAGTATTTAACGCGCTTTACATTTAATACGAATTTTAATTTGTGTCATTCTTCGGGGTGGCGCGCAAATTTATATAAAACAAGAATTGTTTAAGCGGCAAACCATTCAGGCTCCCTTGTAAAGGGAGCTGTCACCGCAGGTGACTGAGGGATTGCTCGGGCTCCCTTTTGCCGCAAATCGGAGGTACATACAAATGCCAGAAAGACGAAAAAGCCGCGTTGTAACGGCAGGTAACGTAAAAATAGGCGGAAACAACCGCATACCCGTTCAGTCGATGTTAAACATTCCGGCCGAGGACGCAGAGGGCAATGTTAAGCAGGCATTGGAGCTGCAAAAAGCCGGTTGCGAGATTATCCGTCTCACGGTTCCCAATAAAGAGGCGGTAAAGACCTTAGCCGCCGTAAAAGAAAAGGTTTCGATTCCGGTTGTTGCGGACATACATTTTGACTACCGCTGCGCGCTTGAGAGCGTTGCGGCAGGTGCCGATAAAATCCGCATAAATCCCGGCAACATTGGTTCCGACGATCGCGTTAAGGCGGTTGCCGACGCATGCCGTGCAAAAAACATTCCGATAAGGATAGGCGTAAATTCAGGCTCGCTTGAAAAGGATATTCTCGCAAAATACGGGGCTCCCACGCCTGATGCACTTTGCGAGAGCGCGCTTTATCACGCAGGGCTTCTCGAAAAATTCGATTTTCACGATATAGTTATCTCCATAAAATCCTCCGATGTGCCGACCATGGTATCTGCATACAGAAAAATAGCGACTATGTGCGATTATCCGCTTCATCTCGGCGTAACCGAGGCAGGCACGCGCCGTATGGGGCTCATTAAATCCGCCGCCGGAATAGGCTCGCTTTTAATGGACGGTATAGGCGACACAATACGCGTTTCTCTTACCGCCGACCCCGTAGAGGAGGTCTCGGCAGGCTTTGATATATTAAAGGCGGTTGACATAAAAAAGGACTGTCCGCAAATAGTGTCGTGTCCGACCTGCGGCAGAACCAAAATCGATTTGATTTCTCTTGCCGAAAAAATCGAAAACGCTTTAAGAGGCTGCCGTAAGCCAATAAAGGTTGCCGTTATGGGGTGCGTCGTAAACGGTCCGGGCGAAGCTAAGGAGGCAGACATCGGCGTAGCCGGCGGCGACGGCTGCGGTATGATATTTAAGCACGGCGAAATACTCAAAAAAGTAAGCGAGGATGAAATAGTTCCGGAGCTGCTTAAAGAAATAGAAAAAATGTAATTGTGAAAGAGACGGCAAATGACAAGCTTTTATGACCTGTTTATAGAATACAGAAACGATTTCACGGATATGGACGCGGTACTCGGCGACGCTCAAATAATTGATATGAGCGCAGAGTCTGCCGAAAGAAGGCTGTACATTAAGGTGCGCTTTCCCCGTCTTGTGTCCGAGAAAACACTTGATAAAATAAGCGAAATAATAAGAGACAGGCTCGGACTCGGCGCGGTTAAAATAGCGCCGGTCTTTTCTTCGTCGCTGTTCTCGGATAGGTATTCGGGTGAGATAAGCGAGTGGGCAAAGAAAAACGTGCCTATGGCAAACGGATTTTTTGTTGACTGCAAATATGATTTTTCCGAAGATGAAATCAAAATAGAGCTCATGCACGGCGGTAAGCAAATTCTTGAGGACGTCGGCGCGCAAAATCTCATTTCAAAAATGCTCCGTGAACGCTTCGGAGTATCAAAAGAGCTTTCTTTTGTTCAGAGGGACGACTATGATGCACGCGATGACATTTCCGCGGCGCAGAAAAAGATTGACAGTATGGCTCCCAAGGCTGCACCCGTAAAGAGCGGTTCATCGCGCAGCTTTGACCCCGTCAAGGAGGACGATACGCCAAAGGAGCACATTGTAAAGAACGGCATACCGTATTATCTTGAGAGTGTAAAGCCGATTTTCGGCAGTAATATCAGAAGTCAGCCCATAAAAATAGACGAAATCACTTTGCCCGAAGAGGGTGACACGACGCCCGTTACAATTTACGGCGAGGTTTTCGGCATTGAGGTCAAGGATACGAAAAAAGGCAAAGTAAAGATAGTTTCCTTTAACATAACCGACAATACAAATTCGTTTTCCGCCGTTATGCTGCCAAAGGTTGAACATTGCGACGAGCTGCTGTCAAAGCTGAAAAACGGGGCGCACATACTTATGTTCGGCGAGGTCGAATATGACACGTACCGCGGCGATTACACAATAAAACCTAAGTGCATAAGCACAATTCAGATGATAGAAAAAGAGGATAATTACCCCGAAAAGCGCGTTGAGCTTCATCTTCACACAAATATGTCACAGATGGACGGTATGACTCCTCCCTCAAAGCTTGTGGAGCGCGCTATAAAGTGGGGGCACAAGGCAATAGCCATAACCGACCACGGCTGTGTTCAGGGTTACCCCGAGGCGTGCAACGCCGCCGCGGGCAAAATCAAAATCATTTACGGCATTGAGGATTATTTTATAGATGACATCAAGGAGCCGGATAAAACATATAAGGAGCTTCGCTCCTATCACCAGATAATTCTCGTAAAGAATCATATAGGGCTTAAAAATCTGTATAAGCTCATATCAAAGTCCAATATAGACTATTTTTACAAAAAGCCGAGAATGCCAAAGAGCGAAATAATGAAGCACCGCGAGGGGCTTATAATCGGCTCGGCGTGCGAGGCAGGCGAGCTTTACCGTGCCATACTCGAGGAACGCCCCGAACAGGAGATTATGGAGATAGCTTCGTTTTATGACTATCTCGAAATTCAGCCCGTAGGCAACAACCGTTTTATGATTGACGCCCACTCCGACCCATCGGCGAAAAATCCGGACAAAAACAAGGAATTTGACAAGATAACCTGTATTGAGGATATAGAAAATATAAACCGCAAGGTTATAGCTATTGCCGACAAGCTCGGTAAGCCCGTGGTTGCCACTTGCGACGTCCACTTTATAGATCCCGAGGACGCAAAATACCGCGCTATTCTTATGGCAGCTCAGGGCTTTACCGACGCCGATAAGCAGGCTCCGCTGTACTTCAGAACGACCGAGGAAATGCTCAATGAGTTTTCATATCTCGGCGAGGAAACCGCGCACGAAATAGTCATAGAAAATCCCAACAAGATAGCCGATATGATAGATGTTGTACGCCCGTTCCCGATAGGCACGTTCCAGCCCTCCATAGACGGAGCGGAGGAACAGCTCAGAGACATTTGCTGGACCAAGGCTAAAAAGTGGTATGAATTTGAGGGCAAGGTTCCCGAAATTGTCGAGAACCGACTCAACCGGGAGCTTGATTCCATAATCAAAAACGGATTTGCCGTACTTTACATAATAGCTCAAAAGCTTGTATGGGATTCCGAGGATCACGGTTACCACGTAGGCTCACGAGGCTCCGTCGGCTCGTCTTTCGTCGCCTCTATGGCAGGTATTTCAGAGGTAAATCCGCTGCCGCCTCATTACAGGTGCCCCGAGTGTCGCTACTCCGAATTTTACACAAAGGGCGAGTACGGCTCGGGCTTTGATATGCCACCTAAAAAATGTCCGCATTGCGGCGCGGAAATGATAAGAGACGGCCACGAAATACCGTTTGAAACCTTCCTTGGATTCCACGGTGACAAGGCGCCCGATATCGACCTTAACTTCTCCGGCGAATATCAGGGAAAGGCGCACAGATACACGGAGGAGCTTTTCGGCAAAACGCACGTATTTAAAGCGGGCACAATAGCTTCGGTTGCCGACAAGACCGCCTACGGTTATGTTTTAAAGTATCTTGAAGAGCGAAATATCCGTGCTAACAAAGCCGAGATAGACCGTTTGGCGCGCGGCTGTACGGGAGTTAAGCGCACCACGGGTCAGCACCCGGGCGGAATGGTAGTCGTGCCGAACGAATATGATATATACGATTTTACCCCCGTTCAGTACCCTGCCGACGATACCGAAAGCGATATGGAGACGACGCACTTCGACTTCCGTTCGATGCACGACACCATATTGAAGCTTGACGAGCTCGGCCACGATGTTCCCACGCTCGACAAGCACCTTGAGGATATGACGGGCATAAACGTAACCGACATAGATATTTGCGACCCGGAAATAATAAAGCTCTGCACCTCGCCCGAACCGCTCGGCGTGACGCCCGAGGATATAAGCTGGAAAACGGGCACGCTCTCCATACCCGAAATGGGCACATCGTTTGTTTGCCAGATGCTTTTGGAGGCACAGCCCAAGACCTTTGCCGACCTTTTGCAGATTTCCGGTCTTTCACACGGAACCGATGTTTGGAACGGTAATGCACAGGACCTTATAAAGGATGGTATATGCACCATTTCCTCGGTTATCGGAACGCGTGACAGCATTATGATTTACCTTATGCACGCAGGGCTTGACCCGAGTATGGCGTTTAACATAATGGAGAAAACGAGAAAGGGTATAGTCGCGAAAAAGGGCTTCCCCGAGGGTGCCGAAGAAGCCATGCGTGAGCATAACGTTCCGCAGTGGTATATGGATTCGTGCCGCAAGATAAAGTATATGTTCCCTAAAGCCCATGCCGCGGCATATGTAATTGCCGCGCTGAGGCTCGGCTGGTATAAGATATAAAAGCCGCTCGAATACTATACGGCATTTCTGACCGTGCGCGGAGACGGAGTTGACGCGGCGGTGGCAATAAAGGGTAAAGCCGCCGTTATGGCGCGTATGGCGGAAATCGACGATAAAACAAGAAGCAAAACCGCCACAGCCAAGGACAAAGAGCAGTATACCGCCTTGCAGGTGGTAAACGAGATGATGGCAAGGGGCATAGAGCTGCTCCCGGTCGATATATATAAATCAGAGGCTACAAGATATGTCATAGAGGACGGCAAAATAAGAATGCCGTTCGGAGCACTGTCCGGTATAGGCGAAAGCGCCGCCATACCGCTTGCCGAGGCAAGAGACGACGGTGAGGGCAAGTTTATATCGGTTGACGATTTTGCACGCCGCGCCGGTGCCGGCAAATCCACAATAGAAATGCTCGAAAGCGTCGGTGCGTTCGGCGACATCCCGAAAACGGCGCAACTGTCATTGTTTTAGCCCTCCGACGGGGCAGTTTAAAGGTGAAATACGGTTTTAAAGCAAATTTGCCTTATAAACACGATGACTTTTCATCTTCTTTTGTTCAAAACTACAAAAAGACGTTTTTTGACGGATTTTGCATTGACAAAAGCCTTGTCGGTGATATAATGAATGCATAAATGAAAGGCAACGAGGTCTTTTAAAAGATCTCGCTGCCCTTTTTTTATATTTGAAAGGAGATTTAAAATGGGTTACACAAAAGAAGATGTACTTCGCATCGCAAAGGAAAAAGACGTTAAATTCATAAGACTTCAGTTTACTGATATTTTCGGTCAGCTTAAAAATGTTGCAATCACCGCGAGCCAGCTTGAAAAGGCTCTTGACAACGAGTGTATGTTCGATGGCTCCTCAATAGAGGGCTTCGTAAGAATCAATGAGTCCGATATGTATTTGAGACCCGATTACGATTCGTTCGTTATACTTCCTTGGAAGGACAGAGTTGCACGCCTTATCTGCGACGTTTATTGCGCTGACGGCAATACTCCGTTCCTCGGCGATCCGAGAAACGTTCTTAAAAAGGTAGTTAAAGAGGCTGCCGATATGGGCTATACGTTCAATGTAGGCCCCGAGTGTGAATTCTTCCTCTTCCAGCTTGATGAGGACGGAAATCCCACCACAAAAACAGGCGATGTTGCGGGTTACTTTGATATGGGCCCCGCCGATCAGGGTGAGCAGTGCAGAAGAGACATCTGCCTTGCGCTCGAGAGCATGGGCTTTGAAATCGAGGCTTCACACCACGAGGTTGCCGAGGGTCAGCACGAGATAGACTTCCGTTTTGATGAGGTTGTTAAGACCGCAGACAACGTTATGACCTTTAAACACGTAGTAAAGACCTATGCGCGCCGTCACGGCCTTCATGCAACATTTATGCCGAAGCCCGTATTCGGTATAAACGGCTCCGGTATGCACACCAATATGTCGCTTACAAAGGACGGTAAAAACGCTTTCTATGATGAAAATTCCGAGTTTGGACTTTCCGAGGCCGCTCTTCACTTCATTGCGGGTGTATTAAAGCACGTAAAGGGTATTACCGCCATAGCAAATCCGCTTGTTAACTCTTATAAGAGACTTGTCCCGGGATATGAAGCTCCCGTATATATAGCTTGGTCGGCTTCAAACCGTTCCTCGCTTATCCGTGTTCCCGCAGCTCGCGGAAAGGGCACCAGAATAGAGCTCCGTTCTCCCGACCCGTCATGCAACCCCTATCTTGAAATGGCTCTTTGCCTTGCAGCAGGTCTTGACGGTATCAAAAACAACCTTACTCCTCCGCAGAACACCACAAAGAACATCTTTGAAATGTCCGCAGAAGAGCTTGCCGCAGACGGTATAGATTATCTCCCCGGTACTCTTGAGGACGCCATGAATGAATTCCAGGCTGATCCGTTTATGAAAGAGACGCTCGGCGACCACATCTATGAGAAGTATGTTGAGGGTAAGCTTCGCGAGTGGGATGAGTATCGTACCAGCGTAAGCAACTGGGAAACAAACAGATATTTAACTAAATATTGATAATACCTCATTTTTTCTCCTGCGAAAAGGGAACGGCGATTTTGCCGTTCCCTTTTCCATTTCTTTTTATGAGGCTTCTAATTTGATTTGCCTTATCGGCGCATAAAAAAACACGGCTGACCGAAGGCCGAATATTCAGCCAAAGTCAACCGTGCTTTTGTAATTTTTATTCGGTTTCTTTTTTGAAGCCTTTTCTCTCAAGGAGAGCATAAATTCTGTCAGCCGGATTCAAGAGCTTGCTTACCGACATATCGTGGTTGAGGGTGTCGATAATGTATGAAAGATACTTAGACATATCAACCTCGCAGTACCAATCACGCTGTAAAAGCTCGGGTGTGCGGTAAACAAGGTTTGTTGTAAATACCTTTGTGATATTGCCCTCGGCAAAGGATTTGTCAAAGTTTTCGAGTCCTTCGCAGAAAAGACCGAATGCCGAGAAAATAAAAATACGCTTTGCGCCGAGCTCTTTTAATTTTTTGGCAACCTCAAGCATTGATTCACCGGAGGAAATCATATCGTCAACAACCATTACATCCTTGCCCTCTATGTTTGAACCGAGGAACTGGTGCTGGAGTATTGGGTTCCTGCCGTTGACAACTCTCGAATAGTCGCGGCGCTTATAGAACATACCAAGGTCAAGACCGAGAACGGTAGAATAGTAAATGCAGCGTGACATACCGCCTTCATCGGGAGATACTACCATCATGTGCTCTTTGTCGAGATGCAAATCATCAACGTTGTTTACAAGAGCCTTTATCATCTGGTAAGCGGGCTGAACGTTTTCAAAGCCCTTGAGCGGAATTGCGTTCTGAACTCTCGGGTCGTGAGCGTCAAATGTGATAATGTTGTCAACGCCCATATTGTTGCAGAGCTCCTGAAGAGCTATTGCACAGTCGAGGGACTCTCTTGATGAACGCTTGTGCTGTCTGCCCTCATAAAGCATGGGCATAATAACGGTTATTCTGTGAGCTTTGCCGCCTACTGCGGAAATCGCTCTTTTAAGGTTGGCAAAATGCTCGTCCGGACTCATGGGAATTGTTTGACCGTACATATTGTAGGTCACGCCGTAGTTGAACATATCGCATACAATAAAAATATCGTAACCGCGAACGGACTCGTGAAGCGAGCCTTTGCCTTCGCCCGAGCCGAATCTCGGGAATGAGGCATCAATGATATAAGTATCTCTTTCATATCCTGCAAAGGAAAGGCTGTTTTTGTGCTCAGACTGCTTCTGAGCGCGCCATTTGACGAGATAACGGTCGATTTTTTGGGCTAATTCTTCACAGCCGGGGAGCGCGATGATACCGAGCGGACCGTAAGGGATGGTAGTGAACTCCTGTGTGTAATCAGGCATAATTTTCCTCCGTGAAACACAATTTTTGCGGATAAATATTATCGTCATTTATCCGCATTACATTAGATAATAATATTTTACTATATTTTGTGTCATTTTCAAGGGAAAAAAGGCAAAAAATAAAAGATTAGTTAAAAGAGTGGTCAACAGTAATGACACAGAAATATCTTTCGTCTATTTTGCTTAGTTTTTCTTGAATTGAATTTGTAAGCTCACGATCGGAAAGACTAAAATCCGGGGGTGCCATTACATCGAAAATCAGATTTGAGTGTGTGGGACCCTCAACCACTCTGAAATCGTGTATTGAAAGCGCGGTGTCAATTTCCTTGACGGCGGATTCGGTCAAATCACGCAGACGGTTTATATGTGCGTCATTTACCACGATAGGGTCAAGGTGTATTGAAATGAGCAGATTGTATTTTCTCTGTATATTTCGCTCGATAAGGTCAATGGTGTCGTGGCTCTTCATAACATCAACGCTTGAGGGAACCTCTGCGTGAGCCGAGGCAAACTGTCTGCCGGGGCCGTAGTCGTGGATTATAAGGTCGTGAACACCGACTATGTTGGGATATGAGAGAATTTCGTCCTCAATCTGCTTCACAAATTCCTTTTTCGGCGGCTGACCGAGCAGGGGGGAGACGGTGTCCTTTATTATACCGATGCCGGAATAGATGATAAATCCGGATACGACAAGGCCGAACCACCCATCCACGGGAACCGACGAAAACTTTGATATTATCAGCGATATAAGAGCCGCCGCCGTTGCCGCTGTGTCCGAAAGACTGTCGGCGACTACGGCCTTGTTGGCTGTGGAGTCTATCCTTTTTCCGACGGAATAATTGAAGTATGCTAGCCACAGCTTAAACAGTATCGATATTATCAGGACTGCCAGCGCGGCGGTGCTGTAAGTTACGGCGTCGGGAGCCTTGATTTTTTCAACCGAGCTTTTCAAAAGCTCAACGCCCATCAAAAGGACGAGGAAGGACACTATCAGCGCGGATATGTATTCTATTCTGCCGTGCCCGTAAGGATGCTCCCTGTCGGCGGGCTTTTTTGCCATTTTAAAGCCGACGAGAGTAACTACCGACGAGCCTGCGTCGGAGAGGTTGTTTATGGCGTCTGCGGTTATTGAAATACTGCCGGTCAAAGAGCCTACCGCAAATTTTGCGGCGGTCAGTATCACGTTTACCGCTATTCCGACAAAGCCGGAGAGCACACCGTAAGAGGTGCGCGTCCTCGGGTCGTCGGCGGACGCGTTTTTGCCCACAAAAAGCCTTATTAAAAGCTCGGTCATCTTATCGCTTTTCTCCCTTGATATAGTCTTTTACGCCGAATACGAATATTCTCTCGATTATATCGGCTATGTCCTCGGCACTCTTGCCTGTCTCCGGATGCTGAAGCCAGTAGCGCGCAACGCCTATAAAGCCTGACTCAAAATACGAATAGAGAAATTCAAATTCGGCTACATCGCTTATATTATATGCCGCGGATATGTCGTTAAAGCATTTTTTACGTATGAAGCCGCGGAGCTTCTGAGCGAAATTTATGTCGCCGTTGTCTCCGAGGAGAGCCGAGCAAATATCGCGGTTTTCATCGAGAAATTTGCACACGTCGGTCAAAAGCTGCTTCGGACGGCGTGAAATATCGTCTATGGTGTAGCTCATAAGAATAGACTCAAATTCCTGAAACAGTTCGTTTTCTATTTGCTCCACAAGGTCATATATGTCTTTGTAATGCAGATAAAACGTACCGCGGTTTATATCTACAAGCTCCGAAAGTTCCCGTACCGTTATTTTTTTTATGCTTTTTTGAGCCATAAGCTCGGTGAGGCCCTGTTTTAAAAGCCTTTTGGTTCTGCGTACTCTGCTGTCAACTGCTTTCTCTGACATTTTGCTTAAACGCCCTTTCCTTTGCTGATTTTAGACAAACAAACATAGTTTGTTTATTGATTTAATAGACACACGTTATTATAATATAAATAAGTTCATTATTCAACACTTTTTTGAAAAAATCTGTATAATAGGCTGATGTTGATAATACAGAGAGCTAAAATTGATAATATTTTTACAAAAATAATATATTTTTTATAAAAATCATTACAAAACGGTTTTTTTATGGTATACTTCTTCTAAAGCTGTTTTTTATGAAAATGCATATAATAAATGAAAATCTGATATGAGGTGAAGCGTATGGCGGCAGAAATGCTGAAAAAGGTTATGGCCACGGAAAACGAGGCGGCGGAGAACGAAAAGAACGCTGCGTCCGAGGCCGACAAAATTATAAAGAAAGCAAAAGACGACGCCGAAAAGCTCCTGTCGGAGAAAGAGAAGGAATGTGCCGTATATGAGGCCGCCGAAATCAAAAAAGCCAAAGATACGGCAGAGGTTATCGTTACCGAGGCTGTAAAGGAGGCTCAAAGGTACGCGGACGGATTGAAAAAACAGTCTGCGGAAAAGCTTTCGGAGGCTGTCGGCATCGTAAAGGATACATTACTTAAATGATATAATATTTTGCAAAGTGAGGTGATGGCTTACGGCAAAATTGAAAATGAAAAAAATCGAGCTTTTGGCGATGCTCGGCGAGAGCAAGGATATTATAGATTACCTGCAGCGAAAGGGCACGGTTCAGGTTGAAAAGTGCGACGCGCCGGAGTCTATGTATTACACCGACACCGATTCGAGCGTATCACAGCTTGAAAGACTTTTGCAAACCGCAGAGAACGCAAGAGAGACAATTTCATTTTATTCGCCGGAAAAAAAGAAGCTTACTGACTCTTTTTTGCCCCGAAAAGAAGTCGAGCTGTCCGATTTTTACGAGGAATCGGAAAAGACGGACGTGGCAATGGCAAAGTGTCGGGAGATTATCGACATAAAAAAGGAGATAGCCGACAAAAAGGCCGACATTATCCGCGAGCAGACCGCAAGAGAGGCTCTGATTCCGTGGGAAAGGCTTGATATTCCGCCGAATACAACGGGGACAAGGCACACGGAGGTGTTTGTGGGGTCGCTCCCGGACGAGTGCACAGAGGAGGCTCTCAAGGCCGGTTTTGCCGCGGCTCTGCCGGACTTAACCGCTCTCGACTGCGAGGTCGTTTCCTCTTCAAATACGCAGAGCATAATCGTTGTCATCTGTTTGAAAAAGGACTCAAGGCGAGTATACGATTATCTGCGAAGTCTGAATTTTGTGAGAGCGTCGGGCGGCGATAACGAGAATATCAAAGCGGCAATGGAACGCCACGGAAAAAATATCGAAGCGCTTTCGTCGGACATTGACGGCGACGGGGAAAAAATAAGAGAGCTGTCGTCATACCGTGAGGATATAGACTTTCTCATTGATTTCCTCACGATAAGAAAAGACAAATACGAGGCGTTTAAAAAGATGTCTCTCAGCCGCAACGTTTTCTATTTTGAGGGCTACATTCCGGAGCGGTACTGTGAAAAAACGGTCAAGGGCCTTGAAGAGAGGTTTACTGTTGCCGTAACGATAAGCGATGTTCCCGAGGACGACGAAAACGAACCGGTGCTTCTTAAAAATAATGATTTTGCCGCACCGGTTGAAGAGATAACCGAAATGTACGCTCTTCCGGGCAAGCACGATATAGACCCGAATGCGATTATGGCATTTTTCTATTACTGCTTCTTCGGTATGATGTTTTCGGACGCGGGCTACGGTCTCATAATGTTTTTGGCAACGCTGTTTATTTTGCTTAAATGCAAGCCTGAGGGGCAAAAGCGAAAAACGGTTATGATGTATATGTACTGCGGTATTTCCACAATGTTTTGGGGAATTATGTTCGGAAGCTTTTTCGGAGACATAATCAATATCGTAAGGTACGATTTCATCGGACTGCCGAAAATACGGTTGTATGCGTGGCTTGACCCGCAGGAGCAGCTGATGACCACCATGCTGTGGTGCTTTTTGTTCGGCGTCGTTCATCTTTTTGTGGGCGTCGGCATCAAGGGATATATGGAGTGGCGCGACGGGCAAAGGTTTTGGGCGGTATGCGATACGCTGTCCGTTTACCTTGCTGTCGGTGGTGCGCTTCCGCTTTGCGCCGGTATGATTATAGATGTTCCGGCGGATATAAAAACGGTCGGCAAATATTGCGCAATAGCCGGCGTAATCATAATAGTCCTCACGGCAGGCAGGGAGTCAAAGTCGTTCTTCGGCAAAATCGGCTCCGGACTTTACGCCGTGTACAACACGATTTCGGGCTATCTCAGCGATATTCTTTCATACGCAAGGCTTTTGGCACTCGGACTTGTTACCGGCATAATCGGCAGCGTAGTCAATATGATGGGTGCTTTGCCGAGCAATAAGGTTGCGAAGGCAATAGTTCTCGCGGTGGTGTTCGTTTTCGGACACGCGGTAAACTTCGGAATAAACGTCATAGGCGCTTATGTTCATACAAACCGCTTGCAGTACGTGGAATTTTTCTCGAAATTCTATAACGGCGGCGGAAAGAAATTTACCCCTCTTAAAGCAAATTCCAAAACTTTCAAATTCAAGGAGGAAATCAGTAATGGATAATATGGGTTTGGTATTGGCTATCGTCGGAGCGGCGTTAGCGGCACTTCTCAGCGGACTCGGTTCGGCAAAGGGCGTAGGCCTTGTAGGTGAGGCCGCCGCAGGTCTTCTCACAGAGGATTTGTCAAAATTCACTAAGGTGCTTATTCTTCAGATTCTTCCCGGTACACAGGGCCTTTACGGCTTCATTACCGCAATAATGGTTCTTGTTAAAACAAAGCTTCTCTCGGGTTCTCCCGCCGAGCTTACGGTTTCACAGGGACTTATGCTTCTCGGCGCGTGCCTGCCTATGGCAATAGTCGGTTATTTCTCGGCAATTGCTCAGGCAAGAGTTGCGGCTTCGGGTGTTTCGGTAGTTGCAAAGAAGCCCGAGGGACAGAGTAAGGCAATGGTTCTTGCCGCAATGGTTGAGACATACGCCGTTCTCGCTCTTCTTATTTCGATTCTTATGATTTTGAACCTCAACATCGGTTAAGGGTGAAGCTTTATGACGGGATTAGATAAAATTATTTCAGAAATAGGCTCGGACTCGTCACAGCGTATAAAAGAAATTTCCGATGAAGCAAACAAAAAGGCTGAGGAGATATCCCTTGCCGCCGAAAAAAAGGCCTCCGAGATGAAAGCTCAGAGCGAAGAGAGGACTGCCGCAGAGGTTGCCTCCGTTTTGGCTTCATCCAAAAGCTCCGCCGAGCTGAAAAAGAAGCAGACGGTTCTCGAGGGTAAAATCGAGGCCATAGAGGATATGCTCGGCAGGGCGGTAGATGTCTTAAAGGCTCTCCCGAAAAGAGAGTATTTTGAAATGCTGAAGGAGCTTGCCGTTAAAAATGCGATTTCGGGAGACGGCGTTATGCGTTTCTCGAAAGATGACACCGCAAAGCTGCCGCAGAATTTCATAAGCAACGTAAATTCCGCTCTTTCCGGTAAGGGCAGCGTCTCTCTCGGAGAGCCGTGCGACATAGACAGCGGATTTATGCTTGTTTACGGCGACATTGATGTAAACTGCACCTTTTCGTCGCTTGTTTCGGAAAAGCGCGACGAGCTTTTTGACGAGCTTAACAAATTACTTTTTAACTGATATAAAGGAGGGAAGCGTTTAAATGGATAAAAACTATCTTTATGCGGTAGCAAATATAAGAGCTAACGAGCTGTCGCTTCTCTCGCGTGCCGATATTGACGCGCTTATAGACGCTCCCGATTACAAGACGGCGCTCACGCTTTTAGACGGCAAGGGCTACGACACGTCCTTCGGCAGCGATTATTCCGCTATGCTTGACGGCGAAACCGAAAAAACGTGGTCGCTGATAAAGTCGGTCGCGCCGAGTGCCGAGGCTCTCGATATATTTATTGTAAAAAACGATTTTCAAAATTTAAAAGCGGTTCTCAAGAGCGAAAAAACGGGAGATGACGCGGAAAAATACCTCGTTTCACCGTCTGTAATACCAAAAGAGTTGCTTTTAAAAGCGGTCAAAGAGCGTGATTTTGACTCCCTTCCGGATTTTATTTCCGATGCCGCCGAAAAATGCCTTGAGGTTATAACCAAAACCGAAAACGGTCAGCTCTGCGATATAGCCGCAGACAGAGCCTGCCTTGAGGCTATGTCGGGATTTGCAAAAAGTGCCGATAATGATATTGTTGCCGCATACGGCGACATATTTATAAAATCGGCGGTGTTAAAAACCGCTTATCGCGCCATTCTTACAAATAAAAAACGCGGATTTCTTGAAGAAGCGCTTCCCGACATACCCGAAATAAAAAAGGCGGATTTGATTGACGCTTCCTTGCAGGGAGCTGACGCTCTTTATGACTTCGTTTCGTCGCTCGGACTTGAGTCTTTTGCCGAGGCTCTTAAAAACAGCCCGTCTGCCTTTGAAAAATATTGTGACGATGCTGTTATGGAGAATATGAAAAAAGCAAAATATACAGCTTTCGGGCTCGGTCCGATTGCCGCATACATCTTTGCGCGAATGACCGAAATAGGTTGTGTGCGTATAATTTTGTCGGCGAAATTCAACGGCACGAGTGAAGAAACAGTCCGTGAAAGGATGCGTGAACTGTATGTATAAAATAGCCGCAATGGGCGACCGCGACAGTATTTACGGCTTTGCGTCGCTCGGGCTTTCCGTATTTCCCGAGGACGATCCGCAGAGCGCTTCGCACAAGCTCAAAAAGCTTGCCGAGGAGGGCTACGCCGTTATCTTTATAACCGAGGCTCTCGCAGAGCTCATTTCTCCGGAAATCGAGCGCTTCAAAGACAGCCCTCTCCCGGCCATAATCCCCATTCCCGGAGTCGCCGGCAATACGGGACTCGGAATGAGAGAGGTAAGCGGATATGTAGAGCGAGCCGTCGGTTCCGACATCGTTAATTAAGGGTTGCTGCACATTCCCGTAGAATTTTTTTCACCCACTCGCGTACCTTTGTACGCTTCGGGGCAAAAGAAAATCCCACGGCAACGCACATCAAGCCCTTAATTAAAATTGATGTAGAATTTGTGCATTCCCGTAGAAAATTTTCACACGCTCGCGTACCTTTGTACGCTTCGGAGCAAAAGAAAATTCCCCATCTACGCACCAAAACGCCTTAATTAAAATTCAATGTTAGGGCTTTAGCATGCATTTGAGAAAATTTTTCACCCACTCGCGTACCGCAGTACGCTTCGGGACAAAAGAAAATTTCCCATCTACGCACCAAAACGCCTTAATTAAAATTCAATGTTAGGGTTTTAGCGCGCATTTGAGAAAATTTTCACACGCTCGCGTACCGCAGTACGCTTCGGAGCAAAAGAAAATTCCACGGCAACGCACATCAAGCCGTTAATTTAAACGGTATCATAATAATACAAATAGTTTTTGACTGAATTTAGGTGTGAAATATGCACCGCACAACGCATATCCGCACTTAAAATAAATCCATAATAATTAAAAAAACGGTATGCGGCGCAGCCGCAGCCGCTAAACTCGTAAAATCAACCAAACCTTTGAAGGGTGGAACAGATATGAGCAAAGGAACAATACTCAAAGTAGCCGGACCTCTCGTAGTTGCCGAGCATATGCGTGACGCAAATATGTTCGATGTTGTCAGGGTAAGCGACAAAAGGCTTATCGGCGAGATAATCGAGATGCACGGCGATAAGGCGTCAATTCAGGTATATGAGGACACCTCAGGTCTCGGCACGGGTGAGCCTGTTGAATCCACGGAGGAACCGTTGAGCGTTGAGCTCGGCCCGGGACTTATCGAAGGAATATTCGACGGTATTCAAAGACCGCTTGTCGAAATAATGAAAAAGGTTGGCAACAACTTGCCCAGAGGCGTAGAGGTGCCGTCACTCTCGCGAGAGAAAAAGTGGCATTTTAACGTCACCGCCGAAATCGGCGCATACGTGACATCGGGCGATGAGCTCGGCTTTGTTCAGGAGACCGATATTGTCCGTCACAAAATAATGGTGCCGATAGGCGTTTCCGGTAAGGTGAAGAGCCTTTCGGAGGGCGACTACACGGTTGAAGATACGATAGGCGAAATAGAAAAGGACGACGGCACCGTTGTTCCCGTAAAGCTTATGCAGAAGTGGCCCGTAAGGCGCGGCAGACCGTACAAGAAAAAGCTGTCTCCCGACGTTCCGCTTATCACGGGTCAGCGTGTTATAGACGCGCTTTTCCCGATAGCAAAGGGCGGCGTTGCCGCAATACCCGGTCCTTTCGGAAGCGGTAAAACCGTAACTCAGCATCAGCTCGCAAAATGGGCAGAGGCTGATATAGTTGTCTATATAGGCTGCGGTGAACGCGGCAATGAGATGACCGACGTTTTAAACGAATTCCCCGAGCTTATAGATCCGCACACAGGCAAATCGCTTATGGAACGCACGGTTCTTATAGCGAACACTTCGGATATGCCCGTTGCGGCTCGTGAAGCTTCTATTTATACAGGCATTACAATTGCCGAATATTACCGCGATATGGGCTATTCCGTGGCGCTTATGGCGGACTCCACCTCACGTTGGGCAGAGGCTCTGCGTGAAATGTCGGGCAGACTTGAAGAAATGCCCGGTGAAGAGGGCTACCCCGCATACCTCGGTTCGCGACTCGCTCAGTTCTATGAGCGCGCCGGACGTATAGTCACTCTCGGCTCGGACGACAAAGAGGGCTCGCTTTCGGTAATAGGTGCCGTATCGCCTCCCGGCGGCGACATTTCGGAGCCGGTATCTCAGGCAACTCTGAGAATAGTAAAGGTGTTCTGGGGTCTTGATTCCGCGCTCGCATATAAGCGTCACTTCCCGGCTATCAACTGGCTTACGTCTTATTCGCTCTATGCCGACAGCCTCGGAAAATGGTTCAACGAAAATGTCGACAAGGATTGGACGAATATGCGTACCCGTATAATGGGTATTCTCTCCGACGAAGCGTCGCTTGACGAAATAGTAAAGCTTGTCGGTATGGACGCCCTGTCACCCTCCGACAGACTTAAAATGGAGGCGGCGAGGAGTATTCGCGAGGACTTCCTGCATCAGCTCGCATTCCACGAAATCGACACCTACACAAGTCTTAAAAAGCAGTGCTTTATGATGAAGCTTATGCTTATGTATTATGACCGCTCGCTCGACGCATTGAATAAGGGTGGCGACATAGAAAAAATCGCCGCGTTGCCCGTAAGAGAGGCGATAGGCAGATTTAAATACGTTAAAGAAGAAGACATCGACAAAGAATTTGCCGAGATAGACGAAAGACTTTCCTCGGAACTCGCCGAGGCAGAAAAAGAAGGGGAGGATGACTGATGCCTAAGGAATACAGAACCGTTCAGGAGGTAGCAGGACCTCTTATGCTCGTAAAAGAGGTTGAGGGAGTCAAATATGACGAGCTCGGCGAAATCGAGCTTGAAAGCGGCGAGACAAGAAGGTGCCGTGTGCTTGAGGTTAACGGAACAGATGCTCTCGTTCAGCTGTTTGAGGCGTCCACCGGCATAAACCTTTCAAACAGCAAGGTGCGCTTCCTCGGCAGAATGATGGAGCTTGGAGTTTCCGAGGATATGCTCGGCAGAGTATTTGACGGACTCGGCAGGCCCATAGACGGCGGCCCCGAAATAATCCCCGAAAAAAGAATGAATGTAAACGGTATGCCTATGAATCCGGCGGCGAGAGCTTATCCGCAGGAATTTATACAGACTGGCGTTTCCGCGATAGACGGACTTAACACCCTTGTAAGAGGTCAAAAGCTTCCCATCTTCTCGGCTTCGGGTCTTCCGCACGCACAGCTTGCCGCTCAGATAGCAAGGCAGGCGAAGGTACGCTCGGCCGATGAAAAATTCGCCGTTGTCTTTGCCGCCATGGGTATTACCTTTGAGGAGTCCGACTTCTTTATTCAGTCGTTTAAGGAAACGGGTGCCATAGACAGAACGGTTATGTTCTCGAATCTTGCGAACGACCCTGCAATCGAGCGTATAGCTACGCCCAAAATGGCACTTACAGCCGCGGAATACCTCGCATTTGACAAGGGTATGCACGTGCTTGTAATTTTAACCGATATAACGAACTACGCGGACGCGCTCCGCGAGGTTTCGGCAGCAAGAAAAGAGGTTCCGAGCCGACGCGGTTATCCCGGATATATGTACACCGACCTCGCGTCCATTTACGAGAGAGCCGGTCGTCAGCGCGGTAAAAACGGAAGTATCACCATGATACCCATTCTTACCATGCCCGAGGACGACAAGACCCACCCGATTCCCGACCTTACGGGATATATCACAGAGGGTCAGATTATTTTGAGCCGTGACCTTTACCGCCGCGGAATTACGCCGCCCATTGACGTTTTACCGTCGCTTTCGAGACTTAAGGATAAGGGCATAGGCGAGGGCAAAACGAGAAAAGACCACTCAAACACCATGAACCAGCTCTTCTCCGCATATGCAAGAGGTAAAGACGCAAAGGAGCTTATGGTGGTTCTCGGCGAGGCTGCACTCACCGATATAGATAAGCTCTACGCAAAATTTGCCGATGAGTTTGAAAAGGAATATGTGTCTCAGGGCTACAATACAAACCGCTCCATAGAAGAAACGCTCGATATAAGCTGGAAGCTGCTCAGAATTCTTCCGAGAAGCGAGCTTAAACGTATCAGCGACGAGCTGCTTGACGAGTATTACGACAAAAAATAACCCGGTGCATTAACTTCTCGAAAGGAGGAACCGTTTTTGGCAAGACTTAATGTGAATCCGACAAGAATGGAGCTCACTAATCTGAAGAGAAAGCTTACGACCGCAAGGCGCGGACATAAGCTTTTAAAAGACAAGCAGGATGAGCTGATGCGCCGTTTCCTCGACCTTGTAAGAGAAAACAAGGAATTGCGCCGCAAGGTGGAGGAGGGCATAGAGGAGTCAAACAGACATATGGCTTTGGCGCGCTCGGTTATGAGCGATTCATCTCTTGATGTTGCTCTTATGATGCCGTCTCAGAAGATGAGCCTTGACGTCAGCGAAAAAAATGTGATGAGCGTAATGCTTCCTGTTTTTGATACTAAGCTTAAAACCGCCGATGAAAACGATATATATTCGTACGGCTTTGCGTTTACATCGTCAGACCTTGATGCGGCGGTAAAATCGCTGTCGGATATAATGCCGTATATGCTGCGTCTTGCCGAGGTCGAAAAGTCGTGCCAGCTTATGTCCGCAGAAATAGAAAAGACAAGACGCCGAGTAAATGCGCTTGAACACGTTATGATACCCCAGTATGAGGAAACCATAAAATACATTTCTATGAAGCTCGACGAAAATGAGCGAAGCTCTACAATACGCCTTATGAAGGTTAAAAATATGATGCTTGAAGAGGCGCGCCGCAAGGCAATCGAGCATGACCGCGAGGCGGCTCTCGAAATGAGCTGATTGCTTCACTTGAAGCCTCGGACAAATGCTCATGTACGGTAAGGAAGCAAGCAACCGAAAACAAGAG
>ULQL01011071.1_pt1 | contig 34588 bp, 27 predicted proteins | sample 1954411 | NCBI WGS metagenome assembly ULQL01 (sample SAMEA4835654, study PRJEB28245) | human gut metagenome | biome: gut microbiome; material: fecal sample | place: Denmark | collected 2008 | reverse complement strand
GTATGAAGCAAGTAAGATGGCATATCGTGACATCAAGAATTCCATTGATACTGCGAAAAGAGAAGGTAAAATAGAAGCTAATACAGAAACAGCCCAACGTTTGCTGGCTATGGGACTTTCTCCAGAACAGGTTGCTAAGGCAACTCTGCTACCCTTGAAAATCATTGAGAATCTTCGTAACTCATAAAAAAGCATATTACTGAGTATAAGAAACTAAGAGTTCATCGGATTATTTTTGGTAAGCTGAGGTATAGAGTCCCACAGTATAAAAAATTAAAGGCTGGTAGGAATTTTTCCTGCCAGCCTTTTTTGCTTCTTCTTTATTTGCCTTTTACCTTGCTTTTTGATACTGTACCTTCTGCTTATTCACAGGAAGCCTTTTTCCTCAAGCTATACTTTCCGTGCTTATCGAATACAATCCAATAGAGTACAGGAAGGATGGTGGCAATGAGTACCATCGAGATGAGGGTTCCGAAGAAGATGACGGCTCCCATCGGAGACCACAATGTGTTGTTCTCTATCATCATCGGCAATACGCCTACCGAGGCTGCTGCTGAGGTGAGGAAGATAGGACGCATACGGCGCTCACCAGCCTGGAAGGCGGCATCTCTTACCGAAAGTCCCTTGTCGCGGCGAAGTTCCTCGGCATAATCGAGCATGATGATACCGTTTCTTACCAGAATACCCATCAGACTTACGACACCCAGAATACAGGTGATGCTGACATCGAAGCCGGTAATCAGGAGTCCTATCGCTGCACCGAAGATGCAGAGCGACATGGAGGAGAGATTCACCAGAGCCAGGCTGATGCGCTTGAAATGGAAGAGCAGAATGAAGAAGATGATCAATACCGCTATCAGCACACCCGATGTAACTTGTGGCAGTGTTTCGCCATCCTTTTCTGCCATACCGCCAATCTCCCAATCCAGATCGGTACCGAGCGGGAGTTTCGATATTTTCTCTTTCAGCTTGTTGGACAACTGGTTGGCATTATAACCTCTCAACGGTTCACCGACGATGGAAATGGTGCGTATGCCATTGCGTCGGACGATGCAGCCATCGTGCCAGTCGGGAGAAATCTTAGCCAGCTGACGGAGCGGCACACTCGATGTTCCGCCCATCACAGGGATGTATTCGTTGGCAAGGTCGCTGTCGTTCTCCGACTTCAGTACCATCTTCACCGGATAATCGCCCTCCCAGAGGGTGGACATAGGAATGCCATCACCAAAATGAATGGCTAGATCGGCAGAGAGCAGCGTCTTGTTCACACCCAGACGGTTGGCCTCGGTAGCATCCGGCGTAACCCGGATGCCCGGCAACGGCTCCTCGAAATTGGTGCGGATCAGATTGATACCTTCTATCTGATGCATGCAGGCAGCTATCTTCCTGGCGGCAGCCTTCAGATCGCTGATGCTGTCGCCGCTCACTCTTACTTCGATAGGGTAGCTGGCATTGTTGTAATCCATCTGCTTGAAGCGGATGTAGCAATCCGGGAAGTAGTTGGAGTAGCGGTCGGCATATCGGTCGAGTACCTCTTCGGTGGCACCGTTATCTACTGTATTCACGATGAACTGGGCAAAGTTGGGACCGCCAATCTGCGGAGCGTAGGTGGTATGGAAACGGGGCGAACCCTGTCCGATAAACGTGGTTACCGCCGTTACCTGCGAGTCGCGCTGCAGGATGTGAGCCATCGAATCTGCTACCTGTGCAGTTCTATCGGCTGTGGTTCCGTTAGGAAGATAGAACTCCACGGCAAACTGGTTTCTCTCGGCAATAGGCATCATTCGCTGCGGAAGATTCACGAAGATGACGGCACCGATGCTTACCAGTACCACGCCCACGATGAGGGTGATGCGAGGACTGGCGAAACAGTGCTTCAACAGCCAGGTGTAACCCATCTGTAGATAATCGAGCGGCTTCTTCCGGGCGTTGGGGGTAGGCTGACTGCTGATGCCCTTATGAATCACCCTATATTGTAAATAAGGTGTAAGCAGCAGCGAAACCGTGAGCGAGATGCTCAGGATGATGAACATTGCCCAAGGGAACGACTTGACGAAATCGCCCATGTCACCATGCATGGTGAAGAGGAACGGGAAGAAGGTGAGCGAAATGCTGAGCGTGGCGGAGAGTACCGACATGAAGAACTCACGTGGGGCAGCGATGGCTGCGTGCCAGCGCGACATGCCGTGGCCCAGCTTCTCCATATAGTTGTCGATAATGACAACGGAATCATCCACCACCATACCCAGGGTTACGATGAGGGCAGCCAGGGTGACGGTGTTCAGTTCCATACCGAAAAGATAGAAGATGCCCAGCGAAGAGAAGATGGTGATCGGGATGCTGAGGGCGGATACCTCTGCCACGCGACGTGGCATAAGCAGGATGACCACGATGATGACGGAGATGACCGAGATGAGCAGTTCGCGAAGGAAGTTGAGCACTGATTCGCTCACCACCTTGCTCTGGTCGGTGATGGTATTGATATGCACATCATCGGGCAGGGTCTGCTCAAACTCATCCATCGCCTGGTGAACGTCTTTTCCCATCTTCACGATATCATTGCCCGGTCGCATCTCGATGGAGAGGAGCACGCATTTGTTGCCGTTGCTCTTGATGTATTTGCTCAATTTGGGATATTCTCTCCTGATCTGGGCAATATCCTTCAGGCGCACGATGTTGCCCTTGAGGTCGGAATAGACAATCTGCTCTGCCACATCGCGCTCGTTGTTGTAGGAGTCGGTGATGTGGATAGGCAGGTTGAGGTTGCCCAGCTCCAGGTTTCCACTCATGGTGGTAAAGCCCTGTAGGGCGAGCTGGTTGAGCACCTTGTAGGACCCGATTCCGTATTTAGCCAGCTTGTTCTGGTCCAGATAGATACTGATCTGTTCGTTCTCCAGTCCGTAAGTGCGGAGGTTGGAGATGGCATCGATGCGGCGCAGGCGGTCCTTCAGCCGGTCGATGTAGGTGTTCAGTTCCCTATAGGTTTTCTGCTTGCTTTCCATCGTGATGAGCAGGGCAGAGGTATCGGCGATGTCGTCCACAGCCTGCAGGGCGAGAACGCCTGATGGGAGTGATGCCTTGAAGGCCTGCAGTCCGTGCTTGAACTTGCTCCAGAAGGCATCCCTGTCTTCTACATCATCGTTGAGTTCCAGGAATACGATCAGCATGCCGTCCTTGCTCTGGGTGTAGGTCTTCTTCTTGTTTACTTCCTTGTATCCGAAGATGAAATTCTCCAGGGGTTTCGCCACCCGTTCTTCCACCTCATCGGATGTGGCACCGGGATATACGGCAACGCAGGCACCCTGGCGGATGGTGAATTGCGGCATTTCCTGCTTAGGCATGATGCAGATGCCCAGAATGCCCACGAAAACGAGCATACCCATGAGGAGCATCACGATATTATGGTTGCACATCGCCGATTCGATGAACGAACGCTTGATGATGCGGTTGGGTTTTCTCGTAATGCGAGCCTTGATATGGTCGTGAAGGGCAGTGTCCTTCTGCGGAATCCTCGGCTTGTTTATATCTTGATTTTTGTCTTGATTCATATCTTTTCCCTCCACATTTTATCGGTTGTTACTCTTTCCGGTATCAACCTTCATTCCTTCTGATACCTTTTGCTGACCATTGATGATGACCTGGTCGCCAGTATGAAGTCCCGAGAGAATGATGATGCCATCTCCCTCGAAATCGCCTATGGTTACAGGTTGCTGGTGCGCCTTGCCGTTTACTACGGTCCAAACGAATCGGGAGTTATCTACATCCAATTCTACGCTTTGCGGCGGAACGATGATATGAGCCGGTGCTGCTGCGCTGCCATGAATCTGGGCATTGCAGACCATACCCGGGAGCAGACGACCCTGCGGATTGGTGATGCCCACCTTGATGTCGTAGGTATGCGAGATAGGATTGGCATCGATGCCTTTTTCTGAGATGGTTCCATAGAAGACGGCTCCGGAAAGAGCGGTAACCGTCAGCTTCACCTTGTCGCCTACGTGGAGATGCGAGATTTCTGCTTCGGGTACGGAAACCTTGGCGTTGACCTGAGCCACATTGGCGAGTTTCAGCACGGGCTGACCAGGAAGCACGTAGGTTCCCATATCCACATTCTTGGCAGCGATGACGCCAGAAAACGGAGCTGTGAGTGTAGAGTGGGAGAGTTGCTGACGGGCGATGCTTTCGGCTGCCTTCGCCTGTTCCAGTTTACTTTCTATCTCCACCCATTTCATGTCCGAGATGGTTCCCGACTGATGGAGGGGCAGGAATCTTCTGTAGGCATCTTTTGCCTGCTTCAGGGTGGTGAGGGTAGCCCGGTGAGCCTCTTTCACGGTAGTAGGGTTGATGGTGGCGAGCAACTGACCTTTGCTGACTCTGTCACCCTCATCTACACGGATGGAGGTGATATTTCCGGCGATTTCAAAACTGAGTGTTGATCCCATCTTTTCCTCGATGGTACCCACATAGTCTTTCGTTCCCCCTAGGTTTGTATTTCCTACAGAGATTGTTTCCACCTTGATATTCTTCTTTTCCATCTTCCTGGCTTTTTCCGTACATCCTGTCATCAGCAGGCAGAATCCCGTAATCATCAGACTGCATCTCATGAATGTTAAACAGCTGCTACTGCATGTCATTAGCCATCCTGTCATACCATCTTTCTTTTTCATATCTTCTTCTTTTTGTTATTTTTTTGCAAAGGTATGAAATAATGGCGAATGTAAGGGAAACAAAGTATTAAAAAAGTATTAAATATCTTTAAGAGCTAACGTTTTTTTAGAAAAAAGATGTAACTTTGTATGTTGGAATAAACCATATAATTAAAATTCAATATGAAGAAAATCTTATCTATTGCTTTTGCTGCCTTATTGGCAACATCTTCTTTTGCCCAGAAAAGCGAAACGCTGCTGGAGCGTAACCAATTAGCAAAAACTCCTCCTATGGGATGGATGACATGGAACCTCTTTAAAGGTGACATCAGTGAACAGCTGATCAAGGAAACTGCCGATGCCATGGTAGAACACGGTTTCCGCGATGCCGGTTACGAATACATCTTTATAGATGACTTGTGGCAGGGAGGTCGTGACCGCCATAATAACATCATTCCAGACCCTAAGAAATTCCCGAATGGTATCAAGGCACTTGCCGACTATGTTCACTCCAAGGGATTAAAGTTGGGTATCTATTCTGATGCCGCCCAGCTTACCTGCGGTGGATGGACAGCCAGTTATGGTTTCGAGGAGCAGGATGCCCGCACCTTTGCTTCGTGGGGTATCGACTATCTGAAATATGATTACTGCAATGCTCCGGAGGACAGTGCCACAGCCCGTAAACGCTATCATACGATGGCTCAGGCTTTGAGCAAATCGGGTAGAAACATCGTTCTCGGTATCTGTGAATGGGGACAGCGCAACGGCGAAGAATGGTGTGAGCAGGTTGGCGGTTCGCTCTGGAGAACCAGCTATGATGTAAGAGATATGTGGAAAGATATCGTGAAACAAGGCGGTATGGGTATTCTCGATATCGTGAATATCACGGCACCGCTCGCCAAGGATGTTCGCCACGGACAGTGGCCGGATATGGATATGCTGGTTGTGGGATTGAATGGCAAGGGCGGACCATCCAGTGATCTGGGTGGTGTTGGCTGCAGCTATACTGAGTATCAGACCCAGATGAGTATGTGGTGTATGATGTCATCAGTATTGGCATTGAGCAACGACCTGAGAAAGCTTTCTGCAGAGGATAAGCGCATTCTCCTGAACAAGGAAATCATCACCATTGATCAGGATCCGTTGGGCAAGGCTGCTGAGCGCAAGGTAAATCAGGCTGATCATCAGATTTATGTTCGTCCTTTGGCAAATGGTTCTCATGCCGTTGCCATTCTTAACTGTGGTGATAAAGATAAGTCTATTCAGGCAGATTTCAAGCAGTTGGGCTTAAACGGCAAGTATCTGATAAGAGATGTATGGCAGCATCGCGACATTGCCAAGAAGGCAAACAGATGGAAAGGCACAGTGAAAGCTCACGAAACCAAGGTGTTTGTATTGAAATAAGCTACAGGTTGGGCTCTCTTTCTAAGTAAGAAGAGAGCCCCTATCATTTTACTTTTAAGGGACGTTATGATAAATAGCGCTTATGGTAACATCAAACTTATTAATAAAGTAGAACGGACAAACTGGTGGCATGGTGAAATTACCATGCCTCCAGTTTATCTGCTATCTCAGGCATCTTTTCCTTGTTGAATACAGGATTCTTGCCTTCCTTCTTCTGCTGGCGGTAATCCTGCAACAGGAAGACAGCCTGGCGAGAAAGTAAAACGATGGCAGCAAGATTACAAAGTGTAAGAAGTGCCATGGTGATGTCTGCAAAGCTCCAGGCAAAATCCAGTGACACGATGGCTCCAATCATCACCATCGCTGCCACGGCAAGGCGATAGATAAATACGCCCAGTCTGGAATCCTTGATATATCTCACGTTGGTCTCACCATAATAATAATTGCCGATGATGCTGCTAAAGGCAAAGAGCCATATCATGACTGCTACAAAAGGATTTCCGATGCTTCCGATCTCGTGGGTCAAGGCATCCTGGGTCAGTTGGATACCATTGGATGCAGTGACATCTACCCCGCTCATAAGGATGATGAATGCTGTGCAGGAACATACTACCAAGGTATCTGTGAAGACACCCAGTGCCTGAATCAATCCCTGTTTTACCGGATGGCTCACCGTAGCCACCGCAGCAGCATTAGGAGCACTACCCTCGCCGGCCTCATTGCTGAACAAGCCTCGTTTGATGCCCTGAATCACTGTGACGCCCAGTACTCCACCTGCAGCCTGATTGAATCCGAAGGCATTTTCAATAATGATTAATAAAACCTTAGGCAAACTGGTGATATTCCAAATCACCACGCCAACGGCTATCAGGAGATAGACAACCGCCATGACAGGAACCACCGTAGAAGAGAACTTTGCTACTCTTTGAATACCACCAAAGATGATGAGCAATGTAAGCGCCGTGAGTATGATGCCCATGGTGGCAGGCTCGATACCAAAGGCCTTCTGCCATGCCAGACAGATGGTGTTGCTCTGAACGGAATTGTAGGCAAAACCAAAGGTGATGATCATGAGAACGGCAAAAAGGATACCCATCCAGCCCTTTCCCAATCCATATTTCATATAATAGGCTGGTCCACCATAGAAGGAAGTCTTACCTTTGCGCTTATAGAGTTGGGCAAGCGTTGATTCGATGAAGGCTGAAGCAGAACCCAGCAAAGCGAGCATCCACATCCAGAAGACAGCTCCCGGACCACCGATGCTGATGGCTGTAGCTACTCCTGCAAGATTACCTGTACCAATTCTACTGGCCAATGCCACCACGAAAGCCTGGAAGGAAGAGATGTGCTTCATCTCACCATCCACCTTTACATCCATAGACAGTTCTTCCTGGCCAATCTCCTCAGGTTGAACCTTATCGGGATGCAGCAGGAGCCTGACCATCTCGCGGATGAGACGAAACTGCACGAAACGGGTACGCCAAGTGAAAAACACGGCACAGCATATCAAGATGGTGATGATGATATACGACCAAAGAAAATCGCTAACCTGAACTAAAATATTCTGTATTGAATCTATCATTTTATTTATTTAAATCACTCTAAGTTATCTATTTGAATCACTCTAAATGTTCATTCCGACTGCAAAATTACTGTTTTTTTTTGAAAAAAAAGCATCGTTTAGGGAAATTCCTCTATCGGTTTAGGGAAAATCCTTACTATACCTCCAGAAATCGCCTTATCTTTGCAGCAGAAATCAGAAAGATGACGGAATTGACGATGATTCTGGAATCTGATGGTTTCCTGGAAAATGGAAGTTTAACATATAAAATAAGATAAGATTATGAAGAAGTTTATCATAGCACTAGTAGCAATGTTCATGATGACATTCACTTCTGCATCAGCAATGAGTTATGAACAGGCTCGCCAGCAGGCTCTGTTTCTGACAGACAAGATGGCTTACGAGCTGAATCTGACAGATGATCAGTATGAGGCAGCCTATGAGGTGAACCTCGACTATCTGATGGGCGTGGATACTTACGACGATCTCTACGGCATCTATTGGCGTCAGCGTAATCTCGACTTGAGCTACATCCTTCTGGATTGGCAGTATCGCTCATTCTGTGCCGCAAGCTATTTCTACCGTCCTCTTTACTGGGATGGTGGATACTTCCACTTCGGCATCTATGCACGCTACCCACGCAGAGATTACTTCTTCTTCGGAAGACCTCATTTCTATGCTGTATATCGTGGTGGACACAGCTGGAGAATGAATGGTGGCAGAAGCTGGTATCACGGACGTGAATTCGGCGGTCCGCGCCCTATCGGTGTTCGAGGTCAGGAACCAAGATTCGGTATGCGCGATGGATTCAACCGTGGCGATTATGGTCGTGGCAAGACGTTCGGCAACCTCAATCGTCAGAGCAGTACAAGAACTACGGTTACACGTGATCATTCTTTCGGCAACAGTCGCCAAAATAATGCTACCTTTGGAAGTGGTGTCCGTGGCGGTGGTTCTTTCGGAGGTTATAACCGAAGCGGATTCGGCAGTGGATCTACCAATAACAGCCGTTCGTTTAATAATGGTTTCACTCCACGTTCCAGCACTCCAAGCAGGGGATCTTTCGGTGGAAACCGTGGCGGCAATTCGTTGAATAACAGCCGTTCATTCAACAGTGGAAGCCGTTCCTTTGGCGGAGGCAGCAATGGTGCCCGCAGTTCCTTTGGAGGTGGTTCTTCCCGTAGCAAGAGCAATAATGGCGGCGGATCATTCGGTGGCAGAAGATAGTTAGACCAATTTATCAAACCAAATATATACCAAAAGAAGGGACATTCCAAGTGATTGGGATGCCCCTTTGATTTTTTCAGTATGATGAATTGATGTACTATCAAAGATCATCAAAAAAGATAATTTACAGAACTATATAATTGAATGACAAGTATATAGATGATAAAGAGAGGAGCAGACAGGCGAACTCCATCCGCCATTGCCTCTCCCATTGCCTCAATACTGTTCAGTCTTTGGCTGACTACGCCGAAAGACTGTGCCATGACAATGACCATCAAACAGATATAGGGCAAGATGCTTCTGGAAAAACTGCTGGAGGCATATCCTCCCATTACATTGAGCAGGATGGCATGAGGGATGAGCGTGAGCAACAGCATCACACCGATAAACAGGACGAATTCCAGGCAAACCAAGCGCAAGGCATTGCGCTGTCGGTAAACCTTATGATCGTAGTTTAACAGGCCGCTAGCCCGTAGCGCTCCCCAGGCAATGCTGATCAGCAACAGCCATACCAGCCAAGGTGACTGCAGGTTGGCTGTGAAAGTGCCGAAGAACCATCGGATACCTTCCGGGCTGAGCAATGACCGGGGAAAGACATCGGGCATAGCGGCAGTGATGAGCCAGGAAGCCAGCACCAGTACGATCTGTGCCAGTATCAGCAGGAACATGGCATAGCCACATATCCTGCTGAATGTATGACTATTCTTCATCAGCCTGCAAATTATCAATATCGATGATACGTAACTCGCAGGCACGTACCACGAGTCGGGTCGCATTCACGCTCATTCCGTTATTACCATCAGGGAAGAGCTTCTGTACGAGTTCATTCTGCCGTTTTTCCAGACTCTTCACTCCGAATGGCATACCTCGCAGGTTCGTGATCTGCTCCTTGGTATAACCCAGGGCGAGATGGCGGAGGAATCGCTCGTCGTACTCATCAATCTCGTAATTGATCATTGCCTCCTGATGCATCAGCTGGCTTCCTACGCTCTGCTTGAATCTATCAACGATCTTCTGGAGAATCGGCTGGTTGAAAACCAGCTTCTTTCCACTCATACAGGAAGCCACGTCACCACGGGTAAGCAATTCTCCGCTCTTGAGGATGATGCCTTCACATCCTGCATCGAGCACATCTACCCATAACTTCTCGTTGAGAATCTCACCGGTAAAGATCAGGACTTTCACATCGGGATACTGTTCCTTTGTACTACGGCAAATTTCTACTCCAACAGTGGTGGAGCCACCCAAGCCAAGATCAAGCAGAACAAGGTCTGGCTTTTGCTGTTTGATGAGTTTCCAATAAGCGATTTCACTATCCGCAGTGCCGATGATTTCAGCTTCGGGTATGTCGTTCTTGAAGATTCCTTCTGTGCCTTTCAATTCCAGAGGCACATCTTCTACTATAATAACCTTAAATTTATTCATATCTTTGTCTTTATTATTTTTTCCGGTAAAACGATTTCTATCATGAGTTTGCCATCAGATGACGGCTTGGCAAGAATGCCGCAGCCACGCAGGTTGGTTGCCTCCCCTATTTCTCTCACAATCTGGCGGGCCACCAGATATTTCATATCGCTGGTGAGCGGTGTGAAGAGATGTGGATGCCGGGTTGCGTCAAATGGAATATCGTGAAGGATATACTGGCAGGTAACATAGGCGGATGATGAGGTTGCTTCCTGATAAGTGAAGTTCTTCACTCCGCCAGTGATAAGCTTCCTGAGATATGCCAGCAAGTCAGCGTCGCATTTCACGGTTCCTTCCACCTGCTCCATTGCCTGTGCGCTGAGCATCGTGTATATTGCCTTGTAGTAATCCACCAACTCCTGCAGGGAAGTAACATCCTCCGGTGTACTGTCGATAAGCTGTCTGATTCGCGATGGGTAATACATCGTTTCGTGCTTGAGCGTAGAGAGACAGTTGTCGAGTACGGAATTGGCAATGTGCAACTTTCCGTTTTCATATTCTGCACGATGCAGCTCATCTTCTGCCATTTCTATATTCGTAGCCTCATTCTGCTGCATATCAATGCTTTGCTTCAGTGCCTGCGAGATACGTTCCACCACCTCGTTGAGCTGAGGAAAAAGCTGAACGTTGCGTATGTTATTGCTGCCGGATGGAGTCCAGATTCCGGTAATCTGTTTCAGCTTATCCGTATTGGAATCACCACTGAGCAACACCTTGTTAATAGCATTGATCTTTTCTACGGCATAGCGATAACGGAGGATGTGGCGATAGTATAGCAGATAATATGCCAGTGGCAATTGTAACAGCAGGATAATCAGCAAGACGATGGCTACAGCCTTCGAGTTTTCTGAAGTCTGCATGGTTCTTACGTAGTTATCGAGCGAATTATCCGCACTCCGTTCACGGAAGAGCTGTGTATATACCTTGTTGTTACTATCGTATAGTTCCCATTTGTGGAGCGCCAGCGCTGCCACGGCACTCTCATTGCGGATATCGAGTATGACCTCGTAGTCGGTTGGCAAACTGTCGTGCAGCCAATGGATTTCGGCAGCGGTTCCTTTCATGGGATGTGCCACCATCAGATATTTCCCATCAGGATTCAATGTCAGATAGTATCGGTTGAGATAGCTGCGAGACGAATCTGCCATAGCCAGGGTCCGCTCGTAGGTGCCATTGATATTACTGAAATAGGCACTGTCGGCATAGGATGCTGCTTTTTGCAGCAATCGCGATGTCTGCTTATTGCCCCAGTGCCTGTCAGTTCTGTGCTTGTCAGTTCTGTGCATAGAGACATTTTCCCGAGTGCTTCCCTGTACGGCAGATGGGATATTACAACCTATCAGCATCAAGGCAAGCATCAGTATCATTTGCATTTTCCGAATACCGCAAGGCAATCGGAAAGTGAACTTACTACCCTTTCCCGGCTCACTCTCTGCCTGAATATTACAAGGAGAGAAGAGCGAGCTGATTTTCTTGTACTTATCGATGATGCCCTTACAGTTGAGCAATCCGAATCCATGTCCGCCGGTATAGGTGCGGTCGAAGATATGTTCCAGTGTTTCTTCATCCATACCTTTTCCCGTATCTTCTACAGATATTTCCACAAATGTCTGATGGCTCTTGGCGCTTACCACGACCTCACCTCCTGCAGGTGTAAACTTCCTGGCGTTGTCGGCGATGGTATTAATCATGAATAGTGTCAGCGTACGGTCTGCCTTTACCATGGCATCTGTAGGCTGTACGGTCAGTTTGACCCCACGCATTTGAAAACTCATTTTTCCCTTGGCAACAATATCGAAAAGTGGCTGGAGCGGGAAACTCTCTATGCGGAGATTGATGACTCCCTGACGCATCTGTATCCAATTGGTGAGAATGGAATTATATTGATTGATTTTATCAGTCAACTCTGAGATATAGGTATATCGCTCCTGTCTTACTTCTTCCGTATCATTGCCCATCATCAGTCTATCTACCTCATGGATCATACGGTCGATAAACGGGGTGATGCTATTGACCAGAGAAAGCTTGGCACGCTGTTCCAGGTTGCGACGCCTATTGTCTGATATATGAAGCTGGACCATATTCTTGGCTTCTTCCAATTCTTCATGCTTTTCTGATAACGAATTGATATGCTGCATGTTCTGTTCTTCCCATTCATGTAAAGGTATCAGCAGGGATTCTACAGAACTTTCCTTGGTATTGCGGCGCTTCATTCTGTCGAATACATAGAGCAAGACCACAACCAGGACTATCGTAAAGATTACCGCAGCAATCATCGTGTTCAGCTGGACGGCATTGTTGTCCAACTGAGTGGCACGCGCTTCCAACTGCCTGTCTTGTCGGCTCTGCTCCTGCAAGTCGAGGTAAATATTGCGGTTGTAATCGCTTTCCGGCTTATCATCGATGGCGGAATAAACCAGGCTGAGTCTTTCTCGGATAGATGCCACCAGGTCAGGCGCCTGCTGGATAGCCCTGTTCTGGTTGAGTGCCCTGTTCAGGCAATCGCCTGCCGATTTATAATCCTTGATCTGCCAGTAGCATTCTGCCAGTGTGCGGTATGCTCCTGCCGTCTGGTAAACGTCTCCATATTCCGAAAAGATATTGAGTGCGCGTTGCGCAAAGTTTCCTGCCAGAAGTTCCAAAGGCATCTGTTCAACATTGAGATACTGGAAAGCCGGCAGATTGTTCTTTACCAGGAAATCGCGCTGTTCCGGATCCTGAATATGTTCGCTGATAGATTGCAGTGCGTTTGCCTGCCAGTATGGATAAGGATTGCTGCCACTTGCCAAAAAGTAGAGGCGAATGAGCATATCAAATTCAGCCTGACAGATTTCCTGTGGGGTGCCATGAGTGATGGCGCCACCAGCTCCCATATTATAAAGATAGTTGAGATACTGTGCCGTATCCTGTTCCACTTCATCCGGGTCAAGATCTGCCAGCGCATTGAGCATCGGCTTGTCTAGCTGTACATAATAAAAATAGGTGGCAGCTACGATATCAAACTCACTCTTCGCATAAATGGCGCGATGACGCTCTCGAAGAGGAAGGTTATCTATTTCTTCACCGATTCTGCGCAGTTTACGGATGGCTTTTTCCCTGAAGCTATAGAAATCCTTGTTGCGGGCTTCACGCTGACAGAGTCGCATATTCTGAACGTCGGCAATAAGGAGTTCTATCTGGTTGTCACTGCGTTTGTTTACCTTGTCAAGCCATCGCTTGGCAGTATGGTAATCCATCTTGGCAATAGCCACAAAAGCCAGGTTGTTGCAAGCCTCTGCATATCCGGCAGGATAGTCTTCGGAAAGAGCCAAAGCATTCTCTGCCAATACTTTAGTAGAATCAAGGTTACGATAGTGAAGCGCATAAGAAAGATAATTCAGCTCATCTACTTCGCCCTTATGCGATGGCGAACAAGCTGAAAAAACAAACATCGCCACCATCATACAGATGATGGCGATGTCATAAATATGATGAAATCTTTTATGCATCCTGATTATGCACGTGCCTTAGCAATGTAGCCCAAAGCTTCCTGGCACTTGGCTGTGATGGCAGCCCAATCTGCTGCAGCAACAGTCTCCTTAGGGAAGAGCTTAGAACCCATACCTACACAGAAAACACCCGCCTTGATCCAAGGAGTAAGGTTCTCCTCTGTTGGCTCTACTGCACCTGTTACCATGATGTTGCTCCAACGCAATGGTGCCATTACATTTTTAACGAATGAAGGACCACCTACATTACCTGCAGGGAATACCTTGGTTACATCGCAACCTGCTGCCTGAGCATTGTTGATCTCTGTTACAGAACCACAACCTGGTGAATAAGGCACCAAGCGACGGTTACATACAGGAGCAATGTCAGGGTTGAAGTTAGGACCAACGATGAAGTTTGCACCCAACTGGAGATACAAGGAAGCAGTACCAGCGTCAACCACTGTACCAGCACCCAAGATCATCTCAGGGCACTCCTTATCAGCCCATTTTACCAACTCACCGAAAATCTCGTGAGCGAAATCGCCACGGTTGGTGAATTCAAATACGCGAACGCCACCCTCGTAGCATGCCTTGATCACGTTCTTGCAGATTTCGATATCTTTATTGAAGAATACAGGAACCATACCAGTCTCTTTCATAGCTGCCATGACCTGCATTTTGCTAAACTTTGCCATCTTCTTGTTTTAATGTTAAATGTTATCGCTGTACACGACCATTAGCATTACCGCCAGCAAGGCTCTCAACCTCGTCAACAGAAACCAAGTTGAAGTCGCCAGGGATAGTGTGCTTCAAGGCAGAAGCAGCAACAGCGAACTCAAGAGCCTCGCCCTGAGTCTCCTTTGTCAGGAGACCATGGATCAAACCACCAGAGAAAGAGTCACCACCACCCACGCGGTCGATGATAGGGTTGATGTCGTAGTGCTTGCTCTGATAGAACTCCTTACCATCATAGATAAGAGCCTTCCAGCCATTATGAGTAGCAGAAAGAGACTCACGGAGCGTAGAAACGACATACTTGAAGCCGAACTCTTCCATCATACTCTTGAAGATGCCATAGTAACCCTCAGCATCAGTCTTGCCGCCTTCTACGTCAGCATCTGGCTTGAAGCCCAGGCAAAGCTGAGCATCTTCCTCGTTACCGATGCAAACATCTACATACTTCATCAATGGGCGCATTACAGAGATAGCCTTCTCTGATGTCCAGAGCTTCTTGCGGAAGTTGAGGTCAACAGATACTGTTACGCCATGACGCTTAGCTGCCTCACAAGCCAACTTGGTCAATTCTGCAGCCTTGTCGCTGATAGCAGGAGTAATTCCGCTCCAGTGGAACCACTGAGCACCCTCCATGATCTTGTCAAAGTCGAAATCAGAAGGATCAGCCTCTGCGATAGCGCTGTGAGCACGGTCGTAGATAACCTTAGATGGGCGCATAGAAGCACCTGTCTCTGCATAGTAGAGACCTACTCTATCACCACCGCGGGCGATAAACTCAGTATTGACGCCATAACGACGAAGACCATTTACTGCAATCTGGCCAATCTCGTGCTTTGGCAACTTTGATACGAAATATGCATCGTGACCATAGTTAGCAAGGCTAACAGCAACGTTAGCCTCACCACCACCAGGGATGATGCGAAGTGACTCACTCTGGATGAAACGATCGTTGCCTTCTGGTGACAAACGAAGCATAATCTCGCCTAATGTTACAATCTTTGCCATTGTTTGATAGTTTTAATTTCTTTGTTTTTATTGTTTGTTTACTAATAGACAATTTTATTGTAGTTGTCCGTAACCGATGGCAAAAATAGCTATAATTTCTCGAATACCAAAATTTAATCGCAGTTTTTTTCATTTATCGCCCTATTTTTTCGTATTTTTCTCACTTTTTCCTTTTTTTTCTCCTTTTTTTTCGTTTTTTGTGCAAAAAAAGAGCTGTGCATTCGCACAATTCAAAAAAATGTTGTATATTTGCGCCCGAATGCTGATGGTGTGACCGCACACAAACCAGCAGTTCAACAAAACATAGTAAAAAAGCACAGTTTGTGCGCACAGTTATTATATAATAATGTACGTGCGATGTGCTCAAACCATAAACTTAAAAACAATGGCCGAAAGAATCAGAATCAAGGATATCGCCGAAAGAGCAGGCGTATCTGTAGGAACTGTGGACCGTGTGCTCCACGACCGCCCGAACGTGTCGAAGCCGGCTCGTGAGAAGGTGGAACAAGCGCTCAAGGAAATGAATTATCAACCTAATATGTATGCCAGTGCTTTGGCATACAACAAGGCTTATACTTTTTGTCTTCTGATACCGAAGCATGAGTCGGAAGCCTATTGGGAAGAGATAGAAGAAGGTGCCCGAAAGTGCGAAGACCAGCGCCGGGATTTCCATATCGATTTGGAGATTCGATTCTTTGAGCGTTCCAACGAGGATTCTTTCAAGGCTGTTTCACAAGAGATTCTTGATGCCAATCCGGAAGGTGTTATCATAGTACCATCATCTTTGGACGTGACACGTGGCTTTACAGACCAGTTGCATCAAAAGGGTATTCCATTTATCCTACTCGATTCTTATATGCCAGACTTGCGCCCTCTCTCCTTCTATGGACAGGATTCGTTCTGCTCTGGCTATTTTGCAGCCAAGATGCTGATGATGCTTGCGGGAAAGGAACAAGAGATTATGCTGATGAGACAGACCAAGGACGGTCAGGTAGTCAGCAAGCAGCAGGATAACCGTGAGGTGGGATTCCGTCATTATATGCACGACCATTTTCCACAGGTAGTCATCCATGTTCTCGATCTACCGCTCAACGGAACCCGTAATGAGTACCAGAAGATGCTGGGTCAGTACTTTGATGAACATCCTGCTACACATCATTGTATAACACTGACATCGAAGGCGCATATCGTGGGAGATTATCTGCTTAAGTCCAATCGCCGTGATGTACAGATCATGGGTTATGATATGGTGGGCAAGAATGCGAAATGTCTTCGCGAAGGCAGTATCTCGTTCCTCATCGCACAGCATGCCTATATGCAGGGCTACTATTGCGTGGATACCCTCTTCCGTGCCATCGTTCTCAAGAAGAAGGTGAATCCGGTAAATTACATGCCTATTGAGCTGCTGATGAAGGAAAATATCGATTTCTACCGCAGGACGCAGATCTAAGCTCGCAACGAGTACAACGGCTATCGTGAGATTTCCATTTTCAAGAATGGAGTAACATTGTAATAACTTAAAAAGAAACATGAGTAATAAGAAAGGATTGTTGGCGTTGTCGCCATTGTTTTTGTTGATTGTCCTCATCGTGGCATTCACCGTCTATTCGGTAGATGCCAGTCATAAGGATACCAATTTGTCGCTCACCGTGGCATTTATGATCTCCAGTATCTATGCCGTGGCGATTTCTGGTGGCATGCCCATCAAGAGTCGTGTAGATACCTACAGCAAGGGTGCCGGCGCCAACAATCTGATGCTCATGCTGTGGATATATGTATTGGCAGGTTCCTTCGCAGCTTCGGCTAAGGCGATGGGAGCTGTCGATGCAACAGTCAATCTTGCACTCAGCATTCTTCCCGCCAGCATGATTCTGCCGGGACTGTTTCTGGCAGCCTGCTTTATCTCCGTATCCATCGGAACAAGTGTAGGTACCGTTGTGGCACTTGTTCCGATAGCTGCGGGACTCGCCCACTCCATGGACGTTAATATAGGTATGATGACAGCTATCATCGTTGGTGGAGCTTATTTTGGAGATAATCTCTCCTTTATCTCTGATACCACGGTAGTAGCTACCCAGACTCAGAATTGCAAGATGAGCGATAAGTTCCGTGTCAATTCTCTTATCGTAGTACCTGCCGCCGTTATTGTACTGGCTATCTATGCCGTGATGGGTATCGGTCTGCAGGCACCTACTGATATTCCGGAGGTAGAATATGTCAAGGTGCTCCCTTATCTGGTAGTACTTGTCACTGCTGTGGCGGGTATGAATGTGATGGCGGTTCTTACGATGGGAACATTGCTCTGTGGTGTGATTGGTGTAAGCTGTCAGCTCCTGGGTGCTACCGGAGGTTACGATCTCTTCGGCTGGTTCTCAGCCATGGGTAACGGAATCATCGGTATGGGCGAACTGGTCATCATCGCAATGATGGCGGGTGGCATGCTCGAAATCATCCGTGAGAATGGCGGTATCAATTATATCATCGACAAGATTACGGCTCACGTCAGCAATAAGCGAGGAGCCGAACTGTCTATTGCAGCACTGGTTTCCATGGTCAATGTATGTACTGCCAACAATACGGTTGCCATCCTCACGGTAGGCAATATAGCCAAGAAAATCGGTGATAAGTTTGGAGTTGACAACCGCAAGGCAGCCAGTATCCTCGATACTTTCTCCTGTACGGTTCAGGGCTTGATACCATACGGAGTACAGATGCTTCTGGCAGCAGGTCTTGCCAATCTGAGTCCGATGGATATCCTTCCATACCTCTATTATCCTCTGGCTATCGGTATAGCTGCGCTGTTTTCGATACTATTCCGTTACCCGAAACGATACAGCTAGAAGGAAAGAGGCTTATTATCAATTGTTTAACTTTTAAATGAATACACGATGGATTTTTTACAGAGAAACCTTTTTGTCAAGCTGCGTTCCGATCACTTTCATACGAAGGAGGAGATGGAACCGATGACTACCTTCAAACAGAAGAAGATAGCCCAGATGATGAAGAACCTCAGCGATGTGCCTGCGGGTGAAGTACGAATGAACAATGGTTTCCTGAACCGACGTTTAGCCAGCATACAGGAAAATGAGCGTCATGCCATCGACACCTCTATTGAGACCATTTATTTACTTCGCATCATCGTATCCAATATCAATGGAATATTAGCCAATGGCATTAATCTTGGCGGTATCATCGAGATGGGAAACTACCTGCGCACCAAGGGCGACAAGGTAGATTTCGTAAAACTGGAAAAATGGCTGCGCAAGCTCCGCATCCAGCGTATGGCGCAGTTGCAGGGCAGTGTACTTATCCTTTTCTTCGAATTTGAACAGGATGAGATACCTTTCGTGCGCCGTGTAGAACGTGGTGCCTACAAGCTGACCCTCCGTTCGCTTTATTATAACAGTCTCGATCAGCAGGAAATTTTATTCGAGCAGACCCAGGCTGGATTCGTTCGCACCACCGGTGGCACGATGCGCAAAAACCTGCGCCGCAGTATGCGGTATCTGGAATATGCGCCCATAGAAACTATCAGCAATTTCTGCAATAACTTCTACCGCTCGCTCTCAGAAATCGAAGAATAATATAAAATATATAAAAAATAAGCATACTCTGTGACGAATTTCAAGCGATTTTCGTACCTTTGCATCTATGAAACGATTTTGTATAACAATAATATCATCTATTATAACACTATGCGCAAGTGCGCAGGTGCAATGTGAGGATACCTGCAGTCATGTGCATGGCATAGACCTCAGTCACTATCAGGGCAATGTGTTCTGGGAAACGGTGGGCGATAACTCCAAGATGGCGTATGTCTATCTGAAGGCTACCGAGGGTGGAACCAATGTAGATAGCAAATATAAGCAGAATATTGATCTGGCTCATAGATATGGACTCAAGGTGGGTTCATACCACTTTTATCGTGCCCGTATTCCTCAGCAAACCCAGCTGGAGAATTTCAAGGCACAGTGTCGCCCAGGCGACCAGGATCTCTTGCCGATGATCGACGTAGAGACCAAGAGTGGTTTGGAAACAGAAGAATTTTGCGACTCACTCTTCAAGTTCCTGCATCTCGTGGAAAAGGCATACAGACAGAAGCCGCTCATCTATACGGGTGCCAACTTCTATGACCATTATCTCCTGGGAAAGCTCGACAACTACAAGCTGATGATAGCACAATATACCAAGCGAGAACCAGTGCTCAAGGATGGAAGAGACTTTGAGATGTGGCAATATACCGGTAAGGGAAAACTGAACGGTATCAATGGCTACGTGGATAAGAGCAGATTCATGGGCAGGCATCGATTGAGAGAGATTAGATTCAGACACAGATAAGGCATTGTAACTATGAACTTGGAGCATTCTTTATGATTAGTTTCAAGGTAAAAAGTGAACAGGTCTGAAGCATAGAAACATGAATAATTTAAGTAAAACATAAACTTTAAATAAAACTATGGCAATTATTAAATGTCCAGAATGTGGCCGCCAGATCAGCGACAAGGCTCCAACCTGTCCTAGTTGTGGCGTTGAGATAGCTGGAAAAATCACTAAATGCCCTCATTGCGGTGAGGTTTATTTCAGCAGTCAGGAGATGTGCCCAAACTGCCATGAGATAGCAGTAGGGGTAACTCGTCCTCTTGCGGAAGCAACATCACCGGTGTCGTCTGCAGCATCGTCAGCAACACCGCAGGCTCCTTCGTCTCCAACAACTCCAACAACTCCTTCAGCCCCTCCAACCCCTCCTGTCCCACCGGTACCTCCTGTACGTCGTCCTGGTGTTACTGCGAGCGGAAATGATGGCGGAGAGGGCAATACTCCTCAGGAACCACAGAAGAAAAAGAACACCCGCTCTATCTTCATCATCTCATTCATCTTTGCTGTCTTGGCGTGTGGCATTATGTATTACTTCTACGACAGTGCCAATCGCAACAAGGAGATGGAAGCTTATGAGTATGCGATGCAAAGCAGCGATCCGATGGTTCTGCAGAGTTATCTCGATACCTACAAGGATGCGGATGAAGCACATCGCGATTCCATCATGGCTCACCTTGACCAGTTGAAGCAGAACGACCAGGATTGGACCAATGCGATAGTGAGCGGATCGAAAGAAGCTTTGGAAGAATATCTCCAGAAGTATCCTAACAGTTTGCACAAACAGGAAGCTTTGCTTAAAATAGATTCCCTCGACTGGAATGTGGCTAAGGCTGCAGATACAGCTGATGCCTATCAGGCATACCTGAATGCTCATACAGATGGTGCTCATATCGAAGAGGCTGAAAATGCCTTGAAGAAGGTGAAGAGCCGTGACCTCCAGCCAGAAGAAAAGCAGATGGTGAGCGGATTGTTCCGTCAGTTCTTCCAGAGCATCAATTCCCGTAATGCGGATGGATTGACAGCTACCTGCGAGGATATTCTCTCATCTTTGCTTGGCAAGAACTCGGCTACCAAGGCTGATGTCGTTACCTTTATGGACAAGCTCTATAAAGATAATGTAGCCAATATGAACTGGCACATCAACAACGACTACCAGATCAAGAAGCGCGAGGTTGGCGATGAGGAATATGAGTATCAGGTACAGTTCTCTGCCCGTCAGGACGTAGATTTGACAGATGGCACCAAGAAGGAACAACTCTTTAAGATTTCTGCAGTTGTTTCACCTGATGGCAAGGTTTCTGCCTTCAATATGAACAAGGTTTCTGATTAAAAAGAAAGCTCCGGTGGATTGTTGAGTCCATCGGAGCTTTCTTTTTTCCTTTTACTTTGCTTCCTTCATCTGTCGGAGCAATTCCTTCTGTTTTTCATTCAGACCAGTAGGCAACTTCACGTTATAGGTAATCATCAGATCGCCGAAAGTTCCATCACCTCTGTCATAACCCTTGCCGCGAACACGTACCTTGGTACCGTTCTGGGTTTCCGGTTTGATTTTCAGTTTAATCTTTGAACCATTGCTCAATGTGATGATGCCCTCACCACCGAGCAGTGCGGTGTACATGTCGATATTCACATTCATGTTCATCTCGCCGGTATTCGTTCTGCCGCTACGGCCACCGCAGCCGCCGTTGCATCCGCTTGTACCATATTCAGCACCGGCACCGAAACCAGCACCTGCTCCGCCGAATCCGCCAAAGCCACCGAAACCGGCACCTTGTGAACCACGGGCACGACCTCCGCCGAAGAGATTTTCGAAGAAGCTGGAGAAACCACCTCCTCCACCACCGAAGCTGCTGAAGTCGAAGCCTTCGAATGGATTTCCACCAGCGGCACCTCCGCCGGCAGCTCCATCATAGCCTCCACCACCGAAGCCTCCTACATTCTTCCACTGTTCGCCGTACTGGTCGTACTTAGCACGCTTTTCCGGATCAGAAATCACCTCATACGCCTCGTTCAGCGCCTGGAACTTAGCCTTTGCCTTTGGGTCGTTAGGATGCAAATCCGGATGAAACTGTTTAGCACGCTTGCGATATGCAGCGCGCACATCCTTCTGCGGGATGTTCTTATCTACACCGAGAATCTTGTAATAATCTACAAATGCCATAGTATAATACCTCCTATTTTTATGATTTTTATAAGAATCCAACAAAAAGTATGCCGTAATTGCCAACTTTTTTGTAATTTTGCAGTTGAAACAAATAAATTCGAGAAAAAAGTATGAAACAGTTATTCGCAGCGCTCTTGTTGGCGCTCACTTTTAATTCGCAGGCAATGGCTCAGCCGCGCACCGTCAAACTTAGAGTGATTCAGACGAGTGATGTCCATGGTTCTTTCTTCCCATACGATTTTATCAATCGTAAACCGAAGGCAGGAACCCTGGCACGCGTGTCCTCTTATGTAAACGATCTGCGCAAGACCTATAAGGACAATGTCATCCTCCTGGAGAATGGCGATATCCTTCAGGGACAGCCTACCTGCTACTTCTATAATTATGTCAACACCCAGGCTCGCAATGTGGCAGCTGATGTAGTCAACTATATGAAGTATGATGCCCAGGCTTTCGGTAATCACGATGTAGAGACCGGTCATGCGGTTTACGATAAGTGGATCAAGGAGTTAAACTGCCCGGTGCTGGGTGCCAATATCATTGATACCAAGACCGGTAAGCCTTATGTGAAGCCTTATATCATCCTGAACCGTGAGGGTGTGAAGATAGCCGTTCTCGGTATGCTGACTCCAGCTATTCCCAACTGGCTGACAGAGAATCTCTGGAGCGGAATGAAGTTTGAGAATATGGTGACCAGTGCCCGTAAATGGATGAAGATTATCCAGGAGAAGGAGAAGCCGGACGTAGTCATTGGCGTCTTCCACAGCGGTAAGGATGGCGGTATTGTCACTCCTGAATATGAGGAGGATGCCTCTCTGCGGGTAGCAAAGGAGGTGCCAGGCTTCGATATGGTACTCTTCGGACATGACCATACCCGCTGCAATGAGACGATCCTGAATGTGGAAGGTAAGCCTGTGGTGTGTCTCGACCCTGCCAATAATGCACTGAATGTGGCAGATGCCGAGGTGACCATTACCCTGAACAAGAAGAAGGTGAATGGCAAAAAACAGTATGTTGTGACAGACAAAAAGATAGTTGGCAGTCTGCCAGATGTGACAAAATGTCCTATTGATGAGGATTTCATGAAGGCATTCGAGCCTCAGATTGCAGAAATCAACAAGTTTGTCAGCAAGCAGATCGGAACTTTCAAGAATACCATTCACAGCCGCGAGTCTTTCTTCGGCAACTGCGCCTTCAATGACTTCATCCTCAACCTGCAGCTACAGATCACGAATGCTGATATTGCCTTCAATGCGCCCCTCCAGTTTAATTCTACCATCAAGGCGGGACCTATCTACGTTGGTGACATGTTCAATCTCTATAAATATGAGAATCAGCTCTACGTGATGCGCCTTACAGGTGAGGAGATCCGCAAGCATCTGGAGATGAGCTATGACCTCTGGGTGAATACGATGAAGAGTCCTGAAGACCATCTGCTCCTGCTCGATACCCAGACCAAGGGCGATCAGCAGCGTCTGGGCTTCAAGAACCTCTCCTTCAATTTTGACAGTGCTGCCGGCATCGATTATGAGGTAGATGTTACCAAGCCAGACGGCGAGAAGGTGAAGATTCTGCGAATGAGCAATGGCCAGCCTTTCGATGAAAAGAAATGGTATAAGGTGGCAGTGAACAGTTATCGCGGCAATGGCGGCGGAGAGCTCCTCACCCGTGGTGCCGGTATTCCAAAGGATAGTCTGGATAGCAGAATCATATATCGCAGTGAGCGCGACCAGCGTTACTATCTGATGGAGGCCATCGAAAAGATGGGAACCGTAGATGCCAAGCCAAACAACAATTGGAAGTTTGTGCCGGAAGCATGGACCAAGCCTGCTGCCCAGCGTGACTATGAGTTGCTTTTCGGAAAGAATAAATAATAGATTATGAAGTATTGGTTTATATTTTGCAAGACAGATATCTTGCTCGAGAAGAGAGAAGATGGAACCTATACGATTCCATGTAGTGAGGAAAGTCCGATAGCAACCAAGCCTTGGACCCATATCCTCAACATCACACCGATGAATGACGGTACGGAAGTGAAGACTTTCACCATTCCAGAGCCCGTAACCGACAATCCGAAATATGAGATGTGCGGTTTGCGTCCTAGCTTTTACAAGCTCTCCCCAGAGTTGTATCAGAAAGCGGGAAAATGTCAGGAACTGAACTATTGGGATATGAACACACAGTTTTGCGGTGTATGCGGTTCTCCTATGAAGATGTCAACAGATATCAGTAAGAAGTGTACCGAGTGTGGCAAGTCTGTCTGGCCCTCTCTCGCTACAGCCATCATCGTTCTTATCAAGAAGGGCGATCAGGTACTGCTGGTTCATGCCCGCAACTTCAAGGGTAACTTCGATTCCTTGGTAGCCGGTTTTGTGGAAACAGGTGAAAGTCTGGAGGAAGCTGTTCATCGTGAGGTGATGGAAGAAACTGGTCTGACCATCAAGAACCTCAAGTATTTCGGTTCCCAGCCATGGCCGTTCCCAAGTGGCTTGATGGTAGGATATACAGCCGAATATGTAGATGGTGAGATTCATCTTCAGAAGGAAGAGCTTTCCCGCGGCAAATGGTTCAGCAAGGACAATCTCCCTGTTCTTCCGGAGAAATTGTCGATTGCCCGCAAACTCATTGATGCTTGGCTAGAGAATAGAATATAAACTTTCGCAAGCAGACTATACTCGCCCTGGACTAATGATAAGTATAGGGTAGAATCTTGAAATTAAGAAATACAGAAGAGATGAAAGAAAAACTTTGGAATGCGAATTACATCAAGGTGATGACCACCAACTTTCTGCTCTACTTTGCCTTCTATCTCCTCACCCCACTCCTCCCACTCTATCTGAGTGAAACTTTCGGGGCTACGAAGGATGTGATAGGCATTGTTCTGAGCGGATATACGGTGGCGGCACTCATCATCCGTCCGTTTAGCGGATATGTGGTGGATGGATTTTCCCGTAAGAAAGTGCTGATGGTCTGTCTGACGGCTTTTGCCATCTTCTTTGCAGGATACATAGCAGCCAGTACCATCCTGATGTTTGCCATCTGCCGAACCCTGCATGGTGGACCTTTCGGAGCGGTAACTGTTGCCAACAGTACCTGTGCCATCGATGTCTTGCCAGCGAGCAGACGCAATGAGGGTATCGGTCTTTATGGATTGAGCAACAACTTCGCCATGGCGATAGCCCCTTCCATAGGTATCTATCTGCACAATCTGGTGGGTAGCTATATGGTACTTTTCTGGATAGCCTTTGTGGTAGCCATTGCTTCTGTAGTGATAGCTGGAACGGTGAAACTCCCAGAGAAGGAAATCATCAAAAACAAGGAGAAGCTCTCGCTCGACCGCTTCTTCCTGACCCGCGCCTGGCTGTTGGCCATCAACATCTGCATGTTTGGTTTCTGCTGGGGTGTATTGAGCAACTATCTCGCCATTTACAGTAAGGAGGAATTAGGCATTACCGGAGGAACGGGTACCTATTTTGCCATCCTCTCTATGGGATTGTTCCTGAGTAGATTGCAAGGCAGAAAGGCTCTGAGTCAGGGTAAGCTGGCCCAGAATGCTGCCGAAGGAATGCTGATATCGCTCGTTGGTTTTACGATATTCGTAGCCATCAAGCATCCGATAGCCTACTATCTTTCAGCTGCATTGATAGGATTGGGAAATGGTCACCTGTATCCAGCCTTCCTGAATATGTTTATCAATGTTGCCCGCCACGACCAGCGTGGAACTGCCAACAGCAGTATCCTGACCGGTTGGGACCTGGGATTCGGAATCGGTTGTCTTCTGGGTGGTGTTGTAGCCGAGCATTTCGGTTATAGTGGTGCCTTCTGGATGGTAGCGATCGAAAATGCTGCCGCAGTGGTATTGTTCTTTGCTGCCTCTCGGGCATTCTTTGAAAAAAGAAGACGAAACGATTAGTAAAGGAATAAAAAAGTATAAGTTTTTTCCAGGTAAAAGTTTAGCTTCCATCAAGGGCTAAACTTTTACCCTTAAGACTAGAAATATTTTCCCTTAAGGGAAATTATATTTTTCCTTAAGGATAAATCTTTTTTTCCTTAAGGGTAATGTTTCAGCTGGTTAAACCGGTATAGAAGTCCAATTAAAGAAAAAAAGCATTCGTAAGGATTGTGGAAACAAACCCTTTCGAATGCTCTTTGCAATTTTCTTACATGCTTCCTCTCTTAAAATGGGAGATCGTCTGCGCTGCCACCTGCTGCTGGAGCTGCTGGCTGTGCTGGAGGGAATGGAGCAGTTGCACCCTGAGCAGGAGCTGGAGCTGCCTGAGGAGCCGCACTTACTGGAGGGAATGGAGAACCAACAGGCTGCATGCCACCCTGCATGGCAGCAACAGCATTAGGATCTACACGCTGCACATTCCAAGCGCGGACACTGTTGAACCAACGACCATTATATTCGTGTGCATCCAAATCAAAAGAAACCAAAAGTTCCTCACCACTCTGGATATTGAACTGAGCAATACGGTCTGCACCGAAAACATCGAAGCAAAGCTTCTTTGGATACTGCTCATGAGTTTCAATGACATAAGACTGAGCCTTCCACTCACCTCTTGCTGAAACGCCGCTTTTTTCTGGTAAAACGGCAATTACCTTTCCTTGTAATTCCATATTATTATTTTAAAAATTGTTTCAATCCTTCGCCTGCCGAGCCCCATTTTCATCGAGAATCAAAAGATGTATGAAGAGGCTCAAAAACGAGTAAATCTATCTACTATTTTTCTTTCTGACTGCGAAATTACTAAAAATAGTTTTAAAACAAAAACATTTCTTCGATTATTTTTGTCTATCCCCAATATTTTTTGTATTTTTGTGCTCATAATTGCGCAAATGCTCCAATTTACCCATCAAGTAAGGAGCATCAGCCATGAAAATGAGATAAGTAATATAGAAAATTAATAATATAAAATAACGACTCATGAGATTTACAGTTTCAAGTTCAGCATTGAACAGCAAGCTCAATATGCTTGCTAAGGTGATTGGCAGCAAGAATTCTCTGCCTATCCTTGACAATTTCCTGTTTCAAGTTGCCAACGGCGAGATGACCATCACCGCAAGCGACAGTGACAACATCATCAAGAGTACCATCGCTCTCACTGACTGCGATGGCGAAGGCGAGTTCTGCGTTGCCAACCGCGTCATCCTGGATGCATTGAAGGAGTTGCCTGAGCAGCCTCTCAGCTTCGATGTAGATACAGATAGTTATGCCATTAAGATTGTATATCAGAATGGTCTCTATAATTTCACAGGCTTGAATGCTGAAGACTATCCTCCAACACAGGATATGGGTGATGCCTGCACTACCCTCGTCTTGCCAGCACAGGTGCTGATCGACAATATCAACCGTTCTCTCTTTGCAACAGCCAGCGATGAGCTGCGCCCTGTAATGAATGGTATCTATTTCGACCTTACTCCCGAATCGCTTGCCATCGTAGCAAGTGATGGCCATAAGTTGGTAAGAAGCAAGAACTTCACTGTCAAGAGTGAGACTCCTTCTTCATTCAACCTGCCAAAGAAGCCAGCATCATTGCTGAAGAACATTCTGAGCAAGGATGATGAGGCAACCATCAAGTTTGATGCACGCAGAGCTGAGATTCAGTTTAGCGATGGCGTATTGAAATGCCGCCTCATTGATGGTCGCTATCCTAATTACAACTCAGTGATTCCTGCCAACAACCCATGTGAGATAACCGTAGATCGCAAGGGCTTGCAGAGTGCATTGCGCCGTGTTTTGCCATTTGCCAGCGAGAGCAGCCAGCTGATCCGTTTCCATATCGAGAGCGGCCGTTTCGAGGTTTCTTCAGAAGACATCGACTTCTCTACTTCTGCCAAGGAAGTATTGGCTTGCGAATATAGCGGTTCCAGCATCAGCATCGGTTTCAAGGGTAGCAGCTTGATGGAAATCCTGGGTAATCTGAACAGCGATCAGGTTGTCTTCCACTTGGCTGATCCTAGCCGTGCCGGTATCATTGTACCAGCAGAGCAGCCAGAAGACGAGGACATCCTCATGCTCATCATGCCAATGCTCCTTAACGAATAAGGAGCTTGGTTCATCCAAACACCCCTTACCTATCAGTAATATATAGTAATAAATACTAGAAGTAATGAAATTAAATCTTACTAAGCCTCTGATCGTGTTCGACCTAGAGACTACCGGTCTTGACATGGTAAAAGACAGAATCATCCAGATCTCCTATATCAAGGTGTATCCAGATGGAACAGAGGTTCGTAAAAACCAGTTTGTCAATCCAGAGAAGCCAATCCCTGAAGAGGTGGTTGCTCTTACAGGTATCAGCAATGATGATGTGAAGGATGCACCAACCTTCAAGCAGTTGGCGGCTACCTTCAACCAGGAGTTCTCCGGTTGTGATTTTGCTGGCTATAACTCCAATCATTTCGATGTACCTATGCTTGCAGAGGAATTTCTGCGTGCAGGCATCGATTTTGATTTCTCTAAGTGTCGCCTCATTGATGCCCAGAACATCTTTATGAAGATGGAGCGTCGTAACCTGGCTGCTGCATACAAGTTCTATTGCGGCAGAAAGATGGAGGAAGACTTCGAGGCACATCGTGCCGACCAGGATACCGAGGCTACCTATTGCGTGCTGAAAGGCGAGCTGGACCATTATGCCCCTGGTGTTCAGGAGGAAGCCGACCGTGTACTCAATAATGACATGGACGAGCTTGCTGAGTTCTCCAAGCGCAACGACAATGTAGATTTTGCCGGACGCATCGTTTGGCAGGAGTTGAAGGATGCCGACGGCAATGTGATACTCGACGAAAAGGGCGAGCCTCGCAAGCACGAGGTATTCAACTTCGGCAAGTACAAAGGATGGGATGTGGCAGAGATCCTGACTAAGGATCCTGGTTACTTCACCTGGGTATTGGGAAGTGACTTCACCAACAATACCAAGCAGGTACTCACCCGTATCCGTCTGCGCGAGTTCAACAAGAGAATGGGAAAATAATATGTTAAAAGGAAAGAAAATCGTATTGGGCATTACGGGTTCCATTGCAGCCTACAAGTCATGCCTTATCATCCGTGGTCTCATCAAGAAGGGAGCTGAGGTACAGGTGGTCATTACGCCTGCCGGTAAGGAGTTCATTACCCCTATCACCCTCTCGGCGCTGACCCATAAGCCGGTGGTAAGCGAGTTCTTCTCGCAGCGTGATGGTACCTGGAATTCGCACGTGGATCTCGGTCTCTGGGCGGATGCGATGGTCATTGCACCATGTACTGCATCTACCATGGGCAAGATGGCGCATGGTATTGCAGACAATATGCTCATCACCACCTATCTCTCCATGAAGGCACCAGTCTTCATTGCTCCTGCCATGGACCTTGATATGTACAAGCATCCTTCTACCCAGGCTAATATGAAGACCCTTCTCGGCTATGGTAACCATATCATCGAGCCGGAAGTGGGATTCCTAGCTTCTGGATTAGAGGGAAAGGGACGCATGGAGGAACCGGATGTCATCGTGAATTACCTGGACAGATACTTCAATATGATGGAGAGTGCCGATGAGGTTGCTGATGTAGAATCAGAGAACCAGAAGAATACGGAGAAAGACCTCTGCGGTAAGAAGGTGATGATTACTGCTGGACCAACCTATGAGAAGATTGACCCAGTGCGTTTCATCGGCAATTATTCTTCAGGAAAGATGGGATTCGCACTTGCCGAAGAATGTCTTCGCCGTGGTGCGGATGTTACTTTGGTGGCAGGTCCTGTTTCATTAGACAGTAGTCCTGCTATCCACCGCATCAATGTGGAGAGCTGTGAGGAGATGTATCAGGCAGCCACAGCAGCCTTTGCATCATCTGATGCTGCCATTCTCTGTGCAGCCGTAGCAGACTTCCGTCCTGCCAATGTAGCTGATAAGAAAATCAAGCGCGAAAAGAATGACCTGGAGTTGACACTGGTGCCTACCCATGACATCGCAGCAGCTTTGGGACAGATGAAACAAAAGAATCAGCGAATCGTAGCTTTCGCCCTGGAAACCAACGATGAAGAGAGTAATGCACAGAAGAAGAGAGTGAAGAAAAACGCCGACTTCATCGTGCTCAACTCTACCCGTAATCCGGGCACTACTTTCGGCACTGACGACAATCAGATTACCATCATCTCTGAAAAGGGAAAGAAAGAATATGAAAAGAAACCGAAGACTGAAGTGGCTCACGACATCATTGACGAGCTGGCTCTCCTGTTTTAGTCCGGTATCTTTAGCTGGTGGCCTCCTGTGCTGCAGTCCTTCTACGATTTCAGCACAGGAGCTGCAAGCTAAGATTACCATCAACCATGCCCAGATTTCGGGCACGGAAAAAGGCGTATTTGACAATCTGCAACAGACCTTGCAGCAATTCGTCAACAATCGCCAATGGACTCATCTTCAGTTTCAGAAGAACGAACGCATCATCTGCAACTTCAATATCACCGTCACCAAGTATGACAGAGACCAGAATCTCTTTACCTGCAAGGCGCTGATACAGGCCAATCGCCCCGTCTTCAATTCGGCATACACCTCCACCTTATATAATAATGTGGACGATAACTTCACGTTTCGTTTTGCCGAATACGACCAGTTGGAGTTCAATGAGCAGCAGATAGACAATCAGCTTACAGCTCTCTTTGCCTATTATGCATATCTTATCATCGGCATCGATTTGGATAGTTTTGCACCCAAAGGTGGTGAAGACATCCTGCAGCGCTGCATGAATCTGACAAACAATGCCCAGAATCTGGATTATCCCGGATGGAAGGCTTTCTCTGATGACCGCAACCGATATGCCATCATCTCAGACTATCTGGATGGAGCGTTGGAACCCTTCAGACAGTTGCAGTATGACTACTATCGGAAAGGACTCGACGAGATGGCAAATAATGCGGAAAGAGGTCGTACCGAGATAACCGCAGCCCTGGAAACAGGACTGAAGAAGGCGAAGGAAAACCGCCCGCTCAGTTTGTTGCCACAGATATGGACCGATTTCAAGAAGGATGAACTTGCCAACATCTATCGCGGCAAGGGAACCCAAAAGGAAAAGGAGAGCATCTATGAACTCCTCTTCTCCATCAATCCTTCACAGAATAAATATTGGGATCAGGTCAAGGAATAATCTTTCAGGAAGAAATCATCATTCATAAAATCATCTTCCAGAACGGAAGCTTCTGAAAATCAGAATCAGCTTTCCCTTTATATCTTTATCAAAAAGTAGAATAAATATGCTCAAGCAATTATATATCAAGAACTTCACGCTCATCGACGAGCTGAACATCTCTCTTTATCCTGGCTTCTCCGTCATCACGGGTGAGACAGGAGCAGGAAAGAGTATCATCCTCGGTGCCATCGGACTGCTTCTGGGTAACCGTGCCGACAGCAAGGCGATCAAGGCTGGAAGAGACCGATGCGTGATAGAGGCTCACTTCGATCTCTCTAGATATGGTATGCAGAAATTCTTCGATGATAACGATATCGACTATGATGCCGATGATACGATCATCCGAAGAGAGTTGACTGCAGCCGGCAAGAGCCGTGCCTTCATCAATGACACCCCTGTACCTCTCACCCGTATGAGAGAATTGGGAGAGCAACTCGTGGATATCCATTCGCAGCATCAGAATCTTCTTCTGCAGAAAGAAGACTTCCAGTTGAATGTGGTGGATATCATCGCTCAGGATGCCGACCAGCTCAAGGTTTACCAAAAGGAGTATTATGCCTATCGCAAAGCCAAGGAACTTCTGGAAGAACTGAAAGCCGAGATTGCCAAGAGCCGTGAGAACGAGGAGTTTATGCGCTTCCAGCATAAAGAGCTGGATGATGCAAATCTACAGGAAGGCGAATTGGAACAGCTGGAGCAGGAAGCAGAGACCCTGAGCCATTCGGAGGACATCAAGACCGCTCTCTTCGAAGCAGACAATGCACTTTCAGGAGAAGACGACAGCATACTGGACAAACTGAAGAACGCCACTCATCAACTGGAAAATATCTGTGATGTCTATCCAAGCATGGCTGATGTGACTGGCAGAATGCAGAGCAGCTATATCGAACTGAAGGACATCGCACAGGAAATCAGCAGTAGTGTAGATCACGTGGAATTCGATCCTAACCGATTGGATGCCATCAATACCCGTCTGGACAAACTCTACACCCTGCAGCAGAAGTTCCATGTGGAAACGGTGACTGAACTTATTGCTACCCGTGACCGCATAGCAGAACAGCTTTCGCATATCGATAATGGCGATGAAGACATCGAAGAGAAGGAAAAAGAAGTTGCAGCTCTCCTTGCCAAGGCTGAAAAGCAAGCTGCCCTACTCACTTCCATCCGTCAGAAATCAGCAAAGGCCATCGAAAAAGAGATGAAGGGCAGACTCATCCCGCTGGGCATTCCGAATGTAAGATTCGAGATTGCCTTCGCAGAAAAGCCACTGTCAGGAAATGGTGCCGATAAGGTCAGCTTCCTCTTCAGTGCCAACAAGAGTACCCAGCTACAGCCTGTCAGTCAGGTCGCTTCGGGTGGTGAGATTGCCCGTGTGATGCTCTCGCTGAAGGCAATGATCAGTGGAGCCGTGAAGTTGCCAACTATCATCTTTGATGAAATTGATACCGGTGTAAGCGGAAAAATAGCAGAAAAGATGGCAGATATCATGGAAGAGATGGGACTCCAGAACCGACAGGTACTCTCCATCACTCACCTGCCACAGATTGCTGCCAAGGGTAGCCATCATTACAAGGTATTGAAGGAGGAAACCGAGAATGGAACCATCTCGCACATGAAAGAACTCAACAACCAGGAGCGCATTGAGGAAATTGCCCAGATGCTCAGTGGCAGTGACATCACGCAGGCAGCTCTTGCCAATGCCAAAGAATTATTGAGAATATGAAAAGAATAAATATGATACTGATGGGACTGATGCTGGGTGCATCATCCCTCTTCGCTCAGCCAGGCTCTGTACAGAAAGCCGCCAAGAGCGTATTTACACTCACCACCTTCAACAAGGATGGTAACATCATCTCTTCTACACAAGGTGTATTTATTGATAACAAGGGAACGGCTATCGGTACCTTCAAACCGTTTATCGGTGCTGTAAAGGCTACCATCGTGGATGTCAGCGGAAAGTCGATGGACGTGGATGCCATCCTTGGAGCCGATGAGCTTTACGATGTGGCTAAGTTCAGGGTACTGGGTCATACCACGGCTGCCAACATTGCTACGGCAGAATCACCTGCGGGCAGCAAGGTTTGGCTCGTTCCTTATTCTATCAAGAAGTCACCTTTCCAGCAGGAGGATATCGCAAGCGTTGAGAAGTTTAAGGAAACTTACAATTACTACATCTTCTCCAACACCGTACCGGACAATGCAGTGGGTTGCCCATTCGTCAACAAAAGCGGACAGGTGATTGGTATCATGCACAGCAACGGTCAGGTAACTGCCATTGATGCCAACTATGCCAAGGAGTTGAAGGTGACGGGTCTTTCCACACTGGATGCAGCCCTTCGCCAAACAGGCATCCGTACTGCTCTTCCTGATACCGAACAGGAGGCGATTACGATGATGACGCTCAATAAGAGTCAGGTGACCCGCGACATCTATGGCAAGTATGCAGATGAGTTTATGGCAAAGTTCCCTGCTTCAGCATTCGGCTATAAGGAAAAAGCAACTATTCTTGTAGATAAGAACGAGTTTGCCGAGGCAGCCAAATGTATGGAAGATGGAATCAAGAAATCTTCAGCCAAGGATGAAGCCCACTCCAATTATTCTGATGTCATCTATCAGAAACTGATCTATAAGGGTGATTCTACCTATACAGCCTGGACTTACGACAAGGCGATAGAAGAGGCACAGAAGGCATACGCCATCAATGCCAATCCTATATATCAGCATCAGGAAGCACGCATCATCTTTACCAAGGGTAATTACCAGAAGGCATACGATATGTTCATCGCCCTGACCAAGACTTCTGTCAAGAACCCGGAAATCTTCCTGGAGGCAGCTCAGGCTAAGATTCAGCTCAAGGCTCCAGCTACAGAGATCAAGGTCTTGCTGGACAGTGCTGTCAATGAGGCTAAGAACTCGGGCACCATGGCTGGTCCTTACTATCTGGCTCGTGGTGATTTCCAGGCAGAACAGGGAGAGTATCGCAGTGCTATAGCCGACTACAATATGTATGATTCGATTGTCCGTCCTGTTAATCCTGCATTTTTCTATGCCAGATACAAGGCTGAGACCAAGTTGCGCATGTGGCAGCCAGCGCTGATAGATATTGCCCGTACATGCTACCTCGCTCCAAACGAGCCTACTTATTTTGCAGAATGGGCTAGTCTTGACTTACGTGTGAAGCGATATGCAGAAGGCATCAGTGCAGCCAAGCATTGCATAGAGATTGCTCCAGAATATGCCGATGGCTATCTCCTCCTCGGTTTGCTCCAGATGGAGAACAAGCAGAAGGAAGAGGCTCGCAAGAACCTGGAAAAAGCAAAGGAACTGGGAGATACCCGTGCTGAGGGTTATCTCAAGAAACTGAAATAATCA
>ULQL01057800.1_pt1 | contig 34794 bp, 34 predicted proteins | sample 1954411 | NCBI WGS metagenome assembly ULQL01 (sample SAMEA4835654, study PRJEB28245) | human gut metagenome | biome: gut microbiome; material: fecal sample | place: Denmark | collected 2008 | reverse complement strand
TGGCACGTCTGAATGACGTCAGAAAACGTTCCATTATTGATGAACGGCTGCAAAAAATGGTTGATTTGCATTCCGCGCTGAAGAAAAACGGTCGCTGATTATCTGTTACGGGAGGATATAAATGCTGTTAAACGAAATTCCTTCACCGGCGTTTGCGGTCAACAAAGACGGTAAAGTAACGGTTTTTTTGCCGGAATTGGCCGGAGAGGCGGAAAAACCGGAAATCAGTTATTTGTTTGAACATTCTCTGTTCTTTAAAAGGACTTCTGATTCCGGCTGCGCCATAACAGGTGTGTCTGACGAAATTATAGATTATCTGCGCACGGCTGAAAAATGTCTGGTCGTTGAAATAGATTTAGATAAAGTCGTTGATCTTGACGAAGGTAAGATTACGGATCCGGCCGGCGTTTTCAAGCGTTATTATGAAGCGGTGATCGACAAAGAATCATTTGCCGAAAAAGCGGTAGATGCGATTTAAAAGATCATAAAAGGAAAGGGCGGCCGATGACAAATGTTGCGGCATTCTATCTTCTCAGCAGAAACGGAGCTTTCAAAAGGTTGTTTTCGGGGGAAGGAAACGGCGGCGGAGAACTGAATTACGCGGAACGTTATGATTCTATGCCAAACGGCGGGGATAAGGTTTTGGAATCTTATTTGTCCGGCCACTGCAAAATGAGCCTGTCCGGTTTTTCAAACGTTTCCAATATATGGGGTGATACTTTTCGCGCGAATTTAGACGGGAATCTGCCGAAATACAAGCAATACGCCGAAAAACAGCTGGAAATGATCGAACCGCCGTCCTTTTTGGAAAAAATGATGGTTATCAACAAAGCCGCAGCCAATACAAAGCTGGGTAAAATCGCGGGAAAAGCAACATTGGGGGCTGTTCCGGTCGCTTTGACGATAACCGCTTTGTCGGCCAGAGCGTACGGAGCCAGCCGGCATTTCGTTATGGATAAATTAAATCTGCATCAATCTGATAAAAAGTCTTTTTCCCGGCGTTTGGCGGAAATTAAAAACCGTGAAGGATATAAAGGCGATTTAAAAAAGATTGCAAAATTGGAAACGTTACGGGAAAAAAGCTCTGTCCGGGCGCGTATGCTGCGGCCGGGACACACCCAAAAAAATGCGGCCGACGCAGAAAATAAGCTGCTTTCAAAGAATGCTCTGCTTGACGCCTATATGAATTTAGACTGGCAAATCAGCGCGCAGGGAACGGCCGAAGGTGTAGTCGGTCGGCTTCGCGATGAAAACGGAACAATTTTTTGGAATATGTCAGTTGCGGAACCGATCGCGAAAAAGCTGAATCAAAATCCGTTAAAAGCATCTGATTTAAAAGAAGATTTGGCACATCTGCAAAAAACGGTCGAAATGATAGATCCGTTGACAAAAACGGAATTAAAGCTGATCAGGCGCATGGAGCGGCTGAAAAAAGCGGAAGATAACAAATTTATCGGCTCACCCGTGTTAAAAATGATTGATAAATCCGTTGAATTAAGCTTGGCGCTTTATTCTTCCAAAAACAAGGAAGGCAAAGAGCGAAAAGGAACAAAAGGATTTATGGCGCGCATGATTGAAGTTCAAAAACGCAGCGATACGGAAAGACGTTTGAATAAAATGCGCTCTTTGGAAAAGAAACTGAAAGCCGGCGGCAGATAATTTTAAACGGGTGTTTTTTCGCCCGTTTTTTTCAAAAAGAGCAGGGTATTCCGAGCACAGAATGGATAAGTTTTTAAAAATAGTTTTTACTGTCGTTCTTTCGGTATTTAAACTGGGGCTTTTCTGCCGCGTGCTATATTCTTATGGCGGCCTGTTTTATTCCTGTTTGGAAAAAAATCGTTCCGGAAGAATCAAAAACGGTTGAATCCGATCTTCTTTTTTTTTTGGGAATTGTCGGTATATTTTGGCTGGCGGCGTCTTTTTTTATAAAGCCGTTTTTAGAAGAAACACTGATTACTTCGCTGATGCGTCGCGTGAACGGGCAAAAAAATGATCACAAAGCAGTTATCGTCCGCACCGGTTCTGGCATGGAAAGGGATTGATCCCGACCGACGGAAAAGGTATTAAAAAAGGCGGTGTTTTTTTACCGCCTTTTCATTAAAATCAATCAGTTAGAATTCGTATTTAACGTTAAATCCTAACGTATAAGTTCCCTGGTTGTCCGGGGAATACGGCTCTTTGATATTATTAGAGCTGGCCAGAGTATAGTCAGCCGTAACGCCTAAAGCCATATTCTGATAGATGTTCATATAACCGCCGGCAAAAAACGTCAGGTCTTTGTTGCGGACATGATCCAGCGTATCCCAGGTAAAGCGCAGGCCGACATCGGCCGTCGTCTGTTGTCCTGCCAGAATATGCAGGGCGCCTTCCACATTAAATTCGTCATATTGTTGTTCATTGCCGTAATCAATGTTGTGATAGTCAATTCGCGTGTAGGCAAAGACTTTTTCACCCGTTTCCGTTCCGGCCATTAAATACAGGTGCGTGTCTTTTTGATCTTCGTTAATAACGCCTTTCCATTTTGTAAAGTCTGTCCGTGTAACATCGGCCCCGATCTGTACGCGCCAGGCTTCGTCAATCGTATTGACCTTTGTTCCAATCGTCCACGACCAATCGCGGAAAGACGCGGCTCCTTCTTTTTTTGTCCAGTCATAAGCAAATGTCCCGTAAACGGCCCATGTTCCGGTAATGCCGTAAGTTAGCGTCTCGGATAATTCAAAATTTTTGGCGTTTTTTAAAAAACGATATCCTGTCTGAGCTTGTGGAGCGTTAATAGAAGCATCTAATTTTTCTCGAGTGTAAGATAAATTTGTATCTGCCATAAACCCCCTTTCCGGAATGTAAAAGGGGTTGGTGATGTCGGCGTACGTACGCGTTTCGGGATAAGAGGTGTTTGCCTGTTCCTGAGCCTGTACGGAAAATGAGGCCAATGTAAAAACGGTTGCAAATAAAAGTTTTTTCATAATTTTAAACCTTTCTTTTTGTCTGGACTGGCTTTTAGCATAGATTGAAAAAATTAAGCCTTTATTGAAAACTGGAAAAACTTTTGATTTTTCGTTAAATCGGAATTACCCTGCCCAAAAAAGGGAGAAAGAAAATGGGAATGCGAAAAATAAAATTGTGGTTCAAAAAGAAAATTTACGGATACGATATGCCGGATTGCAAAAAAGCGCAGCCGTGGCAAATCAAGCCTTCGGATCGTTTTTTACTGTTGGCGCCGCATGCCGACGACGAAACGATCGGCTGCGGGGGATTTTTGTTAAAATACGGCGCGCAGTGCGACGTTGTCCTGCTGACGGACGGGCGACACGGCGATTCAGCCGTAAAACCGGCGGAAATGATTGAAATCCGTAAAAAAGAATTTGAAGAAGTTATGTCCCATTACGCCGTTAAAAACTTTAAAATGCTGAATGTGGAAGACGGAAAACTGATTGATTGTTTCAGGGATTTCGCGACGCTGGATTTTAAAGAGTATGATTATATTTTAATGCCGCACCCGATGGATTTTCACAAAGACCATGTCGCCGTCAGCTGTCTGTTCAAACGGTTGTGCCGCACCCGTCCGTTTACGGGCAGTGTTGTTTATTATGAAATATGGAATACTTTATGCGCTCCGACGCATTACATTGATATTTCAGACGTCGTCAGAGAAAAGGAACGACTGATTAATCTGTATCATTCCCAGGTTAAAAATATTGATTACGCTTCCCGTATTTTGGGATTAAATCATTACCGCGGGCTGCGTCATCATGTTGATTATGAAGAAGATTTCCAGATCGAAAAAGCATAACGCGGGGAAAAATGCGAGCCGGTACGATTAAATGGGTCATCTTTGCGGTAACGTCGCTGGGCAACTTTATCGGAATGTTGGATTTTTCTTCCGTCAACATTGCTCTGTATAAAATCTCGCAGGCATTTGGACTGTCTGTTTCGGCGGTGCAGTGGATCATGTTGTCGTATCAGATTATTTTAACCAGTCTTTTGACGTTTTTTGGACGGCTGGGGGATATGGTTAACCGCAGAAAATTATACACATGCGGTTTTTTGATTTTCGGTACGGGAGCCTGCTTATCCTATTTTTCGGTTAATTTCTGTATGCTGCTGTTCGCCAGAACAGTGCAGGGATTGGGCGGGTCGATTTTAATTTCAAACTCGTTCAGCATCGTTTCGTCTGTTTTTAAAGGACGCCGGCGTGGCAAGGCTTTGGGGTTTATGGGGGCGGTCACTCATCTGGCCGGTATGACGGCGCCGTCAATCAGCGGTTTTTTAATGGAAGTTTTTTCCTGGCGCGCCATATTTCTGCCCAGCTGCCTGATTTCTTTTTTGGGCGTGTTTTTGGCGGCGCGGGTTATTCCGGCAGGATATAAATTAAAGAAAGCGCCGATAGACGTTAAAGGAACCGTTTTTTTAATGGCCGGCGTGGCTTCTTTGTTGTTCATGATCGCCGAATCGCCCGCATGGGGGATCGTTTCGGCGCAAACCGGCGGTGCCGTTCTGCTGGTTGTTTTCTGTCTGTTTTTATTTGTGCGTCACGAAAACAGGACAAAAGCGCCGCTGGTCAGTTTTAATTTATTTGTTTCGCCGGCATTTTTGTTCGGCAATCTGGCTTTGATGGTTTCTTATCTGGCGATGTATCCCAATACGATTCTTTTCCCGTTTTATTCTCAGGGTGTTTTAGACAATTCGCCGTCTTTGACCGGGCTGTTGATTTTGCCGTTTTCGCTGTTCTATCTGATTACCGCCGTATCGACGGGCACTCTGAGCCCGCAGAAAAGAATGATTGCCGGCATGATACTTCTGGGGGCAGGGTTGTTTTTGTTTTCAAGAACCGGCTTGTCCACGCCTGCGGCGGCTCTGGTTCTGATGCAGATCGTTATGGGGGTCGGCAACGCTTTTTTCCAACCGTCCGTCAATACGGCTATTTTGAACGCGACGCCCAAAGACAGCACCGGTATGGCCAGCGGTATTTTGTCCTTGTTCCGCAATACGGGAATCGCAATGGGCAGCGTCATTTCCGTCGGAATTTTTGAAACGTATAAAAATTATCTGACAGAGCAGGGAAATACGGAAAAGGAAGCTTTGCTTTCTTCTTATCACTTTGCGCTGTACTGCGGGATCGGATTTGCTTTTCTGTGTCTGATCTTTATTATAAAATCCATACGTCTGCAAAAAAACAAGCCGAAGGAGATGTCTGCATGATTAAAAGAATAGGGTTGTTCTTGTGTGTAAACTTCGTCGTTTTGATGACGATCGGTTTTCTGCTGCGCGTGTTCGGCATTGACAGATGGCTGACGGCGGAAGGAATTGATTATACGCAGCTGCTTGTTTTTTCGGCAATATTCGGTTTTGCCGGGTCTTTTATTTCGTTGATGATGTCAAAATCCATTGCGAAAATGTCGACCGGCGCCAGAACGATTACCAATCCGCAAACGCAGGAGGAAATCTGGCTGGTACGGACCGTGCGCGAATTATCTGAAGCCGCCGGCGTAAAAATGCCGGAAGTCGCCGTTTATCCGGGGTCTGCGAACGCTTTCGCTACGGGAGCTTTCAGGGACGAATCTCTGGTCGCCGTGTCGACGGGGCTGATGCAGTCCATGACGCGCGCGCAGATACGTGCCGTTCTGGCCCATGAAATGTCGCACGTCAAAAACGGCGATATGGTAACAATGACGTTGGTGCAGGGCATTTTAAACACGTTTGTTTTTTTCTTTGCCCGTGTGGCTGCCGTCTTTTTAAATTCAAGCAAAAACGATAACGAACGGCGCCGTTCCGGAGGAATAGGCTATTATTTTACGGTTCAGATTTTTGAAATCGTTTTCGGCATTCTGGCAAGTATTATCGCCTGCGCTTTTTCCCGTCACCGCGAATACCGTGCGGACGCCGGCGCGGCGGAACTGCTGGGCGGCCCGCAGGATATGATTGAAGCGTTAAAGGCTTTGGGGACAACAGACGTCAAGCCGTTGCCGTCCGAAATGAAAGCTTTCGGCATTGTGGATCTGCCGTCCTTTTTGGAATTGTTTTCAACGCACCCGCCTTTGTCTGAGCGGATTAAAGCTTTATCCGGCGGCAATATGCCGCTTAATCCGCCTAAAAAGAAACCGAACCCGTCCGGCGGACTGTTCGGTTCGGTTTCTTCAAACCATTCCCCGTGGAATTAGTCTTTTGTTATTTCGGCCAGCGTTTTGAAAACAGCCACGAACATTTCAGGCGTCAGTTTGCCTGTATTGACGTTGTAACGCGACGAATGGTACGTGTCCAAAAGCTTTATCTGCCGCCCGTTCCAGTTCAGAGTATGCAGAGCGTTATGGGCAAATTTAAACGCTGATTTTTTTTGCCCCAGAACCGACAGAACAGCGTTATGCGCCAGGCCGCCCAAAACCAGAATAACCTTCAGATTCGGCATGGCGTTGATTTCATCTGCCAGAAAACGTCCGCAAAAACGGACTTCTTCCCCTGTCGGTTTGTTTTCCGGAGGAACGCAGCGCACGGCGTTGGTCAGCCGGGCGTTAAGCAGACGGACGCCGTCGTCGGGGCGCGCCTGATAAACGCCGGTCGAAAACCCGAAATCATGCAGGCAGCCATACAGCAGATCGCCGGCAAAATCCCCCGTGAACGGCCGTCCCGTGCGGTTGGCGCCCTTTAACCCGGGAGCCAGCCCCACAATCAGCAGCTCGGCATTTAAATCCCCCAGCGAAGGAACCGGAGCGTTGAAAAAATCGGGATAAAGCCGTCTGTTTTTATCCAAAAACGCCGCCAGCCGCGGGCATAAACGGCATGTTTTATCCGGGCAGACAAAATCAGGGGACATAGTCGGTCTTTTCATCAAGATTTGAGTCTACTTCACTGAACAGGATAGACTGAGCCTTGGAAAAATCCGGTTCGCCTTTGGTCTGCTGCGGTCCGCGGGAAATGTTCTGCACCAGATCGGACAGATCCGTAAAATGATCGGCCTGGCGGCGCAGTTCGTCCGCGACCATCGGCGGCTGAGATTGAACCGTTGACACGACGGTAACGCGCACGCCTTTGCGCTGTACGGCTTCAACCAGACTGCGGAAATCCCCGTCGCCCGAAAATAAAATGGCATGGTCGATACTGTCCGCCATTTCCATTAAATCGACGGCCAGCTCGATATCCATGTTTCCTTTGATTTTCCGCCGTCCCATCGCGTCCGTGAATTCTTTTGTCGGCTTTGTAACCATGCTGTAACCGTTATAATCCAGCCAGTCAACCAAAGGACGGATCGGCGAATATTCCTGATCTTCGACCAGAGCCGTATAATAGAAAGCGCGAATCAGGCGCCCTTTTGTTGAAAAGAAATCCAGCAGCTTTTTATAATCAATGTCGAATCCTAAAGCTCTGGCGGCGGCGTATAAGTTGGAACCGTCAATAAACAAAGCGATTTTTTCACCTGCATAGCAACGCATTAAGGTAATCCTTTCAAAAATATATATTTTTTTAAACCACCTTTTAAAGATAAATCGAAATTGTCATTCTGCCAAGCTGATTTTATTTCCATGCCCCCGATATTGAAAAATAACCGCTTTTTTATAAAGAATAGACTTGCATTTTTTTGTAAATTAACGATATAACAATAAGCCTTAAGGTTTTTGTGTACACTCTTGATTTTGGAAGTTAAAAAATGGCTCGCGTTACCGTAGAAGACTGTGTTTTAAAAGTCCCCAACCGTTTTGAACTGGTTCTGCTGGCTGCCCAGCGCGCAAAAAATATCAGTGCCGGCGCTCCGCTGACCGTTGAACAGGATCGCGATAAAAATCCTGTTATCGCTTTGCGTGAAATCGCCGATGAAACAATTAATCTGCCGGATCTGGAAAACGCGTTGGTGACCGGTATGCAGAAATTCGTCAAAGAAGAGGAAGTTCCTTCCGACGAAGAAGAAAATATGAAGGCTGCCGATGCGGAACTGGCCGCTTTGGATACGGAATTTTCTTATATCAACGATACGGAAACCGCCGTTGAACAGGCCGGTTCCTTTGAAGTGACCGAAGAATAATTTCCGACTCTTTTTATTTTAAAAGGGCAGGTCGTTATGCTGAGGCAATTCGAACTGGTGGAACGTGTCCGGTCCTATGACCCCGATGTCGACGAGGAAGGGTTGGACAGAGCGTATGTTTTCGCCGTAAAAATGCACGGTTCGCAAAAACGCGCGTCCGGTGATCCGTATTTTTCTCACCCCGTCGAAGTTGCCGGTATTCTGACCGAATACAAACTGGATTACGCTTCAATCGTAACGGCTTTGCTGCACGATACGATTGAAGATACCGCCGCGTCCTATGACGATATCAAGCAGATGTTTGGCGAAGAGGTCGCAAAACTGGTTGAAGGCGTCACAAAACTCAGCCGTATTCAGCTGCAGTCCGATCAGACAAAACAGGCTGAAAACTTCCGCAAGCTTTTGCTGGCTATGTCGGAAGATATCCGCGTCCTGTTGGTCAAGCTGGCGGACCGCGTGCATAACATGCGCACGCTGAAATACCATAAAAAGCCTGAAAAAAGGCAGCGCATCGCCCGCGAAACAATGGAAATTTATGCTCCCCTGGCCGAACGCATCGGTATGCAGGAGATGAAAAATGAACTGGAAGAACTGTCGTTTAAGGAATTATACCCTGAAGCGTACGAATCGATTAACGTTCGTTTGTCTTTTCTGCGCGAACAGGGTGGAGATCTGGTCGCCCGCATCATTGAAGCGCTGAAAAACGATCTGAAAGATTCCGGTATTCAATGCGAAGTGACGGGACGTGAAAAATCGCCTTATTCCATCTGGCGCAAAATGCAGCGGCAAAACGCGACGTTTGAACAGCTGTCGGATATTATGGCTTTCCGCATTATCGTGCCGACGGTCGCGGACTGTTATCATGTTCTGGGGATTATTCATACGAAATATCCCATGGTGCCGGGACGTTACAAAGATTATATATCGACGCCGAAACCAAACGGTTACAAATCCCTGCATACGGGGGTTATCGGCCCTGAAAAACACAGGATTGAAATTCAGATCCGCACGCAGGAAATGCATGATATCGCCGAAATCGGTCTGGCGGCGCACTGGCGTTATAAACAGGGCGATTACAAAACCGACGGACGGCAGTTCGCCTGGCTGCGGGAATTGCTGGACATTATGGAACAGTCCGATAATCCCGAAGAATTTCTGGAACATACCAAAATGGAAATGTACCAGGATCAGGTGTTTTGTTTTTCTCCGAAAGGCGATTTAATTACTTTGCCGAAAAACGCGACGGCGATTGATTTCGCTTACGCCGTTCATTCCGGCGTCGGCAACAGGTGCGTCGGGGTTAAAATTAACGGTAAAATCCGTCCTTTGCGCACCGTATTGACAAACGGCGATCAGGTCGAAATCTTAACGTCGAAAACGCAGACTCCGTCGCCCGAATGGGAACGTTTCGCCGTGACGGGAAAGGCTCGTGCGGCGATCAGACGGTTTGTGCGCGCGCAAAAACGCGAACAATATCTGGAAGTCGGACGCCAGATGCTGCAGCGGTCATATAAATCCGAAGGGTACGAATATTCCGATAAAAGTCTGGAAAACGTTCTGACGAATTTTAAACAGGCTACGGCGGAAGATCTGATTGCTTCGGTCGGCGAAGGCGTTATTCAGGCTTCCGATGTCGTGGAATCCGTTTTTCCGGGGCATAAATCCAGATTTGTCCGGGTTGTTGACGCGATTAAGCGAGGGGCGAAGAAAATCGGCGATAAAACGGACAACAGAAAGCAAAGTCCGATTAAAGGATTAATTCCAGGAATGGCGATTAATTTCGCAAAATGTTGCCACCCGCTGCCCGGCGACCGGATTGTCGGGATTGTCACGACGGGAAAAGGGGTGACGATTCATACAATCGACTGTGTGACGCTGGAAAAGTTTGCGGGCGAACCGGAACGCTGGCTGGACGTTTCATGGAATGAAGACGTGACTTCCGGTGAAAGCCATATTTCCCGTCTGCGTATTGTTCTGGTTAATCAGCCGGGCAGTTTGGGAACGTTATCAAATGTAATTGCGAAAAATCACGGCAATATTGCGAATTTGAACATTTTGGAAAGAACGCCCAGCTTTTTTGATTTAACTGTTGACGTTGAAGTGCATGACGTCCGCCATCTCAGCGACATTATGGCAGCTTTGCGGGCCAGCCCCGGTATCAGTTCTGTCCGCCGCGCGCAGGATTAACATGATTATCGGGACGGGAACGGATTTAGTGGATATCAGGCGCATTGAACGGTCGATAGAACGGTTCGGCAGCCTTTTTTGCGACAGAATTTATACGCCGGCGGAACAGGACGCCTGCAATTCCCGTCAGGGAAAAAAGAAAATATCGGCTTATGCCATGCGCTTCGCTGCGAAAGAAGCTTGTTCCAAAGCTTTGGGCACGGGTTTAAGGCAGGGCGTTTTCTGGCGCGACATGGAAAACGCAAACCTGCCGACGGGCCAGCCGGTGATGCGTTTGACGGGCGGCGCCTTAAAAAGACTGAATTCTTTGTTGCCCGAGGGATTTATACCACAAATAGATGTTTCTTTGACAGATGAATATCCGTATGCTATGGCAGTTGTCATCATCAGCGCGGAACGTGAAAAAGGATAATGTGATGGAAGAAAAAAATACGCAGAGCGGATTTTGGGAAACAACAAAAACGGTTATTTATGCCGTTCTGATCGCTTTGTTTGTCCGCACTGTTTTTGCGGAACCGTTCAGTATTCCTTCGGGATCCATGATTCCGACGCTGCTGGTCGGAGATTATCTGTTCGTTTCAAAAATGTCTTACGGTTACAGCAGGCATTCCATGCCGCTGAGCATTCCTTTGGTTAAAGGGCGCATTTTTTATGAAGAGCCCGAACGCGGCGACGTGATCGTTTTTAAAATGCCTTCGGACAACAGGACAGACTATATCAAACGCCTGATCGGTCTGCCCGGGGATAAAATCCAAGTCAGGGAAGGCCGGTTGTTTATTAACGGCAATATGGTCGAACGCCGTGACGAAGGCGAATATGTCATGCGGGATCCGTCCGGAAAAGCTTTGCGTTTTAAAAAATTTACGGAAGTTCTGCCCGAAGGCCGCAGTCATTTGATCATTGAAGCGTCGGACGATGCGCCTTTTGATAACACGGAAGAATTTACGGTTCCCGAAGACCACTTTTTTATGATGGGGGATAACCGCGATAATTCTTTGGACAGCCGGTCAATCAAGGTCGGATTTGTGCCTAAGGTCAATCTGGTCGGAAAAGCAAAATTTTTATTTTTCTCCAACGACGGTTCGGCTGCCTGGTGGCAGGTATGGAAATGGCCGATGGCCGTGCGCTGGTCGCGTTTGTTTAATGGTATACGATAATGACGGATTATACGGATCTGTATCCTTGCCTGGGGTATTCGTTCAAAGATGAAAAACTGTTAAAACAGGCTTTAACTCTGGGCTTCGGGGATCATTTTTCCGGTTATGAACGTTTGGAATTTCTGGGCGACCGGGTGTTGGGGGTCGTCGTCGCGCAGATGCTGTATCAACATTTTCCGCATGAAGCGGAAGGGGATCTGGCTAAACGTTTTTCCGATTTGACGCGGGCGGAAACTTTGGCCGCAATTTCCCGGGAACTGCACTTTTCCCGATATTTGATTTCGGCGGCGCCGACAAATAAACCGGATTTGACCAAAGCCGTTTTGTCAGACGTCTGCGAAGCCGTGATCGCGGCGTTGTTTCTGGACGGCGGTTTTGAAGCCGCACGTCAGTTTGTTGTGCGTTACTGGACGGATCCGATGAATAAATTCACCGCTCCGCCGGTTGATTCCAAGACGAAATTGCAGGAATGGGCACAGGCCAGAGGGCTTCCTTTACCCCAATATGTCCAGCTGAGCAGAACGGGACCGGATCATAATCCTGTTTTTACAATGCAGGTTTCCGTCAAAGGACAGCCTTTGGTCAGCGCCAGCGGAAATTCAAAAAGAGAAGCTTCTCAAACTGCCGCGGCCGAATTGTTGAAAAGATTGGAAAATCATGGATAACATGTCTGAAAAATGCGGCTTTGTCACTTTATTGGGGGCGCCGAACGCCGGCAAGTCCACTTTAGTGAATTACATGGTCGGGGCAAAAGTTTCCATTGTTTCGCCAAAAGTTCAAACAACCCGTGCCCGTGTGCGCGGTATTGTTGTCAAAGGCGGTTGTGAAATCGTTTTAATTGATACGCCGGGGATTTTTAAACCGAAACGCCGGCTGGATCGTGCGATGGTCGCTGCCGCCTGGCAGGAAGCGGAATATTCCGACGTGCGGCTGGTGTTGGTTGACGCTAAACGCGGATTGGACGATGATACGCGTTCAATTATGGATTCTTTGCTTAAAAACAAACTGAAAGCCGTCCTGGTTTTAAATAAATCCGATCTGGTCAAACCGGCACGGCTGGTGGAATTATCGGCCCGTTTAAATGAAAGCGGCCTTTTTAAAGAAACTTTTATGCTTTCCGCCGCAACGGGAAACGGGGTTGATGTCCTGGAAAATTATTTGATTTCTCAAATGCCCGAAAGCCCTTTTATGTTTCCCGCGGATCAGGTGTCCGACTTGCCGGACAAGCTGCTGGCCGCGGAAATTACGCGCGAAAAGCTGTATATGAACTTAAATCAGGAGCTGCCTTATATCAGTACGGTTCAGACGGATTCTTTTAAAGAAGATGAAAAAGGTCTGCGGATCGATCAGACGATTTATGTTGAAAAAAACAATCAAAAACAAATCGTTATCGGTAAAAACGGCGCGATGATCAAAAAAATAGGCATGCAGTCCAGGCAGGAACTGGAAACATTATTTGAATGCCGCGTTCATTTGTTTTTATTTGTCAAAGTCCGGGAAAAATGGGCCGACAATCCGGAGCATTATCGTCCCTGGGGATTGGATTTTAATGCCTGAATGGTCGGACAACGCGATTATCATCGGGGTTAAAAAGTTTGCCGAACGTGATGCGATTGTTTCTTTTTTAACACAAAATCACGGCAAATACAGCGGATTGTGCAAGGGGGCTTTTTCAAAACGTTTGTCCGGAACGGTGCAAACCGGAAATCTGGTTCAGTTGAATTGGAAAGCGCGGCTGGAAGAACATCTGGGAACGGTAAAAGTCGAATTGTTAAATGCTTATTGCGTTCCGGTTTTGTCTGATCCGGGACGATTAACGGCTTTATCGTGCTTGTGCGCGATGTGTTCTATGCTGCCGGAACGTGAAAGCGCGGAAGAATTTTTTCAAAAAACGCTGGAACAAATTGCTTTGCTGAGCTTTGACGGTTGGGCGGAACGTTACGCCCGTTGGGAAACGGAATTATTGAAAACATTGGGTTTCGGGCTGGATTTATCTGTTTGCGCCGCAACGGGAACGACGCAAGATTTAATCTATGTTTCGCCGAAATCAGGCCGGGCAGTCAGCCGAAAAGCGGGCGAACCGTGGCGGGACAAATTACTGGCTCTGCCCGATTTCCTGCGAAACGAAACTTCTGCGCCGCAAAGCGGGGAAGAAATAAAAAAAGCTTTGATTCTAACAGGATTTTTCCTTGAAAATTATGTCCTAAAGACGCTAGACTGCTCTATTCCCGCCGTCAGAGGACGACTTGTCGATTACGTGTCCGGACGCGAAACGGTTGATCATCAGGGATTGCAAAATGAATGAAAATGAACAAATAAAAGAAACAAAAATGGCGGAAGCTCTGGGGGAACGTTACCTTGCCTATGCAATGTCAACGATTGTTTCCAGGTCGTTGCCCGACGTGCGCGACGGTCTGAAGCCCGTTCACCGCCGGTTGCTGTATGCAATGAACGCTTTGCATTTGGATCCCGAATCAGGTTTTAAAAAATGCGCCCGCGTTGTCGGTGACGTCATCGGTAAATATCACCCTCACGGCGATACGGCGGTTTATGAAACAATGGTGCGTCTGGCGCAGGATTTTGCCGTGCGTTATCCTTTGGTCGAAGGGCAGGGGAATTTCGGCAATATTGACGGTGATAGCGCGGCTGCCATGCGTTATACGGAAGCCCGTCTGACCGAAGTCGCCAAAGCTATTATGGACGGTTTGAACGACGGAACGGTCGATTTCCGGCCGACTTATTCCGGCGAAGATGTGGAACCGGTCGTTATGCCGTGCGCTTTTCCAAATCTGTTGGCGAACGGATCTGCCGGAATCGCCGTCGGTATGGCGACGAATGTGCCGCCTCATAATGTCGGCGAAATTGCCGACGCTTTGCAGCTGTTGATTAAAAAGCCGGATTGTTCGGTCGCCGATTTAATGAAATTTGTCCGCGGTCCCGATTTTCCGACGGGCGGGGAAATCGTAGAAAAACCGGAAAGCATTTTAAAAACGTATGAAACCGGACGCGGCGCTATGCGTGTGCGGGCCAAATGGGAAAAGGACGAATTGTCCCACGGTATGTACCAGATTATCGTGACTGAAATTCCCTATATGGTTAAAAAATCAGAACTGATCAGCAAAATTGCCAAGCTTTTATTGGAAAAGAAACTGCCCTTTTTGGCCGATATCCGCGATGAATCGGCTGAAAATGTCCGTATTGTTCTGGAGCCGAAAAACCGCAATATTGAACCGGAACAATTAATGACGCATTTGTTCCGTTTGACCGATATGCAGGTCAATTTCAATATGAACATGAACGTTTTGGACAAAGACGGCGTTCCGCGCGTTATGGATTTAAAGCAGGTATTGCAGGCTTTTCTGGATCACCGTCAGGACGTTTTAATCCGTCGGTCCAAATTCCGTCTGGACAAGATTAATCACAGAATGGAAGTATTGGAAGGATTTCTGGTCGCTTACTTAAATCTGGACGAAGTTATCCGCATTATCCGTGAGGAAGACGAAGCAAAGCCGGCTTTGATGGCCGCCTTTAAGCTGACGGAAATACAGGCGGACGCCATTTTAAATATGCGTTTGCGTTCTTTGCGCAAGCTGGAAGAAATGCAAATTAAAACAGAGCATGACGAACTGGCCGGCGAAAAGGAAAAACTGGAAGCTCTGTTGGCGGACGAAGCTTTACGCTGGAAAGAAATTTCCGCTGAAATTTCTCTAATGAAAAAGAAATTCGGACAGGCGACGGCTTTGGGAAAACGTCGTACGCTTATTTCCGGCGAACCCGAAGAAATCGATATTCCGTTGGAAGCTTTGATCGAACGTGAACCGATTACGGTTATTTTATCCGAAAAGGGCTGGATCCGTTCCGTTAAAGGGCATGTCCAGCTGGACGATGATGTCAAGTTCAAAGAAGGCGATCGTCTGCAATGCGGACTGCAGGCGCAGACAACAGATAAGATTTTAATGTTTGCGACCAACGGGCGGTATTATACTTTATCCGGGGACAAGCTGCCGCGCGGCCGCGGTTTCGGAGAGCCGCTGCGTTTGTCGATTGATTTGCCGGAAGAAGATGAAATCATTTCCATGACGATTTTCCGCCCCGGTGAAAAAAGGCTGATCGTTTCCAAAAAAGGAAAAGGGTTTATCGTTAAGGAAGATGACTTGCTGGCTCAAACGCGCAACGGCAGGATTGTTTTAAATCTGACTGAAGGGGATCGCGCTTATTTATCTTTGCCCGTTGCCGGCAATGCCGTTGCCGTTATCGGGGAAAACCGGAAGCTGTTGATTTTTGATTTAAGCGAAATCCCGGAAATGACGCGCGGACAGGGGGTTTTTATTCAAAAATACCCGGCCGGCGTGACGTTGTCGGACATTAAATTGTTTAACAAAGAAGACGGACTGGCTTATCCTTGCGGCGGCGGTACCAGAATTGAAACAAATCTGGTCGGCTGGACGGGGCATCGCGCGCAAATCGGTAAAATGCCGCCGGTCGGATTCCCGAAAAGCAATAAGTTTTCATAATATTTACAGCTGTATCAGGAACTTCCGGTTTAAATAAAAATGCGTTCTACTTTTTTTAAAAAGATTTTGATCGGGATTTGCTTTTTTTGTCCTTTATCCGGCCGGGCCGAAGAAAACAAGCTGGATTTTTTGGAACAGGATATCCGGAAAATATATCTGTCAAAAAACTGGGATTTATATCTGCCGGTGAATACATGGCATAACCGGGAAATGTACGATAAAAAGAAAACAGATTCCTATAACGAAAAGCCGTGGGGGATCGGAATTGGCAAGCATATTTATGAAGACGATATCCTGCGCGGGTTATATTTTATGGTATTCAGCGATTCCCACAGCAAAGCCGAACCGATTTTCGGGTATTTGCGCCAATGGAATTATTATTTTGACCGAGATAATGATTTTTCCGTCGGCGCCGGGTATACTCTGGGCGTAACATTCAGAGACGATTATAATTATCTGCCTATTCCCGTTATTTTGCCGATTTTCGGTTTTCAATATAAAAAAGTCGCCGTTCAGGCGACATATATTCCCGGCCCGTATAACATGTTTAACGTTTTATTTACCTGGGTTCGGATCGAGTTATGAAAAAACAAACGGCTGCTTTGATTTTCAGTCTTTTTTCTTTTACGGCGTCCGCGGAAGATCTGCCGATTAATCCGCCGCGGGAACTGGATTTTTCAGACAGAGAAGAAATATTTTCCGTCCGCCGCGAAATGATGCGGCGTTATCCTTTGTCAAACGGTGATTATACGCCGCAAGGGCCTGTATATGCTCAGGTTGTCGGCGGTAAAGAATGGCCCGGAATCAGCGGTATTAACTGCCGCGGTAAGGGGGAACGCATAACGTTCGGTCTTTCACGGGAAAGTATTTTTATTGACAACCCTTTTTTGCTGATCGGCATAACAACGGGAGGCTTCAGCTTGTCCGGCTGGGATTGTCCCGATGTTTACCCTATGCCGGCACGGATTTTTTTTGAAAAAGAAAAATCAAGAATTTATGTCGATTATAATTTCTCTTCTTATCAGAAAATGTTTCAAAACTATTTTCAAAGGCCGGTGCCGTCTGCGGATCTTTTGCTGCAGTTCACCGGAGAAAATGCCAGAGATCTGGGATTTTCTTACGGTTATGTTTCCGCATCTGAAAACATGGTTTTTCCCAATCCGGTTAATATTGCCAATACTGTTTTTCAGTTTAAGGATTTTGTGCATCTGGCCTATAATCTGGGGTGTGCCTGTAACAACGGATCGCCGAACCAGCCGGAGTTGGATTTTTCATTCACTCGGCTGCCGGCAGAGGTTCGTTTTAAATTATGGAAAGAAAAGCCGTCTTCTCCTGAATCGCCGGCCGATATGATTTTTGAAATGAAAATTAATTAATATCGTTTTTGATGCGGCAAAATGGGGTGAGGTTGCTCGGAACTTTGTTCCTCGTCCTTTCAGGACCGCCTGACGGCGTCGCTCCCTTCGGTCGCCGAACTCACTTCGCGAGTTCAAATCTCATACCTCTCATTTCTTCATAAATAAAAAAACTCCCTAAAGGGGAAGGCGGAATGGGGTGAGGTTGCTCGGAACTTTGTTCCTCGTCCCTTCGGGACCGCCTGTCGGCGTCGCTCCCTTCGGTCGCCGAACTCACTTCGCGAGTTCAAATCTCATACCTCTCATTTCTTCATAAATAAAAAAACTCCCTAAAGGGAGTTTTTTTTATTTATGGCGGATGGGGTGAGATTCGAACTCACGAACTCCGTAAAGAGTCGCCGGTTTTCAAGACCGGTGCATTCAACCGCTCTGCCACCCATCCGCGACGTTCGCATTCTCTAATATTTTTAATTAAAAATCAAGAATTTATAAAATGTTTTTATAAAAAATATTTTTTATTTAAAATCAATATGATACATTTAAAACTTAATCTGATTTGTCTGTTTTTGAACATTGAAACGCGCTTGAAGGCCGCGTAAAAAAGTGTCATCATACAGCATTGTTTATAAAAAGTTGGGAGAGAGTTAATGACAGAAGAAACACAAACGCCGGCGGCTCAGCCTGATGCGGCGCCGGCAGCCGCTGCACCCGCCGCAGCCGAGCAGCCGAAGTCGGAAGCTGCCGTCAAGGCTCAGGAAGTCGGCAAAAAATTAACCGGTTTCTTAGGCGGACTTGCTGAAAAAGCCAAAAATCTGGATATGAAAGAACTGGCCGAAAAAGCTAAAAACATTGACGTCAAGGAATTAACAGAAAAAGCAAAGCAAAAAGTTAATGAAGTCAAAGATAAGGCGGCGGAAATAAATGCCGGAAAAGCGGATAATGTTGTTCCGCCGCGCGAAACCGTTCCCGCTGATCAGATAAAAGAGATACTGACCAAAGCCGCCGCACAAATGATTGAAGAAACTCCGGCGGTTGTTCAGGCTGTTTTGGCCGATCTGGCGCAGGGAGAGCAAATCGCGGCGAAAATAAAATTCGGGACTGCGACCGATCCTGTTTATGTGGCTTTATCGGCTAAGAATTTTTATTATTTTACCAAAAGTTCCGATCAGTTTTTAGCGGAAATTTATCCCGTTTCATCTGTCCGCGGGTTTTCCGTATTGCCGCCGCGCGGCGAAACGGCCGGACGTATGACCGTTTTTACAAAAAACGGAGAAATTAAGCTGACAATCAGCAGCTTGGAATGTTACGCCAAAACGTTAGTTTTATATCGCGCGATCCGTTCCTTTATGGAAAAATAAACCGTTTCGGTTATTTTATTGAAAAACGCTTTTGTCCCGCGGCAAAAGCGTTTTTTCAGTTAACGAAAAAATAACGTCTTTTTTATAAAAATTAAAAAAAAGAATATTTTTCATAAAGGCATCGTTTTATGAATTCGTGGTTGAAATACGGCGTATTATGCTGTGCCGTCCTCGGTTCTTCCCCGCTTTCGGCGGCGACAAGCGGCGTCGGTCTGACTTTTGAAGAATGGGTTGAAGAGTTCAGAAGAGAAGCCGTCGATAACGGTATTTCAGCCCAGTCGCTGGACCGCGCTTTTCAGTCTTTGCGCCTGGAACCCGCCGTCATTACAATGGATCGCAAACAGCCGGAATTTCGCAGAGATTTTCAATCCTATATTGATAACGCCATTAACGCGCTGCGTATTAAAAAAGCGCAAAAGTTAATGAACGAACATGCCGATTTATTAAAGCAAATAGAGCAGAAATATAAAGTTCCGGCCAATTATCTGCTGGCGTTCTGGGGAATGGAAACGAATTTCGGAACGGCCAAAGGAACTTATCCGACGATTAATGTTCTGGCGACTCTTGCTTATGATACGCGGCGGCCGGCTTTTTTCAGATCGGAACTGATGCACGGCGTTCATTTGATTCAGGACGGGCTTCCGGTTGATAAAATGACGGGATCATGGGCCGGAGCTGTCGGAAACTTTCAATTCATGCCGTCAACTTTCAGACATTTCGGGACGGATTATGACGGCGACGGGCAGGCGGATTTGTGGAACAGCCTGCCGGACGCTTTGGCTTCGGCCGCCAATTATTTGTCCGCCGAAGGGTGGAACCCCGCAATCGGCTGGGGACGCGAAGTTCTGCTGCCGAAAAAATTTGACTGGAACCTGATCGAACAGAAAAAAACGTTGAAAGAATGGCAGAAAGAAGGAATCGTTTGGGCTGACAATTCTTCATTAAACGAGCCGCTATCCACGCCGGCGGAGCTGTTTTTGCCGGCGGGTATTCATGGCCCCGCATTCCTAACATATTCAAATTTCAGGGTTATTCTTAAATGGAATAAATCGGTTCTTTATGCCGTTTCGGTCGGACATTTGGCTGACAGAATTTTGCAAAAACCGCCTTTTTCGAAAAAATATTTCCAGCGCGGCCCGTCTTTTACTCTGGAAAACGCTCAAGAAGTACAAGAATTGCTGTCAAAGATGGGATTGTATCATGATGAAATCGACGGTGTTTTAGGACGCAAAAGTCGTGAAGCTGTTCGTAAATTTCAGGCTATGTACGGTCTGCCGGCCGACGGGTATGCCAACGCTTCTTTGTTGCATTTCATGCGGCTGGCTGTTCGGGGCGGAACAAAACGCAACAAACTGACGTTTGACGAAGTAGTTGAAATGCAGAAAATTTTGGCCAAAGGATCTTATTATATCGGGCCGATTGACGGTAAGTTGGGGCCGTCTACGTTAAAGGGAATTGAATTATACAAAAAAGTGTATGGCATTTCATCAGAATCTGTTAACCGGACGCTGTTGGAAAAAATGCGCGTTCAGTTTGCCAGAAATCTGGAAAACGGAGAAATTGATCCGCTGGTAAAGGAAAATATCCGTCTGGAAAAAGAACGGCAGAAAGCAATAAAAACCGCCGCGGCGAAAGCAAAGAAAAACAAAAAGAAAAAAAGGACCGTTCCCGCCGCAAAAATGGCTAAAAACGCCGTTTCCGACAAGAGGTTAAAAAAACGCTAATGAAAACGCAAAAAAACAAAAGTATCTTTCTTGATTCCGGTACGTTAACCCGTTATTCTGCGCTGTAGCGGAAAGGAGTAAAAATGCATTCGTTTGTGAAAGTTCTTTTTTTATCGACAACATTGGCTCTGACAGCTTGTACGGATAATTCTCAGGTTTTTTCATCTGCCGTTACCGGGGCACCGAAACCGGCCGCGGCAAATTCCGCAGGATATTATAAAATCGGAAACCCCTATCAGGTCGCGGGATTATGGTATTATCCGAAAGAAGATTATAACTATAAAGAAATCGGTATTTCGTCCTGGTACGGGCCGGATTTTCATAACGGCATCACTGCAAACGGGGAACTGTATGATATGCATGGATTGACCGCCGCGCACAGAACGTTGCCTTTGCCCAGTATTGTCCGGGTAACCAATCTGCAGAACGGGCGGTCTTTGGTGCTGCGCGTCAACGACCGCGGGCCGTTCGTTAACAACCGCGTTATTGACGTGTCCATGCGCGCGGCTCAACTGCTGGGATTTAAAGATCAGGGCACGACGCAGGTTCAGGTGGAAATCATGCCTGAAGAAAGCAAAAAATTAAAAGAAGAACTTTTAGCGGCGGCAAACGGTAATAACCCGGTACAGGCCGGCGATGCTTCCGCGGCTTCTCTGGCCGGGGAGGAGTATACCAGGGAACCGATTGCAAAACCGCAGAATCTGGGATATTCCCCTAATTATCCGCGTCTGGCAAATCAGCCGCCGGTCGTAACAGGCGCCGGTACTCCGCTGATTGCGGCGTCTGCCGCAGGGCAGACAGGACCTGAATATAATGATTGGGACGAAGACATTCCGCAGGCTCAGGCCCGGAAGGCCGTCGACATGTCATTGAAACAACAGAAAAAGCCTGCTTCTTCTCCAAAACCGGCCGCGGCAAAAGCGTCTGTTAAAAAGCCTGCCGCACCGTCGGCGCCGGCAGTCGTCGCGCCGGGGTATTATGTGCAGGTCGGCGCTTTCGGCAGTTTGGAAAATGCGGAAAAAATGCGCAGCCGGGTATCTTCTTTCGGTCCGACGTTGATTTTACCGGTAACGGTTAACGCAAAAACGCTGTATCGTGTGCGTTTAGGCCCGGAAAGTGCCAAAAAGGCTTTGGAAATTATGGATAAAGTTACGGGCAGCGGTATTTCCGATGCTCGTCTGGTGGAAGAAAAAGGAACGCTTCCTGCCGGAAAACGGCTGGATAGCGCTTTTTAAAAGGATCCGACGATGAAGAACCATACCTCTTTTTTATTCTTAACCGCTTTTATTTTCGGAAGCTTTTCTTTTTCGGCGCAAGCTATAGAAACAAAAGCTAAAAACGCCGTTTTAATGGATTTTGATACGGGAACGTTTTTCTTTGAAAAAAAAGCCGATGAAAAAATGCCGCCGGCTTCAATGAGTAAACTGATGACGGCTTATATGATTTTTGAACGGCTGAAAAACGGGGCTTTATCTTTGGACGACGAATTTATCGTCAGTGAAAACGCCTGGCGCAAAGGCGGAGCAAAAACCGGCAGTTCGACAATGTTCTTGAATATCGGCGATAAAGTAAAATTAAGCGATTTGCTGCGCGGTATTATTGTTCAGTCAGGAAATGACGCCTGTATAACCGCCGCCGAAAATATTTCCGGATCGGAAAAGGAATTTGTGGAACAGGCCAATCAAAAAGCGGCCGAACTGGGATTGATCAACACGCATCTGGCTAATTCTACCGGCTGGCCTAACCCGGACCATTACATGTCGCCGAAGGATCTGGCCATTTTATCTGCGCGGATTATTCGTGAATTTCCGGAATATTACAGTATTTATTCGGAAAAAGAGTTTACCTATAACGGCATTAAGCAGGAAAACCGTAATCCGTTGCTGTTTTTAATGCCCGGAATGGCTGACGGGATAAAAACCGGCCATACTTCTGTTTCCGGTCATGGTTTGGTCGGTTCGGCCAAAAAAGGCGGCCGGCGGATTATTATGGTGATCAACGGTTTGAAAACCATGAAAGAACGCAGTGAAGAAGCGCAAAAGTTAATGCTGTGGGGATTCAGGGACTTTGATAATTATCCCGTTTTGAAAAAAGACGTGAAAGTCGTTAAAGTTCCCGTCTGGCTGGGAGATCAGCGCGCTGTTGCAGCTGTTCCCGCCGAAGATATTGTTTTGACATTGCAGAAAGGGAAGCAAAAAGAAGTTAAAGCGAGGGTCGTTTATGAAACGCCGTTAAGCGCTCCCGTGAAAAAAGGACAAAAAATCGCTTCTTTAACTTTGGAAATACCGGATCAGGAATCCAAATCCGTTGATTTGTTTGCGGCCAACGATGTCAAACGGCTGGGATATTTCGGCCGTTTAAAAGAACTGATCAAATATTTCTTGTTTCAAAATATTAGCCAGGGATAAGCGATGTGAAACCAAATTTTTTTATAACCTTTGAAGGCGGAGAGGGAACCGGCAAATCGACTCAAGCTCGTTTACTGGCCGATTTTTTGGAAGAACAGGGGGCTTCATGCCTTTTAACGCGTGAACCGGGCGGTTCTCCCGGTGCTGAGGAAATCAGAAATTTGGTTGTTAAAGGGGCTGTCGGACGCTGGGACGTCATGACAGAAGCTTTATTAATGTTTGCTGCCCGCCGGGATCATTTAGTCAATACGGTATGGCCTGCGCTGCAAGAAGGAAAAACGGTTATCTGTGACCGTTTTGCTGATTCGACAATGGCCTATCAGGGGTTCGGGTATGCGGATAAAGGGTTAGGGCAGGCGGCTGTTGAACAATTATATCAAACTGTCGTCGGTTCATTTAAACCTGATTTAACAATTATTTTGGATATGCCGGTTGAATCTGGGGTGGAACGGGCTTTGAAACGCGATGCAAACGCAAATCGTTACGAAAAAATGGGATTGGACTTTCACCGCAATCTGCGCCGGGCTTTTCTGGAAATTGAAAAAAAAGAACCGAACAGGTGCGTCGTGATTAACGCAACCGGTTCAATAGAGGAAATTCACGCTGCGGTCGTTTCCGTTGTTCAAAGACGTTTGTTGGGAATAAAACGGCATGAGTGATTTTTATGCTAAAGCTCCTGAAGAACAGGTCGATTTATTCGGTCATGACGACGCTCAGAAAATTTTGCTGGATTTATGGAATAAAAGGCGTCTGGCCGGTTCATGGCTGTTCTGCGGTCCGCAGGGGATCGGCAAGGCAACTTTAGCTTATCGTCTGGCCAGATTTGTACTGGCTCAGTCTGTTGAAACAGGCGGGGATAATTTATTCAGTGAACCGGAACAACCTAAATCTCTTTTTATTCCTGAAAATCACCCGGTTTTTAAATCCGTCGCCCAAAGAATGAATCCGGGGCTGAAAGTTATCGAATGCGGGTTAAAGGAAGATGAAATCAAAAGCCGGCAGGCTTTGATTGATGCGGGAAAACCGCTGGATCCGGAAATGGAAAGAAACCGCAAACGTTTTGATGAAATCAGAATTACCGATATCCGGGAAGCGGAAACATTTTTGCATTTGACCGCCGGAGCAAACGGCTGGCGCGTAGTGATCATTGATTCCGCCGACGACATGAATTCGAATGCAGCCAATGCTTTATTGAAATCATTGGAAGAACCGCCTGATAACACTTTGATTATTTTAATCAGCCATATTCCCGGAAGGTTGTTGCCGACCATTCGTTCCAGATGCAGAAAGTTATCTATAAAACCGTTAAAAAACAATGAGTTAGAGGGAATCTTTAAATCAAAAAATGATCATATTTCAGATGAAGACTGTCATTCTCTGGCTTTATTGTCCGAAGGCAGCCCGGGAAAAGCTCTGGCTTTAATGGATCATGACGGGCTGCGTATTTTTAAACAAATGCTGGCTTTGTTTGCGGATTTTCCTGAATTGTCCGTTTCTAAAGTATATGATTTTGTTGAAAAAACCTCAAAAGATAAGGAATTACTTAAAACAGCTCGGACATTGTTGATTCAATGGTTGTCCGATGTTTGTATTTCGGCCGAAAAAACGGATAAAGAAGAAATTTTTCCTTCTGAAGCCTTGTTAAGAAAGCGTTTGCAGAATACAATTCCCGTGTTGAAGTTGATGGATCTGACAGAAGAACTGCAGAAAGCTTTTTCGGATATTGATCTGGATCAAAAGCAGGTTTTTGTTAATGCTTTTTTGACGCTGCAAAGAGAGGTCGGATAGATGTTTTTCGTTGACAGCCATTGCCATTTGAATTTTCCCGATTATCAGTCAGAACAGGATAAAATTATTGAACAGGCAGAAAAGGCGGGGATCGGACGTTTTTTGACGGTTGGCACAAAATTGGAAGAACGACCGGATTTAATTGCTTTGACACGTAGAAATCCTCATATTTTTGCTTCTGTCGGTATTCACCCGGAATACGCGGCGGAGCAGGGCGGCAAAACATTATCGCCGCAGGATATCTGTGTCGCGGCAAACGATCCGAAAATTGTTGCTATCGGAGAGGCGGGGCTGGATTATCACTACGGCGCCGAAGAAACGCACGAAGCGCAGAAAACTTTGTTTCGTATTCAGTTGAAAGCGGCAAAGCAGGCGGGATTGCCGATTATTATTCATTCCCGTGAAGCGGAAGACGATACGATCGCTTTGTTGCAGGAAGAAGCCGGCCCCGATTTGCGCGGCGTTTTGCATTGTTTTTCATCACGGGAAAAATTAGCGCAGGCCGGATTGGAATTGGGATTTTATATTTCTGCGTCCGGAATCATTACGTTTAAATCGGCTGAAGAACTGCGCTGTATTTTTAAATCCATACCGATGGATCGTTTGTTAATCGAAACCGACGCTCCGTTTTTGGCTCCGGTACCGTTCAGGGGGCGCAGAAATGAACCGGCTTTCATGATAAAAACGGCGGAGGCTCTGGCTGAATTAAAAGAAGTCAGTCTGGATCAGCTGCGGCATCAGACAACGGAAAACTTTTTTACTTTATTTTCAAAGGCGGCTTGACATGAAAATCAGAATTTTAGGCTGCGGTGCTGCCGGCGGCGTTCCCATGATCAGCAGAGGCTGGGGAAAATGTGATCCCAATAACCCTAAAAACCGCCGTTTAAGAACGTCTTTGCTGTTGCGGCATGATAAATTAAATCTGCTGTTCGATACAGGGCCGGATTTAAGGGAGCAGTTATTATCGGCTCAAATCAGAGAATTAACGGCTGTTTTATATACGCATGAACATGCCGATCATACACATGGGATCGATGATTTGCGTGAAGTCAATCGGGCCATGCAAAAAGGCATTCCCGTTTATGCAAACGCAACGACACTGACGCTGTTAAAAGAAAGGTTCGGTTATGCTTTTCGCCCGGTAAACGTTGAAAAAGAACCGTTTTTTCATCCCTGGCTGGAACCCAATCTGATTAAACCGGGCGAACCGTTTTATATTAAAGACTTAAAAATTATTCCTTTTACGCAGGATCATGAATGGACAACAAGTCTGGGCTTCAGAATCAATAATTTCGGATATTCAACCGATGTCGTTCATTTATATGAATCCGCCTTATCTGTATTGAAAGGTGTAGATACCTGGGTAGTAGGGTGTTTGTCCGAACAAGATCACCCCAGCCACGCTTCCGTGCACCGCGTTTTGGAATGGGTCGATATTTTAAAGCCCAAAAGAACAATTTTAACTCATATGTCCGTAAATCTTGATTATGCTTCTTTGTGCGCTTCTTTACCCAAAGGAATAGAACCCGGATACGACGGAATGGAATTTGACGTGAATTGAATCTGTTTTCAAACTGACTGAAAAAATCATCTTCGGTGTTGTTTATGGCCGGAGATGATTTTTTTATAAACAGCAATCCCGAACATTGGCTGCGATTTATTAACTGTTTGTTTTTAAATATTTTTATGTTCATTTTATCACAATTCGTTTTCATGCTTTTCCTTATTTCAGTTTTTAACATAATAGAGATTATGCGACAATTATGTATTTTTAATTTTGACAAAATTCTCTTTAATGCGACAAAATATAAAGGGTTCTTGGAAGTTATCAAAAACTTATTAAACAAAGTTATCAAGAATAATTATGCGACTTTTGCCGCTTTTGTTATTAACATCGACTTTATAAAAGAATTTTCTATGTTTTTCAAACACATAGATGATAAAGCTTTCTCAAAAACTCTTGATGATATTCGTTTTGAGCTTCAGGAGCATTCTCAGGTCGCAAATTCCAAAATTAAAGACTTGCAGCACTCCCTTGACCTCTACGAGTTCTAAAACGCTGATCGACAGTCGTCATCACGGAAAAAGTAGAAGCTTTGTTCAAACAAGTCCTCTCCTCTTCCCTTGCTATGCAAAAAGTTACCAGTGAAATCGGATTTACTTCTTGGCGGTTCAATTCATCTGGAAAACATCTGATCGACAATTTAAGGCGTTACAGGAATATGTCAGAGCATATATTTATCAAGAACTTTTAAAGCAGGAACTGACAAAAACTCAGATCATAAACTTCACAGAAAAAAGTTTTTAAGCGATAAGGAATTAAAAGAATGTACTGCAAGATTGGCAGTCTGTCCGTCTTGGCAAGCAGCTACCTGTTTATTTAAACGAAAAGCCCCTTTTCGGTGTTTTTCTTTAGTTCTTTTTTGCGTTTTTAGACTTTTTCAGCGTTAACTCAATGCCGAATTCGCGCATGATGTTGTAAATCGTTTCAAACTCCGGTTTTGTTTTGATTTATAAAGGCTTGTTCTACTGTAACCGACCTTTTTAGAAAGCTTCATCATGCCGCGAATTCTGGCCGCTACGCCCAAAGCATGAACAAAACAAGCCGGATCATCTTCCCGTATGGCAGCCATAAGAAATTCTTGAACATCTTTTTCTGTTTAATCAGCCAGGGCATATGGTTTAACGCTCAACTTTTTTAATTGTTCATCGGTTAGCCGCATTGCAACATCTCCTTTGCTGCGTCCTTTTATCGCCACCACAAAGCAAGAAAATTATTTTATTACATTGCCTTGTAAAATAAATCCGATAACCGAGACCATAATCTATTCTAAGTTCAGAAACTCCGTCTCCTAGCGATTTTACATTTCCAAAGTTGCCCCGCTTTAAACGTTCCGGTCGAACATCAATTTTTAAAAGGAAGTTAAAAAAACACATTAACTCCCTACCCTTTTATTGTAAGGAAAGTTTTTAACGGACAAAAAATTATCCTCTAAAAAACGATTTTAGAGGATAAAAAGTTCTTTTGTAAAAAATGACGAGGACTAATCCGCCAGTTTCATGGAAATAATGCAGTCAGGATCCTTTACGGTTCCATTACTGCCTGTTCCTTTTTTAATTTTATCAACAAATTCCATGCCTTTAATAACTTGTCCCCAGACCGTATATTGTTTATCCAGCCACGGGCAGTCATCATAGCAAATGAAAAACTGACTGTCCGCGCTGTGAATATCCATTGTTCTGGCCATGGAACAGGTGCCGCGGACATGCGGTTCGTCAGAAAATTCCGCCCGCAGCAACTGGCCGCTGCCGCCGATCCCGGACCCGTCCGGACTGCCGGTCTGCGCCATAAATCCGTCAATTACCCGGTGAAATTTTAAACCATCGTAAAATCCCTGGCGCACCAGTTCTTTGATTCTGGCAACGTGTTTCGGCGCTAAGTCGGGCCGCATCTGGATTTCAACTGTGCCGTCCTTTAATTCCAGCAGTAGGATATTTTTATCTTTTTCACTCATTTTATTTCCCCCAGCTCTTTATAACGGGCAACCAGTTTTTCTGCGATTTCAGGCGAAACCATACTGGAAATATCCCCGCCTAATTTGCAGATTTCTTTGGCAAATACCGATGAAACGAATTGATGTTTTTCAGAAGCCATTAAAAAAACCGTTTCAATATTTTCATTTAAACGCCGATTCATCGCGCACATTTTGAATTCATATTCAAAATCAGAAACAGCCCGTAAACCGCGGAAAATCATTTGAGCATTGTTTTCTTTGGCAAAATTGACCAACAGCGTGTCAACCAGCGGTTTGACTTCAATTTTGTGATTTTTCTGGTATTTTTGCACGGCGTTTTTGGTCATTTCAATCCGGTCGTCAATGCTGAACAAAGAATTTTTGTTCTGATTGATGGCAACGCCTATAATCAATCGGTCTGTCATGGCCGCCGCACGTTCGACCAGATTTAAATGGCCATACGTAATCGGGTCAAATGTTCCCGGATAAACGCCTATACGTTCAGGCATTATTTTCTCCTGTAGTTTCGGCAGGAGTAATGCTGTCTGCGTTTTCAGCGGTTTCTTCTTCCTGCGCCGTGTCTTCGTCTTCATAATCCTCAATGCATGTTGCGGAAACGACATGCTCGGCGTCGTTAAGGCGGAACATAATAACTCCCATTGTATTACGGCCGGCTATACGTACGTCTTTAATCGGCATACGGATTAACTTACCCGCGTCCGTGACCAGCATGACATGAGCCGTATCGGTTACGGGGAAAGAAGCGACAACACTGTCTTTGCGTTTCGTATTGTCAATATTGGTTACCCCCTGCCCGCCGCGGCCGGTAATCCGGTATTCGTAAGCGGACGTTCTTTTGCCATAGCCGCTGTCCGTTACGGTCAGGATAAACTCTTCTTCCGCCTGCATTTTCTGGAATTCTTCTTCAGATAATGTCAGCGTTGTAGACGCTTCAATATCGTCTGAAACATCTTCATCATCTGAACGGCGCAGCGCTTTGGCCATTTTCAGATAAGCATACCGTTTTTCCATGTCGGCTTCGGTATGGCGCAGAACGGACATCGAAATCACTTCGTCCCCTTTTCCCAGACGAATACCGCGTACACCCGTTGACGTTCTGCCTGAAAACACGCGGACGTCCGATACGGGGAAACGAATGGACTTGCCGGCTTTGGCGGCCAGCAGTACGTCCTGATCGTCCGTACAGATCTTTACATCAATCAGCGTATCGCCTTCGTCAAGCTTCATTGCTATTTTGCCGTTTGCCTTTACGTCAACGAAATCCGACAGCTTGTTGCGCCGCACGTTTCCGGTACGGGTTGCGAACATAACGTCAAGATTTTCACATTCAGCTTCGTTTTCCGGCAGCTGCATAATCGTTGTAATGCGTTCGTCCTGTTTTAAAGGCAGCAGGTTGATCAAGGCTTTTCCCGTTGACTGCGGAGAACCGACAGGCAGACGATAAACCTTCATTTTATAAACCAGCCCGGCGTTGGAGAAGAATAAAACGGGCGTATGCGTGCTGGCGACAAACAGATTTGTAATGTAATCTTCTTCATGCGTATTCATACCTGTCCGGCCTTTTCCGCCGCGTTTCTGCGCCCGATAGGCAGACAGAGGAACACGTTTGATATAACCGGTATTGGTTACCGTTACAACCATGTCTTCGCGCTGGATCAGATCTTCGATATCATGTTCAAATTCGACGTCCTCGATCGTTGTCCGCCGCGGTGTGGAAAATTCTTCTTTCACGGCGACCAGTTCGTCGCGCATAATGCCGTACAGTTTTTCACGGGACGCCAAAATAGACAGTAATTCTTTAATAATACCGCCCAATTCGCGCAATTCGTTATGAATTTTTTCACGTTCCAGACCGGTTAAACGGTGCAAACGCAAATCCAAAATAGCGTCCGCCTGTTTTTCGGACAGCTTGCACATGCCATCGACAGCTTCATATTCGGGATCGTCAATCAGGTCGATCAACGGAACGATTTCTTTGGCGTCCCAAGTGCGCCCCATTAATCCTTCTTTGGCGACGGGCCTGTTCGGCGCGTTGCGGATCAATTCAATGACAGGATCCAGGTTTTCAACGGCAATCGCCAGACCGACCAACAGATGCGCGCGATCGCGGGCTTTACCTAATTCGTAAATCGTCCGGCGGCGAATGACTTCTTCCCTGAAAGCAATAAAGGCTGCGATCATTTCACGCAGATTCATCAGCTGAGGACGGCCGGCATTTAAAGCAATCATATTTGAACCAAAGCTGGTTTGCAAAGAAGTATAGCGGAACAGCTGGTTTAAGATGATTTCAGGGTGGAAATCGCGCTTGATTTCGATAACGACACGGATTCCCTGACGGTCGGATTCATCGCGAATATCGGCAATGCCTTCAATGACTTTATCACGCACTAATTCCGCAATTCGGGAAATCATCGCGGACTTATTAACCTGATAGGGAATTTCGGTGACAATAATCGCCCAGCGGTCTTTACGGATTTCTTCAATATGCGTTCTGGCGCGCATAATAACGGATCCTCTGCCCGTCAATTCCGTAGAACGGGACCCCGACCGCCCTAAAATCAACCCTCCTGTCGGAAAGTCAGGCCCCGGAACGATCTGCAACAGCTCTTCGTCGGAAATATCGGGATTATCCACGTATGCAATAGACGCATCAACGACTTCGCCCAGATTATGCGGAGGAATGTTTGTGGCCATACCGACAGCAATGCCGCCAGCTCCGTTAACCAGAATGTTCGGGAAACGTGCCGGCAGGACGGACGGTTCCATGACCGTTTCGTCATAGTTTGGTAAAAAGTTAACGGTATCTTTGTCGATATCGTCCAACAGGTTGTGCGCGGATAAAGCCAGACGCGCTTCCGTATAACGCATGGCGGCGGGAGGATCGCCGTCAATCGAACCGAAGTTTCCCTGAGAAGAAATTAACGGAACGCTCATCGAAAAATCCTGCGCCATGCGCACCATCGCGTCATAAATCGCCGCGTCGCCGTGCGGGTGGTATTTTCCCATGACGTCACCGACGATACGGGCGGATTTTCTGAACGGTTTATTGTAATCGTATCCGCTTTCGTGCATGGAATACAGAATGCGGCGGTGTACGGGCTTTAAACCGTCCCGGACGTCGGGCAAAGCGCGCGAAACGATTACGCTCATCGCATAATCCAGATAAGAACGTCTCATTTCTTCTTCGATACCGACAACGACGGTTGAAGAATCCTTTACAGTATTTTCCACAACTTCAATCCTGTTTTGTTTTTATTAAAAAGCCGTTTCAGATTGTAAAACCAGATTGTTTAAAACGGTATTTCGTCATCAAAAGAACTGTTTTCAGCCGGTTTTGAATCCCAGCCGGCCGAAGCGGACGGCGCGTCAAATCCCATTGAAGATCCGCCGAAAGAAGCGTCTGCGGAACCGCCTTTGCTGTCCAGCAGAGTCAATTCCCCTCTGAAATTGCCCAGAACAACTTCCGTCGTATATTTTTCAACGCCGCTGTTGTCCGTCCATTTGCGGGTTTGCAAGGCCCCTTCGACGTACAGCTTGGAGCCTTTTTTCACATATCGTTCGGCGATATCGGCCAGTGCCTGATTAAAAATAACAACGCGGTGCCATTCCGTTTTTTCCTGCCGTTCGCCTGATTTATCCTTCCACGTTTCAGAAGTCGCAACCGACAGATTAATGATTTTTCTGCCGTCTGCGGACTGGCGGATTTCAGGATCCCTGCCGACATTACCGATCAGAATTACTTTATTAACGCTTCCAGCCATTTTTATATCCTATATTTTAAAGTCCAAAAGTTACCCTCTTTTTACACCGAATGGAGCCGAAAAAAAAGCTTTTCTTTCTTTTTTGGGAGGAAAAAGATTTTATACAATACAATTCAATATATTACAATGCATTTTTAATCTTTTGGTTTAAAATGTGTTCAGCCTGATTCACGTGTTTTTGTTTCGCCGGACGCATAAATTTCAAAAACCCCCGGACGCCGGCCGGGAAAGTCGTTAAAATCCTGAAATTTACCTTGACTTTTCGAGTACAACCATTTCATATTACAGAACAGTTTACACTTAAAGTTTTTGAAAGGGAAAATTAATGTCTTTAAGTACGTTTTTTAATCCGCGTTCCGTCGCAGTCGTCGGCGTGTCCGCCGATGAATCGAAGCTGGGTGCCGTCGTATTCAAAAATTTAATTGAAGCCGGTTTTTCGGGAAACCTGTACGGTGTTAATCCGAAACTGGCCGGTCAGGAACTGAAGGGCAAAAAATGTTTTGCTTCCGTACGCGACATTCCCGAACCCGTTGATTTGGTTGTTTTGCTGGTGCCGGCGCGTTTTTGCGAGGCCGCCGTTGACGACGCCATTGCAAACGGAGCGAAAAACGTCAGCATTATTACGGCCGGTTTTGGCGAAGCGGGCAACAAAGAACTGGAATTGACGATTGCCAAAAAATGTCTGGACGCCGGCATTAATCTGTTGGGGCCGAACTGCCTGGGACATATTTCCACGTTCGACAAACTGAACGCCAGTTTTGCGCCGTGTTTCCCGCTGCAGGGCAACGTCGCCTTTATTTCTCAGTCCGGCGCTTACTGCAGCGCGATCTTAGACTGGGCCGAAGAAAAGGGAATCGGCTTTTCTCATTTTATTTCCATCGGCAACAAAGCTGATTTAAACGAAGCGTCTTTGCTGGAATTCATTCAGCATGACGAAAACACGAAAGCGTTTGTTTTCTATCTGGAAGGTTTGAAAAAAGGTCAGGAATTCCTGCGCGTTTTAAAAGAAGTCAGCAAAACGAAACCCTGCGTTATCATGGAACCGGGCAAATCCAGCAAAGCGCAAGCCGCCAGCTTGTCGCACACGGGGTCTTTGGCTCCGAACTATCGCGTTTTGGAAATCGCCCTGCAGCGCAGCGGCGCCATTCAGGTTTATACGACGCGTGAATTGTTCGGCGCTTTGGAACTGTTGCAGCACGTCAATCATACGGACTTTTCCGGTTCTGTCGGTATTTTAACGAACGCCGGCGGCGTTGGCGTTTTGTCTTCTGACCTGTGCGAAGAAGCTCATCTGGATCTGGCGCGTCCCAGCGAAAAAACGATTGAAAAGTTGCGCGCCGTTTTGACGCCGGAAGCTTCCGTCGGCAACCCGATTGACGTTGTAGGCGACGCAAAAGCGGACCGTTATGAAAACGCGCTGCGCGTTTTGTGTGAATCCGGCGAATACAAAAACATCATCGTTCTGTTAACGCCGCAGATGTCTACGGAACCGAAAGAAACGGCCGAAGCAATTATCAAACTGGCGAAAGAATACAAAAATGTTAACATTTTCTGTTCTTTCATCGGCGGCGAACGCGTCCGCGAAGCAGTCAATATGCTGAAAGCCGCGAACGTTCTGACGTACGATTATCCGACAGACTGCATCAGGCTGCTGGGATTGATGAAAGCACAGATGGCGTTCAAGGGAATGCCCGAAGTTAAAGTCGAACTGCGCGAAGTTCCCGCCGAAATCCGCGAAGACGTCAAGAAAGCGGTTGCCGACGGTTTAGCTTCCCTGCCCCAGTCCACGATGAACAAAATCATGGATCATTACGGTATTGATTATCCGAAATGCGGCAACTTTACGGACAAAGCTGAAGCGCTGGCTTTCTGCAAAAAGCTGTTCCCTGCCCCGGTTGTGTTGAAACTGTCGGCGCCGGACGCTTTGCATAAAACGGAAATGAAAGGCATTTACCTGAACATTGACGACGAAGCCAAATTCAACGCCGCGTTTGACGAACTGACCGCAACGATTGCCAAGTTCCAGTTGAAAAACGCAAGCGTTTTGATTCAGGAAATGATCGTCAAAGCGTCTGAAACCATTATCGGGGTCAATACGGATAAAAACTTTGGCCGCGTGATGATTTTTGGGACCGGCGGTATTTATACCGAAGTCATGCGCGATACGACGATGCGCATTTTACCGGCGGACGATTTCGACGCGATGATCAAAGAAACGAAAATCGGCACGATTTTGAACGGCGTCCGCGGCGAAGAACCGAAGGCTGTCGGACCTTTGGCCGAAACGCTGAAGAAAGTTCAGGAATTGGTTTTGGAAATTCCCGAAATCAAATCCATCGACGGCAACCCCGTTCTGGTCACCAAAGATCGCGCGGTCGTTGTGGATTTCAAGATGTTGCTGAAATAAGTAAACCTTTCTTAAAGAAAAAGCCGTCCGAAAGGGCGGCTTTTTTATAGGAGGCGATTAAATCAACGGCTTGGGATTCAAACAACATGGCCTGACCGGATCGCACGAAATGGAAATAAAACCTCGAAACTGCGAACACAAAGTGTGAAGCAGTCCACATACCGGACGACGTGAAATGGATCGCGTCACTTCGTTCGCGATTTCGATAGTATACCAGACGGGGAATGGATTGCCGCGGCCTGAGGCCTCGCAATTTCAAAAAAGAAAATGAAACCCCGAAACTGCGAACACAAAGTGTGAAGCAGTCCGCATACCAGACGACGCGAAATGGATCGCGTCACTTTCGATAGTATATCAGACGGGGAAAATGTACGATTTGCAATGTAGAAATCCCCGAACTTTTCCCTTTCTTGCTTTTATCCTGGAAAATTGTTATAATCTGTTTCAGACGGTCTAAATCGGCCGTTCAGGGCTTCAAACACCCTTTTACAAGTAGTCGCAAAGCATATGGCGACTTTAAACAATTATGCCGATTTCTGTCCTGCATGGGCGGATCAACCCAGTTAAAAAGTATCATTTTTAAGATCG
>ULQL01080677.1_pt1 | contig 35294 bp, 31 predicted proteins | sample 1954411 | NCBI WGS metagenome assembly ULQL01 (sample SAMEA4835654, study PRJEB28245) | human gut metagenome | biome: gut microbiome; material: fecal sample | place: Denmark | collected 2008 | reverse complement strand
TGTTATACCCGCACCCGCCGCAATTCAACTCGTCTTCCTGAGAATATTTGCCGATCAAAGCCAGCGCTTCGGCAATCGAAGAAATCGGGTATTTCGGTTTTTCAATCGGCGCCGGTTCAAATTTTTCGTCAACGACAACCTCGGGCTGCGCCGGCACATGATCGCGCAGATGGGAATAATTCAGAATATCGGAAACGACTTCCAGGCCGGCTTTGGACGTATTACCGCCCGGCCCGGCCGTACAGCCGCCTTCGCAAGCCAATGCTTCGATAAATACTTTACGGTTCAAAGAGGCCGGATCTAAATTTTTCAGCGATGTTTTAAAACGCTGCACCGGGCTGATGTTAATCAGCTGCACGTCCGCGGGCGCCCCGCAGATTTCAATCGTTTTGTTCATGCCGCCTTCAACCGGGTATAAAGCGCCTTCGTCGGCTTCATACGGAACAAAGGCCTCCGTTTCGTCCGCCGGCGACTTTAAAACAATACGCGCCTCGTCCAGCCAGGCGGCCAGTTCCTTAAACGTCAAAGACACATCGATCAAATCAGGACGGCGATCGGCTTCGTTTTTCTTGGCGATGCAGGGACCTATGAAAACAACGCCGATTTCATCGCCGAAATGTTTTCTCAACAGCTTTGCGTGCGTCAGCGCCGGAGACGCGATCGGCGTTAAATACGGCGTGTATTCCGGCAGATAATAACGGATATAATCAACGATTGCCGGACATGCCGTCGAAATAAACAGTTTTTGATCCGACCGCGAAATGATTTTCGTCGTTTCGATTGAAACTTCCTGCGCGCCCAGAGCCGTTTCGGACACGCCTTTGAACCCCAGCTGTTTCAAAGCGGAAATGATTTCCTGTTTCGTACAGTCCAACAGCCCCGCCCAGCTGGGCGCCAAAGACACATATACGTCCCTGCCCGACGCAAGCAGGCTGCGCGCTTTGTTAACATCGTCGCGCACGCGTTTTGCCCGCGACGGACAGATTTCAACGCAATGCCCGCAGGCAATACATTTGTTCGGGATAACGGAAGCGTGCCCATTTTTTACGCGGATTGCCTTTACACTGCACTGACGCACGCATTTATAACAATCGTGACATTCGTTTTCCAACGTGTAAACCGGGCTGGAGCTGTCCATGGGTTATTCCTCCGCAGCTTTGCTTAAAACGGCCTTGAGCATTTCTGGAGTAACGCCGGAATACATCGTACCGTTGATTTTTACGTGCGGCCCCGTCGCGCATTTGTTTTCACAGCGCGATCCGCACAGATCAATTTTAGCATCTAATCCTTTTTCTTTAACAAAATTTTCGATAAAGGACAGATTTTCGGCATTTCCGCGGGCAAAGCACGAACTGCCCATGCACACGGTAATCGTTATTTTTCCGTTTTCCGGCATTTTTTCCTCACCTTTAGAATATAGTGATTTTAATCCCGCAAAATCTAGCCTAATGCAGATAAAAAATCAACAAACATAGAAATTATTTTTAATGTTTCAAAATAATAAATCGGGTGAACAAATAGTGAAAAAAATCTCAAATACATAAAATCCGGGCTGGATTTTTTTATTTTTTCAGCCTAGACTGTTGATTTTTAAAGAGTGTTTAAACTTTAGGAACGGATATGAAAACAGAAATCCCCGAAAAAGTTCTCGGCCGGCTGACGCTGTATCACAGTATTCTGACGGAATATATCGAAAACGGCGTTGACACGATTTCCAGCCCGCAAATCGCCGCCCGGCTGAATATTGACGATTCTCAGGTGCGCAAGGATTTCAAGCTGCTGAACAATGCCGGACGCTGCCGCGTCGGGTACAGCGTTTCCGAATTAAAGGATTCGATTGAAGACACTCTCGGTTTTAAAATGTCGAAAGACGCCGTTATCGTCGGCGCGGGCCATCTGGGACTGGCTCTGGCCAAATACAGCGCTTTTAACGATTACGGATTAAACATTCTGGCGCTGTTTGACAACGATCCGCAAAAGGTAGACATGACCGTCAACAACAAACAGATCTTTCATGTTTCCCGCCTGCCCAATCTGATGCAGAGGCTGGGCATAGAAATCGCGATTTTGACCGTGCCGCGTTCCTGCGCGCAGAAAACAGCGGATTTTTTAATCGATTCCAATATTAAATATATCTGGAACTTCACGCCCGCCGTTTTAAAAGTTCCCGCCGACGTCAAAGTCTGGAACGAAAATCTGATCGCCAGCTTTTTGCAGTTTGCCTGCCAGAATTTCCAAAAAGAAGACGATTAACGCAGTTTTTCAACCGTTTTTTTCACCAACACGTCGGAAATGGATTTTATTTCCCGCCGTTCTTCTTCTTTGCCGGCGGAAAACGACCATTGTTGAAAAATCGTCATGAAATTGCCGACCAGTCCTTTGCTGATAAAGTTTTCTTTGTCCGAAGCCAAAGCGGCGACGGTCACTTGTTCTTTTTTATCGTTTTCATTTTTAACTTTCTTTACCGCTTTAACGCCGTATTTGAAAAGGCCGTTTCCATAAGCTTCGGACGGACAGTTAAACGCTTCTCCCATTAAAACACGGCGATAAAAAACATCAAACGTAACGGCAACGGTATTGATTCCTCCGTTATTTTCAGCGGCGGCGCAAGGAAGGGAAGCACAGAACGCCTGTCTGATGTTTTCATTGAACTGCCGGCGGATTTCGTCTTCGGAATCATAATCTCCGACAGAGCAGACTGAAGAAAACTTTACATTGACGGCTTCAATTTTATACACCGTATTTTCGTCCGTATACGGATTTTTATCGGGCAGACTGGCGCACCCCGGGCCGACAGCAGGAAACAAAAAACAAAATAAAATTTTTTCATAAAAATTACTCTTTCTTTTCAAATAAAGCTGCCAACTCTAAATGCGGCGTAAAGACAAATTGATCAACGGGGCGCAGACGTTTCAGCCCGAATCCCGCTTTCATCAGGATTTCCGCGTCCCGCACAAAACTGACGGGATTGCATGAAACGGCAATAACGCGCGAAATGTCCGACGCGGCGATTTGTTCACATTGCGCTTTGGCGCCGGCACGCGGCGGATCAAAAACAACCGTGTCAAATCCGACCAGCTCATCAGGATAAAGCGGCATTTTAAACAAATCGCGTTCCTGCACCTCTACCCGTCCGGCGGAAGCGGCGCGCAAGGCCGCCAGAGCCTGCGGCGCGTTATCCGCCCCTTTGATGATTCTTTTCTTTTGCAAAAGAGGCAAAGTAAACGTTCCGGCGCCGCAAAACAGGTCGTAAATCCGTTTAGCCTTTCCGGCATATTCAAGAACGGCGGCTGTCAAAGCGTTTTGACCTTCAATACTCGGCTGCAGAAAAACGCCCGGCGGCGGTTTTAAAGTAAAATCTCCCGACTTTATTTCCGGCGCATGCAGAACGGCCAGCGGTTCCGGTTCGGCCCGTTCGCCGGCGCGCCACGATATCCGTGCGACGCCGCTTTTATGCGCGAAGTCCGCCGCGCTCTGCCGCCAGTCAAAATCCGGCTCAAACGGCAGCGTAATTAAGATATCCACCCCCGTATCCGTCATTTGCACGCAAACATCGCCGATTCCCGGCTTTTTGGGATAAAAGCGTCCCCGATCGCAGAAATATTCCCTTAACGGCGCGATCAGCCGCTTTAATTCCGGAATCAAAACGGCGCAGGCGGCGATTTCAACAACGCGTCCGCTTTGTCTGGCATTAAAGCCCAGACGACGCGCCGAACCATTCCATAAAACGGCAAACGTTACGCGGCGGCGGCTTTCAAAATCCACAAAAACGGGATCATCAAATTCGGGCAGTTCCCAATCCGCGGGAAACAATTCCTTTAAATAACGCATTTTAAAACGGCGGTAAGCGTCCGGCTTTAAATGCTGCAAAGCGCACCCGCCGCAGTCCCCGAAAAACGGGCAGACCGGTTCCGCCCTGTCCGCGCTTGCTCCCGATACGCCGGCCAGCTTTGCCCGGCCGCCTGTGTCGAGTTCATATTCAACCGTTTCCCCGGGCAGCGCCCCGGCAATAAAAAAAGTGTGGCCGTCATGCTTTAACAGCCCGTCCCCCTGACGTCCCAAATCAAAAACTTTTCCCTGCGGCATTTTTTTCCTGTTTTTAAATCTTTTTTACCGCTACACTATAGCCTGAATGAACAGGAGATTCCAATGCTGAAAATTCTGATTGCCGACGATCATGAACTTTTTTTAGACGGGCTGCGGCTGGTTTTGGCCGATCTGGACGACGACGTCGCGATTGATACCGTCCATGATCACAGGGAATTACAGGAAAAAGCCGACGGTTCGGTTCCTTATGATTTAATTCTGACAGATCTGGCCATGCCGGGGCTGAGCTGGCATGAATCGCTGCGCCTGTTAAAAGAACACTATCCCAACACGCCGATCGTTATCCTGTCGGCGGTTACGGAACCGGAAAACGTCCTGCAGGCGATTGACATCGGCGCATCGGGATTTATTCCCAAAACGTCGTCCAGCAAAATTATTCTGAGCGCCCTGCACCTGATTTTATCGGGCGGTCTGTATCTGCCTTCCGAACTGTTAAACCTGTCCGCCAAAGCAGAAGCCGCCGCCGAACACAAAGGCCCGCTGACCCCCCGTCAGCTGGACGTTCTGCGCCTGATGGGGCAAAGCAAGCCCAACAAAATCATTGCCCGCGAACTGGATTTGTCCGAAGGAACGGTCAAACTGCACGTCACGGCGATATTAAAGGCTCTGGACGTCACCAACCGCACGGGCGCGGTGATCGCCGGCAAAAAACTGGGTTTAATTGACTGAGGCAGACATGAACGAAGAACAGGAAAAAACGACGGCCGTATCGCCGCCCCCGGCGCCACCGCCCGTCATCAGAGAAGAAAACACCAAAGAAAACCACCCCGTTCCCGAATATTTAAAATCAGTTTACGACAGACGGTATTTTCACCCTCTGCTGTCTAAAATGTTTGACGACGACTGGATATCCGGTCCGGCGACTTTTTTTTATACGGGGAAGCTGACCAAAACCGTGACAAACGAAATTATTGAAGGCGATGACGTGCTGCAGCTGGGAATTGCTTCGGGAACGTTTGAACGCGACGTCGCGTCAAAAATGAATTCCAAAGGCAAATATCATATCGAAGACATTTCCGCCGCCCATGCCGAAGCCGTCATGCCGCGTATTTCGCCGTGGCTGAACGCGGCCATCAAAGAACGCGACTTTACGCTGCCCAATGATCTGCGCTACGACGTTGTCATCGGATATTTTTTGCTGCACGAGCTGCCGGACGTTCGCAAAAAAGCCGTTTTGAAAAGAGCTTTTAACGCGTTAAAGCCGACCGGAAAAATGATTTTCGTCGATTACGCGCAGCCCAAACGTTTCCACCCGCTGAAATATCCGTTGAAAATGTTCAACCGGCTGTACGAACCGTTTGCGGAAAGCTTGTGGTATAATGAAATAGAAGACTTCGCCCCCAAAACCGACAAACTGATCTGGGCGAAAAAAACGTTTTTCGGCAACATGTATCAGTGCGTCGTCGCCCAGCGGCGCTAAGCCAGAGCTGTCATCATATTGACGGGATCGTCGCAGAAAAAGGCTTCCGTCCCTTGCGCGCGCAGTTGTTTCGCCAAAGCGGGATCGTTGACGGTATACGCCAGCAGATGATACCCGCCGTCTTTGATTTCTTTGATTAATTCGGGGGTCAGCAGATCCGCGTCATAATTGATTGAATAGGCGGATACTTTTTTTGCCGCGGGGCGCCAGTCGCCGGAAATGTCTTCGACCAGAACGCCGCGGCGGATATGCGGCGCGAAAACCAGCGTTTCTTCCAGCGCGTCCCAAGCAAAGCTGGAAAAAAACAATCTGTCCGGATCATCAAATCCTTTTTCCCGGATAACCTGCCAAACCTGCCGGGCCGTTTCGCGCGCCAGTTCGGGACGCGACGGCTTGATCTCAATATTCACGCAGGTTTGGAACTCGTTTAAAACGTCCAGTACTTCGGCCAGCGTCGGAATTTTCGCCCCCGTCTTCAGCGTCAAAGCCCGCAGCCGTTCCGCGGTGAATTCGTCCAGACGGCCGTCGACGCCCGCCATACGATCCAGCGTTTCGTCATGAAACACCATGACGGTTTTGTCCGCGGACAGCATCGCGTCCAGTTCCACCCACTTTACGCCCGATTGACAAGCGTACCTGAAAGCCTCTATTGTATTTTCCGTTTTAACGGCTCTGGCGCCTCTGTGCCCTAAAACGACAGGCAGAACAAATGACATCTTTAACCTTTCCCGACATTGTAATATAGTAAGTGATTATACGATTCCCGGATAAATATTTAAATGAGATTTTTTCATTCCTGGCAAAATGTGCCGCCCGCTTTTCAAAACGCCGTCGTCGCGATCGGCAACTTTGACGGTTTTCACAAAGGGCATAAAGCCGTTGTCGAAACGGCCGTCAAAATCGCCAAAGAACAAAAACGCCCCGTCGTGTTAATGACGTTCGAGCCTCACCCCAGCGGTTTTTTCCGTCCCGGCGGCAGGACGTTCCGCATTACTCCGATCCGTTCAAAGGTCAGGGCGATCTGCCGGCTGCCGATTGACGGTTTCTTTGTTTTTAATTTTAACCGGGCTTTCGCGGATATGAGCGCCGGCGATTTCATTGAAAACGTATTGATCAAAGGATTGCATGCCGCCCATATCGTTGTCGGCGAAGATTACGGATTCGGAAAAAACAGACAGGGCGACATAGCTTATATACGCGAACATTACCCTTCCCTGCCCGTAACGGCGGTTCAAAAGCTGCGCGATCAAAACGGAGAAATTATTTCTTCGTCCAGGATCCGGTCTTTTCTGCGCGACGGCGAAGTGGAAAAAGCGTCCGGTTTAATGGAACACCCGTTCGAGATTGAAGGATACGTCATTCACGGCGCGAAACGCGGACGTCAGATCGGCTTTCCCACAATCAACATTGAGCCTAAAGAATCCATTTTGCCCCGAATCGGCGTTTATGCCGCGACGGTCAAACTGGACGGCCGGACGTTCCGGGCCGTCGCCAACATCGGCACGCGGCCGACGGTCAACGGCGAAGGCGTTTTGTTGGAAGCGCACCTGCTGGGATTCAGCGGGGACCTGTACGGAAAACGATTGCGCGTCAGGCTGATAACGTTTATCCGGCCCGAAGTCCGTTTTCATTCAATGGAAGAATTAAAGGAACAAATTATCAGAGACACACAAACGGTGAAAAGGATTCTGAAATGAAAAAAGGACTGATTTGCGCCTTGATCGTTTTGCTGGCCGATCAGATCAGCAAAGCTTTTGTTTTGTCTTATTTTGCGGATCACGCTTCGCCGGTCAGAATAACGTCTTTTTTTAACTTTGTCCTGGCCTGGAACAAAGGCGTCAGCTTTTCCCTGCTGCATTCCAACCACCCGGCCATGCCCTGGGTGCTGGTAACGGTTGCGCTGCTGATCTGCGGCGTTATCCTGCATTGGATGAGCATGGAAAAAAATCAGGCGACAATCAACTGTTTCGGCCTGATTTTGGGCGGAGCGCTGGGCAACGTCATTGACCGCGTGCGTTTCCGCGCCGTAATCGACTTTTTGGATTTTCATATCGGAACGTACCATTGGCCGGCGTTTAATGTCGGCGATTCGGCTATTTGCATCGGTGCGGGAATTATTCTAATCTGGAATTTGTTCTTTGCTCCGATCGAAAAACTGTCCGAACCCGAAAAGGAAGAAAAACATGACAATAACGCCTAACGTTTTCCGCAGATTATCCGGCATTCCCGATCCGACGCGACTGGAAACAAAGAAAACGGCTCTGCTGTTAATTGAATTTCAGGCGGAACATTTCACGGGCATGCTGCCTGTGGAAGGCGCGCAGGAAATAATCGCGCCGGCCGTTAAAATAATGAATTGGGCGGACAAACATAAAATCATGACGATTCATGTCCGCCATCAGGCCAAAAGCCCGGCCAGTCCCGTTTTTGCTCCCGACAGCGCCGGAACGGAGTTTTACCCGCCCGTCATTCCCGGAAAAAAGCATTTCGTTCAGGTCAAGTATGCTTCCAGCGCCTTTTCGGGGTCCGGTCTGCATACAACATTGCAGGCGCAGGGCATAGACACCCTGATTTTAACCGGCATGTCAACACCTTCCGTCATTGCCGCCAGCGCCCACGACGCCCGACTGCTGGGGTATAAATGTCTGGTCGCCGCGGATATAACGGCGTCGCGCGACGTTATGTCCTGGGACGAAACACGCGTTATTTCCGGCGCGCAGATGCAGCAGACCGCTTTGGCCAATATCGCCGACAAATACGCCCCCGTCATGACCGGCGCCGACATTATGGCGCTGCCGCTTGAAAAATAGAGGATAAAAAATGATGAAAGTTTTTTGCTTGTTTTTGCTTATCTGCCTTGCCGGCTGCGCCGACCGGTATTCTTTGGACAAAGGACGGGGGCCGGATCCGCGGGGCATTGTCACCAATAATCCGCTGGTTTTGCCGCCCGATTATCTGCTGCGGGCGCCCGAACCGGCTGCGCCGGAACAAAATCAAACGGAAAAGAAAGAATCCGCCGAAACTCCGGCACCGGCGGCTCAGGATCAAGCGGCCGTTCGGGAAGAAGTCATTGAAATTTCAGACACTGCAGAAACCGTATCGGCGGAGGAATAATGCGTTTACTTATCGCTCTGTTTATTATCCTGCTGCAAATTTCCCCCGCCGGCGCTTCGATTTTTGAAACGCAGACATTTACGCTGGACAACGGCATGCAGGTGGCCGTGATTGAAAATCACCGCGCGCCGGTCGTTACCCATATGGTATGGTACAAAACCGGAAGTATCGACGATCCGGCCGGAAAATCCGGCGTCGCCCATGTTCTGGAACACATGATGTTCAAAGGAACCGCCGCCGTTCCGAACGGAGAATTTTCCAAAATTATCGCCCGTAACGGGGGATCTGAAAACGCTTTTACATCGCTGGATTACACGGCCTATTACCAAAACATCGCTCGCGACCGGTTGGAACTGGTCATGTTTTTGGAATCAGACCGCATGAAAAACCTGCGTTTTTCTCAGGAAGACTTTAATCCCGAGTTGGAAGTCGTCAAAGAAGAACGGCTGATGCGCATCGAAAACAGTCCCGCCAATCTGCTGGGCGAACGCAGAAACATTTTATTATGGGGCAGCGACCACCCTTACAGCCGGCCGGTCATCGGCACAAAAAAAGAACTGGCTTCGCTGACATTAGAAGACGCCAAACGTTTTTACCAAACACATTATGCCCCCGACAACGCCATCTTAGTTGTTGCCGGCGACATTACCGTTGACGAATTAAAACCGCTGGCGGAAAAATATTACGGAAAAATCCCGCCCAGCCGGACGGCGGCGGCAAAAAAACAATTTTCCATGCCTTATCCCGTGCGTTCCAGAATAGAAATGCGCCACCCGCAGATCAAGCTGTATTCATTGCAGCGCGTGTACGTCGTTCCGTCTTATTTGTCCGAAAACAAAGAACAGAGCTTTGCTTATACCGTCTTGGACGAAATTCTGGGAGCCTACCATTTGGGAAAAATGTACAATCACTTTATTACCGGGGAAAAAACGGCCCGATCCGCGGGAACCAGCTACGGCGGCTTTGCTTTGGACAAAGGAACGTTCGGATTTTACATCACGGCGCGGGAAAATGAATCTCTGAACGATCTGGAAAAAGAGCTGGACCGTTTTATGGATCCGGATTCGATTACGCAAAAAGAACTGGACAAAGCCAAAAAACGTCTGGTTGCCGACATCGAGTATCTGGACGACAATCCTGAAGGAGCCGCCAATCTGGTCGGCCGGTTTTACGCGCTGGGACTGACGGTTGAAGATTTAAAAAACTGGACGGCGAATATTGAAAAAGTCACGCTTGCCGACGTTAAAAAAGCTTATGCGGACATGTTGTCCGCCACATCGGTGACCACCTATCTGATGCCAAAGGACGCCCCATGAAAAAACTGATTATATTGTTCTTTTGCTGTTTTGCTTTTTCCGTTCATGCTTTGGCGGCGCAGACGAAACCGGGCGGCGTTATCGTCAAAAAAAGCGCGGCGGCGAAAAACAAACCCGCCGCTCAGCCCGTTCTGCCGGAAATAAAGCCGGTTCCTTTTCATATCCCGCAGGTTCAGCGCGTCGTAACGGACAGCGGCATCGAAGCCTGGCTGATTGAAGAAAAATCAACGCCCGCCATTGCAGTTTCCGTCTTATTCAAAGGCGGAAAAGCCTCTGATCCGAAACGGTTGACGGGACTGTCGTCTTTGGCGATGTCGCTGATGGACGAAGGGTCCGGCCCTTACAGCGCCGAAAAATTCACTGAAATTCTGGCGGAAAAGGCAATAGGTCTGTCATTCGGCGCGACGTCCGACACATTGCACGCCGGTTTGGAAACCTTGCGGAAAAACAAAGAGGAAGCTTTTGATCTGTTTCGTTTGGCTTTGACTTCCCCCCGGTTTGACCGCAAAGCCGTCCGCCGCATGAAAGAACAAATGTACGCCGGGATTGAGGCGCGCAAAGGCAACCCGAACGCCGTCGCCGGGGAACGCTGGGCTAAACTGGTGTACGGGGATCACCCTTACGGCCATATGATTCCGACAAAACAGTCCGTCCGGGCGATCACGCGCGCCAACCTGCGCAGCCTGATTCGCGACAGAATTGCGCGCGACAACATGATTATCGGCGTTGCCGGCAACATTTCCGCGGAAGAATTAAAACCGTTATTGGAAAAAACGTTCGCGGGACTGCCGAAAAAATCCCGTGTCAAAGAAGTGCCGCCGTTTACGCCGGAATTATCCGACAGAACGGACGTTTTATCCATGGACGTTCCGCAAAGCGCCGTCCTGTTCGGGCACAAAGGAATTGCCCGCAACGATCCTGATTTTTACGCGGCCGTGCTGGTTAATTACAGTTTCGGCGGCGGATCCTTTGCCGCGCGGCTGTTTGACGAAGTCCGCGAAAAAAAAGGACTGGCCTACAGTATCGGCACTTCATTAAATGTCAGCAAAGCCAGCCCGATGATCACCGGATCCGTCGGATCGGACAATGCCAAACTGGCCGACGCGATCAAAATCATTCAGGAACAGTGGCGGGAAATGGCACAGAACGGCCCGACGGAACAGGAATTAAAGGACGCGAAAACCTATATCACGGGATCGTTTCCTTTGGCTTTTACGTCCAGCGGCGGCATGTCGTCTTTTCTGACCGGCATGCAGTATCATGATCTGGGCATTGATTATCTGCAAAAATACAATGACATGATCAACGCCGTTACTTTGGAACAAGCAAAAGAAACTGCCGGCAGACTGCTGCTGCCCGACAGTTTGTTCTTTGTTGTTGTCGGCAAACCTGCTAATCTTTGAAAAAGTGATTTTTTAGGAGAATAACGTTATGACTTTAACTGATTTAAAAGCTTGGAAAGATCTGGAAAAAAATTATGCCGCAATCCGGGGCGAAACGATGCGCGACATGTTTGCCGCCGATCCGAACCGGTTTGAAGAATTTTCCATTTCTTTAGACAGCCTTTTGCTGGACTATTCCAAAAACCGCATTAACGGCGAAACAATGAAGCTGCTGATTGATCTGGCTAAAGAAGCCGGATTGGAAAAAGCGCGCGACGCCATGTTTTCCGGCGAAAAAATCAATACGACGGAAAACCGCGCCGTTCTGCATACGGCTCTGCGCAACCGTTCCAACCGCCCGGTTTACGTTGACGGCAAAGACGTTATGCCGCAGATCAAAGCGGTTTTGGAAAAAATGAAAACCTTTTCGACCGCCGTGCGCGACGGCCAGTGGAAAGGCGCAACCGGCAAAGCGATGACCGACGTTGTCAATATCGGCATCGGCGGATCGGATCTGGGCCCCGTCATGGTTGTCGAAGCGTTGAAACATTATCAGAAAAAAGGATTAAACACGCACTTTGTTTCCAATGTTGACGGCACGCACATCGTTGAAACGTTAAAAGACCTGAATCCCGAAACGACTCTGTTTATCGTGGCGTCCAAAACCTTTACGACGCAGGAAACCCTGACCAATGCGAAAACCGCGCGTGACTGGTTGGTGGCCGCTTTGGGCGAAGACGCCGTGGCAAAGCACTTTGTCGCGTTGTCCACCAATACCGAAGAAGTCAAAAAATTCGGCATTGACCCCGCCAACATGTTTGAATTCTGGGACTGGGTCGGCGGCCGTTATTCCCTGTGGTCGGCGATCGGTTTGTCGATTGCCATTGCCGTCGGTTATGACAACTTTGTCGAACTGCTGACCGGCGGATTTGAAATGGACGAACATTTCCGCAACGCGCCTTTGGAAAAAAATATTCCCGTCATCTTAGGCGTTTTGGGCGTATGGTACCATAATTTCTTCGGCGCGGAAGCGTATGCCGTTCTGCCGTACGACCAGTATCTGCACCGCTTGCCCGCCTATCTGCAGCAGGCCGACATGGAATCCAACGGCAAAGGCGTTTCCAAAGACGGCAAGCCCGTCTCCTATACAACCGGTCCGATTTTGTTCGGCGAACCCGGCACAAACGGCCAACATTCGTTTTATCAGCTGATTCATCAGGGAACGCATTTAATCCCGTGCGATTTTATCGTTCCGGCGGTTTCTTTGAACGAAACGGGCGATCATCACCCGATTTTGCTGTCAAACGTATTCGCTCAGGCCGAAGCGCTGATGAAAGGCAAAACCGCAGCCGAAGTCCGCGCCGAATTTGAAGCGCAGGGCGTTGATGAAGAAAAAATTCAAAAGTTGCTGAATCATAAAATCTTTTCGGGCAATCGTCCGTCCAACGTCATTTTGGTTGAAAAAATCACGCCCAGAACGCTGGGACGCCTGATCGCCATGTACGAACACAAAATCTTCGTTCAGGGCGTAATCTGGAATGTCAACAGCTACGATCAATGGGGCGTTGAACTGGGCAAACAGCTGGCAAAGAAAATTCTGCCGGAAATTCAAAGCGCCGCTACGGCGACCGGCCACGATTCATCGACAAACGGTCTGATCAACGCAGCCAGAAGCATGCGCCAAACGGTGTAATCAGATGACGACTCTGCGCCTTTTACCGTCGACATTGGTCAACCGCATCGCCGCGGGCGAAGTGCTGGAACGTCCGGCGTCGGCGGTAAAGGAGCTGGTCGAAAACGCTTTGGACGCCGGCGCGACCAAAATTGACGTCGTTTTAAATGACGGCGGCAAAGCGGCCCTGACCGTTATTGACAACGGTAAGGGCATGACGCCTGAAGAAATGACTCTGGCCGTTGAACGATTCGCAACGTCCAAACTGCCTTCCGACGATTTATTTGATATCCGTTTTCTGGGATTCAGAGGAGAAGCGCTGCCTTCAATCGCATCAGTGGCGCGAATGACGTTGACTTCCAGAACGGCGCAGGCGGACACGGCGTGGTCAATGTTCGTCGAAGGCGGTGAAAAACACGCCCCCGAACCGGCAGCCGCCCCGCAGGGAACGCGCATCGAAGTCCGCGATTTGTTTTATGCCGTTCCGGCGCGTTTGAAATTTTTAAAATCAACGCCGACGGAAACCGGATATATTCAGGAAATCATTGAAAAACTGGCTTTGGCTTATCCGTCCGTCGCCTTCACGCTGTCCGACGAAAAAAAACAGCGGCTGGATCTGAAACCTGTCGGCGCCGAAGAAGAAATTAAACGCGTGGCGCAGGTTATCGGCGAAGATTTCATTGAAAATGCCGTTCCGCTGAACGTTGAGCGCGACGGCGTCGCTTTAAAAGGTTTCATCGGCCTGCCCACACTGAACAAAGCCACGTCAGCATCGCAGTATTTCTTTGTCAACGGCCGCCCCGTGCGTGACAAAGTGCTGCTGGGAGCAATCAAAGCGGCCTATCACGAACTGCTGGCAGCGGATCGTTTTCCTGCTTTGGTTTTGTTTTTGCAGCTGCCGGCCGAAGACGTCGACGTCAACGTCCACCCGACAAAAGCCGAAGTCCGTTTCAGAAACGCGCAGGCCGTGCGCGGTATGATCGTTACGGCCGTCCGTCAGGCTTTGATGGGCGCCGGACACCGTACTTCTTCGACTTTGGCGGCGGAAGCTCTGGACGTTTCGCTGCCGGAACCCGCTTTTTTACCGATGCGCCGGCCGACGGCATCGCCCGCGGCGCCTGTTTATTCCGGCACGGCAAAGACTTATTCTTCTTATCGTCCCGCGGCGCCCAAGTCTTATTCTTTTCAGGAAACGCGCACGTTATTCAAAGCAAACGAAGCGTTTTCCGCTCCGATCGCCGAAAATCTGCCTGATGATCCCACCGGTACGGAAATAACAAACAGCGACGAATTTCCGCCGCTGGGGCTGGCGCGGGCACAGCTGCACAAAACATATATTGTTTCCCAGACGCAGGACGGAATTGTCATTGTTGACCAGCATGCGGCGCATGAACGTTTGACTTATGAAAAAATCAAACAAAACATGGAAGCCGGCGACGCGGCGGCACAATACCTTTTGCTGCCGGAAATCATCGAGCTGAACGCAGAAAAAAAAGAAGCCGTTCTTAAACAAAAAGAAGAATTGGAAAAAACGGGATTGTTGTTTGAACCGTTTGGCGACAACGCCGTTTTAATCCGCGCGACGCCCGCCGTTTTAGGCGAAACCGACGCCAAAGCATTAATGGCGGACATCGCCGACACGCTGATTGAATTCGGCGACAGCCTGGCCTTAAAGGAACGAATAAAGAAAATCGCCGCGACAATGGCGTGCCACGGCTCTGTGCGCGCGGGACGCAAACTGGACGCATCGGAAATGAATGCGCTGCTGCGCCAAATGGAATCGGTTCCCTATTCCGGTCAATGTATCCACGGCCGGCCGACATACATTGAATTAAAATTAAAAGACATCGAAAAACTGTTCGGCCGCAGAGAATAGTACCGCCCGCATAAAGGAAATTTCCTTCCGTCAGCGGAACAAACCGGTCGTACGGGGTGTTGACCGCAAGGAGATCAGTTTTTTATTTTCTTGCTATTGGCACAGCCTAATCCCGCCGCGCCACTACCCGCCGGCCGCGCAAGGCAACAGAAGCTAATATTCGTCAGTAGAAAAAATCGCTTTTTCCATAACCTGCGATTCTTCGGAAAACAAACCGCCGTTTTCTTCCGGCATTTCTTCCTGAACAACCTCTTCACTTAAAATATCCGGCGCGGAAAAATCCGGGGCGTTGTCTTCCCGTATTTCTTCCGCAGGCAGAGTTCCCGACATTTCTTCCGCGGACAATGCGGACGGCATATCCGCCGTATCCGGCGTTTCTGTCGCAGCCGGCGCAGACAAATCATCGGTTTGCGCCGGTTCCTGAATGGGAATCAACCTGAATTCCTGCGGTTCCATATCCGTTTTGTCGCCTTCGCCGTCGACAACAACGGCCGGCGACGTTTGTTCCTGATGCTGCGGCTGTTCAACATGAATAACAATCGATTCCGTTTCCTGAACGTCCGGATCGGAAACAACCGCCGTTTCTTCGTCCGTATTTTCTGGATCCGCCGGCTTTTCTTCCTCAGCCGCCGGGATGACGTCTTCGACCGACTGTTTTTCTTCGTCCCAGATAATTTTCAGCTTCGGCTGAACCGGCCTGAGAGCAATCGGATTTTCCAAAACCAACGGTTCCGCGGCGGGCGGAGCGACCTGATCGCCCTGACATTTCAGCACCCAGACATCATAAACGGCATGATCCATTGCCGACAACGCCGGAGATGAAGAAAACATCCAGCCGGAAAACAGTTTCAGCTGTCCTTCTTCCTTTTTTTCGACAATTTCCAGAAAAGCGGCGTTTTCAGGCGTTTCTTCGGGCGGGTGAGCATAGCAGACGCGCGCGTAAATATCCAAAGCGCCAAACGTCGTTTTTTCGCCGACATTGACCGTCATCGTGCTTAAACGGCCCGTTACCTTGTCCAGCCCGCGCAAAACAACCTGCCCGTAAGAAATGTCTTCCGCCCGGACGGAAGAAAACGAAACCGATAAAAGACCGGCCAATCCGATTGTCAGAAATGCTTTTTTCATGCGCTTAATCTTCTTTTCCCGTAGCTAAAAAAATGACTTCGCCGACCATGTCTTCCAGTGAACGGAAATCCTTTGTTTTGGCGATCCTGTCACCGCCTTTTAAAATTTCCTTTGATTTTCCGGGTTCCAGCTGAACAAACGTGCCGCCCATTAAACCGTCCGTCGTCACGACGGCGGTCGTATCGGCCGGCAGACGGACGCCTTCGCGGATATTCATCGTCACTTCGGCCGTATAATCAGGCGTTAAATCCAATCCGACGACGGAACCGACCTTGATTCCGCTGATGCGGATATCGTTGCCGCTTTCCAATCCGCCGGACCGGGTAAACACCGCGGTTAATTCATATCCCTGCTGCGGGCGCGCGTCAATTTTGTTCGCGGCGAAATGAACAAAAAAAACCGCCACCAAAATAACCAGAATCCCTAACACTGTTTCAATCGGGCTTTTTTTCATTTTTAAACCTCTGTCAACTTATTGACCTTTATGTTTCTGCCGATCGGCTCTGGCCATTGAAATAACTTTGTCCAGCAGGCTCTGCAAATTAGGCGAATCCTGCGTAAATTCAATAAACCCGCCTGCCGGCAGCATATCTTCGGCCCCGCCGGGCTGCAGTTCGATATATTTTGTCCCGATCAGCCCAGACGACTGAACGGCCGCGCCGCTGTCTTCGGGCAGCTGAATATCTTTCGGCAAAGAAAAGGTTACCACAACGCCGTAATAATCGTCCAGTTTTTGCGAAACGACACGGCCGACCTTGATTCCGGCCAGACGGACGTCGCTGCCGGCAATCAGGCCTTCCGTCTGATTAAAGCGCGCGGACAGCGTATACGTATCCGACACGCCGCGCACGGCAGACCCGGCCCCGATCAGATAAAAAACAGCGACCGCCACGAAAAAAGCCAGCGCTCCGGCAACCAGTTCTTTTGTTTCTGACTTCATCGGCTAAACGTATTCCACATTTAAAATTTCATAGGATTTGCCGCCTTTGGGCGAAGCGACTTCAACACTGTCGCCGACGGATTTGCCGATCAGCGCGCGGGCCAGCGGCGACTGAATGGAAATCAGGCCGTGTTCCAGATCGGCTTCGTACTGGCCGACAATCTGATAAGTTTGTTCGACTTCGGTATCTTCGTCCATCAGCAAAACAGTGGCCCCGAAAACGACTTTGTCACCCTTCAGCGCGGCGGTATCAATGACTTCGGCGCAGGAAACCGCGTATTCCAGTTCCTGAATGCGCCCTTCGATAAAACTCTGTTTTTCGCGAGCGGCATGATATTCCGCGTTTTCAGACAAATCACCGTGCGCCCGCGCTTCCGCAATCGCCGCAATAATCGCCGGACGCTCGACAACCTTTAAATTTTTTAATTCTTTTTGCAGGCGTTCAGCCCCTTTTTTCGTCATAGGCACTTTTTGCATTTGGTCAATTCCTTTTTAAAAACAACAAAAAAACAACTCTTTCAGCCACTTAGCCGAAAAAGCTTTTTCATCGCGATTGTTATCATACAGGGCTTGTTTTTTTTCTTCAAGCGTTATCAAAAACATCAGCTTGCCAAAAAAGAAAAAACGGTGTTTTATGGCAGAAGATTTAATCCGTTGGACGTTAGACTTAAGGAGTATTTTCATGCTGCGCGAACAGTTAAAGGCCGCTTTGAAAACGGCGATGATGGAAAAAGACACACATAAAATTTCAACGATCCGCCTGATTTTGGCGGCGATCAAAGACCGCGACATCGCTTCGCGCGGTACCAGCAAAGACGGCGTTATTACCAACGACGACATTCTGCAGCTGCTGCAGTCCATGATCAAACAACGCAAAGACAGCGTTGCCCTGTATGCCAAAGGCGGCAGGCAGGATCTGGTTGACAGCGAACAAAGCGAAATCGACATTATTCAGTCTTTCCTGCCCAAGCAGATGGACGAGGCGCAGACAAAAGCCGCCGTGGAAGACGTCATTAAAACAACCGGCGCCGCCGGATTAAAAGATATGGGTAAAGTCATGGCAGCTTTGCGCGAACGTTTTGCCGGACAAATGGATTTCGGCCAGGCTTCGGTAATCGTCAAAACAATTCTGGCCGCGAAATAAAAACGACATGCCGATTGTCCCCCCGTCCTTTATTCAGGAAGTCCGCAGCCGCACGTCGATCGTCAGCGTCGTCGGCCAAAGCGTCAAGCTGAAACGGCGCGGCAGCGAATATTGGGGGTGCTGCCCGTTTCATCATGAAAAAACCGCTTCGTTTTCCGTCAGCGACGTAAGAGATTATTATCATTGTTTCGGGTGCGGCGCGCACGGAAACGTATTTGACTTTATCCAAAAAACTCAGGGCATGACGTTTCTCGAATCACTTGAATATCTGGCGCGTCAGGCCGGCATGGAAATGCCGCAGTCTTCGCCGCAGGATTACGAACGCGAACGCAGAAAAACCGGCCTGACCGAAGCGCTGGAGGCAGCCTGCAGTTTTTATGAAGAACAACTGCAAAAGCCCGCCGGACGGCCGGGACTGTATTACCTGCAGCGCCGAGGATTAAGCGAAGAAATCATCAAACGGTTCCGACTGGGTTTTTCACCGCCCGGAAACGCGTTGAAAGCGCATTTGGCCCGCGGAGGATTTGACGAAAACGTTTTAATTGAAGCCGGTCTGCTGATTCGGCCCGACAACGGCGAATCTCCGTATGATTACTTCAGAAACCGAGTCATGTTTCCGATTGCGGACAGACGCGGAAAAATCATTGCGTTCGGCGGCCGGGTTCTGGACGACGGCGAACCGAAATATCTGAATTCGCCCGACACACCCGTTTTTTCCAAAGGCGATAATCTGTACGCTTTGCATTTGTCCGGCGAACAGGCACGGAAAATGCAGGAAATCATCGTCGTCGAAGGTTACATGGACGTAATTGCCATGGCCGCGGCGGGAATAACGCGGGCGGTCGCGCCTTTGGGCACGGCGATGACGGAACGCCAAATTCAGTTGTTATGGCGGTATGCCCCCGAACCTTTATGTTGTTTTGACGGCGACGGCGCGGGACAGCGGGCGGCTTCGCGGGCCGCGGACAGAGTTCTGCCCTTATTAAAGCCGGGATATTCTCTTCGTTTCATTACTCTGCCCGACGATCTGGATCCGGACGAATATATCAAAGAGCACGGGAAATCCTCGTTTGAAAATTTTTTGCAGACGCAATACAGGCCTTTGTTCAAACAACTGTGGCAGATGCTGTTGGCGAACCGGTCTCTGGACACGCCGGAACGTAAGGCCGGGCTGGGCAAAGATATTGAAGAATGTCTGGAAAAAATCCGGGACCCCGCCGTTAAAAACTTTTACCGACAGGAATTCAAAGCCGCCTTATGGGAAATCACGTCCCCTTATAAAGCCAAAGCTGACGGTTCTTTTCCGCAGCGTGCGCCGTATTCAAAACGCGCCGCCGCATCGCCGGTCAGCCACCCTTCCCTGCTGCCGGACCGCGATGAAACGCGCATGCTGCTGGCTTATCTGCTGCTTTACCCTGACGTCGCCGCCGATTTTCTGGAAGATCTGGCCGAATGGAAAACGGCCGTGCCGCAGCAAAACGATATTTTGACCGGAATCGTGGAATCTCTGGCCGCCGATCCGGACATAACCGCCGACCGGTTAAAGGAACATCTGCACTCAACCGCGCGGGACGGCGTTTATGACTTTTTATCGGCCGAACTGGAAATGCTGAACAGAAAGAATCCTCTGCCGCAGGAAGCGCGCGAAGGCATTGCCCTTTTGCTGACCGGCATGCGCAAAAAAGCGCTGCGTTCCGAACTGCAGGCTTTAGCCGAAAAAATCGCCGGCGCCGACGAAGACGAAGCCCGTCTGTTATGGGAAAAATATCAAAATCTGCTGAAAGAAGAAAAGGATCTTGCATAAACAGCCTCTCCTTCTTATTTATTTGTTGACAAATCTTTGGCAAAAACATAAAAAGTGCAGAATTGACCGGAGTATTTCCGGGGGTGTTTTGCGTGCGTTCTTTCGCAACAGAGGTAAAGGCTATTTTATATGACTACTTCCAGTGCCGATGAAGAAATCAATCCGACAGACAATACAGAAGACGCTTTGTTGGATTCTCTCAGCGCTTCTCTTAAAAAGCTGTTGAATAAGGGGAAAAGTCGCGGATACATTACCGTTGACGAATTAAACGGCGCTCTGCCGCCTGAAAAGGAATCGTCCGAACAGATCGAAGACGTGATGGCCATGATTTCCGATATGGGCATCAATCTGATCGAAAACGACGAAGCCGAAGAAGAAAACCCGGAAAACGAAGAAGACGACGGTTTTAAACTTGACGAAACCGAAGTCAGCCGTACAGACGATCCCGTGCGCATGTATCTGCGCGAAATGGGGGCCGTCGAATTGTTGTCCCGCGAAGGCGAAATCGCCATTGCCAAACGCATCGAAGCCGGACGTGACCTGATGATCGGCGGTTTATGCGAAAGCGCTCTGACGATCAAAGCTTTAAGCGGCTGGCATAACGCTTTGATTTCCGGGAAAATGCTGCTGCGCGACATTATTGATCTGGACGCTACATACGGATCGGACGAAGACGCACCGGCTTTGTCTTTGGCCACTTCGCTGCCTTCGGCCGCCGTCATGGCTGAAGAAAGTTCCGCCGCTCATGCCGCCGCCGAAGAAGAAGAAAAAGACGAGGCAGAAGAGTACGAAGAATACAACGAAGAAGAATCCGATGAGGAATATGACGAAGCGGAAAACTCTGACCTTGACGACGAAGACGACGGCGAAGAATACGATGAGGAATTAGAAGACGAAGAGGAAGAAACCTCTGAAGAAGATTCCGGCGACGAAGAAGATGAAGATGCCGGCGCCGAAGACGATTCGCCTTCCGTTTCTCTGGCACAGATGGAACAGTCTTTGATGCCGCAGGTGCTGGAACAATTCGATCAGATCTTATCAATGCATCAGAAACTGAAAAAAGTTCAGGATCAGCGTCTGGCCTGCATCAGGGCCGCCAAACCCGTTCCCGCCGCGACCGAAAAGAAATTTGAAAAAATCAAACAGGAACTGGTTTCGCTGATGGAAGGCGTCCAGCTGAACCCCGCCCGCATTGAAATGCTGGTTGATCAATTAAACGAATACAATAAACGTTTAATGACTCTGGAAGGAAAAATGCTGCGTATGGCGATCAGCTGCCGCATCAAGCGTGAAGATTTTCTGGAAGCTTATAAAAAATCCGAATTTGATTCGAATTGGATTCAGAAAACAACAGGCAAAGCCTGGAAAACATTTACAGAAAAGTATGCTCATGAAATAGCGGAAATTCAAAACGCCGTTTCTTCCATGGCCGAAGAAATCGGTATGCCGATTTTTGAATACCGGCGGATCTGTTCCATGGTAAAAAAAGGCGAACAGGAATCCAGCCGCGCAAAAAAGGAAATGATTGAAGCCAACTTGCGCCTGGTGATTTCGATTGCAAAAAAATACACAAACCGCGGTTTGCAGTTTTTGGATTTAATTCAGGAAGGCAATATCGGCTTGATGAAAGCGGTTGATAAATTTGAATACCGCCGCGGGTACAAATTTTCAACGTATGCAACCTGGTGGATTCGTCAGGCGATTACCCGTTCGATTGCCGATCAGGCGCGCACAATCCGCATACCGGTGCACATGATTGAAACGATTAACAAACTGGTACGCACCAGCCGTCAGATGCTGCATGAAATCGGGCGGGAACCGACGCCGGAAGAATTGGCTGAAAAGCTGACAATGCCTTTGGAAAAGGTGCGCAAAGTTTTAAAAATCGCCAAAGAACCGATTTCTCTGGAAACGCCCGTCGGTGATGAAGAAGACAGCCATTTGGGCGACTTTATCGAAGACAGAAACGTCGTTCAGCCGTTGGACGCAGCAATTCAGACAAATTTGCGTGCGACCTGCACGGCGGTTTTGTCCAGCCTGACGCCGCGCGAAGAACGCGTTTTAAGAATGCGTTTCGGAATCGGCATGAATACGGATCACACTTTGGAAGAAGTCGGCCAGCAGTTTTCGGTTACCCGCGAACGTATCCGGCAGATTGAAGCTAAGGCGCTGCGTAAATTAAAACACCCCAGCCGGTCAAGAAAGCTGCGGTCGTTTTTGGATAACGGTTAAAAATCAAAAAAAGAGCCCGTTTTGCGGGTTCTTTTTTTATATCAACAGACTTTTGCATCAAATAAAAATTTCAGTGTGCCCTGCTCTGCTTTATCAAACTGCAGCGCAGAGCAAGAATGTGTCCCTTAAATCAAATTCTTTTTTATGTTGAAAAAAGTTAAAAGATTGATATCTTAACAAGTGGGTCCATAGCTCAGTTGGTTAGAGCGGGGCGCTCATAACGCCTTGGTCGGGGGTTCAAGTCCCTCTGGACCTACCAAAATAAACCCTTCCCTTTTTTGGGGAGGGTTTGTTTTTGGTAAGTTCTGTAAAGAATGAACATCAAAGCAGAATGAAAAAAATAAAACCGACGCCGCCCCCCGGTTCAGACGGAGGAAAGGGTATATATATTGTCGGGCAAGGTCCGGCGAGTACACCGGATGATAATAATGGCGATGATGATCCTCCGAAAAGAGGCTGGAAACCTGTTCCCGGAGGAAGCGGCAAAGGCATCATGTCAAGGATAAAAGATGAATTATCAGGAAATAAGAAATCAATAGAAGAAATTCGTTCGCCGTTAGCGATAGATTTGGACGGAGACGGGGTAGAAACTGTATCCGTTGATAACGGCGTTTATTTTGATCATGACGGAAACGGGTTTGCCGAAAAGACAGGCTGGATCGGTTCAGACGATGCTTTATTGGTTCGAGATATTAACGAAAACGGACAAATAGATGACGGTTCGGAACTGTTCGGTAATCAGACGATTTTATCAAACGGAGAAAAAGCCGCTAACGGCTTTGAAGCTTTGGCGGATTTAGACAGCAATCGTGACGGCGTTTTTGACGGCGACGATGAAGCCTTCGGCGAAATAAAAGTCTGGCAGGATTTCAATCAAAACGGTGTTGTTGATGACGGCGAATTAAAGGCGGCTTAACAGTGATAATCAAGACGAGGCATCGCCGTTTGATAGAAATAATCCTGACACCGTTTAAAGAATATGCGTCCGAAAGTCTTAGAGAAAGATAATACAATTAAAAGTTGTATATTTGTCAAACAATTCTCTTGACGGTATGTGATTTCTCTGATAGCCTGATATCATCATTATTACAGAAAGGTATTTTATATGATCCGCCCCTTAAAAGCAACAAGTCTGATAGCCGGTATTTTATGTTCGTTTGTAATATCTATACCATATTGTAACCATTGTGCTTTTTTTGTAACTTTTTATCAGAAGGCTTAATTTTTAATTTCAACTAAAAGGGTTGTCTATCAACCGAGCGAAGGGAAAATGAAAAAAGAAAATAACCTCAAAAAAACAAAAATGAATTTAATTTCATGTTCTTTTATCATCTTAAGCTGTGTCTTGTACAAATATGGATGTATTTTGTATTATATGATATTTTTAATACCTTTTCTTTTTATAGATATTTTTAAAGAAAATTATAAAAAAATACATATATTAAAATCGCTTTATTCTATATTTTTATTTTTTTTAATAAATTCATTGCTTGTCATTCATCAAAAACCGATTATATCTTTTGATAGTGTAAGCAGTTTAGTTGTATATTTAAATGTAATAATTATATGTTTTATAAACCTTTTTCTTTATTTTTCATCTTTTCAATCGTTCTTTACAAGAAAAGACAATATTTTTTTTCTTTTATTTTTATCTATATTTTTTAGCGTGTCCGTCCTTTATTTTCTTCACTCAGATAAAATAATGCAAGTAGATTTTAAATATATTGTATTTTTTATACTTTTATATGTTTTTTTTGTAAAAAACGCATTCAACAAAGATACATGCATTAAATTAAATTTTTTATTTTCATTATCCCCTCTTATCACTGTAATAACATCAATTATAATAATGTATTTTATTATTCGGGCCCCCATATGCCATGAAAATTGTTACAGAATGTTAGGAATGGTCGGTTTTACATATTTATTATATTTTCAAATTGTTTCTATTAGTTCTATTGTTTTTCTTTTTCTTCCTGAAAAATATTTTTTATCTAAATATTATAATCTAAACAGATGTTTACTATTAATTCTTTTGTTGTTTGGAGCATGTATTCAATTCGAAAAATTTAAGTTTTTAATCTATTAAGAATATGGAGTGAAATTATGAGCGGAACTGATTATAAACTTGTTGTTCTTTCAAGAGATGTTGACATATTGGGACCAAACCCAAAGCATACAGGGTATGCTTTAGTAAAATTTGAAAATAATGTTCCCATTGCTATGAAAACTATTGAGGTAGAAGGCACATTAATTCCTCCTTCTGTAATGCAATTAGTACAAAGTAACAGTTCAAAAATAGCTTTGGAAGGAGGTTAGTTGCCGATAAATAATGAGTTATCAACAGAGACTATTTTTGTTCCACAACAAGTATATGAAAAAGGAGAATGGATAAATACTACAGCAGAATGGGTAAAAGATAGAGAATTTGTGACAAAGGAAATTCATTCAAATAAGATAAGTAATCCCTTTAATACATATAATGAAATTTTATTAATGGCGGATCTTTTCGATACCTTTGCTAAAAATGGATTAAAAATTACATATGACGTGCTTTTTCAAAATTGTAATACATGGACAAGTTTTATAAATAAAGAATATTTCGACGATGTTGATGTATTTTCATTATTTGACGATATTGGTTATATAGGGAGCGACGTTCCAATATTATTCATGAAAATGAATATATTAGAAAAATATATTGAAAATTCAATTATTGAATACTATGAGATTTCAATTTTTAAATTATTAGAACGTATAGCAGTATATTTAATTCAAAATTCAATTGATTTCTCTTCAACTGTTTTAACAATTAAAAAATACCTTTCAGGAATAACATGTATACTTACTTCAGAAGTAGGAAAGACGATTTTTGAAGAAAAACATCCTTTTTTTCCATCATTAAAAGACCTTATAACGGAAACAACGGAAAAAGTAGACACAGCTTCAGAAACACGCTCGCCGTTAGCGATAGATTTAGACGGAGACGGCGTAGAAACGGTATCCGTTGATAATGGCGTTTACTTTGACCATGACGGAAACGGGTTTGCCGAAAAGACAGGCTGGATTGGAAAAGATGACGGTATCTTGGTTCGTGACTTGAATAATAACGGGCAAATAGATAACGGATCAGAACTGTTTGGTAATCAGACGATTTTATCCAACGGAGAAAAAGCCGCTAACGGCTTTGAAGCTCTGGCGGATTTAGACAGCAATCACGACGGTGTTTTTGACGGTGATGACGATGCTTTCGGCGAAATAAAAGTTTGGCAGGATTTAAATCAAAACGGTGTTGTTGATGACGGTGAATTAAAAACTTTAAATGAAGCCGGCATAACATCTATTAACCTGAATTACCAAAATCAAACCATTACGGATAATAACGGCAACGAACATAATCAAACGGGTTCCTTTACAAAAACAGACGCAACAACCGGGATAATTACTGACGTCTGGTTTGACGTTGATTATGCCGATACGATTGATTTGGCCAATGTTGAAATATCAGACGAAATCGCCGAACTTCCCAACGTAGATGGATTTGGCAACGTCCACGATTTACATACGGCAATGGCTTTGGATACGACCGGAACATTAAAAACTCTGGTAGAACAATATATTGCCGCAACAGATTTTGACACCCGCGACGCCATATTGTTGAATTTGATTTACACTTGGGCCGGTGTAGCAGACATTGATCCCGAAAGCCGTGCGGCAACACAGATTTACGGCAATGCGATCGGTGATGCACGTAAACTGGAAACGTTGGAAGAATTTTTAGGAGAAGAGTATTTAGGGACATGGTGCTGGGGCGAACGTGATCCTAATCCGCACGGACAGGCTGCGCCGCTGTTATTAGAAGCTTTTGAAAAGTTAAAAGATTATATTGAAGGGGCTTTGCTGGCGCAGACTCATTATCAGGAATATGTTGATTCCATTGCGTTAAACTGGAATGAGGAAACGCAGGAATGGACTGTTGACGTAACTGAAGCATTGACAAAACTACAGACGGCTTTTGCCGCCCAAGGAACGAATGCATCTTTGTTTTTGAATAAAGTAGTTTCTGCATTAAATGTTTACGGAGAGTTGGGAGCGCAAGCCATATCCGCTCTGAAAAATGCAGGCGATGAAAACGGAACAGCCTTTGAAATTGCTCTGGCAACATTGGGCGAACAAAATGTCGGCACATCGGGCAATGACATCATTAGCGGAACAGAAGAAAACGATACTTTATACGGATTGGCCGGTAACGATATGTTGTCCGGCAAAAACGGAAACGATACGTTAATCGGCGGCGCGGGAAACGATACGTTGAACGGCGGCGCAGGCGACGATACCTATATTTTCGGACGCGGTTATGATCAGGATACGATTTCCGACGCGCAAGGGGAAAATACATTGCATATTACGCAGGCGGATTATGATAATCTGTGGTTTGAACGGGAAGGAAACAATTTAAAAGTTTCCATTTTGGAAACAGAAGATTCCATGACGGTTAATTCATGGTATTCAAATAAAGATGCTCGGCTGTTTCAAATTCAAACGGACACGAAAACGATAGGAACGGCCGATATAGAACTGCTGGTTCAGGCGATGTCGTCGTTTTCTCAACCGAATACGGGCGCGATTTCTCAAGACGCTTCTTTATCCGGAGGTTTTAAAGAAACCGTAACAAGATTATGGCAGGCCAGAACATAGCCGAACATTGCGAATGTCCCGATAAACATCGGGACATTTTCTGTTCGGGATACAAACTATTTTCCAAAATCATTCAAAGCGCCGGCCGGTTCCGCCCCCGTATGGCGGAAACTCTCAAGTTATCTTTTACGCTTTCCCGGCGCAGACGAAAAAAGATTGATTTCCCGGACATTCCCTTTTATTTTCAAGTCACTTTATATGTGTAAGGGAAAAATTCATGAGCGCGAAAACCAAAATCATCATTGATACCGATCCGGGGATTGACGATGCAATCGCTTTGTTTATGGCGATGGCGGATCCCGATTTGGAAATAGTCGGCATAACGGCGGTCAACGGCAATGTCGGCGTTGACAAAGCCGAATATAATATTCGCCGGCTGTGTGATTTTGCTTGGCATACGGACATTCCCGTTTATAAAGGCTGCGACAGACCTTTAAAACGCACAACGTTCAACGCCGAATGGGTTCACGGATCCGACGGACTGGCCGGACTGGATTTCGGTACGCCGGCCTACAAAGGCGAAAATGAAAATGCCGTTGACTTTATCATTAAAACGCTGATGAAATCGCCTGAAAAAGAAGTCAGTCTGTTGGCGATCGGACCTTTGACAAACATTGCGACCGTTTTTTTAAAAGAACCGAAAACCGTTTCCAGAATCCGCGAGCTGATTATTATGGGCGGCGCATTCTGCGAAGACGGACCGCGGGGAAATTCAACGCCTTACGCCGAATTTAACATGCTGGCGGATCCGCATGCCGCGCAAATCGTTTTTGACATGGCCGAACGCGTTACCGTCATTCCGATGGAAGTCGGCATGCAGGCTGTTGCGGACAAAGCTTTTATTGAAAAAATGCGCGATTTAAATACGCGCTGCGCCACGATCAGCGCCGATCTGTTGGACGCAACGGCCAAAACGCTGTCGGCCCATCTGGCTCAACTGTCAAAAGACGGTATCGCTCCCGAAACCGGAACGTCCCTGTACGACCCCTGCGCTGTCGGCTGTCTGATTCGCCCGGCTTTATTTTCCGGCAGATACGGTACTGTTCAGGTGAATACGGATCCCGGCAGCGAAAAGTTCGGCATGACAACTTTTGAAGAAGGATCCAAAAGAAATTGCCTGGTAACGCATAAAGTCGACAAAGAAGCTTTCAAAGAAATGCTGCTGTCTTATCTGGCGGCTCTTCCATGATTTACGCACCGTCCCGTTTGTCCGTCGCGCCGATGATGGATTGGACGGACAGGCATTTTCGCTATTTTATCCGCCGCTTGTCACGCTGCGTACAACTGTACAGCGAAATGATCACGGCGCAGGCCGTTGTTTTCGGAGAAGCGGAAAGACTGCTTTCTTTTGACTCGCAAGAAAATCCTCTGGTTTTGCAGCTGGGCGGATCGGACCCGGAATTGCTGGCCAAAGCCTGCAAAACCGCCCGCGATTTTCATTACGACGGCGTAAATCTGAACGCCGGGTGCCCGTCCGAACGTGTTTCCGCCGGCAGTTTCGGGGCCGCTTTGCGCCGCGATCCGGCACTGATTGCCGACTGTCTGGCCGCAATGAAAGAAAACGCCGGCGTTCCGGTATCTTTAAAAACCAGAATCGCATTGGAAGAAACGACGCTTGATTCCGACGGGTTTGACGATTTATGCCACTGCGCGGAACTGGCCGAAAAAGCGGGCTGCACCGAAATTATCGTTCATGCGCGCAAAGCAAGACTAAAAGGGCTGACCCCCAAACAAAACAGAGAACGCCCGCCGTTAAATTACGACTTGGTTTACCGCTTTAAACAGACCTTTTCACATTTAACCGTTTCGATTAACGGAAACATTGATTCTTTGGAATCGGCGTCGGATCATTTAAATCACGTCGACGGAGTTATGATCGGCCGGGCCGCATACGGCAACCCGTATCTGCTGGCCGAAGCGGATCAAAAAATCTTCGGCAGGAAAACGCCCGTTGTTTCACGAATTCAGGCCGTGCGCGACATGCTGCCGTATCTGGAAAAAAATATGGCGGACGGCATACGCCCGCACATCATCATGAAACACTGGCTGAATTTGTTCAAAGGCTGCCCCGGCGCGGCCGCCTGGCGCAGAGAGCTGTCACAAACAATGTTTTCAGAAAACTGTCATTTTAAAACAGTTGCAGAAACTCTTAATAAAGTTATATCTTCTTTTCAAAACTAATTATCGAGGATTGCGGTTATGAGCGATACGACTCTTCTTGTTTTATCGGGTATTTTAGGTTATCTGCTGGGATCCGTTCCGTTTGGAATTGTCTTCACCCGTCTGGCGGGACTGGAGGATATCCGAAAAATCGGATCGGGCAACATCGGGGCAACAAACGTTTTAAGAACAGGCCGCAAAGATCTGGCTTTGCTGACGCTTTTGTGCGATTCGGGTAAAGCGGCGCTGGCGGCCGGGATCGCTTATTACTGCGTTCCCGAAGAAGGCATCAGCGACACGGCGGCTTTAATCGCCGGAACGGCCGGCGTTTTAGGGCATAACTTTCCCGTCTGGCTGAAATTCAAAGGCGGCAAAGGCGTTGCCGCAACGCTGGGCATGTTGCTGGCCACGTGCTGGCAGGCAGGCCTGCTGTCCTGCGTGACATGGCTGGTTATGGCGTTGCTTTTCCGTTATTCGTCTTTATCGGCGTTAACGGCTTTGATTTTGGCGCCGGTATATGCTTATTTTTTTGCAACGCCGGAATACGTTTACTTTTACAGCTTTCTGGCACTGTTGTCCGTTATCCGCCATCGCGCCAATATTTCCCGCCTGATCCGCGGCGAAGAAAGCAAAATCAAATTAAAGAAAAAAGCGGAATAGTCCATTGAATCAGGAAGAAAAAATCAATCGGCTGCGGCTGTTCAGATCCGAAAATGTCGGCGCGGTGACATTCCGCGTTTTAATGGAACATTTTAAAACGGCTGAAAAAGCTTTAAGCGCTCTGCCGGAAAAAGCGCGTAAAGGCGGTTTGCGCAAGCCGTTGAAAATTTGTTCCCGGGCCGAAGCGGAAAAGGAATTTGAAGATATTCAAAAAGCCGGGGCGGAATTTATTTTTTCGGGCGAAGACGCTTATCCCGAACAGCTGGCAATCCTGCCCGACGCGCCGCCCGTCTTGTCGGTCATGGGGAACAAAGCCCTGTTAAAAAAGCCCCATGTCGCCATTGTCGGCACCAGAAACGCGTCGGTAAACGGCAAAAATATCGCGCGCCACATCGCTTTGGATCTGGTCAAAGCGGGATACAGCGTTGTTTCCGGCATGGCTTTGGGCATTGACGGCGCCGCGCATGACGGGGCGTTGTATATGGCCGACGAAAACGCGTCAACGACGGCTGTTTTAGGCACGGGCGTCAATGTTGTTTATCCCGAACAAAACCGCAGAATATACGACGCTATCCGGCAAAAAGGCGCGCTGATTTCCGAATATGCGCTGAACACAAAACCGCAGCCGTCCAACTTTCCGCAAAGAAACCGGATTATTTCCGGACTGGCGTTGGGATTGGTCGTTATAGAAGCTACGCTGCGTTCCGGATCGCTGATTACGGCGAACAAAGCGCTGGAACAAGGCAAAGACGTTTTTGCGGTTCCGGCGTCGCCTCTGGATCCCAGAGCGGCCGGCGTCAATCATCTGATTAAAAACGGCGCGCCTTTGATCGAATCGGCCGAAGACATCATCGAACATTTAAAGACGGCGACGGCCTTTTCGCTAAGTGAAACCGCGGGAAACGGACAAAACACACAGCTGCCGGCCGAACCGGTTTATCAGGAACCCAGCGACCAAGACAGAACGGATATTCTGTCTTTGCTGGACGGGTCGCCGATTGAAATAGATTTATTAATTCGGGAAACGGGCTTGCCAGCCAGCGTAATTTCGGTTTTATTAGTTGAATTGGAACTGGCCGGGCAAATCGAACGGCTGCCGGGCAATAAAATTATTCGTATCACTTCTTTATAAAGGCAAACGGTCATGGACGTTGTTATTGTCGAATCTCCCGCAAAAGCGAAAACAATAAATAAGTATCTGGGAAACGGATTTGAAGTGATTGCCAGTTTCGGGCATATCCGGGATCTGCCGGCCAAAAACGGTTCGGTGCGCCCCGACGAAGATTTTGCCATGGACTGGGCGATCGAACCAAAGGACGAAAAGCACATCAAAGCCATTGCGTCCGCCGTTGCCAAAGCCGACACCGTTTATCTGGCAACCGACCCGGATAGAGAAGGAGAAGCGATCGCCTGGCACGTCGTTCAGGAATTAAACCGCCGCGGAAAGCTGAAAAACAAAACGCTGAAACGCGTCGTTTTCAATGAAATTACGAAAACGGCCGTTGCCAACGCCATGAAAAACCCGCGCGAAATAGACATGCCTTTGGTCGACGCTTATCTGGCCCGGCGCGCTTTGGATTATCTGGTCGGTTTTACGATTTCCCCCGTTTTATGGCGCAAACTGCCGGGCAGCCGGTCTGCCGGGCGCGTTCAGTCGGTCGCTTTGCGCCTGGTGTGTGAACGCGAAAATGAAATTGAAGCTTTTAAAGCGCAGGAATATTGGACGATCGACACGGACTTTATGACTCCGCGGGCAGATTTGTTTACAGCGCATTTGTCCGTGCTGGACGGACAGAAAGTCGGTAAATTTACCTTGTCTGACGAAACGCTGGCCAAAGCGGCGCAAAAGAAAATCGAATCGGCCAACTTTGACGTCGGCGCGATCGAACGCAAAACGGTCAAGCGTTCTCCCGCTCCGCCTTTTACGACGTCGACTTTGCAGCAGGAAGCCGCCCGCAAATTGCTTTTTTCCGCTAAAAAAACCATGCAGCTGGCGCAGCAGCTTTACGAAGGGATCGACATCGGCGGGGAAACCGTCGGTCTGATTACGTACATGAGAACGGACGGTATTCAAATGGCGCAGGAAGCGATTACCGAATCGCGCGCCGTCATTGCCGACGATTTCGGCGGCAGGTACCTGCCCGAAAAGCCGCGTTATTATAAAAACAACGTCAAAAACGCGCAGGAAGCACACGAAGCGATCCGCCCGACGTCTTTGCACCGCCGCCCCGAACAAATGGCGCGCTATTTAAACAAAGACATGAAGGCGTTGTACGAACTGATTTACAAACGGGCGCTGGCTTCGCAAATGCAAAGCGCCGAAATCGACAAAATGGCCGTGGACTGCCCGTCGCGCGACGGACAAATCGTCCTGCGCGCCACGGGACAGACGATTGCTTTTGACGGCTTTTTAAGGGTTTATCACGAAGGACTGGACGACGGCGACGAAGAAAACGGTGCGATTCTGCCGCAAATGACGACCGGAGAACATCTGGATCAAAAAGCCGTCCGCCCCGAACAGCATTTCACTCAGCCGCCGCCGCGTTATTCCGAAGCCAGCCTGGTCAAAAAACTGGAAGAACTGGGAATCGGTCGGCCGTCCACCTATGCGTCCATTTTGTCTGTTCTGCAGGACAGAAAATACGTCCGGTTGGAAAAACGTCGCTTTATTCCCGAAGACCGCGGCCGGATCGTCACGGCGTTTATGGAAAACTTCTTTAACAAATACGTACAGTATGACTTTACCGCGGATCTGGAAAATTCTCTGGACGACATTTCAGCCGACAAACTGAATTGGAAAGAGCTGCTGCGCGCGTTCTGGAACAATTTTGACACGACGGTCAAAACGGTCGAACCGTTGACGATTACGGATATTTTAAACCGTCTGGAAGAAAGCCTGTCCGAACACCTGTTTGCCGCGCCCGAAGACAGGATCTGTCCCGAATGCGGCGCAACCAAAGGCGGGCGGCTGAGCTTGAAAATCGGCAAATTCGGCGCGTTCATCGGGTGTTCAAATTATCCCGAATGTCGTTACACGCGGCCTTTCGGCGGCCAGACGACCGAAGAAAACGCCGAAGAAGAAGCCGATTTAAGAAAACTGGGAACCGATCCCGCAAACGGCGAAGAAGTCGTTTTACGCAAAGGCCCTTACGGCTGGTACGTTCAGGAAGGCAAAGACGCCCCCAAACCCAAAAAAGGCGAAAAGAAAGACAAATCCGCGGCAAAACGTACCTCCCTGCCTCGCGGCATGAATCCCGCGGACGTTACGCTGGAACAGGCTTTGGCATTGCTGGCTCTGCCGCGCACTTTAGGCGTTCACCCGGAAACCGGACAGGAAATTCAGGCCGGCGTCGGACGGTTCGGCCCGTATTTGAAAATCGGATCGACATTCAAATCTTTAACGGCGGCGGACAACGTTTTAACGGTTGACCTGCCCCGTGCTTTGGAACTGCTGGCCAACGTCAAAGAAAAAACGCCGCCGCAGGAAATCGGTCCTCACCCCGCGGACGGCAAGCCCGTTATCGCCAGTTCCGGCCGTTTCGGTCCGTATATCAAGCACGGTAGCGTCATCGCTTCGATTCCCAAAGCGATCCGCGATGAAAACCGCCTGCCGACAATGGAAGAAGCCGTCGCCCTGTTAGCCGCCAAAGCTGAAAAGAAACCCAAAACCACCGCAAAAACAAAGACGGCAGCGAAAAAAACGGCAAAGAAAAAAACGACAAAGGCCAAAAAAGCATGAGCAAGTCCAAAGCGCCCCTGCCCGGTATGAGCGAGATCATCGCCTTTTTAAACGACAACCCCGGCAAAGTCGGAAAGCGGGAAATCGCGCGCGCTTTTCACATCAAAGGCGAGGACAGGGCAAAGCTGAAAGAAATGCTGAAGGAATTAAAGACTTCCGGCAAAATCGAAAAGCTGTCCGGAAAAAAGATGATTGCCGCCGACGGACTGCCGGAAACGTGCCCGTGCGAAATCACGGGAACGGATTCGGACGGCGAGTTGGTCGCCCGCCCTTTGAATTGGGACAAGCCGACTTCAAAGCCGCAAATTCTGATTACCGATTTGGGACGGCTGCGTCCGCCGCCCAAAGAAGGCGATTTGGTCGTTTTGAAATTAACGCCGAAAGGCAAAAAGTTTTTTCACGGCGCGGTTGTCCGGCGTTTATCCGAAAAACCGAACCGGATTGTCGGCGTATTCGATACGACTTCGGGCAAAGGCGGACGGATCTTGTCGGTTGACCGGCGGCTGCATCAAAACTATATCGTTGACCGCGATCATGCGGGCAAAGCCAAAAACGGCGACGTTGTTATCGCGGAAGTCTTGGATTCCGTTTTCGGCGGTACGGCGCGCCATGCAAAAGTCGTTGAAGTCATCGGGCGGGCGGACGCGCCGCAGGCGGCCAGTCTGATCGCTCTGCATCTGCATGGAATTCCGACGGAATTTTCCGAAGCCGCGCTGAAACAGGCGGAAAAAGCAAAGCTGCCCGACATGAAAAAACGCGTTGACCTGCGCGATATTCCTCTGGTTACGATTGACGGCGAAGATGCGCGCGATTTTGACGACGCCGTATACGCCGAACCGGACGAAGATAAAAAAAACAAAGACGGCTGGCATATTATTACGGCGATTGCCGACGTCGCTTATTTTGTGCGTCCGGGAACGCCGCTGGACGACTGCGCGCGCGAACGCGGCAATTCCGTTTATTTCCCCGACCGCTGTATTCCGATGCTGCCCGAAAAACTGTCGGCGGACCTGTGTTCGTTAAAGCCCGGGCTGGACCGTCCATGTCTGGCGGCGCATTTATGGATTAACAAAAACGGCCGGCTGATCCGTCATAAATTCGTCCGCGCCATGATGCGTTCGGCGGCGCGACTGAACTATCACGAAGTCCAGAAAGTTTTTGACGGCGGTTTGACGGAAATGAACGCCGATCTGCGCCGTCATCTGCAGGATTTGCACGCGGCTTATCAGGTATTGGCTCAGGCGCGTCAAAAACGCGGCGCACTGGAACTAGACGTAATCGAACGCGAAATAGAACTGGACGACAAAGGACAAGTCAGATCAATCACGCCGCGCGAACGTCTGGACAGTCATAAGACCGTTGAAGAATTTATGATTCTGGCGAATGTCGCCGCCGCCGAAACGCTGGAAGAATACAACGTTCCCGCCATGTACCGCATTCATGAATCCCCCGGTGCGGAAAAAGCTGCCGCTTTGCAGACTTTTCTTGCGACAATTGGCATAAAAGCGGGAAAAACCGGCAAATTGCAAAGCAATGATTTAAATAAAATTCTGGATAAAGTTCGTGGCACGCCCCGGGCGGCCATGGTCAACGAACTGGTTCTGCGTTCGCAAAGCCAAGCGCGGTACAGCCCTGAAAATCTGGGGCATTTCGGGCTGGCTTTGGAACGTTACGCGCACTTTACGTCGCCGATCCGGCGGTATGCCGATCTGCTGGTTCACCGCGGGTTAATTTCCGCGTTAAAGCTGGGCAGCGGCGGTCTGATTGACGAAGACGGCGATTTAACCGCCGATCTGGAAGACCTGGGCGATCATATTTCGGCGACCGAACGCCGCGCCGCGGCGGCGGAACGCGATGCGGAAGAACGTTATCTGTCCGCCTATTTAAAGGACAGAATCGGCGAAC
>ULQL01061012.1_pt1 | contig 35534 bp, 28 predicted proteins | sample 1954411 | NCBI WGS metagenome assembly ULQL01 (sample SAMEA4835654, study PRJEB28245) | human gut metagenome | biome: gut microbiome; material: fecal sample | place: Denmark | collected 2008 | reverse complement strand
TCGGTAACGTCCTTCGTAGCTTTATCCCAAACGGCGATAACGCTTCTGTAACGTTCGTCATCGGAAAGAAGACCGCGGTGGAAATCCTTCGTTATCTTCTCTACTTTGTTGTTTGCTTCCGCAACTATTTCGTATTTCTTCGGAGGAACGACCATGTCCGATACGGATATGGATATGGAAGCTCTCGTGGAATATTTGTAACCGTTTGCCTTTATGGCATCGAGAACCTCTGCCATAACGGACGGTCCGTGTATCTTAATCGTGCGGTCGACTATCTGACCGAGCTCTCCCTTTGCGGTCGGGAAAGCAACTTCAAGGTCGAATATCTTTTCGGGATCGCTTCTGTCGACAAATCCGAGGTCCTGCGGAATCGGTTTGTTGAAAATGAGACGTCCGAGCGTCGCGTCGATAAGTTTAGTGCGTACTTCCCCGTTTATTTCTTTCGAAACGCGGACTTTTATGGGTGCATGAATTCCGAGCTGACCGTTTTCATAAGCCATCATGGCTTCGTCAAAGTCTCTGAATATCTTGCCCTCTCCGGGTTCGCCCGCTTTGTCGATTGTAAGGTAATAAGAACCGAGGACCATATCCTGGGAAGGAACGGTTACGGCTTTACCGTCGGCGGGTTTTAGGAAGTTGTTTGCGGAAAGCATGAGGAATCTCGCCTCTGCCTGCGCCTCGCTTGAAAGCGGTATATGAACAGGCATCTGGTCGCCGTCGAAGTCGGCGTTGAACGCCGCACAAACGAGCGGGTGAAGCTTTATCGCTCTTCCCTCTACCAGAACAGGCTCGAATGCCTGAATCGACAGACGGTGAAGCGTAGGAGCACGGTTCAGAAGAACGGGGTGATCCTTTATTACATTTTCAAGAGCGTCCCAAACTTCGTTGGAAGCTTTATCTACTTTCTTCTTCGCGTCTTTGATGTTGGAAGCGTTCTGTGTCTCTACAAGACGTTTCATAACGAACGGCTTGAAAAGTTCGAGCGCCATTTCTTTCGGAAGACCGCACTGATAAATTTTAAGGCTCGGTCCTACGACGATAACGGAACGTCCGGAATAGTCGACACGTTTTCCGAGAAGGTTCTGACGGAAACGTCCCTGTTTACCGCGGAGCATTTCGGAAAGGGATTTGAGAGGTCTGTTGGAAGAACCGCCCGTAACCGATTTGCCGCGTCTGCCGTTATCTATAAGAGCGTCTACTGCCTCTTGAAGCATACGTTTTTCATTGCGTATGATTATTTCGGGGGCGTAAAGCTCCATGAGTTTTTTAAGTCTGTTGTTTCTGTTTATTACTCTGCGGTAAAGGTCGTTGAGGTCGGATGTCGCAAAACGTCCGCCGTCGAGCTGTACCATAGGACGTATGTCCGGAGGAATTACCGGCACAACGTCGAGTATCATCCATTCGGGACGGTTTCCGGATTTACGGAAAGCCTCTACGACTTCGAGTCGTTTGATTATACGGAGCTTTTTCTGTCCTGCGGATTTGTCGAGTTCCTCATGAAGCTCTTTGGAAAGCGCTTCGAGGTCTATCTCTTCAAGAAGTTTTTTTATCGCTTCGGCACCCATGCCGACAGTAAAATCGTTCTCGTATTTTTCATAGTAATCGCGGTACTCTTTCTCGGAAAGAAGCTGTTTCTTTTCGAGAGGAGTGCTGCCGGGATCGAGAACTATATAGCTTGCAAAATAGAGTACCTTTTCGAGAAGTCTCGGCGAAATATCGAGAAGGAGTCCCATTCTCGAAGGAATAGCACGGAAATACCAGATATGAGATACGGGAGCAGCAAGCTCGATATGTCCCATTCTTTCGCGGCGGACCTTTTTTGTCGTAACCTCGACACCGCACTTTTCGCAAACCTTGCCCTTGTAACGGACACGTTTGTATTTACCGCAAAGGCATTCCCAGTCCTTTGTCGGTCCGAATATCTTTTCGCAGAACAGACCGTCGCGTTCCGGACGGAGCGTTCTGTAATTGATCGTCTCGGGTTTTGTAACCTCGCCGTACGACCAAGATCTTATCATATCGGGAGATGCAAGACCTATTTTTATAGAATCAAAAATGTTCTTACTCAACTTAACTTTTCCCCCTATCAGTTATCGTCTTCGTCGGAAAATTCGTCTGCGAAATTCTCGTCGTCGGAAAACTCATCGTCCACGATATCGTCCTCGTCTTCTTCGTCGTCAAAATCGTCGTCGAAGCTCGATTCGTTTTCGGGATCGTCGATTATCGTTACATCGTCGGCATCGCCTTCGGTCTCGACAGTTTTGCCTATGTCCTCGGCGGAGATGTATCTGGGTTCCGTATCCTCGTCTTCCTCGCAGAGCTGAGAAAGCTCTATTTCGTTGCCCTCGTCATCGAGAACTCTTATATCGAGCGCAAGAGACTGCAACTCTTTTACAAGGACGCGGAACGATTCGGGAACACCCGGTGTAGGAATGTTCTTGCCTTTTACTATCGCCTCGTAAGCTTTGACACGTCCCGTTATATCGTCACTCTTGACGGTGAGTATTTCCTGCAATGTGTAAGCAGCGCCGTATGCTTCGAGCGCCCAAACTTCCATCTCTCCGAAACGCTGTCCGCCGAACTGAGCCTTACCGCCCAAAGGCTGCTGCGTAACAAGAGAGTAAGGACCTGTGCTTCTCGCGTGGATCTTATCGTCAACAAGGTGGTGGAGTTTGAGGTAGTACATTATACCTACCGTTACGGGGTTGTCGAAAGGCTCGCCCGTGCGTCCGTCGTAAAGTATGCGCTTTCCGTCGACCGTTTTGAGCTTCTTTTCGGCAACTTTCTCTTTTACCCATTCCTTGTCCGCAAGTTTGTCTGCGGGAACTTCCGCGTAGGATTTTACGCCGTTCTCGTCGACGGTTTCTTCATAAACTTTCTTGCCGGCGAAATTCTCGTTGGGAAGTATCTCGCGGTAAAGACCTGCTTCCGTGAGCGCTTCCGTTATATCTTTCTCTTTCGCACCGTCGAATGCGGGTGTCATGACTTTGACGCCGAGCTCGCGCGCCGCGATACCGAGGTGTACTTCAAGCACCTGACCGATGTTCATTCGGGAAGGAACGCCCAGCGGGTTAAGGACTATATCAAGAGGCGTACCGTCTGCAAGATAAGGCATATCTTCGGGAGGAAGAATGCGGGAAACGACACCTTTGTTACCGTGGCGTCCTGCCATCTTGTCTCCGACGGATATCTTTCTCTTCTGTGCGACGTATACTTTTACCGCTTTGTTTACTCCGGGAGCAAGCTCGTCGGAGGTCTCGCGTGAAAATACGCGTATATCAACTACAATACCGCTCGTACCGTGGGGCAGACGGAGAGATGTGTCTCTTACCTCTCTTGCCTTTTCGCCGAATATTGCGCGGAGAAGTCTTTCCTCTGCCGTAAGTTCTGTCTCGCCTTTCGGTGTGACCTTACCTACAAGGATATCTCCCGTGCGTACTTCCGTACCTATTCTTACAATACCGTCGGCATCGAGGTCTTTAAGAGCATCGTCGCCGCAGTTGGGTATTTCGCGGGTGATTTCCTCAGGTCCGAGTTTTGTGTCTCTGGATTCCATGAGGTATTCGTCTATATGAATGGATGTGTAAACGTCGTTTCTTACAAGGCGCTCGTTGAGAAGAACGGCGTCCTCGTAGTTGTAACCTTCCCACGTCATAAATCCGATGAGAGCGTTCTTTCCGAGCGCTATCTCACCGTTGGAAGTAGCGGGACCGTCCGCAAGAACATCTCCGACTTTTACAGTCTCTCCGACGCTTACGACAGGTCTTTGGTTTACACATGTTCCCTGGTTGGAACGTTTGAACTTCAACAATGTATAAGTGTCTTTAACGCCGTTGGGACGTACCACAACGACTTTGTCCGCGGAAACGTACTCTACGACGCCTTCGTTCTTTGCTATAACGCAGACGCCGGAGTCGATACCCGCCTTATATTCCATACCCGTTCCTACGATAGGAGAATCCGTCGTAAGGAGCGGAACCGCCTGCTTCTGCATGTTTGAACCCATGAGCGCACGCGCGTTGTCGTCGTTTTCAAGGAACGGTATAAAGCCCGTGGCAACGGATATTACCATTCTGGGCGAAACGTCTATATAATCGGGAACGCTTGCCGCAACCTCGATTATCTCGGCGCGGTCGCGGACGGTAACTCTCTTGTTTACAAAGCGTCCCTCTTCGTCGAGAGGCTCGTTTGCCTGAGCTATTACGTAGTTGTCCTCGACATCCGCCGTCATGTATTCGACAATGTCTGTGACCTTGCCTGTTTCTTTATCTATTTTTCTGTAAGGAGCCTCTACAAAGCCGTAATCGTTTATCTTTGCATATGTCGCAAGATAAGAGATAAGACCTATGTTAGGACCTTCGGGGGTCTCTATCGGGCATATACGTCCGTAATGCGTGTAATGAACGTCGCGGACTTCGAAAGAAGCGCGGTCACGCGAAAGACCGCCGGGACCGAGCGCGGAAAGACGGCGCTTGTGCGTAAGCTCTGCAAGCGGGTTGTTCTGGTCCATGAACTGAGAAAGAGGGGAAGAACCGAAGAACTCGCGTATAGCCGCAACAACGGGGCGTATATTTATAAGCGCCTGGGGAGTAAGAGACTCCGCGTCCTGAATCGTCATGCGCTCCTTGATGATCTTATCCATTCTGGAAAAACCGATACGGAGCTGGTTCTGGATAAGTTCGCCTACGGCGCGGATACGTCTGTTTCCGAGATGGTCTATATCGTCGGGCGTTCCGATACCGTGGGAAAGGCATATAAGATAGTTTATGGAAGCGAATATATCGTCCTTTGTGATGTGCTTCGGAGAAAGCTCCGCTACGCGCTCACGGCAAAGAGATTTGAGCTTTTCGATGTCCCCGCCCGCTTCTTCGAGAAGTTCGAGAAGCAGAGAAAGCTTTACTTTCTCGTTTATGCCGATCTCGCGGAGATCACATCCGATAACGTTCTTCGCGTCAACCATGCCGTTGCCGAAGACCTTTATCTCTTTTTCATCTTCTATCTCGACATAAGCTTCGTTTACGCCGGAATTTTCAATGCTCATCGCATCAGCTGCGGAAAGCTCGTGTCCTGCGTCGAAAAGCACTTCTCCCGTGATGGGATTTATAACGGGACGTGTAAGCTTCTTTCCCGCTATACGTCTGCCGAGGGCGACCTTCTTGTCGAATTTGTATCTTCCGACGTTGCCGAGGTCATATCTCTTCGGATCGAAGAAAAGGTTGTTTATGAGTATCTGGGCGCTCTCTACAAGCGGAGGCTCGCCGGGACGAAGCTTTTTGTAGATCTCTTTCAAAGCTTCTTCATACGGCGTTGTTCCGTTCTTCTCCGCCTCGTTCTGCATACCGTCTTTGTCGAGAGTGACAAGTATCTTCTGATCGTCGCCGAAATATGTCTTTATATCGGTAGACGTGGATGTCGCTTCGTCAAGCGCGCGGATAAGCGTTGTTACGGGAATTTTGCGGTTCTTATCTATCTTTACATAAAAGACGTCGTTCATGTCCGTCTCATATTCGAGCCATGCGCCGCGGTAAGGAATTACCGTTCCAAGATAAGAATTTTTGCCTACTTTGTCCGTCTGTATTTCATAATACATACCGGGCGAACGGACGAGCTGGGATACGACTACGCGCTCCGCACCGTTTATAACGAACGTTCCGTTGTCCGTCATAAGCGGGAAATCGCCCATGAATATGTCCTGCTGCTTGACTTCTCCCGTAGATCTGTTCGTAAGTCTTACCGTTACGCGAAGAGGAGCCGCAAAGTTAACATCGCGCTCTTTGCATTCTTCAACGGAATATTTGGGATTTTCGCTGATTGAATAGTCAACGAATTCGATGACAAGGTTTCCCGCATAATCCACGATCGGCGAAACCTCTGTAAGCACTTCCGAAATACCCTTGTCCAAAAGCCATTTATACGACTTTTTCTGGATTTCGAGAAAATCCGGCATTTCGAGTATCTCATCGATCTTTGCGAAGGACATTCTTGTTGTTTTGCCGAGCTGTCTCGGTTTTGTTCTCAATACAATCACTCCATTCGATTTTTAAGTGAGTTCCCGTGTCCGACGGCGCTCTTCGCCGACGGAAAATTGTATTCAAAAGCCTGAATCCGTGCCTTTTTCCGGAATATGCTCCGAAAAAAGCCGCCACTACAAGCAATTATAATGCAGTATGAAATTATATCACAACATTTTGACTGTGTCAAGCAATTTTTTCCGCATTTGACAATAAGTATTGACTTTTTTTCCTAATAACAATATAATAAAAGCGTTAAACTTATTTTTATAAGGAAAAAAGCGGAAGAGCGATTCCCCGCTTCGTTTTTACCGACGGCGTTTTTATGCGCGTCGGCAAAAAACGCCGTCTGTTTTTTAAAACGCACAATGATGTAAAATCAAATAAAAAATCAAGAGGACAAAAATATGCAATGGACGTCTTTAAACGACCTGAGAGAAAAGTATCTCTCTTTCTTTGAATCAAAGGGACACCTCCGCCACGAGAGCTACTCTCTTGTGCCGGAAAACGACAAATCCCTGCTTCTCATAAATGCCGGCATGGCGCCGCTCAAAAAGTTCTTCACGGGAGAAAGCGAGCCGCCCCGCCACCGCATGACAACATGCCAGAAATGCATACGCACACCGGATATAGAGCGCGTGGGAATTACCGCCCGCCACGGAACGTTTTTCGAAATGCTCGGAAACTTCTCCTTCGGAGATTATTTCAAAGAGGAAGCGATAAGCTGGGCATGGGAATTCGTAACGGAAGTTCTCGAAATGCCCAAGGACAAGCTCTGGGTAACCATATATGAAAACGACGACGAAGCTTTTGACATATGGAATAAAAAGATCGGCGTTCCCGAAGACAAAATAGTACGTCTGGGAAAAGAGGACAACTTCTGGGAAATAGGCTCCGGTCCCTGCGGTCCCGACTCCGAGATACACTTTGACAGAGGTCCGGAATTCGGCTGCGGAAAGCCCACCTGCCGCCCCGGATGCGATTGCGACAGATTTATGGAGTTCTGGAATCTCGTATTCACGCAGTTCGACAGCGACGGCAAAGGAAACTACGAAAGACTCGCCCACCCGAATATAGATACGGGTATGGGACTTGAAAGAATCGCCTGCATCATGCAGGGCGTGAACAACCTTTTCGAGGTCGACACCGTTCAAAACATCATAAAGGCAATAAGCGACAGAGCGGAAGTAAAATACGGCGAAGATAAGAAGTCCGATATCTCCCTTCGAGTTATCGCCGATCACACACGCGCTTCGACATTCCTTATTTCCGACGGCGTAATGCCCTCCAATGAGGGACGCGGATATGTTCTCCGCCGCCTTATAAGACGCGCTTGCCGCCACGCAAGACTTCTCGGAATAAAAGGCGCATTCATTGCCGACATCGCGGAAGTGGTAGCAGGCGAAAACCGCACGGCTTACCCGATCCTCACCGAAAAGCTCGATTATATAAAGAAAGTTATCGGCATGGAGGAAGCCCGCTTTGACGCAACTATCGAAAACGGTCTTTCCCTTCTCGACGACGTAATGGAAAAAGCGAAAAAAGAAGGCAAAACAAAGCTTTCCGGAGAGGACGTATTCAAACTCAGCGACACATACGGCTTCCCGCTCGACCTGACGCGTGAGATAGCGTCAGAAAACGGTCTTGAAATCGACGAAGAAGGCTTCGGTGAAAAGCTCGCAGAGCAGAAAAAGCGCGCCCGCGAAGCACGCGCAAAGCTCGGCGGTATCGGCTGGGACGGAGATCTTCTTTCCTTCTTCGATAAATCAAAGAAAACGCTCTTCGAAGGATATACAAAATACGAAACAGAAGCAAAGATACTCGCAATCATCGACGCGGAAACGAATGAGCCCGTCGATATGAGCACAGACAACTTTATAATCATAACTGACAAAACCGTATTCTACGGAGAAGGCGGCGGCGAGGTCGGCGACACGGGATATATCTCCACCGAAAACGGAAAAGCCCGCGTAGTCGACACAAAGAAAACAGACGGTATCTATCTCCACATATGCGAGACCGTATCGGGTTCTTTCCAGACAGGCGACAATGTAAAAATGGAGCTCGATAAAGAAAGACGCGCCGCTATATCCAGAAACCATTCCGCAACACACCTTCTTGACGCAGCGCTCCGCCGCGTTCTCGGTGATCATATCCAGCAGGCAGGCTCATATGTAAGCGACAGCGTAGCGCGATTCGACTTCACGCATTTTTCCGCGGTAACTCCGGAAGAGCTGAAAAAAGTAGAACTCCTCGTAAACGAAAAGATACTCGAAGCAATTGATGTCACGGCAGATGAAATGGACATAGAGAGCGCTAAAAAATCGGGAGCTATCGCGCTCTTCGGCGAAAAATACGGCGCACGCGTAAGAGTCGTCCGCATGGGAGATTTTTCAAGCGAATTCTGCGGAGGCGCACACGTAACAAATACAGGCAAAATAGGACTTTTCAAAATAATCTCCGAAAGCTCCGTTGCCGCAGGCACCAGAAGAATAGAAGCCGTAACGGGATTTGAAGCATACAAGCTTCTCTGCTCCAAAACGGATATCGTTTCAAAGACAATGGCGGCTCTCAAAGCGAGCGACGAAAACGATATCCCCTCAAAGATAGCAAACCTCGAAACGGAACTCAAAGAGACAAAGCGCGCGCTTGAAGAGGCTAATGTAAAGATAGCAAAATCAAATCTTGCGAAATCGCTCGAAAACGCTTCCGTCTGCGGCGAGCTTAACGTCGTAAGCATGGTAAGCGATATGCCCGTAAATACGCTCCGCACGCTCGGCGACGAGATAAAAGCGGAAAACGACAATACGGTCGCGCTTCTCTGCTCCAATTCCGACGGCAAGCTGACGCTCTGTTGCGTTTGCGGCAAAAACGCAGTTAAAAAAGGCGTAACGGCGCCCGCAGTGCTCAAAAAACTCTCCGCTATCGTAGGAGGTGGCGGCGGCGGCAAGCCCGACAGCGCCACTGCCGGAGCAAAGAATCCCGAAAAGCTCGCAGAAGCTCTCTCTGCTCTTAATAATATAGTAAGCGAAATGCAGAAATAAGATTTTCCCGGGCGAACGGTATATATCCGCCGCCCGAAAAACTTTTTCCTATAAATCGATTTAAAACGGCTGAATTTTTTAAATACTGCAAACGTATTTGAAACCGTTCTTTATATCAAAAATCACTGTCAAAAACCGCTTTGCGGTAAAAATATATTTTTATGAAAGGACTAAAACCATGAAGAAAAACAAAGACAAAAAGAAATCAAGTTTCTGGCAAGACTTTAAGGCGTTTATCAGCAGAGGAAACGTTGTCGACATGGCAATCGGGGTTGTCGTCGCATCGGCGTTTAAGGATATCGTTACGAAATTCACATCTGCATTCCTCTCCCCGCTCATAGCCCTGCTCACAGACGGCGCCGATCTTACCGAATTAAAATGGATCATCCGTCCCGAAGTGCTTGACGCGGAAGGCAATGTCACAGTTGCAGAAGTTTCTTTCGCATGGGGCTCGTTCGTGCAATCCATAATAGATTTCCTTATAATCGCATTCGTGCTGTTCTTGGTTATAAGAATATTCACAAAAGCCGCAAATAAAGCAAAAGAACTTTCTAAATCCAAAGAAGAGATCGAAGCCGAAGAAAAAGCGGCGGCAGAAGCAAAAGCAAAAGAAGAAGCTGAAAAGAAAGCCGCAGAAGAAGCCCGCCTTGCAGCGGAAGCAGAAAAAGCAGCCGCAAAGGAACGCGAGATTGAAACAGTCGCACTTCTCAAAGAGATCCGCGATTCTCTTTCCGCAAATAAATAATTCATACACATAAAAATAAAACGGGAGAGCACTCTCCCGTTTTATTCATTAAATTACAGTCTCTTATCCATTAAATACAGAGGTTTGTTTTCGCCGATAGAAAACAAAAAACTTTTACCGTCGCCGAATAAAGCAGAACTTCATTATCCGAGAAATAAAATCTTACCAATATATATAAGGAGAAAAATAACATGGAAAACTGTCTTTTCTGTAAAATAATATCGGGAGATATCCCGTCAAAAAAAGCGTATGAAGACGACAGAATACTCGCCTTTTACGATATAAATCCGCAAGCGCCCGTTCACATTCTCGTGATACCGAAAACACACATTTCTTCGGTGGATGAAATAACGTGCGATAATTCCTCCGTTGTGGCATATATATTCGAAAAAATTCCGCAGATAGCCGCGTCCGCAGGAATCAAAAACGGATACCGTGTTATCTCCAACTGCGGAGACGACGCCTGCCAATCGATAAAACATCTGCACTTCCATATACTCGGCGGAGAAAAGCTCTCCGAAAAGATGGCTTGAACAGTTTACAATATCAGGTCCATAATTCGGTAATAAACATCGGGCTTGCGTCTTTTGCCGATTCAAAACCGCAAGATTTGTAAAACCCCGTGCAAATATATTTTGCACGGGGTTTTTGCCGTTTCTTATTTCAGAAAGAATATTCGTATCCTCACATCGATAAGCAACATGGAAAATACACATAAAATCTTGTTTTTGATTCTGTTACTTAATACCTTCCTTATCGATATAATCCTCTACGATTTTATGCGAAATAAACGGCATGATCGGTACTATTCCGATAAGACCCTTTTTTTCAATTGTTTCTTTTGTCAGCCTGTTAAGCAGATCGGAAGATATAAACGGCGCTACCGGGACAAGAGAATTTATTCCGTTCACAGAGTAATCCGTTAAAGCATATTCATTCATTTTTTCCTCGTCGATAAACGGAGCTATCGGAGCAAGAGACGCGATATTTTTCGTCTTATACGAAATGTCGGAAATTTCCCAGATAAGCTTTTGGCTCATAAAAGGAGCAAGATGTTGTAATTCACCAACCTCTCCCGTCCTCTTAAAGATTTCCGAAGCCGCTTCGTCTATTATCTCACTGCTTACAAAAGCAAGAAGAGAATTACAGGATTTTAAAGTTCCATTTTCTTTTAATATTTCTTTTGCTATTTTATCGATATATTCCTGACTTAAAAACGGAGCCAGCTTAGAAATTTCCTCTATACTTATACCGTCTTTATCTTCTATAAGAGATTCGACCTCATCTTCATGTAGTATCGGAGCGATTTCGCTTATTTCTTCTATACTGATATCATCGGTCGGTTTATCATTCAATAAATTTTTTACTACCGTACAAGCTCTTTCATTACCCAATATTTCATCTATTGATATATCGAAAAGAACGGACAATTCATTCAATTTCGATATATCGGGCATACTTATTCCGCGCTCCCAATTAGAGACCGCCTGAAAACTGATACCCAATTTATCGGCAAGATCCATTTGTGTAATACCGATAGATTTTCTGAATTTACAGATATTAGCTCCCACTTGATTCATGTCAAACATTTTTCCCTCCGTTATATTTTATCTTTTATAAATTTGTTACGGTGCCGAACCGATTTTATTTTAGCATAAACAGCCTTTATTTTTAAGCAAGCAATAGTTGAAAAAACGATTTCAACCATTGCTTGAAATCGGAGAGAGTATATTGATGATTAAGCATAATCAAACATATCCGCCTGAAAACGGTATACCTATATTATTTAACTATTTATTATTCATTCTTGATCACGGGAATCCACAGCTCGCGGTAACGCTGCTTTCTCTTATCATCATGGAACCAATATGTCACTACAAGCTCGGGAGCTTCGGCAAGACGAAATCCCGAATAATGTTCCGAGTCACTCGCACAAATATTATCAGCTCCATCCGTATTTAATAACATAATAGATAACATATACCCAATTCAATAGTCCGTGCAAAACCGCCCAGCCGATAGACTGCCACTTGACATAAGAAATTACCATGGCAAGTACCGCTCCAAAGGACACACCCTTTGTTATATTTTCGGTGACGTTTTTGGTATTGATAATCTTTGTTTCTCTTTTAAACCCGTATATCAATTCTTCTATGGAAATTTCCAGAACAGATGCGATCTTATTTAACATTTCAATATCCGGTTCGGTCTTTCCGTTTTCCCAATTTGAAACTGCTTGACGGGTAACACAAAGTTTGTCTGCCAATTCCGATTGAGTAATATCTTTCTTCTCTCTGAAAAATTTTATATTTTTACCAACCATAGTTATGCTCCTATTCAGTCTGATTTCTAAAACAACTATACCACAAGTGACATGCATAGTCGAGAAACATTCTGTTGCTTTGGGGCAAAAATATACTTTTTAAGTGATATTTTCGTCTGTTTTCATATAAAAACTGGATACTCTTCTGTCAATCACACATGAATATTTATTTTTCCATATAATTCACTTTTTTTCCGGTCTTTGTGGCATATTCGATTTCGGACTTAGTGCTTGAACCGATATATCCACCTTTGTTTATAACAAAAATTTCGTCAGCCATATCGATCTTTCTTTTATGCATATCATCGAGCATTTCTTTTACATTGTCCGTCCAAACTTCATCATCGCCCGAATGTCCGAATAAACCGACAGATATGACGATGTTCCCTTCGAGAGTCAGCCTCTTTTGCTCCCTTATAAAATCATCTTTGAATTTCGTGCTTCCGCAAAGAGTTATTACATTATATTTTCCGACCATATTTTTACCTCTTTCGATACATTTTGCCACAATGCGCGCACATTTAGTGTTTCAAGTGTCTTTTTTTAAATCCATTGACAAATTACAAAAATTATCACAATCGCATTTTTGGGTTACCTTAAATCCAAGATTACACCGGAAAGAATATCCTCTGATGTTGTTGTCTTGTACTGATAGCTTCACAGAATTATATTGCGAACTAAAAGCCTCTTTCATAATCTATTGACCCGTGATGTTTCCAACCTGCCGTTTTTTGTAGTAGACTCGACTCTCGCAATTTTCAGTATGCTTATTGTATTCATTCCAATATCAATATCTTTTCATAGCTTTGCATTTAGGATCACATACCTTGCACACCGCACATGGTTCGATTGCTTCCCCACGTTTCGATATTTTTATATAACTGCATTTCGGGATTCTGCCGTCTTTAATAGCATAAATTCTAAATTTTATTAGTCTTTTCGCTAACTCAATTTGCTCTTTATTCGGATTTACTAAATCAAAACCGGTAAAAGCACATTTACCGTCTATACACCTGCCACATCCATCATGACCTGTACGCCTTTTGACAAGTTCTTGCATTGCAACAGATTCATTCGATAAAACGGGTTCCAAATATTCATCATATTGAACGCATATACGAATATGCCAGTCCCCGTCTTCCGATTTGCTGATAGAACCCCAGCGTTTTCCTTTATATTTACCGTTCATGCTGATTTTGTTCTCTTTTAGCCATTCAAGAAATTCATTCATTATACTTCCCCTAAATGTATGTTGCCTGCAATTTACTGCAATTGTCAAAGAAGACGATTATCGAAAAGCGGTCGGCAAATCATCACGAATTGCCGACCGCAGATCTGGCGGAGAAGGAGAGATTTGAACTCTCGCGCCGGAAATAACCCGACCTACACCCTTAGCAGGGGCGCCTCTTCGGCCTCTTGAGTACTTCTCCGAATTAAAAAATATTATTTGGTTTTTGAGCGCTTATTTATTCTACCACACAACACACTTCATTGTCAAGTGATTTTTATATTTGACAACAAATATTTTGGAAAATAATGTTCCCTCTTACATCAGAAATGATTTTTGTATTAAATAAATTATGACATCGGCGCATATTTGCTATGACCATATCATTTTTCAATATTTGTAAAATCAAAAAACTATTGACATTTTATAATTATTGAAGTATAATTTAATTAAATTAGATGAACATCTAATTTAAATATCAAATTTTTAAAGGAGAAGCAATGATGACAAGTCAAGATATGGAAAAGAAAATGATTGATATTGCTGATGAAATGAAGCAGGACATTATACAAAAAATGTCTAAATTGGATGTCAAGCAAAAAAATGCATTAAAAGCATATAAAATTTCAAGCAGCATAATAGATCAAGCAATAAAAATTGTCGGAATGAAGTTTTCAGATGTTCCCTATGATGAAATGTATTATGGCATTAGGGAAAATCGGGTTTTTGGAAAGGTCGGCATCAATTATTTTTCTGATTGCAAAGCATGGTATGAAGAATGCATGGATGCTGAAAGCAAAAAAATTTTTCTGGTATATTCTCATGCGGTAATGATGTTGCGAAGCGCTTTTCTGGATAAAAATAAAATCGAGCTGGAAAAAGCCGAATCAGCGGGGGATATCGAGGCGATATTTGAAATCAGAATGGTTCTGGATACTATTACCGAATTGCTTGGTAAATGGGAGAACCTTTGGGAATCTTTGAAAGGTTAAAAACAGTTATGCCGGAATCGTATAAAAATAATGATGCTTTGGAAATTCTCAAAGTGCTGGCGGATGAATCCAGATTAAAAATTATCGGAATTTTGCTGAAAAAAGACAGTTATTCGGAATATCTCGCTTATAAATTGAATTTATCAACTCCAACGGTCACTTATCATATGAATAAATTAAAGAAAGCAGGAATCGTTAAGTCAACAAAAATACAGCATTATATCATATACTCACTTAACTATGATATCATGAACATGTCTATTGAGGCTCTTATAAAGTCAGCTACCACAGTAGATGATAGCAGAACATATGAGGAAAAGGTTATTGAAAGCTTTTTTGAATATGGAAAATTAAAGCAAATACCCGCTCAACAAAAAAAACGTGAGATTGTTATGGCTTATATTGCCTCAAATTTCGAATTGAATAAAATATATTCTGAGTTGGAAGTTGTTGCGGCACTTTTAAAAATACATGACGATTACATCGCAATAAAACGAGATTTAATCAGCATGGGATTTTTAGAGGATTTGAACATGAAGTATAGAAGAATAAAGTAATTTCGCGGCTTGCACAAAAAAGCGAACGCAATTATTGTATCTGACAAAAATATTTATCGCGTATTGTACATATACGCCGATTAAAAAGCCAAGTTAAAATTCTTTTATATTCGCTTCAATATAAAAATCCGTTTTTTATAAAGATATACCGCCGTCAAAAATGGCGGCGGTAATAAGTAAAATTTTAATTTATATTATTTTGTAAGCTGCTTTAACGTTTGATTAGCCCCGGTCGCCGCCCATCCGGACGCCGCGCCTATCATAAGAGCTACAACAACATTATCCGCCGGAAGAAATCCGGGATAAAAGTAAAATGCAATAACTCCGAGAACCGAACCGCATACAACAGAGAAAAGCGGAATGAATTTATTGAACTTTTCATTGTCTATCAAATTTTTGAGCAGCTGCATAAATGAGCACACTATGACCGCGATTGCGGGAATGCTTACTATTTCGATATTATTCGTTATATATTACCTCCTTTTTTAATTTTTTTCATATACGCTGCAAATTTTCTCAATCAATTGTGAGGAATTATAATCTCTCAAATCAACCGGAATCGGATATTCACAGCCATCGATATTCAAATATGTCGCTTTTTTAATTCCAACAGGAGTGTGAACGCTTTCTTCACTCAAAGAAACCCCGTCTTTGCTTTTTACCGTATAAAAGTCCTTCGTCACATCAAGGTTAATCAAATCAACGGCATTGACATAAAAAACGATTTCTTCGGAAAGCGAAAATTCTACGGAAGTTACATAATACTTGGGAGAAATGATTTTTCCGTCTTTTCTTTTCTTCACAGCGGTGTTTTTCAATTCGTAGCCGACAAAAGTGTTATCCGTACAATGGATATTGTTTTCCGTCAACAGTTTTGCAAGTAATGCGTCTATCTCTTCGTCTTTGACTTTTGAACTTCTAACAAGAATAAATCCACTAATGCTGATTATCAATATCGGTAAACCGATCGGTAATCCACCTCTGATAAATGTTGCAGCGATTGCCGAAACAACAATCAAAATTATCAATACAACTTCCGCGATAGAAAAACCGTTTTGCTTAAAATATTGATCTGCCACATTCTTATTTTTCTTCATGTTGTCGCCCTCCAAAAATTTAATTGATAAAGAATTTAATTTTGTTTTGGGTCTGCTCAATGTCTATATGCAAGTCTTCTGCGTATATTTTTTCATGAAATAATCGCATTTGCTTGCAAGGACGCGCATAGCGCGTCGGCGAAATTATGGTTTTTACAAAGTTTGTGTAGCAAATTTTCTGCGTATATTCTACCATGAAGCAAAAATGCTTGCTTGCAAGGGCATTTTTGCAAAGCCGTCAATTACATAGGACGCGCATAGCGCGTCGGCAAAACTATGGTTTCACCAAAGCTTGTGTAGCAAATTTTCTGCGTATATTCTACCATGAAGCAAAAATGCTTGCTTGCAAGGGCATTTGTGCGAAGCCGTCAATTACATAGGACGCGCAATAGCGCGTCGGCAAAACTATGGTTTCACCAAAGTTTGCGTAGCAAACTTTCTATGTATATTATACCACATTTTTACGTTTTTGTCAAATTATGCATAATATAAAAAGCGCCGTCTTACAAAAGACAGCGCTTTTCCTTTATTTTTTCAACTTTTACCCAGCATATATTTTATAAATTGCTCCGCCGTTCTTCCGGAAATTCCGCCGTGAGCCGACTGCCATTTGAAAGCTTCTTTCAAAAGTTCATCTTTCGGCGTTTTAATACCGTTTTTATCCGCATGCTCCGAAACTATATTGGAAAACTCTTCCCTTGTCGGTCTTGAATAATTTATCGTAACACCGAAACGGTAAGCAAGAGAAAGCTTCTCTTCCACGGTGTCGGAATGGTGCATATCGTTCACGCGTTCCATATCGTCCATGTCGCCCTGCGTCTCTTTTATAAGATGGCGTCTGTTCGATGTCGCATATATAAGCACATTATCGGGTCTTGTTTCAACTCCGCCTTCTATAACCGCCTTCAAAAATTTATAATCCGTTTCAAAATCCTCGAATGAAAGGTCGTCCATATATATTATAAATTTATAATTGCGATTTTTTATCTTCGCTATGACTTTCGAAAGATATTTGAACTGGTGTTTGTATATCTCTATCATGCGCAATCCGTCTTCATAGAACTCGTTTACGATAGCTTTTATGCTCGTGGATTTACCTGTGCCGCTGTCGCCGTAAAGCAAAACGTTATTTGCTTTCTTTCCCGAAACGAATGCGCGCGTATTATCGACAAGTTTTTTCTTCTGTATCTCATATCCGACGATATCGGAAAGCATAACCTTATCCATATTGTTTATCGGAATAAGGCAAATATCATTTTCGTTTTGAGTTTCAAGCCTGAAAGCTTTGTTGAGTCCGAATGTTCCTACGCCGAAATCGCGGTAAAAATCCGTAACGGCTTTGAAAAAGCCGTCGACATCCGCTGTATTTTCAAGAGAAGTACTGAGCGCTCTTATCTTTTCGCTCACATTTTTGTTGTACATAAGCTCCGGTTTTTCTATCGCCGAATAATCCGTTATGCAGGAGAAACAATCTATACCGAGCTTCTTTTCGATATCCGAAAAATCAAACCCGAAAAGCTCGCGGAACAAGGCAAAATCATTTTTCGCGAAATGATTTACGCTTCCGTTTCTGCTTCCTATCTTTTCGCAGACAAGGCTGAACGGATTTTCGCTCATGACTATGAGATATGTTATATAACAGTGCCACAGATTCCCCGTAAAACCGTTATCCGTCGAAAGCACAAGAAGCCTCTTTATCTCTGTATAAACTCTCGAAATAAGCTCCTCTTTATCAAAATCACTCTTTTCAAGATCTTTAAAAATCTCCGAAAGCCTTATAAGTATGCTGTCTTTGGGCATATCTCCGTATATAATCAGATTTGAAACTATCCTGTACATTTATTTCTCCCGCATGATTATTTTCATATATAATATCTCCGGCGTACGATTTTGTCAAGCGCCGCTTTTTAAAAATATCGAACGGCGCATGAGAATTCATGCGCCGTCATCTTCGTTATTATCCGCATTTAAAGCAAATAATATCATTTTTTAAGAGCGCTTACAAAACCGATAGCATCGCTTATCGTTTTTTCCGCAGCCTCTTTGCCGTATTTGTCTACTTCCGATTTGTTCTTTTCTCCGTGGGTAAGGCATCCCGCGCCGCCGATACATCCGCCGACGCACGCCATTCCCTCTATAAAGTTATATGAGGATTTGCCTTTTGACGCTTTCAAAAGTTCCATTCTGCACGCTTCTATTCCGTCGCACGCAATTCCGTTGAGAACAAAATCGTCTACTCCGCGTTCCTTTAAAGCCTCCGCAACGGCGTCGGAAAGACCGCCGCAACGTGCAAATATTCTTCCGTAGTAAGACGCATTGTCAAGCGGCGTCTCATCAAAAGTCGTTATATCGAAATCGCGGCTGTCGAAAAGCGCTTGCAGCTCTTCGAATGTGATAACGCTGTCTATGTAAGAGTGGACGCTGTCAAGCTGAAATTCCATCTTTTTCGCGGTACACGGACCTATAAACACGATCTTGCAATCGGGATCGTTGTTCTTTATGAAGCTTGCGATCTCCGCCATAGGCGAAAGATTGTGGGATATGTTGTCGCTCAGCGACGGGAACTGTTTTTGTATGTAAGATACGAAAGCGGGACAGCAGGAGCTTGTGAGAAATCCCTTTTCCGCGAGTTCTCCCGCTTCCTTGTACGCCACCATGTCAGCGCCGAGCGCTGCTTCGATAACGCTGTAAAACCCGAGTCTCTTTATTCCGTTTACCACCTGACCGAGAGTGGCTCCGGCGTAGGAGAACTGACCGGATATGCTGGGAGCGACGACGGCATAGATCTTGTACTTCTTATTGTTGTCGCTCTTTTTTATCATGTCTATGACATTGAGCATAAACGATTTATCGGATATAGCGCCGAACGGACACTGATAAACGCACGCGCCGCAGGAAATGCATTTGTTATTGTCGATACTTGCGCTTCCGTCCTCCGCAGGGCTTATCGCTTTGACCTTGCAGGCATTTTCGCACGGTCTCTTTCTGTTTATAATAGCGGAATAAGGGCAGGCCTGTGCGCATTTTCCGCAATTTATACATTTGGATTTGTTTATGTGCGCCTTCTGGTGCTCATCAAATTCGATAGCATCGCGCGGACAAACGTCCTCGCATCTGTGCGCAAGACAGCCGCGGCAAAATTCCGTTACGTCATATCCGCTCGTCGGGCAATCGTCGCAGGCGATATCTATAACCTCTATAACATTGGGATTATTCTTGTTTCCGCCCATTGCGAGCTTGACACGCTCGGAAAGAATTGCGCGCTCTTTGTGTATACAGCAGCGCATAGTAGAAGTTTTGCCGGGAATTATCTCCTTCGGTATATCTACAATATGGTCTATAAGATCGCCCTTCCATGCGTGGCGCGCAACCTCGCGCAGAACTTTGTATTTAAGGTGTTGTACCTTTGTATCAAATTTTCTCACTGGAAAATCTCCTAAAAATATAAAACTTTAAGCTTCTTGCCCATTTTTTTAAGGCACTCCGACAGAGAATCCACAAGACCCATTTTTATATTGAAATTGATCGGTAGCGAAGGATTCTGATGAGCGGGATTTATAGCGCGTCCGACAAAAAAGTTTATATCCGTCGCCTCTTCGAAGAGAAGTCTTGCTATCTTGGATGCGCCGTCCTGCTTTGTGCTCCATGTTTCGTATGAGTGGTTATCGTCAAGATACCCCTTTGCGTATTCGAGCACCCTGCTCATCGTTATTACGCCTTCCGTAACGAGATCAACGCCTTCAAGCTCCGCCGTGGGCGGAATCTCCGGGTCGGTATAAAGTATGCTTGTTTTAAGCGGCTTTTTTAAATAAGCCGACGCGATAGACGAAGTCGTGCCGCCGCAGATTATATGTTTTCCCTCTTTTCCGAAGAAAAGAGACATCATTCTGTTGCAGTCCGACGGATCGGAGGGCGGACCGATAAGAAGGTTCATCTGAACCCTGGGACGTATCCTTATAACACAGACCGTAGCGTCGTCCGCAGGAGCATTGTCATAAAGACGGTTGCATTCGTCGACAAGTATCGTCGAAAGCGTTTTCGCGGCAAATCCCACGCCGTAAAACGTTTTCATAAATTCGATTATGTTTTCGCGCTTCCAGCCGAAATTATATGAATTTCCCATACCGGCGTGCTCTACGCCGTCGCTGAAAAATACAAAGAGATCGTTTTCACGGAGCACTGTCTCCGAACGGTATATCGTTTTCCCCTCTATCGAAAGCTTTGTTGTCGGAAGCTCTACATTTTCTCCGTCACGGAGCATTATAAGAGCGGGATTGTCGTACTGTATTATCTCCGCTCTGCGGTTTCCGATTATACGAACGACCGTAAAAGTGGAGTAAGCAACCTTTCTCACAGAACATATCGGAAGGGTCGCGGCGATCGTTTCCACGGCGTCTTCGAGTTTCAGCCCTTCTGCAAGCATAGTTGAAATTATTTTCGCGGTAAGAGTTGAAAGTATGCTTGCCTTAACGCCGCTGCCAAGACCGTCCGCAAGAACGATTATGGATTCTTCATCGCGTTCCACAATGTCGACATGGTCTCCGCAAAGCTGCTCTCCTACATGATTTATGCTCGTATAACCTATATCGGCACATAGATTATTCTTCATCATGCGGCATCGACTCCTTTAACTTTGTAAGAGCTATCTTCGTCTCGGCGGCTGTCTCTCCGAGAAGAGAGGCTATTTCCTGGACGATCCTCATCTGCTTGTCTACGACCTTATCCGCAATTTCGGCAGTCTGGTGAGCAAGCTGCTCTTTTTCGCGTTTTTCCGCTTCTTCCTCCGTGATGTCTCGCATTATCGCGATGAGTATACGGGAATTTTTATCATGAACTATCGTTATTTCGAAATATTTGTCATATTCCGCAAAATACTCGCGTTTGTTGAAGATCCTCTTTCCGTTTTCGAGAACGTCGATAAACGGTATGGGATCCATAATTCTCATAACATGGTCGCCGAGAATGTCGGAAGCGGAAGAAAGACCTACCATCTTCAACGCCGATTTGTTAAGTTGCTGTACTTCGAGTTCCTCGTTTACGACGATTATTCCGTTGGGAGTATTGCTGAGTATATTATTGGAAAATCTCTCTGATTTTTCCATAAGGAACGGCAGGCACATATTGACATCAGCCTTGCCCTGCAAAACGGCTATCGCCTTTTCGCGACACGTATTGTAGCCGCATGTTCCGCAGTTGAGTTCGTCTTCGGGAGTAAATTTTCCGGTTTTACCAAGAACTTCGCGTATCTCGCTCTCACTCGGCATTATCCTGCCGTGACCTATATATGTGCGGTTTACATAAACTTCTTTTGAATCGGGTTGGGATACATCAAAGTCCTCTTTTCCCGCATAATCGCTTATCGCTTTAAAATGCCTTACGGGAGAATTTCCGTATTTCTCCATTATGGGACCGCCGATACAGCTTCCCGCACACGCGGACATCTCAACAAAGCATCTTCCCGTTTTTCCTTCCGAAATATCGGAAAGCGCCGCCTTGCAGTTCTCCACTCCGTCAACAGTCAGATATGTATACGAATCGTCGGAAAGATCCATCGTTTTAAGAATACCGCCGACTGTCGGAAACAGCCTTGCGCGGCTCTTTTCGTTGGACTCGCGCGATTCGGCAACTTTAATATTTTCTTTTTCGAACATTTCCGAAAGCTCTTCAAATGTAAGCACTGCGTCGACCGCTTTATCATAAGAGATCTCGTCTTTTTTCGCAACGCACGGTCCTATAAACACCGTAACGGCATCCGGGTATCTTTTCTTTATATCAAGGCAATGCGCCTCCATAGGTGTTGCCACGGGAGCAAGATATTTAAGTAGTTCCGGATAATATTTTCCTATCAAAAGATTTACGGAATGACAGCAGGAGGATATTATAACCTCTTCTTTTTTCTCTTTTATAAGCTTTTCGTATTCGCGTTTTACAATCGTCGCGCCTATCGCCGTTTCCTCGGCGGCAAAAAATCCGAGCTTTTTGAGCGCTTCTTCAAGAGAATCAATACCCGATTTTTCAAAATAAGCGGCAAAAGAAGGCGCAACGGAAGCTATTACCTTTTTATCCCCAGCCAGAAGAACCTTTACATACTCTTTTGCGTCAACTATTTCCTTGGCATTCTGAGGACATACAACAAAACACTGACCGCAAAGTATACAGTCATCGGAAACGATATGTGCCTGGTTTCCCGAAAATCTTATCGCCTTTACAGGACAGTGTCTTATACATTTATAGCAGTTCTTGCAATTTGATTTTTTAAGTCTTAAAACATCAGCCATAGAGTTTCATCCTTTCGCTTCAAATACACAAGCGTTCGAGGCAGCGCTTATTTAACGCGTGCCATAACAACGTTATCGAAAAATTCGTCTACGCTTTCGGGAGAAACGGAGAAATATTCGCCGTCAACGGTAACGCTGACGCCTGTTTCGCATCTTCCCATGCAGAAAGTACCGGAAAGCTCCACTTTATCTTTAAGACCTTTTTCCGATATGATCTGTTGAAGCTTTTCGACTACTTTTCTCGAACCCTTCAAGTGACATGAACTTCCTATACAAATCGTTACATTTACCATAATAATTCACTCCTGATTATTAAGTATTCCATAAATTTATCTTTACTACTAAGAAATGTAGCCGAAATGCTCTGCAAAAAACATATTCCGCATTCCGGCAAGCCAAAGATCTCGCAAAAACGTTTCATTTTCCGAATAATCCGTTCTGCAAAACCGATAACATTCATCACATCAATTTAAATACAGCGTCACCGCCTCCGAACTCAAAACTGTATCTGTTTAAAGTTCGGAAAGCGGTAATTTTCAAAGCGGGATTTGTTTGATTTATTATTCGAAGTCTACGACGTTTACCCAGGAAGAGAGAGCTTCGCGCTCTTTTTCCGTGCCGTCGGCAGACTGAGCGGCGGCGACAATGGGAAGCCATTTCAAAACGTACTGTTTTGCGGTATCCGTCTTTTTGCAGAAGAGGTCGAGATATTTATCCGCTGTCTCTTTGCCTTTGTTAAGGCAGAAAAGAAGATACGTTCTTGCAACATCGGCGGAAGCATTTCCCTGTGTGGCATGAGACCAGTCGAGGATATAAGCCTTGTTATCTTCCGTGATTATTATATTCGACGGGTTGAAGTCGCCGTGGCAGACCTTTTTGTGCTTCGGCATACCTTCGAGTCTTTCGTGAAGCTCGTATCTTGTGGTAGCGTCAAAATCCGTCGAGCTTATCTTTCTTTCGAGCTTATCTTTAAGCTTTACGAGAAGCGGAGATTTCTTTGTGTGTACATCTATTTGAAGATCGACAAACAGATTAAGATATTCGTCGTATTTTTCGGGATGTTCATCCATTAACTGCTGCAAAGTTTTTCCGGCGATATATTCGGAACGGATAGCCCATTTTCCGTCCACCTTCATAACTTCGAGTATCTTCGGGATAGTAAGCCCCGTTTCTTCCGCGCGCGCCTGATTGAGCGCCTCGTTTAAAACTTCCGATTTGGAATAATCCTCGTCAAAGACCTTTATAACCGAATCCTTGTCGCGGTAAATGGTTTTCGATGTGCGTACAGCAATGATTTTGTCAGCCTGAATACTCATATTTATTCCCCTTTCCTTGTTTTATATTACTTGCCGTAATAAGCGTTGAGATACATCTGTTTGATTTCGCTCATGAGCGGATAACGCGGGTTCGCGCCTGTGCACTGATCGTCGAACGCCTGCTCCGTCATGTCGTCGAGACGTGCAAGGAAGTCCTCTTCGTTCGGTACATAGTCGCGTATGGTGGGTTTTATGCCTATTCTTTCTTTGAGTTCGTCTATCTTCTTTATGAGACCTTCGAGTTTTTCATTGTCGTTTTTGCCCTTTACGCCGAGGAAGTCTGCTACTTCCGCATAGCGCGCGAGCGTATGAGGATGGTCATACTGCGGGAATGTACCCATCTTTGTGGGAACTTCCGCCGCGTTGAAACGGAGAACTTCGTCTATCATGAGAGCGTTTGCAACACCGTGGGGCAGATGATGGAATGCGCCGAGCTTGTGAGCCATGGAGTGGCATACGCCGAGGAACGCATTCGCGAAAGCCATACCCGCCATAGTAGCGGCATTTGCCATCTTTTCACGTGCAACGGGATCATTTGCGCCGTTGTCATATGCGCGCGGCAAATATTCGAATATCATTTGGAGAGAACGGAGAGCAAGACCGTCTGTATAGTCCGTTGCCATCATGGAAGCGTATGCTTCGAGAGCGTGCGTTACGGCGTCTATACCGGAAGCGGAGGTAAGTCCTTTGGGAGCGTTCATCATCATATCCGCATCTACTATCGCCATTTTAGGAAGAAGCTCATAGTCTGCAAGAGGATATTTAACGCCTGTCTTCTCGTCTGTAATAACTGCGAAAGGCGTTACTTCGGAACCTGTTCCGGCAGATGTCGGGATAGCTACGAAATATGCCTTCTCGCCCATCTTCGGGAATGTGTATATTCTCTTTCTTATATCGACAAAGCGCATCGCCATATCCATGAAGTCTGCTTCCGGATGTTCGTAAAGGACCCACATGATCTTTCCTGCGTCCATAGCGGAACCGCCGCCGACTGCGATTACTACATCGGGAGCAAAAGCAGTCATGAGCTTCGCGCCTTCTCTTGCGCATGCAAGCGTCGGATCGGGAGCGACGTTCGAGAATGTGGTGAACATTATTCCCATCTCTTCAAGCTTCTTTTCGATAGCCTTTGTATAACCGTTGTTGTAAAGGAAGCTGTCTGTTACGATGAAAGCTTTCTTTTTGTGCATTACCGTGCCGAGCTCATCAAGAGCAACGGGCAGGCAGCCCTTCTTTATATAAACCTTTTCGGGTGCTCTGAACCAAAGCATATTCTCTCTCCTCTCTGCTACGCTCTTTATATTGAGCAGGTGTTTTACGCTGACGTTTTCGGAAATGGAGTTGCCGCCCCAGCTTCCGCATCCGAGCGTAAGAGAAGGGGTAAGACGGAAGTTGTAAAGATCTCCGAGACCGCCGTGAGAGGAAGGAGTATTAACTACGATACGGCAGGTCTTCATAGCGGAAGCGAATTTATCGAGTTTTGCACGCTCCGTTACCGCGTTGAGGTAAACTGAAGATGTATGACCGTAACCGCCGTCCGCAACAAGCTTTTCTGCTTTTGTGATAGCGTCGTCAAAATCTTTTGCGCGGTACATTGCAAGTACGGGAGAAAGCTTCTCGTGTGCAAACTCTTCGGAAAGCTCGGTGCTCTCTACTTCACCGATAAGGATCTTTGCATTTTCGGGAACTTCTACGCCGGCAAGAGCGGCTATCGTGTGCGCTTTCTGTCCGACTATCTTCGCATTGAGAGCGCCGTTTATGATTATCGTCTTTCTTACTTTTTCCGTCTCTTCCGCATTGAGGAAGTAGCATCCGCGCGCTGCAAATTCTTTCTTTACCTTTGCATATACACCGTCTACGGCGATTACGGACTGTTCGGAAGCGCATATCATACCGTTATCGAATGTTTTGGAATGAATTATGGAGCTTACCGCAAGAGTGATGTCTGCGGTGTCATCTATGATCGCAGGAGTGTTGCCCGCGCCGACGCCGAGCGCCGGTTTGCCGCTCGAATATGCCGCTTTTACCATGCTCGGTCCGCCCGTTGCAAGGATTATGTCGGCTTCCTTCATAAGTACATTTGTCATTTCGAGGGAAGGTATGTCTATCCAGCCGATTATATTTTCGGGAGCGCCTGCCGCAACAGCAGCTTCGAGAACGATCTTAGCTGCCTCTATCGTGGATTTTTTCGCTCTCGGATGAGGGCTTATCATTATACCGTTTCTCGTTTTGAGAGCGAGAAGCGTTTTGAATATTGCGGTGGATGTGGGGTTCGTTGTGGGGATTACCGCAGCAACGACGCCGATAGGCTCTGCTATCTTCATAAATCCGCCGACTTTATCTTCTTCGATAACTCCGCACGTCTTTGTGTCTCTGTACTGGTTATAAATATATTCGGAAGCAAAGTGATTTTTTATAACTTTGTCCTCTACTATACCCATTCCCGTCTCTTCTACCGCGAGCTTTGCAAGGGGGATTCTCGCCTTGTTTGCGGCAATAGCCGCCGCTTTGAATATTGCATCCACCTGCTCCTGTGTATACGAAGCATATTTCTTCTGCGCTTCTTTGATGTCAGAGAGTCTCTGCTCCATCTTTTCGACACAGTCGACAACAGGATATTTGTTTTCGGTCATTTTAATTTCCTCCGTTAAAATACATTATAATGGTATTATTCTACAATATTTTCGCCGTTTTTTGAAATATAAAATTAGCATATCGATATGCAAATATCGATATGCTAATATCTATTTTGACATATCAGAAAATTTTCTTTTCGCTTTGGTCAATTCATCGATAAAAAGTTTGTCGGTATCGGTAAACATATAGTCTTTTCTTCTTATCAATACATCGCGGTATTTTCTTTCCGCGCCCGTGCATACGCGTTCGACAAGCCCATAGCGTTCGAGCATATCGGAAGGAACGGGGGACGTCCATATAAACGTTTCCGGAACGGAACTCAAAAGCTCCATCAGCGTCGCCCTTTCAAAGACAAAGATATGTTTTTCCACTCCCGCCGAAAGCTCCTCTTTTTGCACCGTGCTCATCGGAAGAGTCGGAACATACGGATCCGGATACGCTATTTCCGAATAAGATTTCAAATCATCTTCGCGTATTGTATTCTGAGAAGCCAGAGGCGAATCCTTCGAGATAAGAAGAACGCAGTTGAATTCGCAAATAAGCTCCGATTCGAGCCCCTTGTTTTCGAGCATCTCCTTGAAATATCTGTCGTAAGACGAACGGTAACGAAGTATTCCGAGATTGTAATCGGCATTTAGTACGTTGTTTATGGTTCGCATCGAATTCGTTTCTTTATACGAGATTTCAAACAGGGGCGCATTGTTCAGTTTCTTTATAAATCCGTTAAAAGCGCTTGAAATATAGCTTGCTCGCGGCACGGAAACGGCAAATTTGTGTTCGTCGTCCTTTTCTCCGCGGTACAGCCTTTCCACGCTGTCCACCTGTTCGAGAATCTTTCTGGCATATCCCAAAAATTCTTCTCCCTTCGGAGTGGGATATATTCCCTTCGGCGTACGCTTGAATATCTGTATTCCGAGAGAGTCTTCAAGCTCGCGTATCGCGCGCGAAAGATTCGGCTGTCCCATATAAAGATTATCCGCAGCCTTTGTAATGGAAGAAGTTTTCGCCACCTCAACGGCGTATTTCAGATGAAGAAGATTCACTTGCCCACCTCCGCATCAAGATTGTTATGAAGATGTTTTGAAAGCACCGCAAGAGACGAAGCAAGGTTCTCGTTTTCCACAATTACCCCTTCCGGCACTTTTAATATCGTAGGCGCAAAGTTCCATATAGCCTTCACGCCGTAAGAAACAAGTTCATCGCAAACGCTCTGCGCCCCATACGCAGGCACGGTTATTATACCCAAACGTATATTTTTGTTCAGGCACACCTCTTCAAGGTCCTCGCTTGAAAGTATCGGCTTTCCGTTTACCATTTTTCCGTAAACCTCTTCCGAAGTATCAAACGCCGCTATTATATCTATTCCGTAATCGTCAAATCCGTCATATGACATAAGCGCTTTTCCCAGATTTCCCGCTCCTATGAGGACCGTTTTCGTATCGGAGCGACACCCCAGATAACTTTCTATCTGTGAAATCAGCTCGTCGGTAAAATATCCGGTTTTCGGTCTGCCGCTTCCGCTTACCGCCGCAAGATCTTTTCTGACCTGCACGTCGTTAAGCCCGAATTTTTCCGCGATGGCGGTAGCCGAAATAGACTGACATTCATCTTTTATAACTTTTAAATAATGAAGATAGACAGGAAGTCTGCGAAGAGTTTGCAAAGAAATATTTTTATCATCCATGTAAAATTCCTCTCCTGCATATCATGAAACTTATCGATCCCGTTTTTTATCAAAATCAAATTTTTTATATCTGCCGAAAACAATATGCGCTACCGTGATTCTCATAGGACCGATATATAAAGCCTTATTGTCGGCAAAAAATCAAATATATTTCAAAAAGCAACATATTCTTTAAATTCATTTTATCACACACAATAAAATATTGCTATATATTTTTTTACTTTTTCCGATATTTTTCTTATTTGTAAAAGCTTTGATTCATTTTATATCGAAAAATACGGAAAAAACAGTTTCAAATACGCCGATTTAAATAATATTTTTCTTTGAAAGCAAATTATCGCAGTCGGGATTCAGATAAGACCGAGCTTTCCCATTGCCGTCGCCAATATAAGCGCATGGTCGAAAGCAAGTCCGCCGTCGTCTGTTATATGATATTCCGCGCGGACTCCGAAAGGAGACGAAACATTCTTTTTCTCAAATTTTATATTTATCTCCTCACCGTCGGAAACAAGACGTATATTTTTGCCGTTGCTGTTTACAAAAACAGAAAACCACACGGCTTTTGCGGCGTCGTCCCCCGCCAAAACGCGTATATCTTTTTTATCCGCAACAGCAAGAAAAGCGTCGGATACGACCCAACCGCGCGGATCTCTGCCGGGAGAGGAGAAAACGCCTATCGATTCAAATACGACGTTTTCCACCGCCGTTTCCTCGTATAATTCCCTTGCCGCGGTGCGCTCTATCGACTCTCCCGGCTCTGCAAATCCGCCGGGAAGCGCAAAGCAGTCGATATACGGGTGACCTCCGCGCTTTATAAGCAAAAGTTCATTTTTATCTCCGTCACGCGCAATAAGAACGATGTCCGCCGTAAGCGACGGTTTTTTATATTTATCGGAGGAATACGATTCCAGAAATTCCCTTTCGGTAAGACCGTTTTTATCTCTTTTTTCCATTATATCCCCTTTCTATGAGCGGGAGAAGTCCCGTTATTTCGTGCCCGAATACGGCAAGCGAGAGTCCTCGCCCCGATATAATCCAAATATAATCGTAACGATGTTATTTTACTACATTATTTGAAATTTTTCAATTTTTCATAAAAAAGAGCTGCCGTTTGCCGCGGCAACTCTTTCTTTAAATATATCTTATCAGAAATCGACTTCCGTATCGTAGTAGCAGCATTTAAGAAGTTTTTCCATCTCTTCGACAGAGGGCTGACGGGGGTTCGAACCAGTGCAGGCGTCGCCTATCGCATTTACAGCTATGTTGTGAAGTCTTTCAAGGAAAACATTTTCCGGAACAAAGCCCTGTTCGCAGGGGTAGCTGTCCGCTCCGTAATTCTTTATGCAGTGCGGGATATTGAGGTCATCGTTCATCTTGCGCAGGTAAGCGATGAGAAGTTTTACCTTTTCGTCGTCGTTTTCTCCGCCGAGTCCCATATAATCCGCGATAACGCCATAGCGTTTTTTAGCCGTGGGATCTTTTGCGTTGAAAGCTATTACTTTGGGAAGATACATGGCGTTTGCCGCGCCGTGGATTATGTGCGCACCGTAGTCCGCAAAAGCGGCGCCAGTCTTATGAGCCATAGAGTGAACTATTCCGAGAAGCGCGTTCGAGAAAGCCATGCCCGCAAGACACTGTGCGTTGTGCATGCTGTCTCTCTTTGCCATATCTCCGTTATAGGAATCAACAAGATCGCTCTGGATCATCTTTATTGCGAATATCGCAAGCGGATCGGTATAATCGCAGTTTGCGGTGGAAACATAAGCCTCTATCGCGTGCGTCATAGCGTCCATACCCGTGTGAGCGACGAGCTTTTTCGGCATTGTCTCCGCAAGGTCGGGGTCTACTATTGCAACATCGGGCGTTATTTCGAAATCCGCGATAGGATATTTGATACCCTTATTATAGTCTGTTATGATAGAAAACGCGGTAACCTCCGTTGCCGTTCCCGATGTGGAAGAGATCGCGCAGAAATGAGCTTTCTTGCGAAGCTTCGGAATACCGAATACCTTGCACATATCCTCAAATGTTATGTCGGGATATTCGTATTTTATCCACATTGCTTTTGCAGCGTCGATAGGAGAGCCGCCGCCCATAGCTATTATCCAGTCGGGCTCGAATTTAAGCATAGCATCGGCACCGCGCATAACGGTCTCGACAGAAGGATCGGGTTCGATACCCTCAAAAAGTTCGACTTCCATGCCGGCCTCTTTGAGATAGGACACTGCCTTGTCAAGGAAGCCGAATTTCTTCATCGAACCGCCGCCGACGCATATCATCGCCTTCTTGCCTTCAAATGTTTTCAGAGCTTCAAGAGAACCTTTGCCGTGATAAAGGTCTCTGGGAAGTGTAAATCTTGCCATTTTTCTGTTCCTCCGTAGTTATTTCATATTTTAATATGTAGATTTTCGAAAGCGTTTCATATACATCACCGCTTTCCTCTGTTTTTATTTTAACAGCAACAGGAGAAAAAAGGAAATATAAAACGGGCATATTCGATATATCATTATCGATATGTCAAGTGCTGTTAAAAAACAACAAAATATTACATTCAAAATGAATCTTTAAAAACATTTTAAACATATTACAATGGAAGACATTACCGTTTTTTCAATTTCGATTTCAAAAAAATCAACGGCAATATTGTTTTTTTCCCGTTTTTGTGGTATATTTGAATATATAAAACACCGATAAAAGGAACTATAAAAAATGAGAACATCTCCCGTAACGGAAGAAAAAATATCGGATATAATATCCGGAATGACGCTCGAAGAAAAAATTCTTCAAATGCTCCAAATAAGCGATATGAAAGAAAAGCCGGGAGTTTTCGAAAGATTCGTAAAGCTCGGCGCCGGCTCTTTTCTTCACGTTTTAAGTGCTCAGACCGACGAAGTGCGCGCGGCGGCGGAAAAAACGAGAATGAAGATTCCGCCGATATTCGGAATAGACGCGATACACGGTCATTCGCTTCTGAACGGAGCGACGATATATCCGTCGCAGCTTTCAATGTCTTGCTCATGGAACGAAAAGCTTGTAGAAGAAATGGGACAGAATACGGCAAAAGAGGTGAATGCGGACGGCATAGACTGGGTGTTCTCCCCCGTCCTGTGTCTCGGACGCGACACGCGCTGGGGACGTATCGACGAAACTTTCGGAGAGGATCCGTATCTTGTCGGAAAGCTCGGCGCCGCCATCGTCCGCGGATATGAAAAGGACGGACTTGTAATATCGTGCCTTAAACATTATATAGGATACGGAGAAGCGACAGGCGGAAAAGATTCATACGACACGGAGCTGACCGTAAGAAAAATACGCGAAACTTTTCTCCCTCCGTTTAAAGAATGCGTCGATGCGGGTGCAGGAAGCGTAATGACGGCTTACGGCTCTATCGACGGCACATCTATGACAAAGCACCGCGAGCTTTTGAGGGATATATTGAAAGACGAGCTCGGCTTTTCGGGTTTTGTCGTCACCGACTGGATGAATATCTGGCAGATGAGAACAAAGCAAAAATCCGCCGAAAGCTTCGATGAATCCGTAAGACTTGCAATAGAATCCGGGAACGACATGAGCATGAACTGCTTCGAGTTCTACGAATCCGCCGTCCGTCAGGTAAAAGAAGGAAAAATCAAAGAGGAATACATAGACGACGCGGTAAGAAGAATACTCAGAGCAAAATTTCATCTCGGACTTTTCAACAAAGACAAAAAGCGTATGCCGAAAAGCGTTATCGGCTGTAAAGAGCATATAGAGACAAATCACGCTCTCACACGCGAAAGTCTCGTACTTCTGAAAAACAACGGAATACTTCCGCTCAAAAACGCTCCGAAAAAGATAGCCGTAATAGGTCCGAACGCAGACGATATAGCGGCGCAATACGGCGACTGGACCTTCACGAGCCACCGTCCGAAAGAGGAATATGCCGTAATAAAAAACGATTATTACACAACTCTCCGCGGAATAAAAGAAATTTTCGGAGATTCCGAAACAGTTTACGAAAAAGGCTGTTCGATACGCGGAGATAAAGATGATGAAGAAAGCATCGCACGCGCGGAAAAAGCGGCAAAAGAAGCGGATATAATAATACTCGTCCCCGGAGACGACATAACGCTCAACGGGGAAAGCAAGGACCGCGCCGTGCTCGAACTTTCGGGTAAACAGAACGAACTTGCAAAAAGATTAAAAGAAACGGGCAAACCCATAATAACTGTCCTCGTAAACGGAAAACCGCTCTGCATAGGAGAGCTTGCGGAAAACTCCGACGCACTTATCGAAATGTTCAACGGAGGCGACCTCGGCGGTCTTTGCGCAGCGGAGCTCATCGCAGGAAAATTCAATCCGAGCGGAAAGCTTTCCATATCTTTCCCGAGGGCCTCGGGCGCTCTTCCCTGCTATTACAACAGTTATCCCGGCTGGCACAGTAGTAAATACTGCGATGTCGACGAAGGAAACCTGTTCGATTTCGGATTCGGTCTTTCATACACGAAATTCGAATATTCCGATCTGAAAATTTCAAAGAAAGAGATTCACAAAGACGAAGATTTCGAAGTTTCGGTGAAAATCAAAAATACAGGCTACATGGACGGAAAAGAGATCGCCGAGCTATACATAAACGACAAAATAAGCTCCGTGATAACGCCTGTAAAACAGCTTAAACGATTCAAAAAGGTCTTTATAAAAAGCGGTGAAGAAATCACCGTTACATTTAAAATAAATGCAGAGGAGCTCGGATTTATTTCACCTGACGGAAAGCTCACCACGGAAGCGGGAGAATTTGATATTTTCGTGGGCGGAAATCTTTCCGATCTTCAAAAAGAAACCATCAACGTTATCTGATACAAATAAAAAAATTTATCCGCCTTTGTTTATTGCGGCGAATGAGAAATTATAAGAGGAAAATATGTTTGAAAAATATCTTGATTTTGCAAAAGACATAGCTCGGAAAGCGGGAGAGATAAATCTCCGATATTTTAACGAAAACAACGGCGCCAGATACAAAAGCGACAGAACGGTAGTGACAAAGGCGGATACGGAGATAAACGATTATCTCATATCGCGTGTAAAAGAGGTATTCCCGGACCACGCCGTAGACGGAGAGGAAGGCGGCTTCGGAAACAGCCGTTTTGTCTGGGTATGCGACCCCGTCGACGGAACGGCAATGTACGCAAGAAGAATCCCCGTTTCCGTTTTCTCGCTCGCTCTGGTAGAGGACGGAGAGCCCGTTGTGGGAGTCATTTACGATCCTTTCGGCGGTGAAATGTTCACCGCAGTAAAAGGCGGCGGCGCATTTATGAACGGAGAAGAAATACATGTAAGCGATGAAGAACTCGACGGAATGAAAACAGTTGTAGACCTCGACCGCTGGCCGGGAACAGAATACGATGTATCAAAAATTTACGATATAATATCGCAAAAAACATATACCATGCATATAGGAAGCATAACGCATGCCGCAGCCTATGTCGCCTGCGGAAAATTTCCTCTCACGCTTTTCCCCGGAACGGTACACAAAAACTGCGATATCGCGGCGGCAAAAGTCATAGTCGAGGAAGCAGGCGGCAAAGTGACCGACTTTTTCGGGAATGATCAGAGATACGACAAAGGACTTCGCGGCGCCGTCGTTTCAAACGGGAAAGTTCATGAAGAAGTTTTAAAAATAATAAAAGAGAATTTAAAATAAAACAAATATATCCATGCGAAAGGAGAAAGACAATGGGAAATAAGATAATAACTATCAGCCGAGAGCTCGGAAGCGGCGGAAAATATATAGGAGAGCTCGTGGCAAAAAAACTCAACATACCGTTTTATGACAAAGAAATAATGGAAAAAGTCGCAGAAGAAACGGGGTTTGTCGATCAGTTCGTCGAAAGGATATCCGAATACGCACCGTCGAAAAACATATTTGCATATGCATTTGTCGGCAGATCCGCGTCGGGAGAATCGATAGAGGATTATATAAACAATATCCAGAGAAAAATAATCCTCGATCTCGCAGAGAAAAGTTCCTGCGTTATAGTAGGACGTTCCGCAGATTATATATTAAAAGATAAACACGATACTTTAAACGTATTTATCTGCGGCGATATCGAAGAAAAGAAAAAGCGCCTCTCTTCCCTTCGCGGCATAACAGAGGAAGAAGCGGAAAAGCTTATGAAAGAAACAGACAAAAAGCGCAGTATTAACTACAAATATTACACGGGACAGACGTGGGGCAATATAAAAAATTATACAATGGTTTTAAACAGCACAAAAATAGGCGTGGAAAAATGTGCCGATATAATCGTCTCCACGTACCTTTCTTGAAAAAACACACCTTTCTTTCGGAGAAAGGTGTGCCAAAGAACTTTGTCCCGACTGTACCCATTTATTTTTGCAAAAGCTTTTGAAGTTCCAAGAAACTTTTCCCGAAAAGTTTCTTTGGTCCGGGTGTGGGGCGGACAGCCCCAACATTCAATACACACAAAAAAGCACGGCATCGCCGTGCTTTTTTAATTTACAATTTATTGTTCTTCGGGAGCGTTTATTTTCTCATCGAAGTACTTGCCTGTATCGGCAAGAAGAGAAAGCATGCTCGGCAAAAGCTCTTTCGGAAATTTTCTATGTGCACCGCAAGTTTCAAAATTGATAGTTCCTTTATAGGAAATTTCTCTGAGTCCCTTTATAAAGCGAGACCAATTGAGAACTCCCGTATAAGGAAGAACATGTTCATCATCGACACCGTTGTTGTCATGTACGTGCAAAGCAACGATTCTGTCACCGAGAGCAACTATGCAATCATAAACATCAAGGCTTAAAAGGAGAAGATGTCCCGTATCAAGGCAGAAACCAAAGAGCTTTTCCCCTGCGATAGCGTTGAGCTCATCTATATATCTTGCAGCTTCGTTCATATCGGAACAGCAGGCAGTATATATCTTTTTAGTACCCCAATCCTGTTTCCACATATTTTCAAGGCAGCAAACAACATGGTTCTTTTTAAGAGACGGTATAAGCGAAGAATAGAAATCTATATTCAGCTTGTATTCTTCTTCATGCGTAAGAGAAGGATATCTTGCGCTTCCGTCAAATGCCGGATGAACAACTATCTTGTCACATCCGAGACGTCCACAAGCATCTATGCTGAGCTTTATGGCCTCCTGAACATTTGCCGTCCCTTCGGGACATCTGGGAATATAGCACGGAAACGGAGCATGTGCCTGACCGAATTCGATTCCGTATTTTTCTGCGGCTTTTTTTGCTTCTTCAACATAATTCCAAAGAGTTTTTCCGTCAAAGAAGAAATCGCATTTTCTTCCGTTTATTAGATCATCCCACTTATAAAACGAAAAGTCGAAATCAACAGCGTCAAATCCGGCTTTTTTTATAGCGGCAAAGCTCTCTTCCATTCCGAGAACGTCTGTTATTCCGCCAATCTGTACGCTTATTTTCATAATTTATTATCTCCTGTAATAAACTTTTTTTCTATTATAAATCCACTCTTTATTTTAGTCAATAAAAAAAGTGTCAAAACAGAAAATTTTTCTCTTGACTTCCGACAGATATTGTGGTAGAATAGTCAAGACCGATGGAGAGATGGCTGAGTTGGTCTAAGGCGCACGACTGGAAATCGTGTTTGGAGTAATCCT
>ULQL01016803.1_pt1 | contig 35632 bp, 27 predicted proteins | sample 1954411 | NCBI WGS metagenome assembly ULQL01 (sample SAMEA4835654, study PRJEB28245) | human gut metagenome | biome: gut microbiome; material: fecal sample | place: Denmark | collected 2008 | reverse complement strand
ATAAAAAACAGCCTGAACGGCTGTTTTTTTTCTGAGAAAGGCACAAAGCAAGCATTTTTTGAAACGAGATTTATCGAGGGCACAAAAATGCTATGCGACTGCCGTGTCGCCCTCGATGAGCTTTTACTTTTACCGAAGCTTGGCAGTTTTCTCTTTTCAGGGGGTCATAGGTTCAAGTCCTATAAAAGGCGCTATCTTGGGGCAACAATTTTCCCCCACACAAAAAAACTTATAGTATAAGGAATTTTGTGTTTTTAGTGGCAGAAATACTACTTTTTCACAATTGCCCCTTTTCCGAACCTGTTGGTTTTAACCCTAAGAGATCTTAGATTGAAATATTTAGTATTTTATGGTATAATTATTTTTAAAGGAGGTGAAACCAGGTGTATGGTTTTGAAAAAACACATTTTAAAGGAAAATTCCGCGATTATCAACAGCGCGTTCTCGACAATGCTGATAAATATCTGAAAGATGGAAAAATAAATATTGTCGCGGCACCGGGTAGTGGAAAAACCGTTCTCGGTCTTGAATTGATTCGTCGTTTGGGTTCACCTTGCATTGTTCTATCTCCCACAACGGCAATTCGTCAGCAGTGGGGTGAGAGATTTAAAGATCTATTTCTTGATAATAATGAAGATTTTACTTTTTTCTTTTCGAGTGACCTTCATAACATTAAACTGCTAAATTCGGTAACATATCAAGCGTTGTATACTGCAATCGATAAGATTTCGGTAAACGATGATGGAGATATTGACTATTCTGATATGGATATCTTTTCCACTATGCGAGAGTTCGGAATTAAAACTGTCTGTCTTGACGAGGCGCATCATCTTAAAAACGAATGGCAGAAAGCACTTGAAAAATTCATTTCCGCACTCGATAAAGATGTAAAGATTATTTCCCTGACAGCTACGCCGCCCTATGATTCGGAAGGTTCGGAATGGAGCAGGTATATGAATATCTGCGGGGAGATTGATGAAGAAATTTTTGTTCCCGAGCTTGTCAGTCAAAACACATTATCTCCGCATCAGGATTACGTATATTTCAATTATCCCACAGAATCGGAAATTGAAAGCTTCCGCGCTCACAAGGAACGCGCTTCGATTGCTGTGGAAGAACTCGGAAGTCTGGATCTGTTTTCTCAGGTGTGCAAATCCTTAAATGCAGAACAAGATTATGAGGTGCTGTTTTCGGATCCCGAGAAGTACATAGCTCTCGCCACACTCCTTCGATATTATGGTTTTGAAATTGATAAAAAGCTGATTCGCGCGCTGACTGCTAAAAGAGGACTTCCATTTTTTAAAATGCAGTATGCCGAAACTGCAATACAATTTCTTTTGAACGGCGACTTAATTACAGAAGAACAGAAAGCAGAGATCGTATCGGTTTTAAAAAATCATTCTGTTTATGAGAAAAAGAAGGTAGCACTTGATTTAAATGAGCGCTTGAAGAAAACTTTGATTTCTTCGGTAGGAAAGCTTGATAGCATAAAAAATATTGCTAAAAATGAGGTCGCTGTAATGGGTGACCGACTTCGCATGCTCGTTCTGACTGATTATATCAAGAAAGAGAATCTTTCCAAAATTGTATCGTCTGAAAATTTTAATTCGGTAAACATAGTCAGTATTTTTGAAACACTCCGCCGTGAAGGCTTAGGTGTGAATATCGGAGTGCTCTCGGGATCGCTTATTATTCTTCCCAAGACGATTGATCTATCGGCGATTAAGCATAAAAAAGAGAACATACCGGATACGGATTACTGTATTGTCGAATTTTCCGGAGCAATTCATCACAGTGTTGATTACGTCGGAAAACTGTTTGAGGAAGGTAAAATACAAATACTCGTCGGAACAAAATCGCTTCTTGGAGAAGGATGGGATTCTCCTTGTATCAATTCGCTAATTTTAGCAAGCTTTGTCGGAAGTTTCGTTCTTTCCAATCAAATGCGCGGACGAGCAATTCGCATAGACAAAAATGATCCTGAAAAATCAGCAAATATATGGCATCTCGTAACGGTTGAGCCTGAGTATTTGTTCAAAGACAAAACAACAGAAAGGATTTCTGCTTACATTAAGGAAGATTGCAAAGAGCTTCATTCTTACGACTATGACATATTGAAACGTCGATTCGATTCCTTCATGGGCCCAATTATACAACAGGAACGATTGAAAGCGGAATAGAACGAATCACCTTGATTCAGCCTCCTTATGATAAAAACGGCATCGAACGAATCAACGAGGAAATGATAAAGTTATCAGCAGAACGTAGCGAAGTGAAAAACAAGTGGCGTGGCGAAGTTGCGGACGGAAGTTTTGCGGTGGGAGTAGAAACGGATATTCCCAAGGAGGCACGAATTCCGGTATTCACGTTTTTGAATTTTGCGTTGAATATTATTATTGTTTCAACGGAAATTTCGTTGCTGCGACCTCTTATCAGGCTGATTTCGAATCATAATATTCCTATGACGTTGGGCACTCTTGCGGTGATGGTTGCATTGTTTATTCTTTTGTACAACGGTATCAAAAAGATGGTTTTCCATTTCAATCCTGCCAACTCCATAAAAACGCTTGGTGTTGCGGTTTATAAAACGCTTTGCGAATGTGATTTGATATCGCCGTCTGCTAAGGTGGAAACAACGGCGCACAAGCAACTGTATTTTGTCGCTTTGCATTTGCGGAACGCATCGATTCACGACCAGAATATTTTCAATATGGCTATGGCAGAAATGCTGTCGCCAATAGAAAATCCACGATATATTCTTATTGCAAAAACAAAATTCAAGCGGTATAACTATGAGTTTTCTTTCGCTTGCCCATCGATCATTGGTAAAAAGAAAGAATATGTAGAGGTGTTGGCAGAAAAATTAAAGGCTACAACCGGTGATTTTGAACCGGTTTATACGCGTCGTGAGGATGGTCGGAATTTGATACTCAAATGTAGAAAACATTCTTACATCACATTCAATGAAAAGGCGATAAGCAAAAAATACAAAGTGTCTCATTGGAATTAAGGTTCAAAATTGTTGTGCAAAATCATATCAATACAACAAAAACGCTGTCCTGCCAAACAGCACCTTGAAATTTTCGTTTCAGGGTGCTATTTTACTATATATTGTAATTTTATGCAAAGTCGGAGATTTTTTATTTTGACTTCTGATTTTTATGATGTTTAATTAAAACCGGGACATGAACTAACGAGTATAATATGTTTATAAAGCTACGGGAAGTAAATAGACTGTTTTCAATAAGAAGTTAATTTTACCAAGCAATAGTCAATATGATTTACATCTATTTTCTGCCGAACTATTTCCTAATACAGGAAACTTGATTTTCATTTCGGTTTTTGATATAATAATTACAAAAAGTAAATGCAAGGTGACGGAGGTGCTACATTGTACAATCCTATACTTTCAACATTTATATCGGTAGCAGAAAGCGGTAGTTTTACCAAAGCGGCAGAAGCTTTATTTATTACGCCGCCCGCTGTTATGAAACAAATAAATTCTTTGGAAGAGCGACTCGGTATTACATTGTTTGATCGTAGCAATCACGGTCTGCAACTTACCGATGCGGGCAAGAGTTTTTTTCAGGACGCAAAATATATTATCGACTATTCTAACCGAGCAATCGAAAAGGCAAAAGATATAGACAATAAGGATAAACAACAGTCTATTCGTATCGGCACGTCGATTATGACTCCCGCAAAATTTTTACTCGATATATGGTCGAAGATACAAAAATTCAATCCATATTTGAAAATCGAATTGATACCTTTTGAAAATACCCCGATAAATTCGGTAGAAATACTTCGAAACCTCGGTAAACATATTGATATAGTTGCGGGTTTGTATGATGACGGCTTTTTGGAAGATCGTAGATGCAAGGCAGCGCATCTATACGATAAGAAACTATTATTTGCAATTCCCGTAACGCATCCGCTTTGCGACAAGACGAAGATAGAATTATCGGACCTGAAAGGCAGAAAGGTTTTGCTGATTCGCAAGAATTGGAACGAATACATAGATAAGCTTCGTACTGATTTGATAGAAAACGGGACTGAGATAGAAGATTTCGATATGTTCAACTTAAATGCATTTAATCGTGCGGCGCAGGAAAATATTCCTATTATTACAGTAGAAGGCTGGGAGGACGTTCATCCGCTTCTGCGTATTGTATCTGCGGATTGGAATTACAGTATTCCATTTGGAATTTTATATTCGCCTACGCCGACAAAACAAGTAAAAGATTTTATCAGCGCATTACATAAAATATCGTTGCAATAATATAACATTTGAACAAGTATAGCAGTTCGCAAAATTTGCGGACTGCTTTTTTGCATTTACTTTAAGTTAATGCGAAAAACAAACTTGAAATTCCGTTTCGTTTTTGGCTTTGTTATAATTATATCGTAAATAAATAGTTTGGAGGAATTTATAATGGATTATGTAACTTTAAACAACGGCGTAAAAATGCCGCAACTCGGATACGGTGTGTATCAGGTATCGAAAGAAGAATGCGAGCGCTGCGTACTCGACGCGCTCAAAGTCGGTTATCGTCATATTGATACGGCGCAGAGTTATTTCAACGAAGAAGAAGTAGGGAATGCGATAGAAAAATCCGGAGTTCCGCGCAACGAAATCTTTTTGACGACAAAAGTGTGGATCGAACATTACGGCTATGAGCAAACAAAAGCTTCCGTTTACGAATCCATGCAAAAACTCAAAGTCAACTATATAGACCTTGTACTGTTGCATCAACCTTTTGCCGATTATTACGGAGCATGGCGTGCGCTGGAAGATATGTATGCGGACGGAAAAATCCGTGCAATCGGTATTTCCAATTTTTATCCGGACAGGATGGTAGATCTTGCGTCGTTCAGCCGCATTAAACCGATGGTCAATCAGGTAGAGACACATCCTTTCAACCAGCAGATCGAAGCGCAGGAATGGATGAAAAAGTACGGAGTGCAAATCGAAGCGTGGGCGCCGTTCGGCGAGGGCAGAGGCGGTCTGTTTACCAACGAAACGATTGCGAAAATAGCCTCAAAATACAATAAGACCGTAGCGCAAGTTATACTTCGTTGGGAATTACAGCGCGGCATTGTGGTTATACCCAAGTCCGTGCATATAGAAAGAATGGAACAAAATCTCGACGTGTTTGACTTTGAACTTTCTGATGAAGATATGCAGGTCATGGCAGGTCTTGATAAAAAGCAAAGTTCCTTCTTCTCGCACACCGATCCCGCTATGGTAGAATGGTTTGTAAAAATGGTTGAGGAGCGCAAGAATAATAACGATCATCGCCGCGAAAAGAAAAGTTGGTAAGGAGCAACTGAAATGAAAAAGTTTTTTCCTATTATAGCGGCAGTTCTTTGTGCGATTCTTATATTCTCGCTTACGGCGTGTAACGGCAAGGGAGAAGTCCCGCCAATAGATAAAGATGATGAAAGACCGGCTTACGACGGTACAAAAACGCTTGTGGTTTATTTCTCGCAACCGGATAATGTGGATAACAGTACCGTTGTAATCAATAGGGAAACACTCGGAAACACGCAATATATGGCGTATGTAATACAGGAAAATACGGGGGCAAACATCTTCCGTATTTTACCCGAAACACCATATCCCACAGATCACAGTGAACTTGTTGATTTGGCACAGGATGAACAAAGAGAAAATGCCCGCCCGAAAATAAAAGATGAAATCGGGAATTTTTCCGATTATGACACTATATTTGTGGGATATCCGAATTGGTGGGGCGATATGCCGATGATTCTATACACGTTTTTCGACACCTATGATTTTTCGGGAAAAACGATTATTCCGTTTAATACGCACGGCGGCAGTGGATTTTCAAGCACGATTTCAACGATAAGGAGATTGGAACCGAACGCGACGGTAAAGGACGGAAAGTCCATTTCGAGAAACAGCATTCAAAATGCAGAGCAAGAGATTATAGATTGGGTCAAATCTCTCGGCTTTGAGATATCCGAAAGCGAATAAAAAAATCAACGGAGGACTTTTATGAAAAAAATTTTAAAGATAGTTCTTTGCGTGGCGCTGAGCTTAATTCTAATGCTCTCCGCAGTTTCATGTAACAATAATCAAGGAGGGGAAAACCCGTCGAACGACGATTATACTCGCCCGTCTGACGTTAATATTGATGATTCGTTTACGGCAACAAGTAAAACACTTGTGGTGTACTTTTCCAAAACGAATACAACAAAAAGGGTAGCCGAAAAAATTCAAGAGCTTACCGGAGCGGATATTTTCGAGATCGAGAGAAAAGAACCGTATCCCGATTCCTATACGCCGACAACGGAAGTGGCGCAGGAGGAAAAGAATAACAATGCACGTCCCGAACTTGCAACATATCTGCCCGATGAAGTTATGGCGGAATACGACACTATAATTTTAGGCTTTCCGATCTGGTGGCATACTGCACCGATGGCAGTTTTAAGTTTTCTCAATTACTATGATTTGAGCGGCAAGACGATTTATACCTTTGCAACGAGCGGCGGCAGTCCGATCAGTGAAAGTACAGAGGATATTCGAAATAACACAAAAGCAACCGTAAATGAGGGGAGATTATTTAACGGGAACAGCGAAGAGAATATTCGTACTTGGCTTGATGGATTGGGTTTGCTTGCTTCTTCCGGACAACCGGAAAATCCGGACGATAATAAGCCTGTTACGCCCGAACAGCCCGAAACTCCGACAGATGCTACGGCAAGTCTTACATACGAAAGAAACGGCAATTCCTACACAGTAACGGGAATGACCGGAACGGAAACAGCGGTAATAATTCCCGCGGAATACAACGGTCTTCCTGTTACAACGATCGGCGAAAGCGCATTTGCTTACAGCCGTCACAATGAAAAAATTGATTCCGTAACAATACCTGATTCTGTTACGACGATTGAGCGCAACGCTTTTTACAACCGTGACGAGATGACCACGGTCAATATCTCTTCAAACAGTAAACTGACTACAATTGGCAACAACGCATTTTCAGGGAATCATTCATTAACGGGTATTTATATTCCTGCCACTGTTACGAGTATTGGCGACAGTGCATTCAATAACGATGGAGCGATAAATTTCACAGTTGCAGAAGAAAATACTGTTTACCGCAGTGAAAACGGACACCTGATCGAAAGGGCGACAAATACGCTTATCCGCGGCGGTCAAAACGGGACAATCCCCGACGGTATATTAACGATTGCACAAGCCGCTTTCAGAAGAAGTGTTATGACCGAAATTGTAATTCCCGCAAGTGTTACGACTATCGGAAATTACTTTATCGCTGACAGCAACATTACAACTGTGCGCTTTAATGGCACAGAGGAAGAATGGAATGCGATAGAAAAAAGCACAACCATGTGGAACTACGGCAATCGCGATGTTGTGCTCGAATTCAAAACAGAACCTCACATTCTGATCGTTTATTTTACTGCCGAATCCGGCAATACCGAAAGAGTAGCAAATTATATTAGCAGTAAAGTAGGCGGAGACATTGTAAAAATCGAAGCGGCACAGCCGTACACATCGCAGGAACTCAATTACAACATTCAGAATAACCGTCCCGAAGTGGAAAAAGCACAGAATGCCCGCCCTGAAATCGCACAAACGACCTTTGATCAGATCGATATGAGCAAGTATGACACCGTGTTTATCGGATATCCGATCTGGTGGTGGACGGCACCTATGATTGTCGGCACGTTTTTGGAACATTACGATTTAACGGATGTTGATATTTATCCGTTCTCGCAGTCAGCTTCGATGAATACATCACAATTTGCTACTTCTATGGAATTCGTGCGTGAATGTGCGGCAAAAAGCGGAACGCCAACTGTTCACGACGGATTGTTTGCAAGGGTGACAAGCACAGCAACAATAGATAGCTATTTAAGTGCAAACGGCTTTATCGATTGATAAGGAGCAATATATGAAAAAGTTTTTGACTCGGATCGTATCATTAGTGTTGTGTTTGAGCTTTGTCTTAATGCTTGTAGCTTGTAATACCACGCCCAATGAAGCGAATCCTCCGATAACAGAAGGCGAAACGGGAACACCGGAACAGCCGAATGAAGGAACGACAACTCCCGTAAAACCGTCCGAAAAACCGGATGATGGTACGACAGCGCCTGAACAGCCTAATGTTTCCGAAAACAGCAATATCCTCGTTGTATATTTTTCGTGGTCGCCTTCGGGCAATACAGAAAAAATGGCTAATTATATTGCAGGAAAAACGGGTGCGGAAATATACGAGATAGAGCCGCTTGTGCCTTATCCTACGGAATATACGCCCACGACAGAAGTGGCGGCAAGAGAAAAGGAAGAAAATGCCCGTCCCGAAATTAAAAATCCGATAGATGTTTCAAATTATGACCATATTTTCGTCGGTTTTCCGATCTGGTGGCATACAGCGCCGATGATTATAGGAACTTTCCTTGAAAGCTACAATCTTGACGGAAAAGACATTTATCCTTTCTTTCAGGGGGCATCGAACAGCAATAACAGTTACTATACCGAAACTATGGCATTTATAAATGAATGCGCACCGAACGCAAACGTTCATGACGGACTGTATGCTGCGTCAAATAATACTGCAAAAATAGATAATTATTTGAATGCGATAGACTTTTTGCCGAAAGCGGGTATTACAGAACCAACGCCGAGCGAAAGGCAGACGATATATCTTTGGTACGACGATAAGATTCCCTCATGGCACGGTAATCTGAACAGCAACGATCCCGCCGATTTTCGTCCGCATATTCTTACATATCACTCACAAGGCGAGATTAAGGGCGCGGTGCTTATATGTCCCGGCGGTGCGTTTCAGTTTAAGAGCATGCAGTCCGAAGGATATAACGTAGCGGAGCGCCTTTCCGCGCTCGGTTATCAATGCTTTATCGTAAGTTACAGATTGAGTCCGTATAGTCAATCCGAGAGTGCGCTTGACCTTGCCCGCGCCGTAAGATACGTTCGTTATAATGCGAAAGCATACGGAATCGACGAAAAGGATATTGCGATCGTCGGTTTTTCGGCGGGCGGAATACTATGCGGCGAACACGCGCTTAATTGGAAAGGAACGGTATTGCCCACGCGATTAGATAGCAATTATATTCCTGATGTGATTGATAGCGTTAATGCGGACGTGGCGGCAGTAGGACACATTTATTCCTTTTACGGAAGATTATCCGTATCGAATAACAATGTGAATACGTTGCGTCAGGGAAATCTTCCGCCTACGTTCTATGCCTACGGAACGCGCGACCCGTTTTACAATCAGTTCAATCAAAATGTGGAAGCGGCAAAACAAGCAGGTGTAACGGTAGAATCACATATTTTCGATGGACAACCGCACGGATTCGGTGCGGGCAATGCAAACTCGAATTGGATTCCGCTTTTCGATACTTTTTTAACAAATATTTTTACAAATAATTAAGGCGGCGCAATATGAAAGAGATAAAAACAAAAGCGGCATTAAGAATCGGAGATCTGACGGTTACGGTAGGATTTTACGATACCGAACTCGCAAGCGAAATAATAGAAAAGTTACCGCTTAAATTGGAAATGGAAGCATTCTGCGGCCGTGAGTATTGCGGAGGCGAATTGCCGTTTGTTCCTACATCTCACGAAGAAAATCAAACTTATTTTGACATCGGAGATTTTGCATATTGGGGTAAAGGTAACGCGCTCGCTTTTTTCTTTGCCGAGGGAACGGGAAAAGACGTCCCTTCGGGAATAGTCGTAATCGGAAAAATACTTTCGGACTTGTCTGAAATCAAGCGATTGCCGGAAAGTATAATAGCAACTTTAACATGAAATCAGGAGGCAACGTGGCAAAGAAGATTATAAAAATCGCGGTAGACGCCGCAATGTTCGTGTTGTTTTTACTCTTAATGGAGTATCATTTATTGCCCGACGTGACGCACGAATGGTTGGGAATTTCGGTATTCTTTCTGTTCGTTGTACATAACGCACTCAATTACAAGTGGTATGCTGTGATGTTCAAGGGAAAATATCCGATAATGCGAATAATACAAACCATGCTGAATTTTCTTTTGATTATAACTATGCTTCTTTGTATGATTAGCGCGCTGTTTGTTTCGAGAGAATTGTTCGCGGGACTCAATCTGCAAGCGGGAATGTTCGGAAGAACGCTTCATATGAAGGCTTCGTCATGGACGTTTATTCTTATGAGCGTACATCTCGGTTTGCACTTCGGTATGTTTGCGGGAATGACCAAACGATTCAATCTGCCTGTAATGTTTAAGAAGATTATGAAATGGGTGCTACGCATTGCTGTTATCGGGATAGCAGTTTACGGTATTGTTGTTTTCATGCAAAGAGGTTTTTATGAAGAACTGTTTGCAGCGGAAGTGTTCAGAGGGAATTTCGACGAAAAGACGGCTCTTGTCGCATTTACGTTTTTCTTGCAGACGGTGGCTATGTCGGTGACTTTTGCAAGCATAGCGTATTATGCGAAAAAACTCTGACTGTTTATTAAAAAAATTCGTAAGGAGAAACAGAATGAAAAAGTTAATTAAAATACTTGCGGCTGTGGTGCTTGCTTGTGTTACGGTGCTTTCATCGGTCGCTTGCGGCGACAGTGGGGACGCTATCGACAATGACCCCGAAATCCCCGTGGCGGGAGACAGCAAAATTTTAGTCGCATATTTTTCGTGGTCGGGAAATACAAGGCAGCTTGCAAATATGATTGCCGAAAAGTCTGGTGGGGAAATGTTCCGCATCGTACCCGAAGAAGCGTATGCAAGCGATTTCAACGGCTGTGCCGACCGTGCGCAGACAGAGCTTCGCAATGGAACACGTCCGCCGCTCTCATCGCACATCGACAAGGATGTCATGGCAGAATACGATGTGATTTTTATCGGCTTTCCGATCTGGTGGTACGATCTGCTTATGCCCGTGTGGACTTTCTTGGAAGAATATGACTTGTCAGGTAAAACGATAATTCCGTTCTTCTCGCATAACGGAAGCTCTTCGGGAGCGAGCAGCATATCGACGGTTAAACGTCTCTGTCCCGATTCTACGGTTGCAGACGATTATCTTTCCGTTCGCGGCAGCAGTGTAAGCGACGCGGAAAGTCAAGTAACAGAATGGATAAATAAATTGGGAATTAAAACGGAGGAATAAAAATGAAAGTGAATTTGGGAGTTAGACCTTATATTATGCCGATGCCTGTTCTTATAATCGGCACGTACAACGAGGATGGGAGCGCGGACGCGATGAACGCCGCGTGGGGAACGCTTTGCGATATGAATACCGTCGCACTGTATTTGAGCGCGGGACATAAAACGGTAGAAAATATCCGCGCAAGAAAAGCGTTTACCGTTGCTGTTGCCGACGAAGCGAATATGATTCCCGCCGATTATGTCGGTTTGGTATCGGCGCACAACGAAAAGAAGAAGATAGAAAAATCGGGATTTACCGTGATAAAAAGCAACCTGATAGACGCGCCGATTATCGAAGAACTGCCGCTTACGCTTGAATGTGAACTCGATTATATCGACGAGAAAAGCGGTTGCGTTTACGGCAAGATCGTAAATGTTATTGCGGACGATAAGATGTTGGACGAAAGCGGGAATGTGGACTTGAATAAACTCAATCCCATTTCCTATGATCCGGCTAGCCGCTCGTATTTCACTATGGGAGAAAAAGTCGGCAAGGCGTTCAGCGTAGGGGCAAAATTAAAGTAATATTATGCGTACGAGAATATTAGGAAAAGATTTGCGGGTTTCGGCAGTCGGCTTCGGTTGTATGGGAATATCCCACGCTTACGGCGAACCGATGGAAAAGAATGAAGCGGCTAAGTTGTTGCGTGACGCTTTTGAAAACGGTTATACGTTGAATGAAAGAAAATGCTGATGCGGCAAAAATCGATCTGTCGCAAGATGAAATCGAAAAAATAGACGGAATGCTTAATTGCATAGAAATGTCTGCCGTGTTTGGCGGACACAATAGGAGAGTAGAGGAATGAACAGACCTTATACGGTATGCCACATTTTCAGCGCCTTGGACGGCGCAATAATAGGGAATTATATGACGACGGCAGAAAGCCGTGCGGCGCAGAAGCAATACGGAGAAACGCGCGGATTTTTTAATTGCAATGCGATTTTATACGGGACTACGACCATGCTGGATTTTTGCGACGGATACGCCCAAAATTTGCCCGAAACAATGCCTGCTTCCCGCAAGGACTATATTTCGCCGTGTGCAAAAGACAAGTTTGTGGTGGCAATCGACAGGCACGGTAAACTTGCTTATTCACATAACTATCTTGATAGGCACGGTGTCCGCAGTCATATCATCGAAGTGCTTACCGAAAATGTTTCGGATGCATATATAAACTATCTTCAAAAACTTGACATTTCATATATTTTTGCGGGTAAGGATGATTTGGATTGTGCGGTTTGTATGGTCAAATTGCGTGAATTGTTCGGTATCGAACGCCTTATGATTGCGGGCGGCGGATATATCGATTGGGCGTTTGCCGATGCGGGTATGGTAGACGAACTCAGCCTTGTGCTTTCGCCTGCTGCCGACGGCGAACAGCAAGTAACCGTATTCGAGAGAACGGACAAGTCGTTAAACCGAGCGATAGGTTTTTCGCTTAAAGATGTGAAGAAGCTTGACGGCGATGCTGTATGGCTTCGGTACGACGTGAAAAATGCAATAAAGTAATTATGAAACGAATAGTTGCATGCATAATTACTGTTTGTCTTTTTGTTATGCCGCTGTTTGTGTTATTAGGTTGTCAGGAAAAAGAAAGTATGAGTACGGGCGGAAACGGAACAGAGCATACGGAAAACAAGGGAAATACCATAGTGGATACGTCGGTTACATCGGGAACGGAAACGTATCGCGGCTTTATACTTGATAATGTCTATTATTCCGAAAACGACGGAGATATTCACTTTAATCTTTACGTTCCCGAAAGTTACGACGGAAGCAAGCCGTATGCGTTGTTTGTATCGTTGCCGGGTTACGAGGGATTGTATTTTCAAGGCGTAGGCGTGAATATCAAATCGGAGCAATTCGTGTTTGAAGCGCAAAAGTATAATGCCGAAATGATAATCATTGCGCCGCAACTTAACGATTGGGGGATTACTTCCGCCAATCAGACAATCGCCCTTACCGAATATTTTTTGAGCGCATATAACATTGACAAAACCAAGGTGTTTATGAACGGCTATTCCGGTGGCGGAGAGACGCTGTCGCTCGTAATGGCGAAAAAACCGGAACTATATACGGCGGTTTTGCACATCGCGTCCGTTTGGGACGGCAGTATTGATCCGATAGTACAAGCAAAAATACCGCTGTATATTGTAATAGGTGCAACCGACGAATACTACGGTTCGGCAAGAATATCCGCTACTTACCGCGAAATGATTGTACTGTATGAACGGCAAGGTTTAACGCGAGAGCAAATATCCGAAATTTTGGTGTTGGATGTCAAGAATACCGACTATTTTAACGGCGGCAATCAACACGGAGGAATCGGAAAAGTTGCTTTCGACAGCGAAATTATGGGTTGGCTGTTTAACCGTTAGGAGGATAAAATGAAAAGAATATTTATCGTCATTATGGCGATTTTAATGACGTTATGCTTGCTTGCGGGATGCGCGAATAATCCTCAGGGAGGCAGTACCGTTCCGACTATACCCGACAATCCGAATACTGGAAACGGATCGAGCGTACTTACAATACCTGATGTTCCGCAAGATATTCCGGGTCAATACTTTTCGGCGGCATCCGAGAAGGGAACGCTCATCGAGCTTCGGTATGATACATACGAATCGTTTTCTTACGAACAAAAAACAACGGCTCTCAATAAAAGAGCGATTGTCTATTTGCCTTATGGATATTCGGAAGATATTAAATACAACGTAATGTATTTGATGCACGGCGGTTGGAGTAATGAAACAACGATTTTGGGAACGCCGACCCGACCTTCGTCTTTCAAAAACATAATAGACAATGCTATACAAAACGGCACGTTTGCACCGCTTATCATCGTTTGTCCTACCTATAATAACACAAATCAAAACGGGCAGGACAGCGACAATTATTCGCTTGCCTTGCAACTGACGCGAAACTATAACAACGAACTTATAAACGATTTGATACCCGCTGTCGAGGGCAAGTATTCTACGTTTGCGGAAAGTACGTCAAAGGAAGATTTAATCGCCGCCCGCGATCACCGAGCATTTATGGGATTTTCAATGGGAAGCGTTACCACTTGGCGCACGTTTGAATATTGCCTTGATTATTTTAGATACTTCTTCCCGTCAAGCGGCGCTATCACTTCAAGCGGCGATTATATGGATAATATTGTAGAGCGTTCGGGGTACGGTAAAGACGATTTCTTTATTTGGGGAATGTCGGGAACGAGCGATTTTGCTTATTCCGGATTTTCAAGTCAAATGAACGCCATGTTTAATGCAGAATATTTTACGAGAGCGAACAACGAAAAAGACGGCAATATTTTCTATTCCGTCAAGGAAGGATATTCTCACGACGGACGGGCGTCCACCGAATATTTTTACAACGCACTTTCGTGGGTGTGGCAAGGAAATAATCAAGCGGAAAAATCAAACTTTACTGCCGATACGAAAATAGCCGACGTAATAAACGACGAAGCGTTCGGCGACTTCGGCAGAATGATTTTTCCGGTAAACAACGGATATTACAGCGGCGATACGCTCGGCAACCTGTCGCTTACTTGGTACAGAAATATCAATGTGGAGCATACGGTGGAAATCTGCAATTATTTCAAAGATCAAACTCTTGCGGGAAATCAAGTTTTTTACGACATATATACAGACGAAGAAAAAGCCGCCGATCCGAGAAAAGCCGACACGGGACTGTTCTTTTTCAGAGGGGAGAAAAATGCCAAATTCGCCGTAACCTGTGCGGGCGGCGGATGGGCATACGTCGGCGCAATGCACGACAGTTTTCCGCATGCATTGGAACTCTCTAAAAAAGGCTATAATGCGTTTGCGATAATTTACCGTCCGGGCGCGCAAACGGCTTTTGAGGACTTGGCGAGAGCGATTTCCTTTATCTTTGCAAACGCCGAAGCGTTGGGTGTGGATACAGACGGATATTCTGTTTGGGGCGGTAGCGCGGGAGGACGAATGGCAGCAACGATTTCGTCTTATGGCGTACAGCAATTCGGCGGTACGGCGGGTATACCCAAACCGAGCGTTGCCGTGATTCAGTACACGGGACATACCGACTATAACCGTAACGGAGAGCCTGCAACATTTGTTTGCGTGGGCGAAAGCGACGGAATCGCAAACTACCGTACGATGAAAAGCCGTATAGATAGCCTTTCCGAAATGGGCGTGCCTACCGAATATCATTCTTATGCGGGAATGGGACACGGCTTCGGACTCGGTATAGGAACTGTTGCCGAAGGTTGGTTCGATCAAGCTGTCGCCTTTTGGGAAAAGAACAGTTAGTACAAAATAATTAAAGTGGTACGTTTGCTTTTCGTTACAATTTTTTATAATATCGAAAAGGCGCTGACGGGGATTTCTAAATAGTTTGCAAGATAAGTAAAGAGAAAAATTTGTGTTGACGTAACTTCTCCTTTGCGTCGAGTGCGGCAGTCCGTATGGCGGAAAGGGGAGAGAGGGAAAAAATACACATATATCCGATACTAACCGTATCGGATTATTTTTTTGTAAAGGGGGCATTCCGTGTTCAAACATACTCAAACAATGCAATCTTTACAGCATATCTATATAGCAAATCCCTTTATATGGTATTTCCGGATTTTTGAGAGTAAAAAATAATTTTTTAATTTTTTCCATTTTTTGCACCCGAATCGCATATTTCGACATTTATATATGTAGCCTTTATATGTTTTAGTCAATGTATCAAAAAAACAGTGATTTGATTGAGGGACAAAAAACTTTGATATGGAGCAAAACATATATTTCAACGAGATTTTTACAAATAAAGTAAAGAGGTTTTTGAAACAAAGGTGTTTTAACGCAATTTTATCAAAAAAGAAAGGACAAAAAATGAAAAAAGCATTTACAAAATTACTATCCGCATTTCTTTGTATTCTCATGGTAGTTTATTTATTACCGACATCGGTATACGCTTCTGCGATAGAGCATATATCCGATATGATAAAATCATCGGGCGATACTGAAACCCGCGTTGAAAAAGATATTTATCCGCTTGGCGAGGACATTTCTCTTCGAACCGAAAACGCAAAGTACATACGAATGTCGGACGGTTCATACTATGTGGCAACATATGAAACCGCGGTTCATTATCTCGATGAAAACGGAAAATGGGAAGAGATAGACAATACCCTTGTTTCATCTGCCGCAGAAGATGATAACGATTTTTCCGGTGTTGCAACTTCGAAAGGAAAACTCAATATAAAATTTGCAAACAACAGCAGTTCTTCAAAGATACTTGCAATAAAGGAAGATAAATATAAAGTAAGCTTCGGCGTTGTCGGAGCAAATAAGACAAAAGCCGCGACTATCGTTAATCCGGAAGAACACGATGAGAACGCGACATCTCTCGATCGCCTTACTATTGTAAAAAAGGGCGTTTCGAAAGTTTTGTATTCCGATATTCTCGACGGTGTCGACCTTGAATATATTGTCATCGGAAACAAGATAAAAGAAAACATTATAGTCAAAGATAAGGCGGATATATATCAATATGAATTTGATATGAAACTCAATAAATTAACGCCTGAACTTCTTGAAGACGGAACGATAATTCTCAAAGACGAAAAAACGGAAAAAGTTTGCTATATTATGTCTCTTCCGTTTATGGTAGATGCAAACGGAGAATATTCGGATTCCGTATCCTACTCTTTGACTCAAATTAAGAATAAAGAATACCGCATTACGGTTACGGCTGACAGCAGCTGGATGAACAATGAGTCACGTGCTTTTCCCGTTACGATAGACCCGCCCATAAATTCATATTCCGAGAATGCTATCGATACGTGGGTAAAGGAAGATGACCCTACAAGTGTACACGGAAGCTATACTTATGCTTATTTGGGATATGCATCACAGGATTCGTACAGGTATTATTGGAAGCTTAATTCACTGCCTTCCATACCTCAGAGCAGTATTATCACATCAGCTGCTTTTTCTGTTTATCAGAGCAATCTTTTGCTTTATCAAAATGATTCCGAATATGTTTCGGTAGGTGCTTTTGAGGTGCTCGGCTCATGGAACGGAAATATGACATGGAATAATCAGCCAAGCTGTAATACGAGCGTTATCGATTATGAAAACATAAGCGTCAATACAAACAACAGCTACATTGATTTTGATATTACACGTGTGGCGAAAAAGTGGTATTACGGTTCCGCCAACAACGGAATCTCGCTTCGGACTATTCCTGAACGTGCTTCGGCAGGATCGGTATACGCTACTATTTATACTTCCGACCGAAGCTCCTTGCGTCCTGTTTTTACCGTGACATACCGCGATTCCAAAGGACTTGAAGACTATTATACTTATCATTCCCAATCGATAGGCAGAGCCGGAACGGGATATATCAACGACTATACGTCAAAACTTACACTTGTCCGTCCCGATATCGTTTCGGACAGCACAATACTTCCTTTTACGTTGAGCCATATATATAACGACGGTTATGCCGGACAGATGTTCAGTGAGGGCAATATTCACACTGCCGATTTTTCCGCTATGACAATGGGATACGGATGGAAGCTGAATGTCCAGGAAACTGTCGTTTCCGTAAATATCGGCGGTCAGATATATTATGTATATAACGACGGCGACGGAACGGAGCACTATTTCAAAAATGAAAACGGTGTGTATGTCGATGAGGACGGACTCGGTCTTACATTGACGTTCAGCGGAACGCAGTATACGATTACCGATAAACAGGATAATCGCAAAATTTTTATAAACGGCATTCTTTCGAAAATCATCGACGCTAACGGCAACACTGTTAAGATGGTATATAACGGCGCAAACGGAAATCCGATTGCAATAGGAAGCAGGCTTCAACGTATTATAAGATGGAACGTCGGTTATCAAACGGAGTCCACCGCTGATGTTATAGCTACTTTTTACTATGATACTTTGGGACGCCTTATCTCGACAGCGGATCTTATCGGAAGAATCACGAGTTATTCGTATACGGGAAATCTTCTGACCACGATCACCGCTCCCGACGGTTATCAGGCACAGTATACTTATTCAAATAATATTCTTACTTCCGCATATGACAGTGAAGCAAAATACGGAATGAATTATTCTTTGTTTACGTATTCATCTTCGTCGTACAACTGGAAATCGGCAAGAAATGTGAGTGAGTATTATACGAGCGGCACGAGCAAGGTTTTCGGGCAGGAAATTCAAATAGAGAATTATTCAGGCAAGCGTACTGTTTATACAGATTACGGAAAAGACAATTTTGTCGGGACCTCCGACGATATTGTAACGACGTATACTTTCGACAACGAGGGAAGAACCGTAGGCGCATACTCCAACGACGGAAACTACAAAAAAGTATACGGAGCAAGCAATTCCGTATTCGATGAACGCGACAATCTTACTTCGAAAAACAAGAACAGGATATCATCATCGAGCATTACGGGAGTGTTATCAAATAATCTTCTGCTTAACGGAAGTTTCGAAAATTCACATTCGTGGGGCTCTTACGGAAACAATGTTTACCTTTCGACGACAAAGGCTCATACGGGATTATATTCGCTTGTACTTTCGTCGACATCCATATATTCTTCCGAGATCAGATATTATCAGCAGTCCCCGTTCCTTACGTATGATAAGGAATACACGGTATCTGCCTATGTCGATGTAAGTGCACTTGGTTCCGCATCGGAAACGGGAGGAGTATATCTGAAAGCTTCCTGCGGCGGAGAAACATATATAGGTCAGAAACTCAATGTAAATCTCACGTCGGGGCTTTCGGATAAATGGCAGCGCATATCTCTTACGTTCACACCGGAACTCGGTGGGCAATTCGATATATCCGTGTGTTTGCAGGGCGCTGTCGGAACCGTCTACGTTGACGATGTTCAGCTCGAAGAAAGTGCGGCGCCGTCTTCGTACAATCTTGCACAGGACGTTTCGGCATGGACAAGAAGCGGTGCTTTTTGTACGCTTACTACATATTCGAATGAGCACGGCTCCCGCGAGGCTCTTATGTTCTTGGGGGCTCCCGGACGTGATGTTTTGGCGCAACATATAATTCCCGTAAACAAGAGCGCAAAAACCACATTTTTATTGTCCGCATGGGCTATGGGCTATTCTGTTCCTATAAAAGACAATGAAACATTCTCGCTTATCGCTACTATAAGGTATACGGATAATACTTCCGAAGGCGCCGTTGTTCCTTTCCAGACGGAGATATGGGGAGAGGAACAGTTTATTTCTGGTATTGTTGTTCCGAGCAAAGCCAATGAAAATAAGACGATTAAAGATATCGTTCTCACTATATCGTATAAAGATAACTGCAACAGCGCTTATGTTTATGATATATCCCTTGTTGAAGAAGAAGTTCAGACATATTCTTATGATGCTAACGGAAATCTTGTCGCCGCAAATCAGACGGATAATTCCACTATAACTTCTTATTATAACGATATTAACAATCTCATAAGCCACGGACAAAATAATCAGAACTACACATATACATATAAGACGGGCGGCAATAAACATCTTCTTGATACTGTTACGAATAACGGTATTACGATGTCGTTTTCATATGACTCCGCAGGAAACGTTTCCGGAACGACGGTAACGGGAATAAGTACATCTTGGTATTTGAGCTCAAATTCTTATTATACATCGGACGGTAACCGCATATCATCATCCTATGATACAAACGGCACCAGTGCAAGCTATACATACAATAACAGAAATCTCCTCACTGCTGTTACGAATGCAAATAATGTTGCTACGAGATATGACTATGACGAGAATACAGACCGTACAAAGATATCGTATATCAGCGGCATTGTCTCGGTAAACTATAACTATGTGAACGGTGTTCTCGACAATATCGTTCGCGGCGGATATATAGACGGAAACAGCATAAAACAGAATCAGACATACAAATTCAATTATGACGGCTTTGGCAATGTTACAAGTGTTTCCGTAGGAAATTACACTCTTGTAAGCTACACTTATGCCGCTAAAAACGGACATCTTACAAAAACCACATACGGCAACGGTACGTATATAGAAAATACCTATGACGAACTGGACCGAATAGTAGAAGTAAAGATAAACGGCGTAGTAAAATACAAGTATTCGTATAACGGCAATGGAGACCTTTACAGCGTAGAAGACATTGACAATAATACAACATATTGCTATAATTATGATAGTCTTGATAGACTTATTTCGAGCTATCAGAAGACGGGCAATACTGTGTCGCTCCTTACAAATTACGAATATGATGATCAGAACAGAGTATCTGTATATCATTGCGGACTTTCGGGGGCAGTCGGCGGAACACTCGGTCAGACTTATAGCTATACGTATAACGCATACGACGGCAACCTTACAAGTATAAGCGTAAGCGCGGATAATATAAGCGGAGACTTGCTTAATTACTCTTACGACGGATTAAAGAGGCTCTCCGGAAAATCCATGGTGGGACAGTACAGAACTCTCACACAGGAGTATAGCTATAAAACGGTATCGGGAAATCGCACATCCACACTTGTGTCCGGAATCACGTGGAAATTGCAAGGAACGACTGAACTTTCGTATACATACGATTATGACGCCATCGGCAATATTACGACTGTATATAAAGACGGCGCATACCTTGCGGAATATACATATGACGACCAAGGACAGCTCACAAGCGAGAAGATGTATGACCAAGGACTATATTACATATACAATTACGATACATACGGAAATATCCGGACAATAGAGAGAAAAGATCTATGGACAGATGAGTGTATCATCGTAGAAAGCCACGAATATAATAACATGATGTGGCTCGACAGGATAACATCGTGCAACGGTACCGCAATAACGTATGACAACATAGGAAATCCGCTTTCGTACAACAACGGAACGTCCTTTTTCAACTTCACATGGAAGAACGGACGCGAACTTGCGACATCATACAGAGGTGATTTGACAACAAGCTACAAATACGGAGCAGACGGACTTCGCACGCAGAAGATATACGGCGGAACGACGTATAACTACTATTATTCAGACGGAAACCTCGTACGCCAGACATGGGGAAGCCACTATATGGATTTCCTGTATGACGAGACGGGAACGGTGTACTCTTTCGTATATGACGGAACGCAGTATTACTATGTAAAGAACCTTCAAGGCGATGTAACGCAGATAAGAAGCGTATACGGAACGGTATTGGTAGAGTACAGCTATGACGCATGGGGAAATGTACTGTCTATATCTGGAATGTATGCAAATACACTTGGACAGGATAACCCTATAAGATACCGCGGATATTACTACGACTTTGAAACAGACTTCTACTACTTGCAGAGCAGATATTATGACCCTGCAATGGGAAGATTTATAAATGCGGACGGATATATAAATGCCAATGGCGATATTATTGGATTTAATCTTTATGCGTATTGCAGCAACAATCCTGTTATTTATTTGGATTACAGTGGGCAATTTGCAATAACTATTTTTGGCGTTGTTTTAAGTGCAAAAGCTTTGGCAGCAATATCAGGAGTCACCATTTTAGGTATTGCGGCAATAGACGCAATATCAGATGCTCAGTCAAAGGGGGGAACTATATTTCCACCTATAACTTCTCCTTGGGACAGTCAAATCGGAACAATTAAAGTTAAACCTAAGAAAAAGGGGATTGCTGTTCCGATCTCTTTAACGGGAGAAATTACTGTTTCTAAGGTGAAGAAGTATCAACAAGCTGTTTTTCCCGAAAATCCATATAATTTTCATCCACGTGGCTTAGTCATGAAAGAATATGCCGGAACAAAAAATGGAAGAATTATAGAATGGAGAGATCCAATAAGCAAAGCAAAAATATTTGAATGGAATGAAGATTTGAATCATGGTGCCCATTATCATGCGATGCTTCCTGGATGGAATGGTGCCCATAAAGGAATTCATTATAAACCTGGATTTTTAGTTCCAGAACCGTGGAATACAATATATTTTGGGGGTAACTGAAATGATAATAGATACAAGTAATATAAATTTAATTGCAGAACGTAAACTTTCAATTCATGATTATATTTTTGTGAAAATGGAATTTGATTATAAAAGTGAAAAATTATCCGTCTCTATATTAGACGATAATATGAATGAATCACCTCATACGATAGAATTTTGCAATATTATTGGCTTTGAAATGCAACATTGCAATTTTTGGGGAAAATCCCCACATATTTTGGATTGGGAAATAGCTGAGGAAAATGAAGAAATAATAATTCCAAAATTGTTTGATGAAAAGCGAAAAAACGATTATGATTCTTCAAACTTAGTTGATGGTGAAAAATATATAGAATCAATTATTACATTTAGTTCTGGTGATAAATTAATTGTTGCCTGTAGTCATATTGTTTTTGTATGATATATATTGAGATTGATAATGTACAAATATGAAAAAGATTTATTTGGAGGATTTTTCTGATATTTTTCAACACACAATCTGTTTTTTTCTTGAAATATTGAACTCATTAAATGTTTTTGTGATATTGCCAACCAATTATGAATTTAGTCAATATCGTGTGTTGCAGACTTTGTGATTGATCAAAAATATTACAGAAATGACTGTATAAAACTAAAAACCGGGAAACAAATTGTTTCCCGGTTTTTCATCAATAGACAACGGCGTAGTAAAATACAAATATTCGTATAACGGCAATGGAGACCTTTACAGCGTAGAAGACATTGACAATAATACAACATATTGCTATAATTATGATAGTCTTGATAGACTGCTTTGTTGCCGGGACTATGATTGCCTCATCTGTCGGACTTGTTCCGATAGAAGACATAAAATCCGGGGATAAAGTCTGGGCGACTAATCCCGAGACGGGAGAGACGGCACTGAAAGAAGTTGTACAGACTTTCCGGAATGAGGCAAATGAGCTTGTCCGTGTGACTGTGAACGGAGAAGAGATAATATGTACACCGACACATCCGTTTTATGTTCCGGTAAAAGGATGGACGGCAGCATGTGAGCTTCGTGCAGGCGACCGCTTGCAACTTGTAAACGGAGAGTATGTAGTCGTTGAACAGGTGCAACATGAGATATTTGAATCTCCTGTAACTGTATACAACTTCGAGGTTGCAGATTTCCACTCATATTATGTAGGCGATACCGGTATATTGGTACATAATAAGTGTAAACCTGATATTTCTAAAACCGATATTTCTACCGGAAGGTCGACACCTAATAATTTATATGAACAAATTGCAATGGAATCAGCAAAGAGCAATCCTTCTGCTGGGAAAATAATTATAAACGAACTGAAAGATACTAGATTAAACGGAAGTGTAAAAATGACGCAATATTTTGATACTTCCAAAGGCGGTATAGAAATTCATTATATTTGGGATAAAATAAACAATATATTTTTTGATTTCAAGTTCAAATAAAACTTAAAAAATGATTTTATTGAGCTCGGCTATATAAAAAGTTTAGTCGGGCTCAATAAAGAGGGGCTTTTGTATATGATAATTAATTGTGTCAAAAATACCGAAAATAGCTCGCCGATAGTATTGCCATATGACTTATCTCATGAGTTGAGTGATATGAATTTTATATCCTCACGGGAATGGTATAGTATTGATTCTCATGTTTCCGGTTATAAAATAACGTTAGGAAAAAAATATACCGTATATGGAATATTATTTTTCAAAAATGAAATACGATATTTAATTTGTAATGATGATAATATTCCGGGATTTTTTCCATCAACTTTATTTGAAATATTGGAAAATTATATATTATTTGATTGGGGAATAAACTCTTATCAAATTGAAGATGAAAAAATTCTTTTAATTGGATATTCAGACCTGATAAAAGATTTTGAGCATCTGAGAGATTTAATTGAAAATACGCCAGATGCTGTGCGTACATTTTTGGAATATAAAAATTCATTATAATTTAATTATTCGGACGGAAATCTTGTACGCCAGACATGGGGAAGCCACTATATGGATTTCCTGTATGACGAGACGGGAACGGTGTACTCTTTCGTATATGACGGAACGCAGTATTACTATGTAAAGAACCTTCAAGGCGATGTAACGCAGATAAGAAGCGTATACGGAACGGTATTGGTAGAGTACGGTTACGACGCATGGGGAAATGTACTGTCTATATCCGGCATGTATGCAAATACACTTGGCATAGATAACCCTATAAGGTACCGCGGATATTACTACGACTTTGAAACAGACTTCTACTACTTGCAGAGCAGATATTATGACCCTGCAATGGGAAGATTTATAAATGCGGACGGATATATAAATGCCAATGGCGATATTATTTATCGTCGCAAAGATAAAATAATCTAAAAGTTTACTTCAATAGAAAATTAAATATAGTCTTTGTCGCAAAAGTTTTGATTGATAATCAATATAAAAAAATCCCTATTAAGAGTTCCATTCAGGAACTCTTTTTTATTTTCTGATACGATTTCCCGCGGTGATTCGGTGATATCCGCGGGATTTTTCTTTTTTGCGGATTTTTATTTTTTAACCCGGACTTTATCTGTCCTGGTTAAGCGGTAAAATTTTGTCAGAAAGGAGGTGAGCAAAATGGGAACTGCCGAAAGACGAAGCGGGATATTGAAATTATTATGTTCTCGCAGATATGAGACGATACAAAATCTGGCTTTTGAATTCGGCGTTTCCGAAAGAACTATCAGAAGAGATATAGAGGCGATAAGTATTTCCGAACCTATATATACACAAACGGGAAGATATTACGGCGGTGTATATGTTATGGAAGATTATCATATGGAGCGAATGTATATGAGCGATCGGGAATTGAACGTACTGAAAAAATTATTTGTTGCAGCTGACAGAGATGATTCAATACTGACACATGATGAGAAAAATACGCTTGCCTCTATTATCTCACTTTATTCAAAACCTATATTTAAGAAAGGAAAATAATATATGAAACAAAAAGAAAAATTGTTATTTAAAGAGTTATGTAAATTTCAAAATAATGATTTTGACGAATCGTTGATACCGTATGCTAACGCCAATGTACTCGGACAGATATTTTTCAATCGAATGCAGGGAATAGCATACGGAACGTTAAAAAAGCACGGTTTGCTCGGAAAAGTAAACCGCGAATTTAAAAGCTCTTTGCAATCCGCTTATGAATATAATCAAGAGAAAAACAAGAGCTTTTTTAAATGTGTGAAATTTCTTTCGGATATTCTCCTTGATTGTAAGGCGGTGATGCTTAAAGGCGCGTTTTTGTGCGCCTATTATCCGGAGGGGTACCGTACATCGAATGATATCGATTTACTTGTAATGCCGGAGGATATCGGCAAAATAGCAGATATTCTTCTGAAATCAGGATTCAGGCAAGGAAATATCAGAAACGGAGAATTTGTTCCTGCTGCACGCAAAGAGATAATTGAATCAAAAATGATGCGCGGGGAAACAGTGCCGTACATTAAAGAAGTGAATCTTCCTCATATGAGATTTTTGGAGGTTGATATAAATTTTTCGCTGGATTATAAAAACGGAAATACTGATATATTGTCATCTATGCTGGAAAGATCATCTTTTACAAAAGTCGGGAAAATGAAAATTCCCACTCTCGATAAGACGGATTTTTTTATTCATCTTTGCTCGCATTTGTATAAAGAGGCGACAACTCTCCCGTGGATCGAAATGCGACGCGATATGACTCTTTACAAATATTGCGATATTTATCTTCTTCTGAGTGGAATGACCGATTTTGAATTTAAGACTTTGCAAAAAAGAGCAAAAGAATTGGGAATGGAAAAAATCTGTGCTTACGCTATATATGAAACGGCGGAGCTGTTTGATATTTTTGATTCGAAGATCGCAGAAGAATCGAAAAAAGTTTTAGAAGATGACAAAAACTTTCTGAGAAGAGTTATTTCGCCGAAAGACAAAAAAGTCTTTCTTTATAAAACAGATGATATTACAAAGCGCTTTTTTATGGAGGACAGAAAAAGAGATTTAACGGAGGTGAAGAAAACATGAGAAAACTCGATATGCGTGAAAATAAAACACGCGGATTTTTAATAACGGTCTGCGGACTTGACGGATGCGGAAAAACAACGATGCTTAATCGTATTTTTTCGGACCTGAAAACGGACAACGAACTTTTTCTTACAAAGCAGCCCACAAATTACGTGCGTGAATCTAAAATTTTCAGGAATTATATGGATTCTCCTTGCCATGATGATTTTGATTACAGAAGTCTCTCTCTTCTTGCGGCGAGCGACCGTCTGCAACATGTAAATAAAGTAATCGAGCCTGCAATGAATGAAGGCAGGATCGTACTAAGCGACAGGTATTTTTATTCTTGTCTTGCAAATCTTCGCGCCAGAGGTTTTAAGAACGATGAATGGATATATGAGATAGCCAAGTCGGTTATAAAGCCTGATATAGCGTTCTTTTTTGATGTTTCTGTGGAAAAAGCCGTCGAACGCGTTCGCGCCCGTTCCGGCGAAAAGGACCGCTATATCGATATGGATTTGCAGTACAAACTCAGAAATGAGTATATAGATATCTGCAATGCGAATAACGGTGTTCTTATTTCAACAGAGTGTCCCGAAGAAGAGAGTTATGAAATTGTAAAAAGGGAAATAGAAAGGATGAAAAATGGCAGTATTTGAAAAAGTTGCGGAAATATTAAAAAGTATGAGCGGGGAAGCCGAGGTGTCATCGGAGGATAGCTTGGAGAATGATCTTGCGCTTGACAGCCTTGCTCTGGTCAATTTACTTTTGGATATTGAAAGCGAATTCAAGATAGAATTAAACGAATCTGATTTGAATCCTTTTGATCTGATAACCGTCGGAGATGTCGTTGAACTTGTAAGAAAGTATACGGGTGATAACTATGAAAAAGTCGGTTGAGCTTCCTTTGGTATCGCCTATATATGGTACATATCAGGTCCAAGGCGTTGGTTCGGCTGTGATTTGTGATAATCCTTCCATAAAAAATTGGTATTTGAATCAAACGATAATACCTTATTGCAGCAGGAGATTTCTATCGGGATTTTCGAGTCCGGAGCTTGATATCGTGAATTCACATTGGAAATTAAATCCTTATTTGGATAAGAATTTTTACGGCATGGAATTTCTCGGCGGGTACGTAAATCCTCTTATTCATAATTTACTGGACGCGGGATATTATGTTTATTTTGTCGATGTTGATGATTATTACATAGAAGGAAAGACGTGGTATAAAGAGCGTCATTTCAGCCATGACGGTATGATATGCGGATACAACCGTGATGACAAGACATATTGTATGTATGCTTATGACAGTAATTGGGTATACAACAAATTCTGGACTCCGAAGTCTTCATTCGAAAAGGCGAGAAAAGCGATGTTCGAAAAGGGAGTATACGGCAAAATCTACGGGATTAAACCCAAAAAGGACAAGGCGGAGTTTTCTCCCGAAACAGCCATGGGAAAAATATCCGAATATCTTGATTCGACGATAGAAAAATACCCGTGGGATGGGGAAGGGATCGTATACGGAATTGCCGTATACGATTACATAGAAAAATACATTGAAAAACTTTCTGCGGGGGCTATCCCTTATGAATCGATCGACCGCCGCGTATTCCGATTACTTTGGGAGCATAAAAAGCTGATGCTTGAAGTAACAGAACGAATCGAGGAGAATTTTGATATAAATCCCGATATCAGTAAAAAATACAGAAAATTGGTCGGTGACGCGAATAATATGCGCATGCTATATGCTTCGCACTGTATAAAAAGGCGGGATTCCGTATTGCCGATTATCGGGAAAAGTTTGCTTTTATCAAAAGAAAATGAAAAGCGTCTTCTCGGTGAGCTTATAGAGAAGACAGGAGGGAAAAACAAATGAAACTTTGGAACTACATAAAAGAGAATATGTTATGTCATTATGATCAAATCGTATGTGAAGGAAATGCCGAACTTTCTTTTGAGGAACTTGCAGTATGGGCGGAATTGTTTTCAAAAAGACTTGAAGGAATAAAAAGCTGCGCTATACTTTGCAAATCCGAGATGGCGGCGGCGATGGCGTTGCTCGGATGTTTTGCCGCCGATGTTACGGCGATTCCTTTGTCTATGCGTTACGGTGCCATACACTGCAACAAGATCATTGAAACAGTAGATCCCGAAGCAGTTATTACCGACGAGAAAGATGATTTCCTCATACGAAAAATTTCGGACAGTAAATATAAAACTCCCGCTACCCGTCCCGCGCTTATAATGTGTACTTCCGGGACTACGGGAAGACCGAAAGGCGCTATGCTGAGCGAGGAAAATATTATTTCGAATGTTTCCGATATCGCGTCTTATTTTGGAATCGGTACGACGGACAGTATATTGATTTCAAGACCGCTTTATCATTCTGCGGTTTTAACGGGTGAATTTCTTGTTTCCTTAATTAAAGGGACAAAGATACGTTTCTATTCGGAAAAATTCAACCCGCCCGAAATTCTGAAAATGATACATGAATATAAGATAACTGCTTTTTGCGGAACACCGACGCTTCTTGAAATGATGTCGGCGTATAATCGGAACAATATGGCAGAAACGCTTAAATATATTTGCGCAAGCGGAGAGTGCATGAGCCGCGATACAGGTCTTCGTTTAAAAGATGCGTTTAAAGGCAGCAAGATATATCATATTTACGGATTGACGGAAGCTTCGCCGCGTGTTTTGTATCTTCCGCCGGAAAAGTTTTCGGAATTTCCCGAATATGTCGGCATTCCCCTAAAATCGGTTTCCGTGAAATTAGCGGATAAAAACGGAAATCCCGTTTTAAACGGAAAAGAAGGCGTGCTTTGGGTAAGGGGACCTAATGTCATGGTCGGATACTATAATGACGATGAAAAAACAAAAGCCGTCTTGAAAGACGGTTGGCTCTGTACGGGGGACATCGCTTTAATGAATGATTCCGGATTGATTCGGATCAAGGGAAGAAGTGACGATATGATAATAAGATCGGGAATGAACATTTATCCAGCTGAAATCGAAGCGGCGCTCAAAAACGCTCCTCGTGTAAAGGAAGTATTCGCATACGGCATAAAAACCGAGCGGACAATGAAAATCGGCATGAAGATCTGCGGAGATTTTTCTTCCGTAAAAGAAGTGAAGAGCATGTGCCTTAAATATCTTCCTGCGTTTCAGGTTCCGGACTGTATTGAAATAGTAGAAGAACTCCCGAAAAACGGGTCAGGCAAGATAATAAGGAGCGCGTGAGATGATCGAATATGAAAAAAAGATACTTCTTACTTTTAAGGAGTATTTAACGATTCTGGGAATGTTGGGAAATGACAAGCGTTCGTATTCTCAAACGAATTACTACTTTGACACAGAAAATCTTGATATGTACCGCAAGGGATTTACATACCGCATACGTCAAAAAGGCGATAAAACAGAAGCTACGGTAAAAAGTCATAATACCGATTTTCCCGATAAGAGTATTGAGAAAACTTTGAAGGTAAAAAGTTGCTTTGATGCCGATGTATTCGGCGTAAAAGGTCTGCAATTTTCGGGATGTCTTTATACGAAAAGAACGGTATTGTTCAAAGACCGTTTTTGTGAAATGGTTTTGGACAGCAACAATTATATCGGGTGCGCGGATTATGAACTTGAAACTGAATATTTAAAAGGTCATGAGGCGGACGCGATGAAGCTTATATATGAAGTTGCGGAGATTCTTGTTTCGAAAGGGCATATAGCCGATACAGAAGAATTTTTCAACCGTATAGGAAAATCCAAAAGTAAATCCGACCGCTTTTTCGAAAGAAAATACGAGGTTGCGATATAAAAAACAAAAAATCATATTTAATCAGGACAAGAGTTGTCCCGATTAAGCAGTAAAATATGTTTGCAGCTGCAAAATAAAAAATAAAAATAAAATTCAAGAAAAGAGGTAACTAAAAATGGCATGCAAAAATGCACTGAAAATAAAAAATATAAACAATATGGCTGACAATGTTCAGCCTGCGACAACAGAGAAAAAAGTTGTTTCGAAAATTGACAGACTTTTGTTCGGTGTGGATTCCAGAATCCCGGCGGATGATCTTCTCCAAAACAATATAAATGAATTTGAATGGGTCGTGCGCAACAAGCTTTATCCCAATTTCTGGGGAAGAAATATTGTAGGCGAAAACTGTCTTACAAAAAAAGAAATTGATTTTCTTCATGATAAAGGCTGCAAAATCGCTGCGATTTACAGTGATGCAGGAGAAAAGAAGACGGCGGAACAGGGAAAGCTCATTGCCAAAAAGGTCATTGTCACCGCATTTGAACTTGAAATTCCGGAAGATACCGCTATTTTCTTTGAGATAGGCGAAAAGGAAGAATTTACGACCGACTGTATGCGCGGTTTTGCAGAAGTATTGATTTCGGAAGGATATGTTTCCGGATTTAAAGTAAATACAGATGCAAAATATGATTTTGACCGCGAATACAGCAGAGGAATGCAGACCGATAGAGAGATATTCTCAAAATGTCTTATCTGGACAGTCTCCCCGAGCCTTTCGGAGTACGAACGAGTAACGACAACGCACCTTATTCATCCCGATAACTGGATTCCTTTTGCGCCCTCCGGTATCACAAGAAACGATATAGCGATCTGGCAATACGGAAAAGACTGTCATCCCATACACGATGACAAAGGCATGGAAACGACATTCAATGTCGATCTTATGCGAAGAGCGGATATCATTATCGATAATATGTTTTAATGGATACGGGAGGAAGAAATATGATAGGTGTAAGTTCTGTAACTGTTTGTCCGCAACAAATAACGATAAAAAAGGGAGAATGGTATTACGACATAACGGTAACGGTATGCCCGGAATACGCAACATTAAAAAGTGTAAAATGGTACAGTGACAATCCGAATGTTGCAACCGTAAATGAATTCAGCGGATATGTATATGCAAAAGCTGCGGGCACAACTCTCATTTACGCCGTCGCGGTGGACGGAAGCGGTGCCAGAGGATATGCGACCGTAAATGTAACTGATGTAGAGGATGTTATAAAAGTGAGCTCTGTCTTTTTGCATCCGGATAGTTTACTTTTGAGAGAAAAAGAATGTTCTTCTCTTGACGTAACCGTATTGCCGAGTAACGCGAAAAACAAATCCGTCAGTTGGAAGAGCGATGACCAGATGATCGCATTTGTGAACGGCGGAGATGTATACGGTGTATCCGAAGGCTGCACATATGTAACCGCAACAGCCAATGACGGAAGCGGGGTGAGCGCAAAATGCCATGTACAGGTAGTAAAAAAGAATTATATTCCTCTTGAAGCTATAAAAGTAATTCCGGATAAGTATACTTTGAGATGGGCTACATCCGTTTATCTCCGTGCCGTGTTTTGTCCTGCTGATGCAGATGATAAAGTTATAAAGTGGATAAGTATGGATCCGGAAATTGCAACGGTAAATCCTAATGATCCTTTGGTATATGCAAAAAAAGTAGGTACCGCGCGAATACGCGCTGTTTCAACAAACGGAAGCGGCATTTTCGGCGAGTGTATCATAACCGTAATAGATCCTGTCTATGCGGAGTGTATAGAGCTCAGCCAAAATTCGATTGAGCTGTACAAAGGCGGAACGACAAAACTCTGCGCAACTGTTTTGCCTTTGAATGCGACGAAGAAAAAAGTAACATGGAGCAGCATGGATACGAGTATTGTTATTGTCGATGAATCTAAAGGTGATGTCACGGCTATCGGTGTCGGAAAAACCAAAATCTGTGCTACGTCGTTTGACGGGAAAGTGAAAGATTATTGCGATGTAACGGTTAAACAGACAGCGGTATCTCCTGCGGAGTCTGAGGACAAGCCTATATTGAACGACGGTCTTGTTGCGGATCCGGTAGACGCATACAGCGGCGCTCATATGATAAACAATAATATCATTACTTTATTCGGCGGGCAGGGACTGGGGTTTACCGCAAGTTACGATTCCACAAAACTGACTTCCGGAACACTCGGAACCGGATGGTATCATAACTATGAAAAACATTTGGAAATTGCAGAGGACGGCATTTTGATATACAGTAATCCGTCCGTATATTCGAGATACGTATCGAACGGCGAAGAGAATGTTTATTACTGCACATCCGTAAATAAGGGTGGATATGTTTTACAGGTGGACTGCTCGGCAGAATATCCGTACATTGTGGATTGCAATTCCGAGAGAAAAGAACTTTACAACAATGACGGTTATATATCTAAAATAATAAATCATAACGGCTTTGAAACTTTGATAGATTATTCCGAAAATTTAATTACCGTTACGGATTCCGTATCGGGAAAGAAAATATATATTGAAAAAGATTTATCCGGAAAGATAATAAAAGTCTATGATGACGCGGCGAGGAAAGCTTCTTTTACATACGAAGGAGATCTTTTGAAATCTATTTGCGATGTAAACGGAAACAGCATCACGTATACGTATACTCCCGAAGGATTGATTAAGTCCGGTACCGACGCAAACAACGTAAAATATTTTGAAAATACATACGATGTTTACGGTCGTGTTATTTCTCAAAAAGACGGAATCCCCGGTTCGAATCCCACGACATTCGTTTACGAAAGCGACGGAAAAAGAATCACAACTGACCGCAACGGAAAACAAAGCATACGAATGTATGATGAGAACGGTCTTCTTTCGAGTATTACCGACGCGAACGGAAACGCAAAGACCTATGAATATGACGCGTGCTACAATGTCGTAAAGGAAACGGACGCGAACGGAAATTCCGTATTGAAAACATATAACATCTTTAACAAGCCGACGGAAATAACCGATAAAAACGGCAAAAAGACAACGTTTACATACGATAGCAAGGGTAATATCACAAAGATAACTTATCCCGTAAACGAGGGGAAGACTCCTGTTGAAACATTTGAGTATAACGACAGAAACCAAATCGTAAAACATACAGATCTTCGCGGCATGGCGACCGTATATACTTATGATTCTCATTCGCTTCCCGCTACTCAAAAGACCGGAAGCAGAAATGCCGTAAGATATTCATATAGTAACGGCTTGCTTATGTCCGAAACCGACGCGATGAACAACACGATTCTGTACGGTTATAACGATATAGGACAGCTTGTCTCCCGCAAAGATACTGAAAACAATGTGACGTCGTATGAATATGACGCGGTCGGCAATCTTATAAAGGCCACCGACGCCAACGGTAAATCTGTTGTCAACGAGTATGATTGCAACAACCAGAAAATTGCCGTCACAGACGCCAACGGCAATAAAACCGAATATTCTTATAACGGAAATATGAAAAACGATGTTGTCACCATGCCCGACGGCAATACGGTGCAATACGAGTTTGACGGCGAGGACAGACCCGTTAAAATAACGGATCAGGCGGGCAATGTAACTGCTCTCACATATGACCCCGCGGGCAGAATTGTTTCAAAAAGGCTTCCCGACGGCGCTGTTTTGAAATATGAATACGATTCTGCGGGCAATGTCGTAAAAGAGATAAATCCGCTCGGCGCTGCAACTGTAAAAACGTATGATAAAAACGGCAATGTGCTTTCCGTTACCGATAATGAGGGGAATATAACTCGTTATCAATACAATGCCATGTCAAAAGTCACAAGGGCAGTGAATGCAGTTTCCGGCGCAACGGTGTATTCGTACTCTTCCGCAGGCGATCTTCTGAGCGAAACTGACGCGCTCAATAATAAAAAGACGTATACATATGACATATACGGAAATATGCTTACATCGAAAGACGCACGCGGCAATATTACAAGATATACCTATGACGCAAATAATAATCTGCTCACTGTAAAAGATCCGCTTAATAATGTCACTACGTATACGTATAATTCGCTTAATCAGCTCGTTTCCGTCAAAGACGCGAGAAATAACGTTGTAAAATACGGCTACGATGCGCTCGGCAGACGTACAACCGTCACGGATGCTAAAAACAATGTATTTACAACTGTTTACGACGCAAACGGCAATGTTGTAAAAACTACGGACGCGAAGGGCAATACTATAAGCGAGACAGTGTATAACAGCCTGAATCTCCCGATATCGGTTACCGACGCGGCAGGCAAGACTACATCGTATACCTACAATGCTCTCGGCAAAGTGGCAAGCGTCACCGATTCTATGAATAACCGCAAAGAATATACATATAATTCACGCGGACAAAATACATCTGTAAAAGATGCTTTGAATAATTCCGGCAGTGCGGATTATAATGTTCTCGGCAATATTACAAAACTTTGTGGTCCTCTCGGCGGAAGTACAAGCTATACTTACGACGACATGGGAAGACTTGTTGAGGAGACGACATCGTCCGGCGGTGCCGTATCGTATACTTATAATGAACTGAACGTCAAAAAACAGCTCACAAACGGCAGAGGTCAGAATAGAAAATATTTCTATGACGTTCTCGGTCGAATTACGAGCTGTGTAAGCGAGGAAGACTCTGTCGGGTACACTTATGACGCCAATGGCAATGTCCTCACTGTAACGGGCTCAAACGGCGTTATAACGCGTACGTACGATGCACTCAACCGCGTTATATCGTATAAGGATACTTACGGCTATACTATAAATTATACATATGACCCCGTAGGTAACCTTACGCAGATCGTTTATCCGGATAATACCGCGGTAAATTATGCATATGATGCAAACAATAATCTTATTTCCGTCACAGACTGGGCGAATAGGATAACATCATATACATATGATGAAAATAACAACGTTACAGGTGTTGTAAAACCCGACGGAAGCGTAACTACGACGGTCTATGACAATAAACACCGTGTTACATCTACGGTGGAACGTACGGTGGGCGGAGATGTCATAACGGGCTATGAATATGTTTATGATACACTAAGTAGAATAACGGAAGAGAAAGACCTTGCAAAAAAAATAAAAGTGTGCTATATTTATGATAAACTGTCAAGGCTTACAAAACGCACTGTCAAAAATTTTGCAAATGTCACACTCTCCGAGGAAACGTATTCGTATGACGCGGCGGGCAATATCACAGGCGATAAAGAAGATAATTCTTTTGTATATGACGCCGATAACCGTTTGCTTTCATATAATGGAAAGACGATTTCCTACGATATGGACGGAAATATGCTCACTTCTATAATAGAAGATGATCCTATGGATTTCGAATATGACTCTGCGAACAGACTTTTATATGCGGGCGGTCAGAATTATACATACGACGCGGAAGATAACCGAATCTTTAATGTAAGAGAGTGCTATGAAACTCTTTACACGTATAATACCAACTGCAAATTAAGCCAGCTGTTGCAAAAGATGACGAACGGAATAGTTACAAAATATGTATACGGTCTGGGACTTATCGGAGAAGAAAAATTCGGGGAGTACAAG
>ULQL01016067.1_pt1 | contig 35672 bp, 25 predicted proteins | sample 1954411 | NCBI WGS metagenome assembly ULQL01 (sample SAMEA4835654, study PRJEB28245) | human gut metagenome | biome: gut microbiome; material: fecal sample | place: Denmark | collected 2008 | reverse complement strand
AACTTCTTGATTTTCAATCAAAGTCCAATTTAGAGCGAGTTAGGATTATTAACATTGAAATTTTTCGATGAAACCTTTGCGTATATGCATTTTTCTTCGTAACTTCGCAGCGGAATATAAAGAAGGAAAACTATGGAAGAGATTAGAAAATATCCGGTGGGCATACAAACCTTCTCTGAGATACGAGAAGAAAACTATGTGTATGTGGATAAAACTAAGTATATTGTGGATTTCGTAAGAAATGGATCCAAATATCTGTTTCTGAGTCGCCCAAGACGATTCGGAAAGTCTCTTTTTGTCTCTACGCTTCAGGCTTATTTTGAAGGAAGAAAGAATCTGTTTAATGGGCTTGCCCTTGGGGATTATGAGAAGGAATGGGTAAAGTATCCAGTTTTTCATTTTGATATGAGTACGGCAAAGCACATGAATCCTGCTGACTTAATCAATGAATTGGAAGGTAAGCTAAGCCAGCTGGAACAAATCTATGGTACGGAAGATTGGGCTATTAAGACTAACCAGCGTTTGGAATGTCTGGTAAAACGTGCTTATAAGCAGACGGGACAGAAGGTAGTCATTCTCATCGATGAATATGATGCTCCATTGCTGGATGTCGTACATGAGAAGGAAAATCTGGTAGAACTCCGTTTGATCATGAAGAACTTCTATAGCCCTATAAAATACTTGGACCCTTGGTTGCGTTTCGTCTTTATTACTGGTATTACCAAGTTCTCTCAATTAAGTATCTTTAGTGAAATCAACAACCTGGATAATATCAGCATGTTCGACCAGTATTCTGCTATCTGCGGTATTAGTAAGACGGAACTTCTGAATGATATGAAGCCAGATGTGGAGTTGTTGGCAAAGCATTTAGGCAGAACCTTGGAAGAGACAATAGGTGAACTGACGTCATATTATGATGGCTATCATTTCAGTGATCATTCTGAAGATATATTCAATCCTTTCAGTCTTGTGAAGGCCTTGAAGAACAAAAAGGTTTCGGCTTATTGGTTCAGTTCCGGTACGCCAAGTTATCTCATCAAGACTTTGCAGAAGTATCATGTGGGAGTAATGGATATAGAGCAGAAAAGTGTTGGGGTTGATGACTTTGATGTTTCGCCAGAGCAGATGACTTCAGCGCTTCCTTTGCTCTACCAGAGTGGTTATCTTACCATCAAGAAGTATAATCCGCTATTGCAATGCTATCAGCTGGACTATCCTAACAGGGAAGTGCGCATAGGGATGTTGAAATCGCTGGCGCCAAACTATCTGTCTCCAATTCAATTGAATAATAATAGTTTTATCTTTGCCTTTTTGGAACAGCTCTATGGCAACAACATGGATGGCGCCCTTCAGAAGATGCAGGCTTATCTTGCTAGTATCTCCAACCGTCTGTCTAATAAAAACGAGAAAGATTTTCAAACGGTATTCTATCTCATCTTCAACCTCTTGGGTGCTTATATCCTGGTGGAAGAAGATAGTGCAATAGGTAGGGCTGATGCCGTTCTGCACATGCCTGATACCGTGTATGTAATAGAGTTGAAATATGATAAATCAGCAGATGAGGCTTTGAGGCAGATAGACGATAAGGGATATCTGATACCTTATTCGGCAGATGGAAAGCGATTGGTTAAAGTGGGAATTAATTATGATAGCCAAAAGCGAACTATAGGGGATTGGAAGATAGAAGAAACATAAAAATATACAAGATTTTGAAAGAAAGCCTCGGCTACTAAGATGTAGTCGGGGCTTTTTGAAATTTGTTTTTATGCAAATACTACGTATATCCCCCTTTTCAATCGTATTATTAGCAAATTAGCAAATAAAAGAAATATTGCATGAGACAGAAAGTTTTATACATGATTTTAGTGGCTTGCCTGCTCCTGGCAAATGCTTCTGATGGTGTTGCCAAAGGTAGAAAAAAGGCGGAAGCCCCAGAGATAACCAAGCTCAAGGGGAAGATAGAAAACGTGATGCAGAAGGTGGATGCGCAGCCCGACTGGCTCTACTCCCGATTGCAGATGTTCTGGAACACCCACGCTTCTGATGTCTTCGTAAATGGTGAAACTTTTGCGAAGGTTGGGGGAGAACGTGCCCCGGAACCTACCGTGAAATATAACGGAACCCGTGGAACAGCCTCGCAATACAATCGTCCTCGTCTGGAAGATATGATTCCATTCGATGACGATGAACTGGGTAATGTAACCTATATCAGCAAGGCTTCCGGCAAGATGGAGAAGACTTCGCCTGTCAAGACGGGTTGCAATATCGCCAGCGTAAACCGGCAGATTATGGGCATTGCCCGAGATGCTGCCCACATCTATGCCGCAACCGGCGATATGCGCTACGGCAAGATGGCTGCTAAGGTGTTCGATGTCTATATGAAAGGTATCGCCTATCGCAATGTGCCTATCGACTTGAACCATGGTCATCAGCAGACACTGGTGGGAATGACTACCTTCGAGGTTATCCACGAGGATATCATCAACGAACTCACCCAGATGTATCCCCTCATCAAACCTCTCGTGAAGGATGACCAAGCCGTCATCGAGGCAGGTTTCAAGAAATGGGCGGAGAACATCATCGCCAATGGTGTGCCTCACAACAACTGGAATTTGTTTCAGGCCGATTTCATCATGAAGATAGCCTTGGTATTGCAAGATAACCAAGCATACGCAGATGGCAAGGGTAAGCAATACTACTTGGATTATATCGTAAATCAAAATAGTATTCGCCAGTGGAGTATGAACAAGCTCATCGACTTCGGTTTCGATCAGAAGGCAAAAATCTGGTATGAATCTCCAGGCTACAGCACTACGGTGCTTAGCACTCTCTGTGATTTTGCCAATATGCTCGATGAAAAGGCGGGAGTCGATATGTTCAAGCAGCGTCCTATCCTGATAGACGGCGTGAAGACCTCTGCCGAATATCTCTTCCCAAACCGTATGATAGCAGGTTTCGGCGATACCCATCCGAACTATCTGAACCAGGGCGGCATCAATAACATCCTGAAATATGCCACCCGTCATAAGAACAAGAGTCTTATCGCAGATATGAATCTCTTTAAGAGCGCCGTTTCAAGCGATGCTCCAGTATCAGAAATAGAGAAATATACCAGTACTATGTTCTATGCTCCTAATGTATCGTGGATTGCGATGCGTACGGGTATGGACAGACAGCACGACCTGATGGCTTCCATCAATGCCAGCCTGGGTAATCATGCCCATGCCAACGGCATCTCTCTGGAGCTGTATGGCAAGGGCTATGTGCTGGGACCTGATGCTGGAATCGGAAAACAGGGCTATAGCGGATTGGATTATATGGAGTATTATTCTCAGATGCCAGCCCACAACACGGTGGTGGTAGATGGCGTATCGAGCTATCCGGTGATGATGTCGCAGCATGCCTTCAAGGTGGTGGCTTCATCTCCTGAGGTAAGCGCGGAGAAGCCTGCCAGCAAGAAACTCTCGGAGCAGAAGGAGAAGATGACTTACGCTACTGTAAGCTTTATAGAGCCGGAAGCTCAGGCAGAGCAGCAGCGTACCACAGCCATCGTGAAGACCAGCGATAAGGGCGGTTATTACATCGACGTGTTCCGCAGCCGAAAGAAGGAAGGGGGCGACAAGACCCACGATTACTTCTATCATAACCTGGGGCAGGAAATGAAGGTGATGGATGCGGCAAACGGCAAGGTGCTCGATATGAAGCCTACCGAGGAACTCGCCTTCGCCGGAGGTCATCTCTATGCTTATTCCTATATATATAATAAGGTGAGTGCCGAAATGACCTCTTCCGTAAAGACCCAGTTTGTAACCCGAATAGAAGATGAAAAGGTGGTGGCTGCAATGGACAACCAGAAGGAGATTACGATGACGATGTGGATGAAGGTGGATGAAAACCGCACCCTCTTCCAGGCGCTTTCTCCTGAAAACAGAGAATACGAACGTATGCCTAACCAGCCTTATAAGGTAATCGACCAGCCGGTATTGACCTTCGTGGCTCGCCAGAAGGGTGAGGCATGGAATCATCCTTTCGTCTGCGTATATGAACCAAGTTCTGATACAGAACCTGGCGATATAGCATCGGTAGATTATTTTACCCCAAGCGAGCAGGGTGCCGTGGGCATCATCGTGAAACTGAAGGATGGAACCGAGCAGCGCATCGTCTGCTCAGAGAATGGAAAAGTTGAAATCACTATAATATAAACTTTAAAAACCAACAATTATCATGAAGAAATTAATAATCTTTTTGCTTTCGATGATTCTTGCAGCAGGGGGGCAAGCACAGACTGCAGAATTCTACTACTTTAAATATGCCGGTAATGATGCCCGATTCAATGTCCCGATAGACAAGACGCATCAGTACTACAACCCAATATTGGCAGGATTCTATCCCGATCCATCCATCTGCAGGGTGGGTGACACCTATTATCTGGTGAATTCATCTTTCACCTTCTTCCCAGGTGTACCTCTCTCAACCAGCAAGGACCTGGTAAACTGGACACCAGCCGGGCATGTACTCAACCGCACATCCCAGGTACCACTGAAGGGAAAGCCCATTTCCGGTGGTATTTATGCCCCAGCCATCAGCTATAACAAGAAGAATAAGACTTTCTATATGATTACCACAAATGCGAGTGTCGGCAATTTCTTCGTCAAGTCAAAGAATCCATCCCTGGGGTGGAGCGAGCCTGTCTATCTGAAGAAGATTGACGGCATCGACCCTAGCTTCTTCTTCGATGACAATGGAAAGGGATATATCGTTCATAACGGTCCTGTAGTTGGCGATGCCGACTATGATGGTCAGCGTGCCATCCGCTGCTTTGAATTTGACGTGAAGGGCGACAGCATCAAGGGCGATTTCAAGGAAATTCTCCGAGGAGGAACTCATGTAGGGCCTCGTCCTTTCTGGATTGAGGGTCCTCACCTTTTCAAGAAGGGCAAGTTCTATTACCTGATGTGTGCCGAAGGTGGTACAGGCAACTGGCACAGTGAGGTGATTCTCCGTTCAAAGAATCCAATGGGGCCATGGGAGGAATGTCCAAATAACCCTATCCTTACCCAGCGTACCGGCTTGGAGCCAAACCGCAAGGATCCTGTATCAAGTGCCGGCCATGCCGACATCGTAGAGGATGGAAAGGGCAACTGGTGGGCAGTGTTCCTGGCTTGTCGCCCATACGAGGAGGATATGTACAACACAGGTCGCGATACCTATCTGCTGCCGGTAATATGGAAGGATGGATGGCCAGAGATTCTTGCCAAGAACACTCCTATCCCTACCATTGGAGAGAAGGCAGCTTTGAAACCTGCTGAAAAGAATGAATTCTCTGGCAACTTCTCATACGTAGATAACTTCGATATTGCTGACAACGGAATTGGCTTGAAGGATCTGAATCCTCGCTGGATGTTCCTCCGCGACTTCGTGGATTGCTACAAGGTAGAAAATGGCAAGTTGAAGTTTAATCTCCTGCCGGGCAATATCTACAAACGTGAACCGATGTCTGCCATCTGGGCTCGTCAGCAGCACGGAACCTTCACTGTAGAGACAGAAATCAACTTCACTCCTCGCAACGACAAGGAGATTGCAGGCTTGGCACTTATCCAGAATGAACATAATAATTTCGTATTGGGCAAGACCATGAAGAATGGCAAGCTGATGCTTACCTTGACCCGTGCCGAGAAAAACAATGTCCTCATAGCTTCTGCCCCTGTCAAGGTCGGAAAGCTGAAGTTGAAGATAGAAGGCCATGATCGATATTATGATTTCTATTATGCCGAGGAAGGTAATGACTGGCAGCTTCTAGCCAAGGGCGTGGATGCCTCTAACCTGAGTACCCAGAAGAGTGGCGGTTTCGTCGGTGCATGCATCGGTCTCTATGCCTCTTCCAGCAAGGAATGAAAATTCATATCACAACAAACAATTTGCCGTCTTAGAAATATGGAATGCCCGGGATATGTCGGATGGGGCGGAAGATATGTGAAAGTCAGAAACAATGTATGGATGGATCCGGCTCCTTCGAAAGATTACAGGCATACTGAAGGCCAGTGGTGTTTCGGCAACAGTTGGTCAAAACAATTGGAGAAAGCAAACACTCCAGAGCTTATAGCTATAAGAACCAATTATTTCCATCCGCTGTGGAGGTGAAAGCCGGAGATGTCATTAAAATGGATGCTTCTGATAGTTTTGATCCTGATGCAGACAAATTAAAGATTAACTGGTGGATATACAAAGAAGCAGGAGGCTATAAAGGGAATATGACCCTTTCGGTGAAAAATGGGAAGGTTCGTTTTAAGGTGCCTAAAGATATAAAGCCAAATGAAACCATTCATCTTATCTGCGAAGTTTCAGATAATGGGACTCCATCGTTGACAAGATATAAAAGAATAATTCTCCATCCAGTAAGTAATGTTGAATTTAATAAATGATGTGGAAAATGAGAAAGATACTGATTGTATTTTTGTTCCTGACGGTTGCTATTGAAGAATATGCGGCAGAAAACCTACACTCGCCTGATGGAAAGTATAGCTTTGTCTTTGAGCAGAAAAAAGGAAAGCTAAATTATCACCTTGACTATGCTGGGAAGAAGGTAATAGAAGAGGGAGAACTAGGTGTGAACATCGACAACCATCTGGTAGAAGCTGCGATGGGAATTCCTGTGGATACCAACCGGGTTTGGACTACCGGTATGGAAGTAATCAAGGTAGAGCGTGCGTCCAAGGATGATACCTGGAACCCTATCTATGGCGAGTATTCATCTATTCACGACCATTATAACGAGATGGTTATCCACCTGAGGAAGGGTGGTAAGCATACTAACAGTGGCAATAGCTACGATAAACGCCAGCAGTATCTCTTTGATGTCATCGTGCGGGCTTATGATGAAGGTGTGGCCATCCGCTACCACTTTCCTGAGGCAACGAACGGCTTGTTCATGCACATCACCGACGATCTGACTTCCTTCCGCCTGGCTCCCGGTGCTGAGGCTTACCATTTTGTATGGGCTCAGTCACATGCCAATAAGGTAAAGTTGCTGAAGAGTGAGAAGGCTTGGAAGGATGAGGCTGAAAGACCTCTTACCTTGCATCTTGCCAACGGACTCTATGCGGCTATTGGTGAAGCAGCCCTTTCTGATTTTGTTCGTGGAAAACTTAAGTTGAAAAACGATAACGAGCTTCAGATGTCGATGTTCCAGTCTGCCGATATCATTACCGCCTACGATATGCCTTGGCGATTCATCATGGTGGGCGAGAAGGCCATCGACCTGATTAACAACAAGCAGATGGTGCTGAATCTCAACGCTCCATGCCAGATTGCTGATGCCAAGGAGTGGATTCGCCCAGGCAAGGCTTTCCGTGTTTGCCGTCTGGATAAGAAGACGCTTTATGAGGGGGTAGATTTCTGTGTAGATAGAGGTTTGCAGTATATCGAACTGGATGCAGGATGGTATGGACCTGAGATGAAGATGAGTTCTTCGGCATTGAAGGTGGCAGATAACCGCGATTTCGATATGGCAGAGCTTTGTGCCTACGCCAAGAGCAAGGGCATCGGAGTTTGGGTGTATGTAAACCAGAGAGCCTTGTATCAGGAACTTGATCAGATATTGCCTCTTTACAGAAAGTGGGGCATCAGCGGCATCAAGTTCGGTTTCGTTCAGATAGGTTCGCAGGAGTGGACCACCTGGCTTCACAATGCCGTGAAGAAGTGTGCCGATTATCACATCATGGTGGATATCCACGATGAATATCGTCCTACGGGATGGAGTCGCACTTATCCTAACCTGATGACTCAGGAAGGCATCGGAGGTAATGAGGAAATGCCGAATGCAGAGCACAATGTGATTCTTTCATTCACAAGATTCCTCTGTGGTCCAGCTGATTACACTTCTTGTTATTTCAATGGCAGAGTGAAGAATACGAAGGCTCATCAGTTGGCAATGCCAGTGGTATATTACAGTCCGATTACTTTCCTGTATTGGTATGATTTGCCGGATGTCTATAAAGGTGAAAAGGAATTGGATTTCTGGAAGTATTGTCCTACGGTATGGGATGAAAGCAAGGCTTTGGCTGGCGAGATAGGAGAGTATATCATTCAGGCTCGTCGCTCAGGCAATGATTGGTTTGTGGGAGCGATGAATGGTTTGCAGGCTCGTGATATCACCCTCAATACTGCTGATTTCCTGCAGAAAGGCAAGAAATATCGTGTGGAAATCTACAATGATGATCCATTTTTGCAGACCCGCACCAAGGTTTCTTCTACAGTGGTGAATGTCAAGGCGGGCAAGCAGCTGAAGCTTCATCTGCAGGCTTCGGGAGGTGCAGCCCTGCGCTTTGTAATGAATAACTGAAAAATGGGTGGATGCAGAATCTTATTAAGTAAGATTTCTCGCATCCACCTTTTATATATAGTCGTAGATTAGCGTGTTACTCTAAACCAGTCTGCATCAATCCATCCTCGGTTGCCCTTGGTATTCTTGCGCTCGCTCACAAATCCCATCTTGGCTCCTATCCATTTGCCTTGTCTCAAGATAAAGAAATCGCCTGCGTTTCTGTATCGCTTGCCGTCAAGACTGTAAGCAAACTGGCATTTGCCGTCTTTTACCTTCATCTGGAGATAGATATCGAGATAGATGGCTGGAGAATATGGAATGGTATCCTTCTCTGATGGCTTGAAGGTAGCGAGTGTCTTCTCTGTTTCAATGCCGCTTAAATCAGCATCCTTGCAAGAAAGCTGCTGGAGTAGGAAGTTATCTCCCATGCGACGGACAACCAGTGCCTGATAATCCCTGCCCATCATAATGACACCGCCATACTGATCATCCTCTTTCGATGCAAAGCGAATCTTTGCGGTAGCAGTGAAATCCTTGGCTGGAGTCTTCTGGAGTAGAAGATTGCCAGCCTGCCAAAGACTCTTGAATGGTAATGGCTTGCCAGCTTCATCTGTTGCGGTAAGATCTGCGGTATATAATCGCAGACAATCATTATTGGTTGGCATTCCCCAAAGCTGGTTATAGTTGGCGTGCCATTGCCATTGCAAGCCTAGCTCTGTGCTGTTGAATTCATCAGATTCCTGAGGATTCATCTTTACCTTTGATGTCGATTTCGGTATGCGATAGGTGAGATAAGGCTCGCCACATCCGTCGCCATCCTTGTCATTGCCCATTACTGGCCATCCTGTCTTCCAATCTACAGGCTGCAGGAAGACGACGCGACCGTATGCTGCCTTGTCATTGAAATGAAGGAACCAGTCTTCGCCTTGCGATGTATGAACCCATGCTCCTTGGTGAGGACCATTAATCTTCGTTTTGCCTTGTGCCATCACCTTTCTGGCTTCATAAGGGCCATATATGTTTTTGCTTCGCATGGCAAGTTGCCAGCCCATCTCTACGCCTCCAGCTGGGCACATAATCCAGTAATATCCATCTCGCTTATAGAACTTCGGACCTTCTGTAGTGTGGTTCTTCTGTCCTCCATCAAAAACGATGCGAGGCTTGCCTATCGCCTTGGTTCCATCGGCAGAAAGTTCACGAACAGTGAGAACGGAATTAAAACCGGAACGGCTTCCTGCCCATCCATTCACGAGATAACATCTTCCGTCTTCATCCCAGAGTGGACAAGGGTCTATCATTCCTTTTCCTGCTATAACGCAGACGGGTTTCTCCCAAGTGCCACGTGGGTCTTTGGTCTTCACCATGAAGATGCCGTGGTCTGGGTCGCCCCAGTAAATGTAGAATTCGCCATTGTGGTGTCGGATGGCTGGTGCCCAAACTCCCTTGCCATGTTGCGGCAGGTTGAAAAGTTCCTTGGGTTCCTGTTCCTGCAGGGCATGTCCGATAATCTCCCAGTTTACCAGGTCCTTGCTATGAAGGATAGGCAGACCTGGGATACAATTAAAAGAACTAGCCGTGAGATAATAGTCTTCTCCAACAGCTACCACGTCTGGGTCGCTATAGTCGGCATAAATTACGGGGTTGGTATAAGTACCGTTGCCATTATCGGGATTCCAGACCTGCGAATGATACTGGGCTTGGATCGACATAGGCGTTGCCAGCAAGATGCTCGAAAAGAGCAATGATGTAATTCTCTTATTCATATGATTCTCTTATTCTTTTATAATGATACGTATGATAAAGGAAGATTACTTATATGTTTATTGTCAGCTTTTCTACTACAAATTTAAGTATTCTTCTCGTTCGATTCGTATTACTAATAAAACAAAGACAATGAAGATAAGAAGAATACTTTTTTGTATGGCCATGGTTGCCATATCGCAGATAAGCATGGCGCAGAAGGTACAGACTGCTGCGCAGGTTCCGGCACTCGATGTTGATAAACAGTTGCAATACTGCCACAAGCAGGTGAAGCGTGCCTTGGCTGAGTTGCAGCAGAAGGATGGTTCTTTCGATTATACGATGGAACCTCGCAATATCCTGAAAGGTGATAAGCAGAAGGGATGGAACTGCCGCAAGGCTACAGCGGAAGAGTGGTGTGACGGTTTTTGGCCAGGCATCCTCTGGATGGACTATCGGAATACAAAGGATGAGGCTGTGCGCAAGGCTGCCGAAGGATATACGGAATCGCTGAAAGGCATCGCCTATCGTCCTTGCTACGACCACGACATCGGTTTCCTGATGTTCTGCTCTTATGGCAAAGGCTACGAGGTGAATCATTCGCAGGAATACAAGAACGTAATCCTGGCTTCTGCCGATTCGCTTGCCACACTTTTCAATCCTATCGTGGGAACGATATTGAGCTGGCCTAGAGAGGTGAAGCCCCGCAACTGGCCGCACAATACCATCATGGATAACATGATGAATCTCGATATGATGTTCTGGGCAGCCAAAAACGGCGGCAACAAACTGCTTTATGATTTGGCTGTAACCCACGCCAAGACCACGATGCAGAACCATTTCCGCCCAGATGGCAGTTGCTATCATGTGGCAGTATATGATACCATTAATGGTAATTTAATCAAGGGAGTAACTCATCAGGGCTATGCTGACAATTCGATGTGGGCGAGAGGACAGAGCTGGGCCATCTATGGTTATACGATGGTGTATCGCTATACCCACAACAAGATGTTCCTGGATTTCGCCCAGAAGGTGACGGATATCTATATCAAGCGACTGAAGGAAACCAGCGATGATCTCATTCCGCTTTGGGACATGGATGATCCTCGTGGAGTAAAAGGTGCTCCTAGGGATGTAAGTGCATCCTGTGTGGTTGCCGATGCTCTACTGGAACTCCAGCAGTATGTGGGAGGCGAGAAAGGTGAGGAGTACAAGCAGTTTGCCATCCAATCGCTAGCCCAGCTAAGTACCGATAAATACCTGAGTGGTAAGAAGAATGTGGCGTTTCTGATGCATAGCACAGGACATCATCCTGCAGGAAGCGAGATAGATGCCAGCATCATCTATGCCGATTACTATTATTTGGAAGCGTTGAATAGAATGAAAGATATGAGTTTTTAAGTTAGGTTAGTTTTTTGTACGATAAGAGGGTGTGTCATAAGTCCATGACGCACCCTCTTTAATATCTCAATAGTTAGTTAATATTTCGTTCATGTGTTGCTTCTATATTGTTATCTCTTTTTTACAGTCTCTATCTTGCAACTATGTTTCTTGGAATGTTTATCGTAGTTAATACCTACAAGGATTACATCGCCAACATAATGCTTCAAAGGTTTCACATAATTCTGCCGCTTGATTTGACTGATTGCAGTTTCCGCCTTCTCATTCCATTTCAATTCCAGAACAACAGCAGGAACATCTACATTTCTATGAGGCAATAGTACTATGTCGGCAAAACCTTTGCCCGTTGGCAATTCACGAATTATCTCATAGCGATTTCTCGCTGTATAAAATGCCAAGGACAGCACACAAGCCAAGGAATTTTCATCGTTATACTTCAATATGCTGGTATTCTGTTCATGTATTTCCGCTACACATGAAGCCACCTCTTCCTCATCGCCATGAAGCAAATGAACCATTAAATCCTCCGAGTGTTCCAAAGCACTCGTCACCTCTCGCCAACTTGTGTCGGCAATGGCCGTCTCAAATTCCTGGCGTACTTCATAGTTTGGAATGCTAGCGCATTTGGTTTCATTGTTATATGAGAGATAGCCCAAATGGCAAAGAAGGGTGAGCACGTCATCTTTACAATCCACTTTGTGCATATCATTGCTAAAACGCAACGCATTCACCCGTACAGGAACATCATTGAGAGCACTGATGATATCATCCTTCAAACCTTCAAAGTTCATCGTGATATAACGTTTCAAACTTTCAAAAGTATTAGTACTCGTCCAAAAACTCTCATACGATTTGCGCTTCAAGGCACGCATCACAGCATACGGATTGTACATAGCTTTCTCTGCGCCCAACTCATATCCGTCATACCATCGTTTCATCTTATAGGCATCCATTCCCACTTCGGTACACAACTGCTCTACTTCATTTTCCGTAAAGCCGAAATAAGGTGCAAGTTGAGCAGGACTCAGCATTGTATATTCATCGAAATTATTCAGTGCTGATTGTGTATTATAGCGTTTGATAGGCAGAATGCCAGTCATGTATGAGCATGCAAATACATATTCTGACATGCTTCCTTTGAAAAGACGGCGCAAAAGGTTGACATATTCGTCCATTTGCTTTTCCTGTCCCTCACGACAAAGCGCATCCCATTCATCTATTAAGCACACAAACTTCTCTCCTGTCTGATTTACGATACTTACAAGCAAATCCATCAAATCGTCATTAGGCTTCATCACAACACCCTTGTACAACTCCAGTAATTCCTCGCAAATATCACGTTTGATATGCTCTACCAACTGTTCATCATTGCCATATTTGGTCACAAAATCCGTCATGTCTAAATAGAGTACAGGATAGCGATTGAGATGTTTCTCGAAATCCTCGTCTTTGCTAATGGCAAGTCCTTGAAACAAGTTCTGGGAATCGCATGACTTATCATAGTATGCATTGAGCATCTTTACGGCTACCGACTTGCCAAACCTTCGGGCACGAGTAACACAGAGAAAGCGATTCTCTGTCATCATCGCAGAGTTCACTTCCGCTATCAGCAAACTCTTATCCACAAACTTTGAGTTGCGTAGCGATGCAAAACCATCATTTCCCTTATTAAGATAATTCATATATTGCTGCCATTTTTATATTTGTGGCAAAGTTACGAAAAATAACGAGACTAACAAAGAAAATGCTTGAAAAAGAGGATTGTTCTCTGTCTTTTTCTTCTCATCGCAATAAGTAATCTTCTTTTTCGATTCGTATTTTCTGTTACCTTTTATATAAAACAGCAAGGGCTGCCAGTACATCCTGGCAGCCCTAATACGTTAGTATGTTATGAAAAATTTGAGAGAATTGAAACTTCACAGTTTCAGAATTGTTTTACTAAACATGATTTTTTATATAGAGAAAGCATAGAAATAACTACTTCAATATCGTAGGGGAAGCAGTGGTGGTGCTTATCTGGTCGATGCCCGTGCGCTGCATGGAGTCAACCGAAGCAGAATCGCCCATGGCTACGGAAACGCCCTTGCCACTCTTGGTGTATCCTACGTTTTCAATCTGATTATCGACATCGTTCTGGAATGGAACCTGAGCAGCGTTGCCCAAGGTCAGGACGATGGCTACCACGGCAGCAGCCTTGAAGAGAGGCTTCAGACGCTCTGTCAATGAAACGACCTTCGCCTTGTTTGGCTCCTTGGTGTATTCATCTTCAATCATCGCCATCATCTTCTGGTCGAAGTCATCACCCAGTGTCTCTTGCTTAGCCTCGCCCATCTCGTAAGAGAAGAGCGCCTGATATGGCTTCAGCTCGGCAGGCAACTCGTCCTGGCTGAAGAATGCACGGAGAATCTCCTCTTCTTCGAGAGAAGTCTCGGCCTTCCAATAGCGGTCCAAAAGTTGGTTGATGTACTTATAATCCATAACTGTCGAATTGTTGAAATCTTTGTTTTACTGTTTGTCGAGCCCTGAAGATATTCACCTTGACCTGGTCTTCGGTGATGCTGAGAATGTCTGCTATTTCCTTATAGGATTTTCCTTCGATGTCTCGAAGTTGCAGACAGCTGCGCTGCTTCTCGGGCAACTCATTAATGATGTTCCTTACGATGTTCAGCTTGTCTTTCTGAATCATTCGTTCGGAAGGAGTGGATGATGTCTCGTCGAGCCTTTCTGTGGTCTGCTCTTCCAGCGAATCATTCTGATTATCCATCTTCTTGATGCGGTCGAGCGAGAGGTTGCGGGCGATGGTGAGGCTGTAGGCCTCGATGGAGTCAAGCTCCTGCCATCTGTCGCGGGCATTCCAGACTTTAATCATGGTATCCTGCACAACGTCCTCCGCTTCCTCCCGGTTGAGAGTAATGCGAAGTGCCAGCCTGAAGAGTTTATTCTTCAGTGGCAAAACATCGTTTTGGAAACTGATTTTTTTCATCCCTCTATAATTAATGACGACTTACCTGTAAGAAAGTTACAAGCAACTCTGAATTATTTCTATTTTTAACTCTTAATAACAGTTCCGTGCTTTCCGTCGATGGCGGTAGCAAGGGTGATAATCACCTCTTTCACGCCTGCATCGATGGCTGCGAGAGCATTCTCCAGTTTTGGAATCATGCCGCCTGCCACGGTACCGTCTGCTTTATATCTCTCAAAATCGGCATGGGTAATCACTGGAATCACGCTGTCGTCATCCTCAGGATTGCTGAGCACGCCTTTCTTTTCAAAACTATATATCAATGTCACGTCGTAGTAAGGAGCCAGAGCCTTGGCTGTCTCGCTTGCGATGGTGTCGGCATTGGTATTGAGGATATTGCCCTTTCCGTCGTGGGTCAGCGGAGCCATCACTGGGGTGATGCCTTCGTTAATCAGGGTCTGGAGCATCTTGCCGTTGGCACGTTCTACATCGCCTACGAACCCGAAGTCAATGCCGTCCTTCAATGGGCGTTTGTGACTGTGGATTACATCCATATCAGCACCTGTCAGACCGAGGGCATTCACGCCGTTAGCCTGAAGCTTGGCAACCAGGTTCTTGTTTACCAAACCGCCATAAACCATGGTAACCACTTCCAGCATGTCTGCATCGGTGATGCGACGGCCGTTTACCATCTTGCTCTCAATGCCGAGGGCTGCGGCTACCTTGGTGGCACGGCGGCCACCGCCGTGCACCAATACTTTCTTGCCGGGAATGGCTGCAAAATCCTTCAAGAGCTGTGCCAGCTTCTCGCTGTCTTCAACGATGGCACCGCCTACCTTTACTATTGTTACCTTTTCCATATTTTTTGCAATCAATAATTTCCTATATGCAAAGGTACGATTCTTTTGGCTATAAAGCTCATATTTGGACATTTCTTTGTATTCTTTAACGCTCTATACTGGAAATGATAGCAATTCTACAGATTTAATTCCAATTGATTTTTCACCAATTCATAATAATATCCTCGTTGTGCCAATAGATCTTTGTGTGTGCCCCGTTCCACAATCTTGCCCTGCCTCATCACCAATATTTGATAGGCATTCTTTACTGTGCTCAATCTGTGCGCTGCCACCACCACCGTTTTGTCATGGTAGAATTTGTCAAGGTTGCACATGATTTCTGCTTCGTTAAAAGTATCTAGCGCATTTGTTGCCTCGTCAAAGAAGATGTACTCGGGATTCTTGTAGATGGCACGTGCAATGAGTAGGCGTTGACGCTGCCCCTGGCTAATCCCATTGCCCTCCATACCTATCTTCGTATAGTAACCCATTGGCATTTTGCGGATAAAATCATCGGCATTGGCTTTCATTGCAGCCTCTTTCAGCCGTTCCATATCGAGCTTGTCTGTGTCAAGGGCGATATTGTGGGCGATAGTGTCGCTGAATATGAAGCTCTCCTGCATTACTGATCCTGTGACACTGCGCCACAAGTGGGGATTTATCGTGCATAGTGCAACATCGCCCACCTTGATGCTGCCGTTGTTGGGCCGGTAAAAGCCCTGCAATAGCTTGATGAGCGTGGTCTTGCCACTGCCGCTCTCTCCCACGATGGCCGTCACTTTACCCCCAGGTATCTCCACGCTCACGTCGTCTAGAGCATAATTGCGCTCCGCACCATCATAGCTGAAGGTGACATGCTCCACGTGGATGGTCTTGTCCTCGGGCAGTCTTGTCGTCTTGTTCTCAATGTCCGTGTCTTCGTCTGGTTGTGAGTGAATCTCGTTCAGTCGCTCCACGCTTATCTTGGCATCCTGTACCGACTGGATGAAGCCGATGAAATCGTTGATGGGGGCTGTCAGTTGACCGATGATATAGGTGAGCGACATCATCATGCCCAGTGTCATGTTGCCCATGATGACGCTCCTAGCGGCGAGGAAAGTGATGAGGATATTGGTGGCCTGGCTGAAGAACACGGAGCCAGACTGCTGGAACTGACCTATCTTCAGTCCCTTCACGCTGATACGGAACAGGCGTATCTGCACACGCTCCCACTCCCAGCGTTTCTGCCGCTCGCAGTTGTTGAGCTTGATGTCCTGCATACCTTGTATTAACTGAATTATCTTGTTGCGCTCCGTGGCGGACTGGTTAAAGCGCTTGATGTCCAGCTCACGACGGTATTTCAGGAAGAATGTTATCCACAGCACGTACAGGGTGTTGCCTAGCATGAATACGCCGAGCACTAGGAGACTGTAGCAACTGAGCACCACGGAGAAGACAACGAAGTTGGCTAGCGAGAACATCACATTCAGCGAGTTGCCCATCAGGAAGGACTTGATGCGGGAGTGGTCATCAATGCGCTGCAACAGGTCGCCCGTTTTCTTGGTATCGAAGAAGTGGAGCGGCATGTTCATCAGTTTTATCAGGAAGTCGGAAATCAGTGCGATGTCTATGCGGGTGTTCACCTGTAGCAAAGTCCAACTGCGTACGAAGCCCACGCCCAATTGCGCCACGAAGAGCATGAGCTGGGCTATCAGAATGAGCGTAACAAAACCAAGGTTCTTGCCATTGACACCTCGGTCAACCAATACTTGCGTCAAGAAGGGAAATGCCAGCTGAAGCAAACTGCCCAACAGCATTCCCAACAAGAGCACGACAATCTGGCGGCTGTAGGGCTTGAGGTACTTGAAGAAGAAGCCAAGGCTCTGCTTATGGCTCTCGCACTCCTCCTTGCGCTTGCCGAAGTTCACACCAGGCACCATCAGCAAAGCCATACCGCATTCCTGTCCCTGCACCTTCGTACAGAGCCAACTGCGTATGAACTCCTCCTCCGTGTAGCAAAGCTTTTGCGAGGCAGGGTCGGAGATGTAGAAGTGATAGCGGCCGCTTCTGCTTTTCTTCACCTTGTAACAGACCACGAAATGGTTCTGGTTCCAGTGGAGGATGCAAGGAAGGGATGCATCGTTGGCAAGCTGGTCTATGGTTATCCTCACACCGAGCGTGCGAAACCCCAGGTACTCGGCTGCCTCGCTGATGCCCAGCATCGACACCCCGTTTCGGGTGATGTGGCAATGCTGGCGCAGCATCTCAGCCGAGTACTCCTTGCCATAGTGCTTGGCTATCATCCTCAACGAGGTGGAACCACAGTCCATCTCGTCGAGTTGCTGATAATGGGGGAAAGGTTTGAAAAAACTCATATACTTATTTTGACCTGATTATATAAAGAGTCTATTTATGCTACAAATTCATTTGGTTTCTAATATCTTCCTTTGAAGAGAGTATGGCTGTATCTTTCAAGTAATGTGAATACATCTTTTGTTGGTTAGAATTATGAGTACCATTTAAGTCACGAGGATGTGACAGATGGAATAAACATCCCTTTGCATAGCCTATCCTATAACCTAGGTTTGTCCATCTCTCATATCTCTCTGTGTCTTCTGGTCCCCAACCGTAAAACTTTAGATTTTCCATCCCTGAGGCATGGTATGACTTTGCATTGACAAGAAGGGCTCCTCCATGCATATATGTGCCATAGGGCGCAATCATCATCATTTTCAGTTCTTCCAAAATGGTAATATCCTCACTTTCCAAATATAGGTCACGAATCAACTTACTCGTGTCAAGAAAGATTCCTTCATACGGATAGCAAATGTCGTATTTGCCAGAACGTAATTTTATAATGGATTCATATACTTGGGATGGTAATGAAACTACATCAGCATCCCAAATGGCAAGAAATTCTGTAGTTGTCTTCATTGCCATCTGGTTGATATATTTAGTTCGATAGAACACGGGATCATTGTCTGGGACAAAGATGTAATCCACATCCTGTGGTAGCAAAGAGCACAAGACGCCATTGTTGCGCTTATCTGCTTCCAAGACCATAATGTTCGTCTCAAAATATTTACGTAGGTATCGAATTACCGCCAAAACGTTTTCCAATCTCACCAAAGATTCGACCCTTATAGGTATCAGCACCGTAAGGTCTTTCATATCATATTTCATACTTTTCTTTTTAAATAATCAAGAAACAGCCTTATTCCGCAATAGCCATTTAGAGAGTAATAGTTAGAGAAGAACTCTCCATCATGCTCAATTCTTTCCCAAAGGGAAGACTCTACTATTCTTTTTTCAAAGTCATAATTTTCATCATTCATAGCAAAGCCCATCCATATATTGAGCTTCTGCAATAACCAGATTCCAATAACCCCAGTTTGTGGCATAATGTTCTTATTTGTCAATTCATTCTCCAAAATATGTCTAATATCAATGTCTTGTGCCAATCTTTCTGCAAAAATCATCCACTCTGTGTCATGAGTAAATTTTCCAACACAACGAGCTACAGTCATAAGGTGGAATCGATTGGCATGCAATACAGGATGACAAGAAAAAAGAAAAAGTTTCATCTCGTGAAAAATATTTTCTATCCTTTTCTGATCTATTCCTAATTGGTAAATCCATACAAGTACTCCCATAAACAAGTATTGCTCTTTCATCAGGTTGAATGGAAATGTCTCCTGATAGAAATTATCCTGCCGATGAATGTATATATAATTAAAAAGATGTTCTATGAATCTTAGGTAAAGTTTCTTTCTGATAGCGGAATTTACATTGATATATCTCACAATGAAATAAATCAAGACATCTAAGATGGGGAGCTTTATGTTAGGAGTCACTTCTTTCTCTAGGAGGCTACATGTACCTTTATATATATGATCATCTATGTCTTGCAACACTTCATTGACATCTCCTTCAACAAACTTGTATTTCAACAAAAAAGATATGCCTAAAGCAATGCCTGTTATGCCCTCTTCCATGAACAAAATTTTGTTTTGTCCCATATTTGCCATGATTTTCTCCAAGGTTGCCTCTCCGAATTGAGTCATTTGAGGGTCATGCCTCATTCTTCCTAACACAAAATAATATATACACACTCCCATGTCTCCCTTCAACAATCCAGTAAAACTGAATTGTTGAAGGACGTTGTTTATTTTATATTCAAGTTCTTTTGTTAGCATAAAATATATAACTTTAATGTGTCTTTGGCTTCATGCTGAAATGGTACGCCATATGAAGGATGGCATAACGTGGCAAGGCGTTGACAAACGTCTCGGTTCTTCCCTGTGCGTTTACCATGCGGGTGATGTTGTTCAAGTTGCCCAAGATGTCGAAGCCATCAAGCATCCATGTCAACTTGCCTTTGAACGTCGTATAGGAAAGACGGGCATTCCATAGCAAGTCGTTGGTATTCATAGAGCTTCCCTCATAGCCTCGTCGTGAATACATCGTCAAGTCTGTGCCTAGTTGGAAATGCCAAGGCAAGTTGAGGGAGGTGGTAATACCATAGTTGAAATCAATGGCATTGATGTGGTTGAAGTCCATTGCCTTACCGTCAATGTTACGCCAGGCAGCGGAAGCCTTGATTCCCACCAATGAAGAACTACCTATCTTGTAATCGAGTTTCAGAGTCTCGTCCAACAATTTTGTTTGCACAGTGTTGCGGGTTACCTGGTAGTTTGCGCCCTCGGCCTTACCTATTAAATCCACACTGTTCACATATTCTGCACGTGTCCATGAGCCGAATGTCAATTTCTTCGTCTTGTCTAGCGGCTGTTCGTAGTTGTATGATATGGCTGCGTTCCAGTTGCCACTTACATTCTCCGCACGATAAGTCCTAATACCTGTGTTGGCGTCATAGCTATAGCCCATAGCTAAGGCGTTTGCCCGATAGGTGTAGGACAAGCGGAGGCTTTGGCTTCTTTGCTTGGTTGTATTTGTTGAGCTGAGGAGGAGATTTACATCATAGACCATTTCGTTCTTCAGACTATTGTTTCCCACCTTTACGTTCATGGGGTCTGTAGCATCAGAAATATTCACCATATTGACGAGGTCTGGAGCCTTAGGAGTAGCCTTGAAGAGCAACTGAAATCCTTTGGTGTAGTCTTTTACCCAATAGCTTAGTCGAGTGAAAGGAAAAGACAGAAGTGTCGTGTTTCTGACAAGAATAGTATCAACACTTCCCCTTTGGTAATTCAGTCTCTGTTGAGTGGGCTGAATGCCTAGTTGAGCCTGTGCGCTCCAGGAACCCTGCTTGGTGCTTTTATTCCATGTGATGCCAGGGAAAATATTATGGGTATCCTCTGTATTTTTGCTCATATAGCTATTGCTCTTGTCCATTGTATGTTCGTACTCTGCAACAGATGGTAACCAACCTATCGCCATATTCTTTTCATCTTGATCATCTAACAGGTCTAATTGATAAAGGGAAGAACAGCGTTTCTTGTCTCGATGTCCAAAGCCATAGGACATAGACAATTCCACAGCTTGATTCAAGCGGAAATTATAAGATGCACCCAGTTGATAGAACAAATTGCGGTCTGGATGGTTCTTGAAATACTGGTTGCCAGAACTTGCAGCTTCCTGTTCTTGACCATAGTGGATGGCATATTTGTTGAAAAAGTCCTTCTTACGACTGTCACTAGAGATTTTTCCTATCAGATTGATGTAGTCATCTGAGCCTTTGAGCTTTATCGTGCTTGCAGCATCCAAACTTCCTGACAGCTGATGTCCTTTATCCAAGCCTTCCTTCTTATATCTGTTGATAAGCGATTGCCTAAGAAGACTCTCAGCCCCCACAGAGTAGATTTTGTCAAGCGTCTCACGGCTGACATCGTACTGCATGGAGGAGAACGTGCCCGACAGATAATCGCTACGGTTGTCAAACTTGTCATAGCTGAACTTTGGCTGCAAGATTAGGTTTACCTTGTTGCTGAGCACAAAGTAAAGTTGATTACTCGTTGCCAAATGAAAATTCTTTATCTTTTCCTGCTGACGCTCGTAATCGTAAGTGTTGCCATTAGGCAGGAAGTTCACACGGTCAGTATTGGTGATGAGGTTTTGGTTGGAATGGCTCACCTGCACATTGCCATTTAAGTCAAACTTTTGGTTTCTGTCACTGACTGCATAGTCAAAACCTCCCATTTTCTCCTTGCTATCCCCTCTTGGCATGTCCACTGGGGGCCAGTCTGTGTCACGACCAGGCTTGCGGTTGTCATTGAGATTGTTGACATTCCCGTAGAATGTAAGACGTGAATGGTCTGTATAACGCATGGCAAAGAGGCGACCAAGATAACGGTCTTCAGTGCCAGCTCCACCTTCCAAATTAGCCAGTACACCGATGGAATAGTCCTTTTTGAGGTTGACATCCATTACGTATGTCTTATCATCCTCACGTTTTTGTCCGAGAAACTCACTTTTCTTGCCATACTTATCATATATTTTTACCTGTTTCACCGTATAGGATGGCAGATTTTCCAACATGACTTCCTGATTACCCTTGAAGAAGTCCTTTCCATTGAGCAAGAGATTTTCCACGAACTTGCCGTTGTGGTAAATTCTTCCGTCTTTCTTAATTTCCACGCCAGGCATCTGTCTAACCAGGGCATCAAGCATACTTCCCTCCGCTAAGATGAATGCATCAGCATTATAGACCACGGTGTCTCCCTTATGATAGAACTTCACCTTGCTTCCTACGACATTTACCTCTTGCAACATCTTGGAGTCTGGTCGCAAGGTTATAGGAGGAAGGTCTTTTTCGTATTCCCTTTTTTTCAAGTCACCAATAGACACATTCACGTATGCTGTCTTGTAACCCAGATAGCTGGCACGCAAAATATAGCATCCCTTTTCTCTTGGCACCTCAAACTTGAAGATGGAGTTATATCCATCTTGCTCATCCCTTGTCCAATGATTATTCGCCACAAGAGTTTGTAACACCGTACTGTCTGAAGCCAAGAGCTGTATGGTCACTCCTGGTATGTCGTTTCGAGTCTTGGAGTCCAATACACGGCTTTTGAGTATGAGTTTTTCTTGTGCTGTACATGTCATAGACAAGAGCATGGCGAAAAGTAATAGGATAGTTTTTGTCATAATCTTTACTTTTTGATTGTGCAATGATTCAACAAATATGTCTTCAAATTCCCTTTTATTAACGGACAAACGTTTATATTATTGTTTTCGTAATCACGTTTTATTCTGTTGTATGGGCAACCGCCCCCACAAACAGGCAACAAAATACATTCCTTACATTGGGTATCATCAAATGGGTCGGATGCAGCCAAATATCGGAATAATAATGGTTCATTAGTGATTCTACCATCTAAGTAACCATATACTTTGTCCTTTTTACCTACATCATTCCAACATTTGTATAACTCTCCTTCAGGACCAATAACTACACTATTTGGATTCCTGACGAAGCACTCTTGACTTGGCTTTGGGTAAAATCTTCTGAAAACAACTCCGTTTTCTTTCAACAAACGGTTTATGTATTTGTTTTGTTCTTCTGAGTTCAAGACGCACTTATTGGTATTTTCTATGTCATCTACAAAAGCTGGAGTTAAGTGAATGCCAAGAAACTCCTCTTTCTGAAACATCTTGTATAATTCCAAAAAGTCACGTTCATTGGTATGGTCAATATTCACCCTTACATTCAACTTTATGTTAGGGCAAATGTCATGTACATACTTTATGTTCTCAATGATTCTGTCAAAGGTAGGATGACCAGTTCTCAAACATCTACGACTATTATGCACTTCTTTCATACCATCAATAGTTACCTGTATTGACTTGATGCATAAATCGTCAAGATGCTTAACAACTCTATCTGTCAGCAAATAGCCATTTGTTATAATACCAGCCTCATATTTCAGCCCTAAATCCAAAAACTTTTGAGTTAAGGATCTCATTCTGCTGAATGCCAAGAGAGGCTCACCACCAAACCATACAACTTTTAAAGTCTTGGCAGCTTCATGTCTTTTCACAAAAGAAATAACCTCTTCTTCCACTTGGTCAGACATATACACTTGAGGATGCTTTCCTTCAAAGCAATATGGACAAGCGAAATTACAATCTAATGTTGGATTGATTGTTAACGACAACAGGCTATTGGAAAATCTCCTAAAAAGAGACTTATACTTAATTCGTGCAAACTCTTCTTGCTCATTTTCAACAATCACCTTCATTTTCACCAACGTCTCTCTTAAGCTTTCATCTGAAATGTTTATGGTTTCTTTATCCTTAATTTGTTGGCTTATAAGGTTATAGGTACTCTTGTCCAATTCCGCAAAGGAATTGGACAAGGAATTATACAGATAAAATCTATCTGCTTCTTGAAAGAGATAGCTATATTTTGACCAAATCATACTTTTAAGAGTTTAAGTACAAAGAATAGTACTTAATAAAGACTACCAAGAAAAATGATCACATTTTGTTCCCAAAAATGTACAGCTCAATCCGCTTGAGTAATAGTCACAGTGATTAGTAGTACGAACGCCACAAGTATCACCACCTAATAATGCCTCCATAGAGTCTTCACTCAACTGAAAATCTTTTACTGGATTTTCTATTATTTTTATTTTATTTATTTTCATAATTTTACATGTTTAATTTTACTTACTTTGTAAATATCTTTCTAAAGAAGTGCATATCTTCTTTGGGTTGTTGCTCCAAAATAACGAAAGATTATATTAGGGGCTTAACATTCTATCTGGTTCGTTTTTTTCTTTTTAAGTTATTATCTGGTAATTCTAATTTTATAAAATCAGTAAATCTTTCCATTATGAATATGCTCTTATTCTATATACAAAGTACCTATATATTTAATTGATGCACTTGATAAGATGATACTATATTCGCCTTTTAAATCAGTTTGAAACATAATGTTAGGTGTCTGAAAGTCCCAGGTAAAAGAATATACGACTTCTTCACCTTGCAAAATCTCTACAAGATATGTTTGATTTGTTGCATCTTGCAATCTTATAAGTGTATGCCCATCAATACCTATAAAAGGAACATAGGTTGGCGTACGTTTAATAGGTGTTTCAATTCTAGATTCATCATAAATAGGCCTCAAATTTATAGATTCAATCCCATTAGATGCATGAATTGGTACATACTGAGCAATCAGTAAAATCATTAAAATTAATAACTTTTTCTTCATGATCTTTCGATATTTTTTGTGCAAAAGTAGCAAAAAGAAATATATATACCAAAGAAAAAAGGAACTAAAAACTTTCAAGAACTTTCATATCTGATTATCAGTAACTTAAAATGAAAAGAATAGCTTTCTAAACTTTAATGAAAGTTTTTGAAAGCTACTCTATTAGACTAAATTATGCAATTTTTCTTCGAACTCTTTTGGAGAAAGTTCTTCACCGAATAATTTTAAGGCTATTCTTCTTTTAATAGTAGACGCATGCCCAGATGATATACCAAGTAGCACATGTATATCGGAAGAAGAGAAAAATAGACGAACCAATAGGCACACAGCAATATCTGTTTCATTTAAGATGTCTAGGCTAAAAACCAAAGCATAGAACTTAGGAGTTTGCTCACCTAGTATTTTTCCTATTTCGATCAATTCTTCTTTTGTTATTTCCTGTCCCAATTGAGCCTTCTTATCTATAATTTTACGTAAAGCTATGTTGTGTAAATATACATTCACTTCATTACATTTTTTTAAAGGTATGGGCTTTTCAAATTCAGAGATTCGTTTATTGAGTATCTCTATTTTTTTTCTCATATTCTCGTATTGTTTCGTTATGCGAATTCTTCTCATTGCTCAAAATTGCATCTAGATGTTGTTTTGCTTTCAATATTTTTTTGTTATCTTGCAAATATTGCATAGCTTGTACTTGTAGCTGCTCAAATTGTAATGCACGTTCTGTATTCCTTTGGCGTAAAAAGAATACGATAACTAGGCAACTCAGCAAAATAATCATCAAAACTCCCCCTCCGATATACGCTATGTATTTGTTGATTACGGCTAACTTTTCGGCTTTACGTTCCATTTTGTCATAATTATATTGCGCTTGCATTTTGAGTAAAGTTTTAGTCTGCATTTTTCGAAAAACAGAATCATTAGCTTCAGTTGCCAAATAGCCATATTTGCCTATTGAGTCTGAATTATGCAGCATTTGATAAGCTTTCAATAGCCCACGATATGCCATCTCCCGTTCATCTACGACTTGCGATTCATATAATAATTTATAATACTCTTTTATCGCGAGTTTTACTTGATTGCTTTTTAAATAATAGTTGCCTTTGGTAAAATAATATTTTTCCTTTCCCTTAGCCACATTGCCCAAACTGTCTATTAATCCCGATGGTTTCTCATATAAATCCATCAATTGTTTTGCTTTTAACAAATTAGAGGAATTCACATATTCACAAATGGTCGCACACAATTCTAATGCTGCATCCTGGTACATACCTAACATAGAATATTGATGAAATAAATATTCTTTCATTTGAATATATTTAGCTTTATTCTCCATTTTTAAATAAGCGTGACTTTGGTTAGATAGCGCTTGTAATAACAAAACAGTATCTTTGCTAATCTTGGCATATTCTTTAGTTTTCTCTAAAGCTTGTAAAGCATTTTGTGGCATTTCTTGGTCTAAAAAAAATGAGCCTGTTTGCCCATAAATAATCGCAAGCAATTCATAATTACAATCTGCACGGGTCGTGTCTGCGCATTCTGCAGCCCTATGATACCAATCCAAACTTGCAGGAGAATCCTCTAGGTCACGATACACGCAGCCTAAAAGATAATTTGCTAACATCTTGTCATTAGCAGAGCCATGGCTAGTATAGTAATCTACGACTTGCTTCATTATAGAGTCTGTCTTGAAGACGACAAAACCCTTGTTCATGCCTTTTGCATAAATCAGTTCATAATGCATTCGTTGTGCTTTACTCATCTTTGGCTTTTTCGCCCCTAAACTATCGAGTATAGCTAAGGCAACCCGCGCAGAATCTTGATTGGTATCCATCAAGCTATCTGCACGGGCTACAGTTTGTTTTATGTCATTTTGATGATTGCATGAGCATAACAATGCAAAAATGACAAGTATATATATCAGTTTATTCATTATTGTAAATAAGTATATCCGAAGAGACCATTGCGATAGGTGCCCAGGAATTCCTTGCCCTCATCGAGTGAAATCTTGCCTTCCTTCACACTCTTGGTTACCCACTGCTCCAACTGGCGGACGAGCTTCTTCGGATTGTACTGTACGTAATCCAGAACCTCCTCTACGGTTTCGCCATCGAATATCTGGTCGATGCAGTACTTGCCATTCTTTACTGAGATGTGGGCTGCATTGGTGTCGCCGAAAAGATTGTGCATGTCGCCCAGAATCTCCTGATAGGCACCTACGAGGAACACACCGAGATAGTATGGCTCGTTCTTCTTCAATGGATGAAGAGGGAGAACGTTGCCGATATGACCATCGGTTACGAAGTTGGCAATCTTGCCGTCACTGTCGCAGGTGATGTCCTGCAAGGTAGCGTTGCGGGTAGGACGCTCGTCCAGACGCTGGATAGGCATGATAGGGAAGAGCTGGTCGATGGCCCAACTGTCTGGCAGGCTCTGGAACAATGAGAAGTTGCAGAAATACTTGTCGGCAAGAATCTTGTCCAATCCTCTAAGCTCCTCAGGCACGTGCTTCATGTGCTTGGCAAGATTATTGATCTCGTGGCACACGCTCCAGTACATCGCCTCAATCTCAGCACGAGTTTTCAAATCTACGATACCGTGAGAGAAGAGCTGCAATGCCTCGTCGCGAATCTGCTCAGCATCGTGCCAGTCCTCCAACATGTTGCGAGGATTCAGGTTGTCCCATATCTCATAGAGATCCTTCACCAGCTGGTGGTCAGTCTCCTTTGCTTCAAACTCCTCTGGCATTTCCGGCAGGGAAGCAGTCTCCAAGACATCAATCACCAATACGGAGTGGTGGGCAGAAAGCGAGCGGCCACTCTCTGTGATGAGGTTAGGATGGTTGATATTGTTCTTGTTGGCTGCATCAACGAAGGTATAGACACAGTCGTTTACATACTCCTGGATAGAGTAGTTTACAGAGCTTTCGCTGCTGGCAGAACGGGTGCCGTCGTAATCTACGCCAAGACCACCGCCACAATCAACGAAATCTACATTGTAGCCCATCTTGTGGAGGTTGATGTAGAACTGTGCTGCCTCACGGAGAGCCGTCTGGATGCGGCGGATCTTGGTAATCTGGCTTCCGATGTGGAAGTGGATGAGGCGCAGGCAGTCGTGGAATCCCATCTCCTCAATCTTGTTGAGTGCGGTGAGCAGTTCGGCACTTGTCAAACCGAACTTCGATGCATCTCCACCGCTCTCAGCCCATTTTCCTGAGCCTGAAGAAGCGAGCTTGATGCGGATACCAATGTTTGGCTTCACGTTGAGCTTGCTTGCCACCTTGGCGATGATATCCAGCTCGTTGAGTTTTTCTACCACGATGAAGATGCGCTTACCCATCTTCTGTGCGAGCAAGGCAAGTTCGATGTAGCTCTCATCCTTGTAACCGTTGCAGATGATGAGTGAGTCGCTCTGTGCCTGTACGGCGATAACGGCATGAAGCTCAGGCTTGGAACCGGCTTCCAGTCCCAGGTTGAACTTCTTTCCATGAGAGATAATCTCCTCTACAACCGGCTGCATCTGATTCACCTTGATAGGATAGATGACAAAGTTTTCCCCCTTGTAACCATATTCCTCCTTTGCCTTCTGAAAACAGCTGGCTGTCTTCTCGATGCGGTTGTCGAGGATGTCTGGGAAACGGAGCAGTACGGGAGCGTTGATGTCTCGTAATGCCAACTCGTCCATGATGTCGCGCAGGTCTATCTGCGTATTGTCCTTGCATGGAGTTACATAGACATCACCCTTGTCGTTGATGCCAAAGTAAGAAGTGCCCCAACCACCAATGTTGTAGAGCTCCTTCGAGTCTTCAATAGTCCATTTCTTCATTTTCTGTTCTTGGTCTTGCTAAAAAGTTTGTTTTATAATATTTTCTGTTTATGATAAATCGTAGAAAGGTAAGCCGTCTCTTGTCGTGAGTTGGCTTACCTTTTATCTTTATACGTTCAGCAGGCTACGAACCTCCTGTACCGTTTTGTTTACTTTATCCAAGTTGTCCATCACATTGATGTCTATGATATGTTTTGCCTTCTCATAGAAAGGCTCGCGCTGCTTCAGCTGCTCGCGGATGAATACCTGTACTTCCTCCGGAGTCTTGTTGAGCAGCAGAGGGCGCACGCCCTTGCCCATCTTGAGGTGAGCATAGAGGGTTTCTGGCGTTGCCTTGAGGTAGATGGTGTTGCCCGACTGGTTCATATACTCCATGTTGTCGAAGAAACAGGGTGTTCCTCCGCCACAGCTAACCACTACGTTTTCAAACTCCGCCACCTCGTGGAGCATGTTATGCTCTATCTGGCGGAATCCCTCTTCTCCTACTTCGTCAAAGATCTGCTTCACGGTTTTGCGCATACGGCTCTCGATGTACCAATCGAGGTCGTAGAACATCACGCCAAGCTCTTTGGCGAGGGCTTTACCGACAGTAGTCTTGCCGGCTCCCATATATCCAATGATGATGATAGACTTCATTTTATTCTTTTTTACTTCTTCTGCCTCTAGCCTTTGGTTCTGGTGCTTCCTTGATGATGGTCATGCACTCCTCGTAGCTGAGTGACTCTACGTTCTCCTGCTTTGCCTTCGGAATGCGATAGTTCTTGCCATCGAATGCGATGTAAGGACCATAGCGTCCGTTCAGGAGCTCCAGCTTGTCGTCTTCCTCAAAGGTCTTGATATGGCGTTTCTGCTCGTTAGAGCGTTTTTCGTTGATAAGTTCCACCGCCTGTTCCAGGGTGATGGCCATTGGGTCGATTTCCTTAGGAATGGATACATACTTACGGTCGTGGAGTACGTATGGACCGAAACGGCCGCTTCCGATGGTTACGGTAGTGCCTTCGAACTCACCAACCTGGCGAGGCAGCTTGAAGAGTTCCAATGCTTCCTCCAGAGTGATGGTCTCGATGCTCTTGTCGGCAGGCAACTGGGCAAACTGTGGCTTGTCCTCGTCTTCGGCGGTACCAATCTGAACCACTGGACCGAATCTTCCGATCTTTACGAATACAGGGCGGCCGCTCTTTGGGTCCTTGCCCAGTTCTCGTTCACCGGCCTTGTGCTCGCTGCGTGCTTCCATCACGCCCTTCACTTCCGGTTCAAAACGCTTGTCGAAGTCCTTCATCCATTTGGTCCACTCGGTCTTACCCTCGGCGATATCATCAAACTTCTGCTCTACGTTGGCAGTAAAGTTATAGTCCATGATGTTAGGGAAGTTGGCCATCAGGAAGTCGTTTACCACGATACCGATATCGGTAGGGAGGAGCTTGCCCTTTTCAGAACCAGCCTGTTCCTTCTTGGTCTTCTGGGTAATCATGATACCCTTCAGCGTATCTACGGTGTAGGTGCGCTCCTCGCCCTGCTTGTCGCCTTTCACAACGTATTCACGCTGCTGGATGGTGCTGATGGTAGGAGCATAGGTAGATGGACGGCCAATGCCGAGGTCTTCCAGCTTCTTCACCAGACTTGCTTCGGTGTATCTTGCTGGTGCCAGAGAGAATTTCTCTGTGGCGATGATTTCACGGCGCTGCAACTCATCGCCTTTCTTCATGGCTGGCAGGAGATGGGTTGAATCTTCTACGTTCTCATCCTCATCGGTAGATTCACGATATACCTTGAGGAAACCGTCGAATACTACAACCTCACCATTGGCAACAAACTTCTCGCTGGTGTTGTCGATGCTGATATTGATGGTAGTCTTCTCCAACTGTGCATCCTCCATCTGTGAAGCGATGGTACGTTTCCAGATCAGGTCGTAAAGACGCTTCTCCTGGCTGGTGCCATCAATGCTTGTCTCGCTCATGTAGGTAGGTCGGATGGCCTCGTGAGCCTCCTGTGCACCCTTGGAGTTGGTGTGATAGGCACGTGGCTTGCTGTATTCCTTGCCGTATTCCTTGATGATCTCATCCTTGCTGGCATTGCTGCAGAGGGTAGAGAGGTTCACACTGTCGGTACGCATGTAGGTGATGCGTCCACTCTCGTACAGGCGCTGAGCCACCATCATGGTCTGGCTTACGGTGAAGCCGAGCTTGCGGGCTGCTTCCTGCTGCAGGGTTGATGTGGTGAAAGGAGGCGCTGGTGTACGCTTCAGTGACTTCTTGGTGACAGCTTCTACGGTGAACTTGGCGTCCTTGCACTTCTCCAGGAAGGCTTCCACCTCTTCATGGGTCTTGAAACGGTGATCAAGCTCTGCCTTTACCTCTGTGGCTGCGCCATTCTCGCTGATCAGGGCGAATACGGCGTTGACACGATAGTATGGTTCGCTCTTGAACTTCTGGACTTCACGCTCACGCTCCACGATGAGGCGTACGGCAACACTCTGCACACGACCGGCAGAGAGGGCTGGTTTCACCTTTCTCCACAATACAGGAGAGAGCTTGAAGCCCACGATGCGGTCGAGCACACGACGTGCCTGCTGGGCATTCACCAAGTTCATGTCCAGATGGCGTGGGTGCTCAATAGCGTCCAAGATGGCAGGTTTGGTAATTTCATGGAAGACGATACGGCTTGTCTTCGCTTCATCCAGTCCGAGTACTTCGCAAAGGTGCCAGCTGATGGCTTCTCCCTCGCGGTCCTCATCGGATGCTAACCAAATCTTCTTAGCTTGCTTCGCTGTTGATTTCAATTCTGTGACGAGCTTTTTCTTTTCCTCTGGAATCTCATAACAAGGTTCCATGGTCTTCTCGTCTATACTGAGTTCCTTCTTCTTGAGGTCACGGATATGACCGTAAGAAGACATCACCTTGAAGTCTTTACCTAAAAACTCTTCGATTTTCTTAGCCTTTGCAGGGCTCTCGACGATTACTAAATTTTCTTGCATACGCTTCTACACAATTTCTTTTGGTCTGCAAAAGTAAATAAACTTTTTGCTTATACCTTATTATATAGTGATTTTTTTGGTTTTTTTAATGTTTTGGGGCGTATTTTCATTCTTTCGTCTTGTGTTTTGCAAGAAATTTGGCCACTCCCTGTCTTATGGAGCCTAATCCGAACTCTTCGGGATGGAGGTTGCTGAGAGGAATCCAGTATGACTCCTCGGCATCGTCCATCGCCTCCACATGAGAGAGGTCTTTCACCTTTACAACATAGAACATATCTAGGGTATGAACCAGAAAGTCGGAATAGAGATAGAGGTTAGGGATGCTGAACTGATAGTTCACCCCGATTACTTCCAGACCCGTTTCTTCCTTTACTTCTCTAGCCACGCCTTCTTCTCCGGTTTCATCCATATCTACGAATCCGCCCGGCAAGTCGAGGGTGCCTTTGGCAGGTTCGTTTTTTCTGCGAACCACCAGAAGTTCTTCTTTCTCGTTGAGAATGAAGGCTACTGTGGCGCTGCTGGGATTCAGATAGTAGGTGAATCCGCAGTCCTTGCATTTTTTACTCTTGAAGTTGTTGATCTCGAAATGTTGAGAGCCGCAAACAGGGCAAAACTTGAATTTGTCTAAAACGTGACTCATAATATATATATTAAAGAGCGGTCGGTCTTTGGATTTCACAAAGATCGACCGCTATGTTATTAATTACCAATTGTCTGTTCGGAATGGGAAGAGAGGCAGACCGCCTGCATTCGCCATGTTGCCGAGCTGGAAGTTGCGGAAGCAGTAGCGCAGAGCTACCGGCTTCTTGACTTCAGGGCTGGTTACGACGATGCACTCGTTCCATCCGTCGTTGCCTTCCTGCCAGAAATGCTTGGCTGTGGCAGGATGGAACACCTTGTCTTCGCCGGCTACCTCGAAGCCCTTGATGCCTTCAAAGCGGTTATAGGCTCCATAGGTGTTGTCGAAGTGAACCTTCACAGTGTCGCCAACAATCTTCATCTCCTTGAAAGTCATACTCTCGCAGAAGAGTCCCTTCATACCGTAGGTCTTGCTGAGTGCCTGAAGAGCCAGACGCTCACCTACAGGCTGCTTCTGGCATGGGTGAATCTGCTCTGCCTCGTATGGATAAACCAGATCTTCGGTGCAGACGATGCCACTGTTCGGGATGATCTTGGCTGCATTAAACTGCTGCTCGCGGAGTCTTGGACCTGCATCACCATTCACATCGCCATTATGATAAGGTGCAATCTGCACGAAATAGAATGGCAGTTCGCCCTGCTTGAAGTCTCTGCGCCACTGGGCTACGAGGTCGGCAAGACGCTGTGTGTATTGACCTGCCGGGTCGCCCACGTTGGAACAGCCTTGATAGAAGAGGATTCCCTTCACGCTATAGTTGAGGATAGGATGGAAGGTTCCGTTGCCCCAGAGAAGAGGGTAGAGGAAGTCCCACTTGAACTTAGGATTCTTCGTCATCTTGAGGGAGTCGAGGTCTTCTTTCGTGTTCTTTTTCAGATAGTCACGATCGAGCCAGCTTTCTACTCGGCTTCCGCCCTTGTTTGCCATCACCAGTCCCACTGGTACGTCGAGCGCCTTGTTGACTACCTGGGCAAAGAAATATCCGGTGGCAGATGCATCGCCTACCGTCTCTGGATTGATGGTCTTCCATTCGCAGTTGGCGTCATCGAGTGGCTTGCTGCTCATCACGCTAGGAATCTTCACGTAGTGTACACCTTTATATCGGTTGGCTTCCAATACAGCCTTGTTGTAGCCTTCTACAGGGCAGTTGCCGAAACCTTTCACCGGCATCTCCATGTTGCTCTGTCCGGCGCAGACCCATACTTCACCAGCCAAGATGTTCTTGAGGGTGGTCTTTTCGCCATCATCGAAGGTAATGGAGAGCGGAGTGTAGCTAGCCTTGGGAGTCTGTACCTTGACAGCCCACTTGCCATCCTTTCCGGTCTTTGCAGAATATTTCTGCTGCGACCATGAGGTGCTTACCTCTACCAGGGTACCAGGCTTGTCCCAACCCCAGAGGTTGGCTTCTGAATCTTGTTGGATAATCATGTTGTCACCCAGGATGTGTGGCAACTTTACTTTAGCGTTTGCTCCTGCTGTTACGAGAGCCAATGCTGCGAAAGCTAAAAGTTTCTTGTTCATTTTTTAGTGCTTAAAATTTATTGTTGCTGTTAATTTATTGTAGCTCGTATTGGATGATAGGAGCCGGAAGTTTGGAGAAAAGTCCAGACTTCCGACTTATCTGTTGTATGAAAGCTCGTATTAAAGAAGGTTCTTGATGGCTGCATCAATGTCCTTGATCTGTATGTCGCGGGCTCTCAGAGTATTGCTTCTGTCGATGAGGAAGAAGGTAGGGATGCTCTGCACGTTGTAGAGCTGGAGACTTGTTCCCTGGATGCCGTTCTCTTCACGTACGCAGATCCATGGAAGGGCAGCGGTAGATGTTTTCCAGAAGTGCTCATCTGGATCTACGGAAACCTGATAGATTTCCAGTCCGGCAGCATGATACTTGTTGTAAAGCTCACGGAGCATCATGATGCGCTTGGTGCTCTCGTTGCTGGCGAAGATATGGAAATCGAGCAATACCACCTTGCCGGTGAGGTCAGAGAGGCGGCGAACCTGTCCCTTGTTGTCCTGCAGGGCAATTTCAATGCATCCGTTTACGCTCACCTTGCTTGCCTCAATCTGCTGCTGTGCACGCTGCCTGTCAATGATACGGATATCCTTCATGCCCTCGATGGCGATGTTGTGCAGGTTCTTGCCACGCTCTGCGCCTGGATAGTAAGTATCCCAGCTTGTAGCTACGGCAGCGAATACTTTCACGTCATCCTTGTTGTTGCGAGGGTTGAAGATGAGTGAGTTGGTGTTGCCCAACTGGATAGTCTGGAAGAGTGCATAGTAAGAGGAAGCCTTCATCGGCTCCTTGAAGATGTAGTTGGTCTTTACATCCTGCTTGTATGCAGCCAGCATGCGAGCCACGATGACATCCATGGAATCTACCCCGATGTTAGGGCTCTTGATGATGCCATTGATGTTGCTCTGCAGAGTCATCTGCTTGAGCGAAAGTTCCTTGATCTTGCTGCAGTTCTCTGAGCCTTCCACCTCGTACTTGTAGCTCATCTGAGGATAAGCTGCCTTCACGTTAACGGTCTCGGTTGAGTCGATACTGAGGTTGATGCTCTGGTTGGCAATGCGGAGACGGTAGAATTCAGGAGTGATGCTGTCCATCGCATTCTCTTCGAAAGCGAAGGATCCGTCTTCACCCAGTTTCACCGAGTCGATCTTCACCGGACCATTCAGACTGAGGTTCTCCAGGTAGAGCATAGAGTCCTGAGCCTCGGTAATATTACCGTTGATATGAAATTTCTTGTTGTTACAAGAAGTGAGAGCCAGCGCAGCTACCATAATCACTGCCGCTGAATAGATTCTAGATATCTTCATGAATTTTAGTATTTTGCGAAATTATCGACTGCAAAGGTAGTAATAAAATCGGGAATAATGCACCTTAGATAGATAAAATTATTAAAAAAGTAGAAAATAGTTGCCCAAATATTCGTTTATTAATTATTAAAGAGGTATCTTTGCACCGTTTTAGATATTAGATGTTAGACAAAACAATAAGTTTTAATAATTAGATGAACGTAATTACAAAAAGTGTTCAGTTGCCTGATGGAAGAACCATCACAATTGAGACCGGAAAAGTTGCAAAACAGGCTGATGGTGCTGCGGTTCTCCGCATGGGTAACACAGTGCTTCTCGCAACTGTTTGTGCAGCAAAGGATGCAGTTCCGGGTACAGATTTCATGCCTTTGCAAGTAGATTACCGTGAGCAGTACAGTGCTGCTGGCCGTTTCCCTGGTGGTTTCACCAAGCGCGAAGGCAAGGCTAGCGACGAGGAGATCCTTACCTCTCGCCTTGTGGACCGTGCTTTGCGTCCACTTTTCCCTTCTAACTACCATGCAGAAGTTTACGTACAGGTAATGTTGCTCTCAGCCGATGGTGTTGACCAGCCAGATGCCCTTGCAGGTTTCGCTGCTTCAGCTGCCATGGCTTGTTCAGATATTCCTTTCGAGCACTACATCTCTGAGGTTCGTGTAGCTCGTATCAATGGTGAGTATGTTGTTAACCCTACATTCCAGCAGATGGAAGAGGCTGACATGGATATCATGGTTGGTGCTACCAAGGACAATATCATGATGGTAGAAGGTGAAATGAAGGAAGTTTCTGAGCAGGATCTCATTGGTGCCCTCAAGGTGGCTGCCGAGGCTATCAAGCCTATGTGCGAGCTCCAGTATGAGTTGGCTAAGGAGAAGGGTACTGACGTGAAGCGTGAGTATGATCATGAGATCAACGACGAGGAGCTCCGTGAGCAGATCAAGTCTGAGCTTTACAAGCCTGCTTATGATATCAACCACCAGGCTTTGGAGAAGCATGC
>ULQL01003309.1_pt1 | contig 35769 bp, 28 predicted proteins | sample 1954411 | NCBI WGS metagenome assembly ULQL01 (sample SAMEA4835654, study PRJEB28245) | human gut metagenome | biome: gut microbiome; material: fecal sample | place: Denmark | collected 2008 | reverse complement strand
TTCGTTGTTGCTTTTTTAGCAGCCGGTTTCTTTTCGGCTTTTTCAGCTTTAGCCGTTGTTTTCTTCGCAGCGGCTTTTTTGGCCGGTTTCTTTTCTTCGGTTTCTTCGGCGCAGCAGCATTCTTCTTCGCAGCAACCGCTTTCCTGAGCTTCGGCTTCCAGCCAGCAGTCGATTTCAACCCCTTCCGGGCAGCCGTTGTTCAACCAAACAAAATATGCCGCTTCGCGGACTTGATCTTCTTTAGCCATTTATGTTCTCCCAAAACTTAAAAACAATTATTTTTTTCAGCCTGATTATTTCCTCACGCTATTTTTTACTTTTAGCTGATTTTTTTCCAAAACTCAACGTTTTTTCAACAATCAAAAAAACGATGCCCGTTCCATGAATTTCTAAGATTCCTTCCAAGGAGCCAAAACAGTAAACTTTGTCGCCGTTTGTTCAAAAACGGGCATCAGTTCGCGCAGAATGTTTGCACGTTCCCGCGTTCTTTCCGGCGGAAAATAGCGTTCGCGTTTTTCCAAACGCGGTAAAACCAGTTCCGGATCGGCATTGATGTAACGGATATCCACCGTATATCCCGCCTGTTTGATTTTTTCGTACAGTTCAATGTGGTGCGCCGTGGCGTTGGAATGTTCGAATAAAATCGGCAGTCGATGTTTGACAGCCTGTTTTAATAACTGATATCCCACAAATCGAGCCGGCAGTTCCCAGCGTTCAAACGATTTTTTCCGGTCTTTTAAATGTTCGGACAAATAGGAAGGCAGATCCTCCATGATGGCATCAAAAGAAATGTACAACATACCGGCGTTTGCCGCTTTGAACGCGCGGCAAAGATATGTTTTCCCGGACGCCGGCAGACCGCAGACATTGATCAGATACGGGTTGGCGACAGCGGTGACGCCGCTTAACGCATGTCTGACGGCGGCGCGGATTTCGCGTTTAATGGACAGCAGATCAACGTCGGGCGGGAAAATGCTGCCTAACGTCGTGTATGGAGCTAAAATTTTATTGATGACTGATTGCATGATATGATCTGACGATGAAAACAACCGATAAAATATTATCACAACGGATTGTAAAATCAATTAAAAATGATTGCGCGTCAAGTACTTAAAAATGTAGAAAAAAGTTGCTGATTTGTATATACTGTCTAAAAATTTTAATGGGAGAACGGTTCTATGGGACGAGAAAGAAAGATTAAACCAAAGAAAACGCCTGTAATCAGCGGTTCGGACGTGTCTGACGTCAGCAAGCGCGGCTGGGTGATTAAAGAAAAAAAACATCATTTGATGGATTTTGCGGCCAGTTCTCCGATCACAATCGAACATGTCAGCCCGCAGATCAGCGCGGGCCGGTACGCCGTTAAACGCGAAGTCGGCGATACGATGGAAGTCTGGGCCAACATTTTCAAAGACGGCCATGATCTGTTAAAAGCCGTTATTCTGTGCCGGCACGCGGATTCAGACGAATGGTGGGAAGCCCCGATGTGGGAAATCAACCACGGTTTGGCTTTGTGGGGCGGGGATTTATGGTTCGGCGATAATACGCGCTATATTTATACGATTGAAGCCTGGGTCGACGAATTCGGCACCTGGCGTGACGGAACGACAAAAAAACGCGAAGCGGGGCAGGGGGTTGCCCTGGAACTGGTTGAAGGAGCCGACATTATCCGCAAGACGCTGGAGCGTCTGAAAAAAACAACGGAAGTCCGCGACTTTGAAGCGCGTGAACATGACATTGCTTTTTTAACCGATATTCTGGCCCGTTTTGACGCCTGCAACGACGAATATGAATGCGCCAACATGCTGATGAGCGAAGAAGTTCTGGAGGCAATGGACCGCTGGCCCGATCGTGAAAAGGCAACGCGTTACGACCGCGAACTGGAAGTCTTTGTTGACCGTCCCCGGGCGCGGTTCGGGGCATGGTATGAAATGGACGTGCGTTCTCAGGGAACGGAACCGGGAGTCCACGGCACGTTTAAAGACGGAGAAGCTCGTCTGCCCGAAATCAGAGAAATGGGATTTGACGTCGTATATCTGCTGCCGATACACCCGATCGGTCATACGCACCGCAAAGGCAAAAATAATTCGCTGGTTTGCGAACCGGGCGACGTCGGGTCGCCGTATGCGATCGGTTCCGAAGAAGGCGGGCACAAAGCCATTCACCCGCAGTTGGGAACAATGGACGATTTCCGTTCTTTTGTCCGCCGCGCGCGGGAATTGGATATGGAAGTCGCTTTGGACTTCGCCATACAGTGTTCTCCGGATCACCCGTGGATCAAAGAACACCCCGAATGGTTTACTTTCCGTCCGGACGGTACGATCAAGTACGCGGAAAATCCGCCGAAAAAATATCAGGATATCGTCAACGTCGATTTTTACGGCCCGCAAAGCGATTCTTTGTGGATAGAGCTGCGCGACACGTTTTTGTTTTGGGCTGCCGAAGGAATCAGAATATTCCGCATTGACAATCCGCATACAAAATCCGTCCCGTTCTGGGAATGGGTGATCCGCGAAGTGCAGAACATATATCCGGACACGATCTTTCTGGCCGAAGCGTTTACGCGTCCGCCGATGATGCAGATGCTGGCCAAAATCGGATTTTCCCAGTCGTATACGTATTTTACCTGGCGCGAAAACCGTCATGACCTGGAAGAATACTTTAATGAACTGACGCAATCGGAAATGAAAGAATATTTCCGTCCGAACCTGTTTCCGACAACGCCGGACATTATGCCGTTTTACCTGCATGACGCGCCGCGTTCGGCTTTTATTATCCGGTTCATTCTTGCGGCGACGCTGTCTCCGTCCTACGGTATGCTGAACGGATACGAACTGTGTGAAAACGACGGGATTTACGGCAAGGAAGAATTTAATAATTCCGAAAAATACGAAATCAGAACGCGCGACTGGAACGCCGAAGGAAACATTAAGGATCTGATCGCGCAGATCAACTGGATCCGCGGCGAAAACTATGCGCTGCAGCTGTATGAAAATCTGCGTTTTTACGGTTCCGAAAATGACAATATCATGTTTTACGGCAAAATGACCGACGACCGTAGCAATATGATTTTTGTCGCCGTCAGTTTGGATCCTTATCACGGTCAGGCCGGCAGAGTATGGTTCCCGACCGATGAAATGGGAATTGCGCCGGGCGGCAGATTCTGGGTCGAGGAATTGTTAAGCGGCCGTCAGTTTGAAGCGCGCGGTTCCGAATTCTGGGTCAATCTGTATCCTGCCGGAAATCAGGCGGAAATTTACCGTATTACGCCGATTGACAAATCGTGGTGGTAAGATAAAACTTTTTAAAAGTGACGACTGAAAAAAACAGTTGTCACTTTTGGTTTAATTGGGTCATACTCTTTTTAACAATTAACAAATCGGGTTGTTTTTCATGCTTTCCAGTTTAAAAGATCAGGATTTCTTATTGATTGATAAAGAAAATCTGAATGAAATTTTCAAGGATTTGGTTTTTCAGGATTCTTTTTGCCGGAAATTGGAGACTTTCCTGCCTTCCAAACGCTGGTACAGCGCAAAGGACGACACGATCGCCGCCGTTTCTTTTCAGGCATTGATCCCTTTAAAAGACGTCTTTCTGGCGGTAATTCTGGTCGCCTTGAAGGGCGGAGAAAAGCCGACGTTTCTAATTCCTCTGCGCCTGGCGTTTGACGAAAAAGCCGACGCCGTTCCCGAAAACGCCGTCGTAACGGGAGTCGTGACGGCCGAAGAGAAAAAGGGCGTTATATACGACGCGGCCGGCGATGACGACTTCGCCGCATGCCTGCTGCCTTTTTTGGCGGAAGATATGTCTGTTGATGTCGGCGGTTCAATGGTTTTGTCGGGCGTGTCGACGGCCGCGGGAAAAACTTTGATCCGCGAAGTGGACGGCCTGCCGCAGAAAATGCTGGGGCTTGAACAAAGCAACACGTCGTTGATTATCGGCAAAAAAATTATGCTGAAAATGTACCGGCGTACGGCGTTCGGTTCCCACCCGGAAGTGGTGACGACAAGCTTTCTGACGGAAGAAGCCAAATTTAAAAACACGCCGGCTTATCTGGGCATGCTGGAATTAAAATACGCTGACGGCCGTACGATGGCGCTGGGAATTTTGCAGTCTTTTGTGCCGAATGTCGGCGACGGCTGGTCATATACGATGGATTATTTGAAGTCCTGTTTCGCGGAAGCTCTGGCGGAAGGAAAAATGCCGGATCACGCTTCTTACTTAAGTGAAGCGCGGCTGCTGGGGCAGAGAACGGCCGAAATGCACAGGGCTTTTGCAAAGGGAACAGATGATATCTTTAAACCGACGCCCGTAACGGCGGACGATCTGGCGGCCTGGCGGGATCAGACGACGGCTCAGGCGGATAAAACGCTGGCCGTTGCCAAAGCCAATGTTGAAAATCTGACCGGCGACGTAAAAGAACGTGTTGAAAATCTGATTAACGGCCGCGAACGGATTGTTGCGCGTATTAATGAACTGCTGCCCGTTGTCGCAGACGGAAACAAAACGCGTTTCCACGGCGATTATCATTTGGGGCAGGTCGTTATTGACGATACCGGCGATTTTTATATTCTTGATTTTGAAGGTGAACCTTTGCGCCCGATTTCTGAGCGACAGGTAAAACAGTCCGTGTTAAAAGACGTCGCCGGCATGGTGCGTTCTTTTGACTATGCCGCGTTTGGCGCGGTGTTGATGTACGTGCTGCCCGAAAACCGAGAAAAAGCTTTAAAGCTGGCGGCCGAATGGCAGCGTCAGGCGACGCGGGCTTTTCTGGACGGTTACTTTGATCACATGGCCGACTGTGATTCTTTGCCGGCGGACAGAGAAGTAACCTTGAAACTGCTGGATCTGTTCGTTTTGGAAAAAGCGTTGTACGAAGTCATTTATGAAGTCGCCAATCGTCCCGACTGGCTGGCAATTCCGATGAACGGCTTGTCCCGTTTGATAGACCTGAATGGAGAATAAAATATGAAAAACTATTTAGACGAAAGTATCGTAGAAGCTCTGGTAACCTCCGGCTACGGGGATCCGTTCTCTGTTTTGGGCCTGCACCGCGAAGGAAAGGACGGCGATCTGGTGCTGCGTACGTTCCAGCCGCAGGCACAGAATGTTTATGTTCTGGAATATGAAACGGGCAAAGTCATGGCGCAGATGGAACGCGTGCACAGTTCGGGACTGTTCCAGTTTGAATTTCCTGCGGATTGGGATTATTTTAAATACCGTCTGCGTATAGATTTGTGGGTCGGTTCTTCCTATGATACCGAAGACCCGTACCGTTTCCCGCCGGTTTTGGGCGATATGGATCTTTATTTCCTGTCCGAAGGATCGCATTTGGACGAATATGACCGTCTGGGCGCTCACCCGATTAAGCACGACGGCGTGGACGGCGTGTCTTTTGCCGTTTGGGCGCCGAATGCCAGACGCGTTTCCGTCGTCGGCACGTTTAACGAATGGGACGGCCGGCGTCATATGATGCGTCCGCGCGGTTCGACCGGCGTTTGGGAAATTTTTATTCCGCATATTTCCGCGGGCGTTTTATACAAGTACGAATTAATCGGACCGGACGGCAACATTCTGCCTTTAAAAGCTGATCCGGTTGCTTTTTATGCCGAAAAACGCCCGTCAACGGCTTCTGTCGTGTATGATCTGGAAAAATATGAATGGCAGGCAAAAGGTTGGGAAAAGAAGCGTGAAAATGTCAACGCGTTAGATGCGCCGATTTCGATTTATGAGGTGCATCTGGGATCCTGGAAACGTCATTTTGACGACAACAGCTATCTGACATATCAGGAAATGGCGCAGGATTTGGTGAATTATGTCAAAGATATGGGCTATACGCATGTTGAATTGCTGCCTGTCAACGAACACCCGTTTGACGGATCTTGGGGCTATCAGGCGACAGGGCTGTATGCGCCGACCAGCCGTTTTGGCAAGCCCGACGATTTCCGGGCGTTGATTGACGCTTTCCACAAAGCCGGTATCGCCGTGATTATGGACTGGGTGCCGGGGCATTTCCCCAAGGATTCTTTCGGTTTGGCGAATTTCGACGGAACGGCTTTGTATGAACACGCCGATCCGCGCCGCGGCGAACATAAGGACTGGGGAACCAAGATTTATAACTACGGCCGTCGAGAAGTGAACAATTTCTTGACGTCAAACGCGATGTTCTGGAATAAAAAATACCAGATTGACGGTTTGCGCGTCGATGCGGTCGCTTCGATGCTGTATCTGGACTACAGCCGTAAAGCCGGCGAATGGATTCCGAATGAATTCGGCGGTCATGAAGATTTGGAAGCCGTCGCTTTTCTGAAGCGCACGAATGAATTGATGTATGAAAATTGTCCGGGTACGGCGACTTTTGCCGAAGAATCAACCGCCTGGCCGATGGTGTCGCGTCCGACGTATATGGGCGGTTTGGGCTTTGGTTACAAATGGAATATGGGCTGGATGCATGACACGCTGGAATATATGGCCAAAGATCCGATTTACAGACGTTATCACCATAATAAAATGACGTTCGGCATGCTGTATGCTTATAACGAAAACTTTGTTCTGCCGCTGAGCCATGACGAAGTTGTCCACGGCAAGTGTTCTTTGTTGAATAAAATGTCAGGCGACCGTTGGCAGAAATTTGCGAACCTGCGCGCTTATTACGGCTTTATGTACGGTTTTCCGGGCAAAAAGCTGTTATTTATGGGCGGTGAATTTGCGCAGGATCGCGAATGGGACTTCAACGGTTCTTTAAGCTGGCATCTGCTGAACGATCCGATGCACCGCGGTATTCAGAATTCGGTGCGCGATTTGAATCGTATCTATCGTGAAACGCCGGCTTTGTATGAACAGGATTATGATCCGGCCGGGTTTGAATGGATTGACGCCGATAATGCGGACGAAAGCGTCTTTTCGTTTATCCGCAAGGCCAAAGAAAACGATGAAATGGTTGTCGTCGTATCCAATTTTACTCCGGTACCGCGTGAAAATTACAAAATCGGCGTGCCGAAAGGTGGACGCTATGTTGAAATTTTCAATTCCGATGCCGAAATTTACGGAGGAAGCGGTATGGGCAATATGGGCGGCGTTGAAGCCAAAGAAGAAGGTTGGAACGGCCGGCCGTATTCTTTGTCGATTACTGTTCCGCCTTTGTCTACGGTTCTTTTTGTACCGCAGCGCTGATTTGATTTTGGAGTAAACGAAACAAATGCCTACCGGAATACGTGTTCTTCCGGGCCGTCCCTATCCGTTAGGGGCGACCTGGGACGGCAGAGGCGTTAATTTCGCCTTGTTTTCAGCAAATGCCGAAAAAGTTTTGCTGTGCCTTTTTGATGAAACGGGAACGCGCGAAATACAGCGTATCGCCATGCCGGAAAGAACGGACGAAGTCTGGCACGTGTATCTGCCCGACGTACAGCCCGGACAGCTGTACGGTTATCGCGTTTTCGGGCCGTATGATCCCGAACGCGGACATCGGTTTAATCATAATAAACTGCTGTTGGATCCGTATGCCAAATCAATTACGGGACCGCTGGTTTTTAATGAAACGATGCAGGGGTACCGTTCCGGCAGCCCTAAGGCGGATATGTCTTTTGACCGCCGTGACAGCGCGCCGTTTGTGCCAAAATGTCGGGTTATTGACGATACGTTTTCCTGGAACGGAGATAAAGCGCCGCAGACGCCGTGGTCGGAAACCATTATTTATGAATCGCATTTAAAAGGCTTTACGTTCCGCAATCCGGAAATTGACGAACAGATCCGCGGGACTTTTGCGGGCATGGGGGCGCCGCAGGCTGTTGATTATCTGAAAAATCTGGGAATAACGGCTGTTGAACTGTTGCCGATACAGGCGTTTTTTACCGGAAATCACCTGTTAAAAGCAGGACTGCATAATTATTGGGGATATGATCCGGTCAGTTATTTTGCTCCGCACCCGCCGTACATGACGGGGCAAAACCTTGATGAAATAAAAAATATGATCCGCGTGTTTCATGATGCCGGGATAGAAGTCTTTATGGACGTTGTTTATAATCATACGGGGGAAGGAAACCAAATGGGTGTTACCTTATCTTTCCGCGGTATAGACAACGCTGTTTATTACCGTCTGCGCCGCGATAATCCGCGTTATTACGAAGATACGACCGGCTGCGGCGCGTCCTTTAACGTGGAACACCCGCGCGTAATTCAACTGGTTATGGATTCTTTGCGTTACTGGGTTGAACAAATGCATGTTGACGGCTTTCGCTTTGATCTGGCGCCGACTTTGGCCCGGACGGGAACGGGATTTACAAATACGGCCGGTTTCTTAACGGCCGTTCAGCAGGATCCCGTGCTGCAGCGGGTAAAAATGATCGCGGAACCGTGGGACATCGGACTCGGCGGTTATCAGGTCGGCGCTTTTCCGCCCGGCTGGTCTGAATGGAATGACCGTTTCCGTGATACGATCCGCTTGTTTTGGAAAGGGGACAAAGGACAGATCGGCAATATGGCTTCGCGTCTGACGGGATCCAGCGAAACTTTTGGTTATCGCGGCCGTCACCCGTGGACCAGCGTCAATTTCGTAACGGCTCATGACGGTTTTACATTGAATGATCTGGTCAGTTATAATGAAAAGCATAATGAAGCCAATGCCGAAAATAACAAAGACGGGACAAACGACAACAGATCATGGAACAGCGGCGTTGAAGGCGAAACGGGCAATCCAGTTATTTTGAATTTGCGTTATAAAAGAATGCGCGCAATGGCGGCAACGTTGCTGTTGTCTTTGGGGGTGCCGATGATTTCGGCCGGTGATGAATTTTGCCGGACGCAAGAGGGAAACAATAACGCGTATTGTCAGGACACCCCGATCAGCTGGCTGAACTGGGATCAGATCAGCGAAGAAGACGCCGAGTTCAGAGAATTTATGCGTTATCTGATCAAACTGCGCAAAGAGCACCGTGTTTTCAGGCGTAAGCGTTATTATACGGGTAAAAAAATAGGCGATTCTTCGCTGAAAGATATTACCTGGATTACGCCGGAAGGCTTGGAAATGTCGTCCGCCGATTGGAATAAGCCGTATGCGCAAAGCTTGTCCGCCCTTATTTCCGGAGCGTTAAGTGTTGCTTTCTGTAATGAAGACGGCCGTTTTTATCCGGACAACCATTTCTTTATTATTTTGAACGCGTTTCATGACGGCATTGAATGGCTGCTGCCGGAAATGGATAAGGACACGGTTTGGAATTTGATTTTGGACACGTCGCGCGACAAACCCGTTGTGGAAAATGAAACATACAAGCCCGGAGATTCATTTAATGTGCCGGCATGGTCCGTTTTGCTGTTTGAAGCGCCGCTGACGGACGAAGAAAAAGCCGTCCTGCATTCCCGTGAAGGAATGACCGGTATTTTAGGCCGTGTTTATCAGAACGTCCAAAGCAGCCGTCTGGTTGCGACAATAAAGGATCTGGACAATCTGGACTTTATGACATATGGTCCCATGGGGCCTGTGGCAACATTGGCAGATATGGAAAAAGAAGAAGAAAAAGACGGCTTCACCCGTCTGGTATAGGAACGACATACAGTGGTTTTGGAATATTCGCAAACAGTTGACGCGTTGGCCGAAAAGGCCGGTATTCTGCCGGAATTTGAAGCGGACGGCGGGATTTACACAACATCTTTTGAAACAAAAAAGGCTTTGTTGAACGCTTTGAAATTCCCGGTTAAAACGGCGAAAGAAGCGCAGGAATCTTTGCTGGCTGTTTTGGAAAAACCGTATAAAACTGCTCTGCCGCCCGTTGCCGTCATTTCCGTAGAAAAGAAAATTGCCGAAATTACCGTTACTTTTGTTTCAGGTCATGAATCGGATCCGTTGTCGTTTGAAATTATTCAGGAAAACGGAGAAGTTGTTTCGGGGCAGAAAATTTCGGCAGATCTGCCTATAACCGATTCTTTGGTGATTGAAGAAACCGAATACGAACACCGGCGCCTGACGATTGATCTGCCGGCACAGACGGGATACCATACGCTGCGGGTATCTGGCGCGGCTTTGCCGGATCAGGGCAGGGAAATGGCGTTAATTGTTGTTCCCGAAAAATGCTATATGCCTGAAACAATGCAGCAGGGAGCCAGACCATGGGGATTCCCGATACAGTTGTATGCGTTACGTTCAAAACGAAACTGGGGAATAGGCGATTTTTCCGATTTAAAAGAAATGATCGGCGTCGCAAAATCTTTTGGGGCGGATATTGTCGGGATTAACCCGATTAATGTCGCTTTTATGGCAAAGCCGGAAACGGCCAGTCCGTATTATTCGTCATGCCGGCTGTTTTTAAATCCGCTGTATATTGACGTCGGCGCCGTTCCCGAAGCCGAAAAATGCGCCGCGCTGCAAAAATACATACAGTCTAAACCGTTCGTCAGCGCGTTGAAAAAAGTCAGGACGGAACGTCTGGTTAACTATAAGGCCGTGGCAAAATTAAAGAAAAAAGCTTTTGAGTTGCTGTTTGAAGACTTTAAAAATGCAACCGATGACCGCCGGGCCGCTTTTGAATCGTTTTGCAAAAAAGGCGGGCGCGATCTGCAAACTGCGGCATTGTATCAGGTTTTAGCCGATTATTTTGTCGGTAAAAAGAAAAGTTTCGGTTTTAAATCCTGGGGAAAGCAATATGCTTCTCCCGATACGCCGGCCAGCTTGAAATTTGCCGAAGAACAGGCTGAAAAAATTACTTATTACAAATATCTGTTCTGGCTGGCGGACGAACAGTTTCAGGCGGCGTCCGCCGAAAGTGACAATCAGGGATTGGCGGTCGGGCTGTATCAGGATTTGGCGGTCGGGGTCGCCGGCGAAAGCGCGGAAACATGGGGGAATCAGGAATTATTCGCTACGGGGCTGAGCATCGGATCGCCGCCTGATATGTTTAATGCCAACGGGCAGGAATGGGGAGTGGCGCCGATGCGCCCCGATGTCATGCGTGACGAGGCGTATGTTTCTTACCGCAAGGTATTGACGGCAAACATGAAGCGTGCCGGCGCCGTCCGGATTGATCATGTTATGGGGCTGGCGCGCCTGTTCTGTATTCCGAAGGGGGAAAAAGGCGCTTATCTGCGTTATAACGTCAATGACCTGATCGGAATTGTCGCTTTGGAAAGCCATCGCAATAAATGTTTGGTTGTCGGTGAGGATTTAGGCGTTGTTCCCAGTTACTTCCGTGAAATTCTGGAAAAAGCCGGTATTTTGTCTTTCCGTGTTTTCAGGTACGAACAAACAAACGAAGGACAGTATAAGCCGTTAAGCGTTTATCCGAAAACGGCGCTGATCGCGGCAGGAACGCATGATATGCCGACTTTAACCGGATTTTGGTCGAGCGCTGATATCGAAACGGCCAAAGAAATCGGGTTGATGGGGGGCGACGGGCGGTATGAACAGGCGCAGGCGTTGCGCATGAAAGACCGTTATGCCATGGTGGAAACTTTGGCGGCGCGCGGGTTGTGGTTTATTTCACCCGCGGCGTTCGATGAAGAAATCAGTGGGCAGAAAGTGCCGCCGCGGCTGACGGAAGTCCTGTATTCTTATCTGGCGTCCGCGCCGTGCTGCCTGCTGCTGGTTCAGCTGGAAGATATTTTGGGACAGAAAGAACAAATGAATGTTCCCGGCACCAATCGGGAATACCCGAATTGGCGATGCAAGTTGCCAAAAATGACTGAGAACTTATATAATGATGAGAATATGAAACGAATTTGCGGCGTTATCGCGAAAATCAGGCAAAGTTGACTTTTTACGGCGGAGGAAAAAGATGTTTTTTATTTTATCTTTTATTTTTATACTTGCCGCCGTTACCGTTACTTTGAAAATCCTGATCGGTTATAATCCGGAAATTTCGTTAAAAAACAAACTGATAATTTCTTTCATCGTTATCTTTGCCTGGTGCTGTCCGGTGTTTTCGCGTTTTTTACGCCGGCTGCATGTGCTGTCAACGGAAGCAAATCTGATTGTTTCCCAATCGCTGTATGTTGTTTTTATAACGGCTTTTTTTCTGTTATGTTTGCTGATGATACGGGATATGATCTGGATTCCCGGTTATAAAATTGCTTTGAAATGTAAAAAGGCTTCTGCTGCATTTGATCCGATGAAGCCTTCCGTCATTAAAAAAGCAAATATAATTACTGCCGCGGCGACGCTGTTGCTGTCAGGTTACGCCATGTATGAAGGAATAAAGTTTCCGCAGATCAAAGAAACGGTTATTCCTACGGAAAAAGTCGCCTCCGCTTTTAAAATCGTTGCTTTGACGGATATGCATATTACGCCTGTTACGCCGGTTTCGCGCATTAACAGGATTGTCCGCACGGTTAATGAATTAAAGCCTGATATTATCGTTCTGGCAGGCGATGTCATTGATGCAAAGCCGTATCTGCTGAAAAACGAAATGCGGGCTCTGGCAAATTTGAAAGCCAAATACGGCGTATTTGTCACATTGGGAAATCATGAATTTTATCACGGCAGTTTCGAGTGGGAAAAAAAGTTCAGAGAAATGGGCTTTTCTTATCTGGCCAATAACGGATTGATATTAAAGGGAACAAATGTTTATTTGTCCGGTCTGCCGGATCCGCAGCTGTTGAAAATCAATGACGCGGCAATGGCCGGTATCAGGAATACTTTAAGAAAAGCGCCGCCGTCCGCTTTTAAAGTGTTTGTATCACATTCTCCGCGTTTTATTAAACGGTTGGACAGCAGCCTGACAGATCTGCAGATTTCCGGACATACGCACGGCGGCCAAATCTTTCCGTTTCATTTTGTTGTTAAACGGTTTAACGATTTTGTCGCCGGCTTGTATGACGTTAACGGCATGAAATTATATATTTCTCGCGGCGTCAGCGGTTGGGGCCCGCCGATGCGTCTGTTCGCTCCATCGGAAATTTCCGTTATTGATTTAATTCCTGAAAAGAAAAATTAATTTTCTTCCGCTTTTTCAACGGAAGAAGAAGAGGGCGTAAAGCTGGTTTTGAAAATGTTTTCCAAAATGCCTTCTCTTTCTTCGTCTTTGGCTTTTCCTTCCGTCTCCAGCGCCGCCAGCGTTTCCAGCATGGATACCTTTTCCTGCGCCTGCGCCGCCGCTTTTTCATAACGGGTTCGGGTCTGAATCAGCATAAACATCAAACCGCATGCGATTAAAATCGGCAGTCCCAGTGTCACAATCGTCATGAATGTCGAAATGTTCGTCAGCTTGAACGAAATGCCGGCAACAATCGCCAACACGGCCGTCACCGAGAACAAACCGGAAATAACGTACCACCCGGTCATCTGATTAGCTTTGGTCTGATTCTGGTTTAATTGATCGTTCCAGTAATCCAGCGCCGTTCCGTAACGGATACGGCTGGCGACGCTTTGACGCAAAGAAGCCAGCTGGCGTTCATGATCGTTCTGAATCAAGTTCAGCTGATCCCACATTGCGTTAACCGCGCTGTCGGAAGTCTGTTTGATTTCCGCGACCAGTTGAGATACGTATTCGGCAACGTCGTTTCTGTAAATCTGCAGCTGTCTGCGGGCTTCTTCTATTCCCTGCTGCAGGGCGAAGTGTTCGTTTTCAATCGGCTTGATTTGTTTTTCCGCCAGTTCGACACGGCGGATAATGCCGTTGATTTTCCGCAGGGTTTCCGATACTTTCCCGTCCAGCATTTCCGGCTGGACATTCGTTCTGAATTGCAGGGTAAACGCATAACCGAACGTGAAGCTTTCAGCGTCGGCCGATGTGCCGAATCCCGCCGCGTCTGCCAGAGAAGCCGCCCCCGTCGCGCCGGCCAGCAGCCCCATCAGCATCGGTTCGTAACGATACATGATTGTCGCCATCTGTCCCAGCGTGCCCTGAGAATGAATACATTTGAATCCCAGATAAGCATTTAAATCTTTGCGGATAATCGTAAAGCCTTCGGCCGTGCTCATTTCCGTATTTAAGACGGCCTGCGCCGCTTCCAGAATCGACCGCGGCGTCTGCAGCTGAAAATCTATGATTTTCTGGATAAACGGCTTGTCCGATGTTTCCGTACCGATAATGTCATGCCAGGCTTGCAGTTCGTTGACGGCAAACACACCGGCTTCGTAAAAAGAACGCAGCTCGACAATGCCTCCGTTATCGTCCAGTTCGATATGAATGGGAACACCGAACGGAATGTCCCTTTCTTTATCAAAAGGAAACTCTGCGGGAAAAGCGCCGGAAATTGTTTCGTCTTGTGTATTCATGGTTCAAACTATGTCGTATATTGTTTTAAAAATCAATATTTAATCCTGGTTATCCGGGAAAGGATAGGTCATATATGCCAATCGCACGGTTTCGCGCTTGTGCCTGATTTGTGCGCCCAGCATAACGGCGCAAAACAAAAAGAACCAAAAACCGATGAAGCTGTAGAAAACAAAAGGAAAGTCCCCCATATAAGAGTCGAAAACGGAAAAAAGGACGGTTAAAACAGCGCATAAAATTGCCGTTGATCCGTAAAACAGAAAGGGTCTTTCCAAGCGCAGCAATCGCCAGATCATAAACAAAACTTTAAAACCGTCTTTTATGGTTGACAGTTTTCTGAAAGATCCTTCGGGTCTGGCAAAATATCTGGTTTCGGCTTCGGCAAAGGGCAGACGGTTCATCGCCGTGAATACATTTAATTCCGTTTCGATTTCAAAACCGTTTGACCGGGCGGTAAAGGTTTTGACAAACCTTTTTGAAAAAACGCGCAGGCCGGACAACATATCCGTTTGTTTTATGCCGAATAAAGTCCGCACCAGACCTGTCAAAAACATGTTTCCGAACCTGTGAAACAGCGGATAAGCCTCTTTTTCCTGTTCTTTGCGTGTACCAACGACCATATCTTTTTGTTCATTGATTAAAATGTCGATCAAACGCGGCGCTGCGGCCAGATCGTATGTCATGTCTCCGTCCGTAATAACGTAAATATCAGCGTCAATGTCTGCGAACATACGGCGTATAACGCAGCCTTTTCCCTGCTGGGACACGCGGCGGACGATTGCGCCGGCCTGTGCCGCGATTTTTGCTGTGTCGTCCGTCGAATTGTTGTCATAAACATAAACTTTCGCATCGGGCAAAGTCTTTTTAGCCAATTCAACAACAGGTTTTACGGTTTTTTCTTCATTATAGCAGGGGATCAATACGGCAGTTTTTAAAGTCATAAAATTTCTCCTAAATTATCAGACTATCAGTATACGGGATCACAGAACGGAAAGAAACGATTTTTCTTTGTTCGTATTTTTTATTCCGGAAGCCGTGCCAAGAAACGGATTCCGATTAGGTAAAATAATACCAACCATGTATCATATTGATTTTGTTTGTTTTTATTTGTATAAAAAATGTTGACATATTCCGCGGGCCGTTATACTTTAACTGCAGTTTTTTAACTGTAATTGTAAGGAATAAAACTAAATGCAGACCTTATCTGTTAAGCCGTCTGAAGTCCAAAAGAAATGGTATCTGATTGATGCCGAAGATTTGGTCTTGGGACGTTTGGCCAGCATTGTCGCCAAAATTTTGCGCGGCAAGCATAAAACCTGTTTTACACCGCATGTCGACTGCGGTGATTATGTGATCATCATCAACGCTGAAAAGGTACATCTGACCGGTAAAAAACTGGAAGACAAAGTGTATTACCGCCATACCGGCCACCCGGGCGGAATCAAAGGCGTGACCGCCGGCAAAGTTATTTCCGGCGAACACCCCGAACGCGTTATTATTAAGGCTGTCGAACGCATGATTACGCGTAATCCGTTGGGTCGCAAGCAGATGACAAACCTGCGTGTTTATGCCGGCCCCGAACACCCGCACGCCGCTCAGAATCCGGAAGTTCTGGACGTTGCCGCTTTGAACCCGAAAAACAAGAGGAATTAATCCATGGCTGGTTTGGAAGATTTGAAAAAAGAAATGGAAACAGCTGCCGTTGTTGTTGAACCGGCTGCCGTTCGTGAACCGAAAAAGGATAAATTCGGCCGCGCCTATGCGACGGGTCGTCGTAAAGACGCCAGCGCTCGCGTTTGGATTAAGCTGGGATCGGGTAAAATGACGATCAACGGCGTTGACGTTGAAAAATATTTTACGCGCCCGGTTCTGCGCATGATTATCAACCAGCCGTTTGAAGTTACCAACCGCGTTGGTCAGTTTGACGTTGTCGTTACGGTGACCGGCGGCGGTTTGTCCGGTCAGGCCGGGGCTGTTCGTCACGGATTAAGCCGTTGTTTAGACAATTTTGAACCGGAATTGCATACGGCTTTGAAACGCGCCGGTTTCCTGACCCGCGATCCGCGCGTTGTTGAACGTAAGAAATATGGTAAAGCTAAGGCTCGCCGCAGCTACCAGTTCTCAAAACGTTAAAATTTATATCGACAAATTTCAAAAGAGGAAGTTTACACTTCCTCTTTTTTTATGAATAAAGAAGTGTTTATTCCGGTTCTTCGGCGATTGCTTTTCTGCGTTCTTTTCTTTTTTCGCTTTGTTTCCTTTTCAAACTTTCTGACCTTCCAGCCATTCTTCCTCTTCGGCATCAGTGTGTTCGTAATAAAAAATAAGACTGCGTTCGTTTATTGTTTTTGCGCCAATAACAAGTTGCGGAATCTCCCAAATCGGAGAGATTGGCCATAACAGCAAATTAACAACGCCGTAAATGGTCTGAGTCCCGTCGGCTCCGTTTCCCATTCCTAATAAAAATTACCGAATCCGGGCAGAATATTTGAAAATGCCGGCTAATAAAGGCCTGGTTGTTTTTTCCCATTCTTCCGTCGGTTTGTCCACTGAAATTCCGTCTGATTTTAAATCCCGTAAACCAGCCGTTCATGTCCTGTCAAAATTGTACAAGCTGCGGTAAAACAAAATAAAATAATAAAACTTTTTTCATTTCTGAAGATCCTTTATTGTTAAGAGTCAAAACAAAACCCACTTTTTCAGTTGGGCGGATTTTCAGAAACCGTTTATGTCTAAAGACGGCTCGGCTCCTTATTCGTCGAAATTCGCCCGTTAAGGACAGATCCGGCGAATTTATTAGCCGCCATACACAACGCGGCTGGTTCTGACGCCCTAAGCCGTTTATTTTAACAGCTTAAACGGCATTGTAACAATTTGTAAAAGCAAGAAGGGGAAAAGGGTTTAGAGATCTTTACGTTACAAGGTCGCTGGACGCGACAATCCATTCTTGCCGTCTGCTGCAACAGACTGCTTTGAATTTTGTGTTAAAATTTTTATTTATTTTCAATGTGTTATAAAAATTCAACCGGTTAAAAAAGGCCGGAAGAGTAAAAGTAGTTTGTTCACGAAAATCAGGAAATAAAAACGCCGGCACAAATGATACATACCGGCGTTCGGGAATTTTTCAGATAGTCAAAGGATTTTTATCGGGACATCTCTTCTTTCTTTTTCAGCAAAGCCGCTTGAACAGCAGGAGAAATAACTGCCGGCCGGGCAGGGGTTTTTGCCTGCTGCTGATTTTTCTGTAATTTTTGCTGCAGTCCGGATTTTTTAGCAGCGTTTTGTTTTTCAGACGCGGGGTTAACTTTATATGCTTCCATATTTTCTTTTATTTTGCTGATCACCCGTTCTTTTTCTGTCATGTTCGCTTTTGTCTGTTGCGGCTGTTTGCTTGGAGCGTTTGATGCTGGGACAGACTGTTTGACAACGGATTCTTTGGACGGCTGAATTTTTTCGGCCTGCTTGGTAACAGAGCTTTCTTTTTTCGGCAGATTTGAATAATGTTTATTGCATTGCAGCATTGCCGCTAACTGTTTGCGGTTTTTCGGATCTTCCAGATCTTCTTTTTTTAACTCAGGTATTTTTGGGAATGTCTGATGGACAAAGTTCAAAAGGTTTTGTTCTTTTCCGGATAGGGGTTCGCCCTTAGCTTCTTTGTCCAAAACAGCTTTAGCCTGCCGGATTTTTTCGGCGGATACCGCATTGTCCGGCGCCAACAAAGCCTCTTTTGCCGCGTTACTTGCGGTTTTTACTTTGTCGCCGGAAATATGTTTTTCTGCTTTCGGTTCAGGCGGCTTAATTCCTTTTTTTTCTAAGAAACGCTCAAAATCAAGTTGCGGATTCTTCCTTTTTTCTTCGCTGAAGACATGAAGCGTATCTATGCATTTTTTACTAATATCCGCAGGAATTTTATCTGTTTTATCTAAAGATGCTTTTCCCCGTTCAATGCTTAGCAGGTAAGAAAGGTTCTTTTCTTCCTCTGATGCTTGATATCCACCTTTACGATGTACTCTAAGATCATTGACAACATCTGAAAACGTATAATTTGAAAGATCTTTTTTTCCGCTGATTCCTTCAGAAATCAACGTCGGAAGCTTAGCTGCTTCTTTGCAGATTTCTTTGTTTTTCTCGTAAATGCCTTCATTCTGCAGCCGTTTCTTTTCTTCTTTTTCTGTTGCTTTATTTTGATAATACTCTTTTTTCCCTTCTTCAGAAAAGTACTGGGCAACCCCACGCTCTTTAAGCTGGCTGGCGTTATTCATGAAAAATTCCTGTGCCGCATCAAGTTTATCTAGAGGAAACTCTGTAACTTCTTTAGGAATAATATTATTATGCTGTAAAATAGATAATTGCGTGTTTAAAAGTTTTCTTGCTCTGTCGTCTTCACCATTTCGCAAAAGTTTTATCGCGTTTAAGAGTTCTTTTTGTACAATATTCTTGGTAGCTAAAGCAGAAGCTTCGCCTTTTATTTTTCTGCCGTCTTTTGTTATCGCAGTTGCAGACATTGATCCGATGTAATTTTGTCCGATACTGGAAAGATCTTTTATATCTTTTGCGGCTTTGGCTGCAATGTCCAATACGGTCCCGGATTGTTCTTCAACCAAAGGTTTGATATTCTTAGGAATGTTATTAGGGATTGAAGGCAGAAAAATATTAACGCCTTCATTTAATAATTTTTCTAAGCGAGGAGTTGCCTTAATTTTATTCCCAGAAGCATCGTGCAGATAACCGCCTTCCGCTTTAATTACCATATTAGCTGCTGCGAATCCAGCTGCTCCGGCCATTCCCGATATGGTATTATTAAACATTTTGTCTGCGGCTTCAGCCGCCCGCTGCGAAGCCTGTCTGGCGGTCTCTGCTTCGACTTTGTCACCCCTATAAGAAGTCGAAATATTCGCTTTTTCCATAGCTCTTAAAACGGCTTCTTTTAATTCGGCTGGGATTTCGCCTTCTACCGCGGCATAACCGTATTCTTTGATTTTCTTTAACAGCTCCTCTATCTTGGCGCGGAAATATACTTTCTGCGCTTTCTCTTTAAATTTAACGACATGTTTTTCCCGAGCGTTATCCAGCATACGCGCGCCGTTTTGCATGTTAACCTGAACGGATATTTTTCCGCGGCGGTTTTTTGTCAGTGTAACTGAGCTGATTTTTCTGCTCGCACTGATTTTTATACCGCGTTGTTCCTGTTTTTTCGCTAATTCTTCCCATTCGCGTTTCAAAACCGCGGCAATTTGTCCGGATACTTTGATTTCTTCCGCTCTTTTAGCGGAAATTTTGTTTTTTTTCTGCGCTTGTTCGTTTAATGCCGTTTTATCCATGGAAAACCTCTTATGCATGATTTTCTTTTATAACATGAATCCGAAGAGGCTGTCAAGAAATAGTCGAAAATTTCGAAAAAATTGACAAAAAGAAAAACGCCGCCGGTTAAGGGGCTTTTTTCAATTTCAGCCCGGCTTTTTCAGCTTCGATTAGGCCGCCCCGGATAACGATGACATTGTCAAAATCGGCTTGTTTAAATTTTTTGGCGGCTTCTTTGGCTCGTCTGCCGGAACGGCAGAGCAGATATAACGGCTTTGACCCGTCCAGATTATGTTCACGGACAAAAGTTTCCGCGTCCAATTCTTCCAAAGGAACCTGCCAGTGTTCCTGAACCAAAGCGGTTTCGTCATGTTCACTGTCGGTGCGAACGTCTAAAATCAAATCATTTTGCTGTATTTTTGACGGGGAAATTTCCTGAATAAACATGTCTGAGCAACCTCCTGTCATCAGCAATAATAAAATTAAAAATTTTTGCATGGGCTTTTCCTTCAATGAATTAAAAAGTAATTCGTCTTTATTTTTCCGACAGATGTCTTTTATATCAGAATTTTAAAAAATCTGTTATATGTTTCCGATAACTGACAAAGAGACAATACGCATCGGACGAATAATAATACTGTTGTTGAATAGTCCGGAAGAGAAAATAATTTATCAAAAAGAAATATCTTGTTTTTGTTAATCCTGATATCGGTAGGAAAAAAGCTGAAATAGGGCAGGGATATGATTTTTTGTTTCGCGGATTTATTAAAAATTTTTTCTCCGGCGGTGATTTATTTTTTTGCTGTTGTTTTTTATTTAACAGCAAAATACATGGAGCCTCAATGGGAATAGTTATCGAAGCTTTTTATATCGCCCGGTTTCTGTCGCAAAAAAGTGGAGGTTGGAGAATCCGACAGATCGGTTAAAAGAATGTGCACTGAAACACCGGAAAAATTTCTGTAAAAAGAACATCTGCTTGAATGTCTGTGTGAATGATAAAGGTGCGGGCGGGAGGCGGGGAACCGGATATGAAAAACCCCCGCGTTTTGCGGGGGCTTTGTTGTTTTTTTAAAAACCGTCACGTTCCAAACGCTTGCGTTCCAGCTTGCGGGCACGGCGGACAGCTTCCGCTTTTTCGCGGGCTTTCTTTTCAGACGGCTTTTCAAAATTGCGGCGCAGTTTCATTTCACGAAAAACGCCTTCGCGCTGCATTTTCTTTTTTAAAGCCTTTAAAGCCTGATCAACATTGTTGTCACGTACAATAACCTGTACCATAAAAATCACATCCTTTTTTTAGAAGGGAGAATATTCTCCGATAAACACAAAATCATCTGTTCGCCGTTAAGATACCGGACAACAGACGAAAACTCAATACTAAAAAGTTCTCTTCTGGCAAAAAGAGAAAGAATCCCCTCCTTTACGGAAAAATGATTTATCACTCTTTTCAGTATATGCCTGAAACGCGATCTTTTTCAACTATTTTTCCAACATATTTTTCTGTTTTGCGACCAGAGCCGCCGTCAAGGCGGATACGGAATGTTTTTCCTTGTGTGCCGCAATTTTGGCTGCGGCCTGTGTCTGACGCTGTTCCAATGACGGACGCTGAATATCGTAATACGATTCGCGGATCGTCAGATTGCCTTCTTTTTTCATGACATCTTCCGGTTTTGCCAAAAAATCATACCCTTTGACGTCGCGCAAATGCCGGAAAATCGCCCAGTATGTTTCATGCTGCACGCTGTTCATTTCCGGTTTTGCAAAAAAAGCCGAAGCTTCCTGAGCGGACAGATATTGTTTGTTGTCAACCAAACAGACTTTGGCGATATTATCGGTCAGGCTGACAGGGCGCTGCAGAGCGTTTTTACGTTCCTGAGAGGTTGCTCGGCGGTTTTTGAATTCAAAGTTGCGCAGATAATTTTTTTCATAAGCGCTGCGGATATACATGTCGGTAAACCAGCCGTAAAAGGCCGCGCGCTGCGCTGATCCGGACTGAATTCCACCTTTTTCCGCCTCTGCGGCAAAGGGAGTGAAGATATGTCCGTTTTCTTCGGCATACGCTTGCATCGGTTTGCCGTTTCCCTGTTGATTTAAATCCCAGGCAACCAGACAGGAAACGACGTTTGCGTCGGCTTCTATCATCCACTGGGAATGCAGATAATCTTTCGGTTGGTCCAGAAAAGCATCAAGCTGTAATCCCCGTTTGTACTGTTGGGCGTGGCGCAATTCATGAGCCAGAGTAACAACCTGGCGGTCAAAAGAATCCCCGGCGTTCAGGCGAACCGCGTTTTGTTCAGAAGAATAGCAACCGTGAGAACCTCTTAAAACGTCCGTTTGAATTTGAACGCCGGCCGTTTCAGCGTCTTTCAATAATTCCGCCCCTAATTTTGTCGTACCCAGCATGTTGATCAGTTCATGCAGCCGGGTATCGTTGCCGACGACATACGGATATGAGGATACCGTTTCGGAAACGGAAGTTTCCGCCGGGGAAGGAGAAAAAGCGGTTTGAAGAATTGTCATGAAAACACCTGAAAATAACTTATTTTGTCTTTATTTTATGTTGTTTTTTGTCAAATGTCCAGCAAAATATCCTTGAATAACCAAGTGTTGAAGGGTGGTGAAAAAATAAGTGAAATTGACGAAAAAACCATTTACATTTTGTCAATAAGCCTTTATAGTCTTCTTGTCATCACATCAGGGAACAAAGCTATGGAACGAACATCATCAGTATTGAAAAAGGCTTACGGGCCGAAAAATACCTCTGTCAATTACCCGAATGAAGCGCCGCTGATCGATATTCAAATTCAAGGACGCAAGGGAAAAAGACGCTATAATGATGAAAAACGTTTAACCAGCTTTATCAACACGATCGCCCGTCATTCGCCTTTTGGCCGTGCCGTTCTGGAAGATGCGGCAAAGGACGGTTATACGCTGATCTTTGAAAACCAGAAAGATTCCTGCGGTTTTTGTGATAAGGAAAGCAGGATTATCGCCTTGAACCCGGCGCTGTCTGATGAATTGCTGACGGCGACTTTGGCGCATGAAAGTCGTCATGCCCAGCAGTTTGCCCGCGGGGCGGAAGACGCTTTCGGTGTTTTCAATCTGCGCAGTGAATTGATGTACACCCGCGCGATGGAGGCTGACGCTGAAACGGCGGCCGCTGCAACCTGTCATGAAATTCGCATTAATTCGGGAAACGCGGGACCGTGGAAAGAATTTTCGGAAGATTCCGTAGAAATCGCCGCTGATTTTGTCCGGGCGGCGCCTTCGGCCGATTCACCTGTTACGGATAAAATGTTGCAGGGAGCTTTTAACGGCTGGTATCGGGATATTCCCATGATGACCGCTTATGAGGACGGTTATGTCGTTGATACGATGAAATTTGCCATGCGCAATACGAAAGATGAAATGCCGCCTTATGATAAAACGGCGGAATCCGGGGAAATCGTCAACATGTTTTGTTCAAATGCCGCCGGAAAGTGTTATTGGGCGGAAAACCCGGACGTTTTGAATGATAAGGATAAGTTGTCGATTGATCCGGCGACTTATCATGCCGCAAAGCTGTTTTTCAAGGTTCGTGAAATGAAAACGGGAGTCAAGCCGGATCCGACGCTGGAAACGCTGAAAGTCCGCTTTGATCTGGAAAACTCGGATCAGCAGCTTAAGCAAAGCGCTCAGGCTTTTTCGATCAAAGGGCCGAAACTTAATCCGCGGGTCATCACGAACCTGGCGCATGTCAGATAACCGAATAAAAAACAGGCCTCCGCTTCGGGGGCCTTTTCTGTATCAATTGTTAACGCATACGGGGAAGGGATATTTTTCGTCCGCGGAAAAATCGGCGGGCAATTCCGTCTATAATCTTCTTTTTTTTTGTTTTTAAGAAAGAAGATTATTTTATCAAGTTAACAATTTGATTTTAAATGATAATACATTTTTTCAGAAGGCGCTTTTTTATACGGCCGAAACGAAAAAAAATATTGACGAAATCCGCACTTTTTTCTACTATGTCTCTGTCGTTTTTCAGATGAGGTTTCCAATGTCGTTACAACAGATTTTTGATTCAAATGTTTCCCGGGATTATGATTTGGCAGCGGTTCCTGCCGTTAATATTGATATGACGGAATGTAAAAAGGAAGAACAGCCTCGTATGATCGCTTTGGTCAACCGTTTGGCAAAATCGCCCAGCGGTTTGGAAACATTGCAAATCGCGGCGGACAACGGTTTTAAATTCAGCTTTTTCGAACCCGGCGTGCGTTGCTGCGGCGCTTGTGACGAAGCCGGGCACTGGGTACGTTTGAATCCGAATGAATCGGACGACAAGCTGGTGGGAACTCTGGCGCACGAATGTCGCCACGCGGGGCAGTTCGTCCGCGGCGCTCATGAAGCTTTCGGGGTGATGGACGTGCGTTCCGAATTGATTTCTTTCCGCGCGATGGAAGCCGACGCGCAAACTTATGCCGTAACGTCGTGCAAAGAACTGGCTTTGCAGGGCGAAACCGGGCCGTACGACATTTTTAAGCAGCGTTATCCTGAAATCGAAAAAGCGTTTGATACGGCTTATCGGGCCGCCGGCAATAAAATCACGCATGACGTGATGACCGAAACGTTCGAAGGCTGGTATGATCAGCTGAGAACAAAAACAGTTTATGAAGAGGCCTATCAGATCGAGCCGATGACAAAGGAAATTTACGATCTGAAACAGGGAAAGGAACAAAAACTGTTTTACGACAAACAGAAAATGGGTGCGGAAGAAGCCGTTGCCATGGCCGGCTGGACAAAGGACGGAAATTATTACACCAAGGATCCGAAACGCCTGGAAAGCGGTAAATTTTTGGACGTGGCGGAACAAACGATGGGAGATATGCGCGATTTCTTTAAATTGCGTCAGGAATTGACAGGTATGGCGCCGGATCCGTCTTTAGATATGATTCCCGTCCGTCCCGACACAATGAAACGGGATCGTCCCAAAATGGGTGAAAAACCCATGGCAGGTATGTTTGAAGCCAAAAACCGTATTCTGGCCGCAAAAATGCGTTATGCCGCCGAAGCGGAGGCGGCCGGACAAAAAGTGCGGCAGGCCGTTTTGAAAACGGCGGCAGCGAAACGCGCGCGTTAGAAAAGGAAGATAAAATGGAACTGTTAAAGAAAAATCTCTTGCGCAAAGCCTTTGAAGCGCCTGTTGAAAAACAGACGTATGATTCCAAAGAAGCGCTGACCGTTAATGTTGACATTTCGCTTTGCACGGACGAAGAACGCCCCCGTATGGTGCATATTGTTAACCGTCTGGCAAAATCGGACGCGGGCCGTGAAACGTTGGAAATTGCGGCGAAAGCAGGGTATAAGTTCGGCTTTTTAGATGCGGCGACAAACTGTTTCGGCTGCTGTTTCGGCGGCGATAATTATATCGGGCTGGGGCCTATGGCTTCTGATGACAAGCTGGTCAGCACGTTATGCCATGAATGTCGTCATGCGGGGCAGGGCGTTCGCATGAAGGGTATTCCTGACCGCGATCAGCTGAATGTCGCTTCGATTATTCGGGCTTCCCGTGCCAAGGAAGCTGATGCTCAGGCTTATGCCGTCAAGGCCTGCAAGGAATTGGAAATGCAGGGGGATAAAGGACCTTTGGCGACGTTTGCGAAGTTTTATCCGCCTATTTATGCCGCGTATGAAAAGGCTTTTGCCGAACAGGGCGAATTAAATGACAAAGTTATTGCCGGCGTGTTCAAAGGCTGGTATGACCAGACGGGCACAAAGCAGAATTATGAAGAAGGCTACATTATTGAACCGATGCATGATGCCATAGAACAGTTCAATAAAGGAACAAATGAGGATACGTACACATTTTATCACAATGTGGATTCGGCAAAGGTTGTTGAAAAAATCGGGTGGACGAAGCACGGGAATTATCTGGCCGGTGAAAATCCGGATTTTCTGAACGATCCGCATTTTTTAAGCATCGGCGAACGGACAAAGTCCGACGCGCAGGCTTTTTTCAAAATACGTGAAGAAAAAATGGGCATTAAAGCGGATACTTCCGTTGATTCAATGCCGACGCACAAAGACGCGTTTAACCGCCGACTGCCGGAAATGGGGCAATCCCGCGGTGACCAGAAACCGACAATGGACATGGGAACCACGATTGATAAATGGAACGCCGTGCTGGCTGCGCGCCGGGCAAAACTGGGGCGTTGATTTTAGCGGTTAACGGGTGATAAACTTTTCGTATTCGGGCGGCAACGGTGCCGCCCGAATGTTTTTATGGGGGCGCCTGATGAAATAAACGCGGTTGTCCGCGGGGAAATGAAAGAAAAAACGACGGAAAAATTTAGAAAATATTTGACAAAAAATAATATTTTTTCTAACATTTTTTTACTTCATTCTCAAAAGGGGATTTATTTATGTCTGTAAAAAATTCTTTTGAACAGCCGGCGCGGGCCGCTGTCGTTTATCCCGATGAAAAACCGGCGGTTGATGTTGATTTAAGGACTTGTCCGAAAAAAGACCGTCCGCGCATGATTTCCATGATCAATCGTCTGGCCAAAAGCAAACTGGGCCTTGAAACGCTGCAGATTGCGGCGGATAACGGATATCATTTTAACTTTATCCGCGGTGAAAACCGGGCGTTCGGTTTTGCTGATCCCGTTAATAAAAGGATTGCTTTGAACCCGAAATTTACGGACGACAAGCTGATCGGCACGATGTGTCATGAATGTCGTCATGCGGGGCAGTTTTCGCGCGCGTCGGATCTGAGCGAAGAAAAATGGGACGTTAAAACAAATCTGATTTACATGCGCGCAATGGAAGCCGATGCGCAGGCGTATGCTTCTTCCGCATGCGAAGAATTATTTCGTCTGGGGGACGAAGGGCCGAAAAAAGAATTTTATAAGTATTATCCCGAAATCGCCAAAGGATTTACAAATGCCCTGATTAAAAATGACGCGCAGATGGGCAATAACCTGTTAACTGATACGTTTAAAGCCTGGTACGACCAGCTGGGGACGAAATCCGTTTATGAAGAAGGGTATCTTTTGGAACCGATGCAGCAGGAACTGCGTAATATTGCGAACGGCAAAGGGGAAACGATGACGTTTGAAACGTCTATTTCCGCGCAGAAAACAATCGCCGAGATCGCATGGACGAAAAACGGAAATTATTTCAAAGATGATCCTGAAATTCTTAACGGCGGAAAATATTTGAATGTATCCGAATTTACAATGGATCAGATGAAGAAGTTTTTTGAATTTCGCAAAGAATTAACGGGTAAAGATGATTCAAAGGCTTTGGACGGTATTCCGACGCGTCCGAATACGATTAAACCGCGTGTCAAAGAAATGACAAAACCGCCCGTAAAAAACAAACAGACGGCAATAAAGAAAATTATGGCAAACAGAGAAGCCGTAAAAAATCAAGGATTGGCCGCCAGATTTGTTCAGGCGCAGAAACTTGCCGCAAAACACACCCGTTAATGAAAAAGCTCCGGAAACGGAGCTTTTTTTTATATTTAAACGATTGATTATTGAAAATCACGCTTCCATTCGATATTTTCGCGGATTTTTTTGGCCGGATTGCCGGCAATGATAATATTTTTTTCATCAAAACGTTTGGTAACGACGGAAGAAGCTCCGACGATTGAATTGTCGGCGACGGAAGCGCCTTTTAAAAAAACAGCGCGCTGTCCGATCCAGACATGATCGCCGATCGTAATACCTTGCGGTTTATTTAACAGCTTTCCGGTTGTTTTATCCAGAATAACATGTCCGTCGCTGGGGCGGAAAAGAATTTCGTCAGACAGCAGGCAGTCTTTGCCGATTGACAAAAAATTACCGTGTCCTTCCGCCATACGGATAACGGCTCCGTTAATGGAAGTGCCTTCTTGAATCTGCAGATCAGACTGATTATCAATAAACGTTTCTAAAGACGAAATTGTATTTTGTTTAAAAATAACCCGGCTGGCATTGCCGATTATCAGACATACGTTTTAAATCGGCAGGGTTCATATATTTCCAATCGGTTTTGGCTGCCGATAAAAGTTAAAGAAATACCGTCTAAAAATTCAGGATTAAGCCTTTTTTTCCCGTCCGGCATATAAACAACCACACTGTTATTGCTGCCGTAATCAATGACGGGAGTATAGAAAGGAAATATTTTTTTCTTATTTATTGCGGACACGGACTGTGTTTTATTGCGTCGCGTCTTTAATGGAAAAATAGCGCATAACAGAGAAAGCACTGCTTTTTTCATAATTTTCTTTATCCTAAAAAAACCGCCTTTCACAGGCGGTCGGGGAGTTCGAAACGAGGCGGATTTTACCGGTTGCCGATAGTGTTCGCCGAGTGATGTTTGTTTTTAACAACCTATTGATTTTATTCGGATAATTTGTTTTCGTTTCCTTAGAAGACGTCTTCCGGAAAGCTCCGTGCGTTACGGAGTTTTTCTTCATTCTGTTACCGCGGTGTTACCGCAAACGCGAAAGGAAAACGATATGAATATCAATAAAACAAACTTGTCCGCTCTTGTTTACAACGGCAAAGAAACAACTTATTTCGACGATTCCTTAAAAGGTTTCGCCGTGCGTGTCGGAAAGACGTCTTCCAGCTACATCGTTATGTATCGAAACGCTTACGGCAAGCAAAAGAAGCTGACGATCGCCAAGACGACGCAAATCACGCCGACTCAAGCCCGCGAAGAAGCCAGGAAGATTCTGGCTTCGGTCGTTCAGGGATGCGATCCTCAAACCGAAAAGACGGAAAAGAGAAAGGAAATAACCGTTGCCGATCTGGCGCAGATGTTTCTTGCAGACAGGAAGCCCCGCGTCAAGCTCAACACTTATCAGAGATACACGCAGTCGATTTCTTATCAGATCGTTCCGGCTTTGGGCAAACGGTATGTCAAAGAGCTGAAACGATACGACGTTCAGCAGTTCTACAACGCGATGATCGACGGCGAGTTTATGCACCGCAATTACAAAAAGCAGGACGGGCATAAATATGTTTCGTGCGCGAATATCGTCCGCAAAACTTTGCACGCGATGTTTGAATTTGCCATCATTGGCGAGATCGTTGAAGTCAATCCGTGCGACCGGTTGCAAACGATCGCCACGCCGAAAAGGATGTCTTTCATCGACGAAGCGGGATATGTGAAGCTGAAAGAATGTCTTTCCCGATGCTCCGATCCGATTGTTTCCGATATGACAAAGCTGTTGGCTCTGACCGGATGCCGCAAAGGGGAAATCGCTTCGTTGAAGTGGAGTTATATCGACTTTGACAAACAGATTTTCCACTTTCCCGACACGAAAACCGGACCGCAGGACAGACCGTTCGGCTCTGCGGCAAAGCGTTTTTTATCGGCTTTATATGAACGAAGAACGGCGGATTACGTCTTCGGAATGCCGCGCAAATCGATGTTGATCGGCTTCTTTGCGAAGAACGTCAAAGCGGCGGTCGGACAGGACGAGTTTTGTCCGCACGCGTTACGGCACAGCTTTGCGACGATGGCGGCGGAGATGGGATATTCGGACAACATTATCGCCGGATTGTTGGGACACAGCATCAATTCGATCACGCACCGCTACACGCACTTGTCCTTAAAACCGGTGATCGCCGCCGCCGATGCCGTCAGCGAAAAGATCGCCGAACTAATGGAAATATAATACCTGAAAACAAGCGGAGCGTTCCCGAAAAGACCGCCCCGCTTGTCCGAAAAGCCTGTTTTTCGGCGGTGTTTAAGGTATTGATTCCATAAGAGGGCGATTCTTTGCAGGAAAGCCTTTTCGTCCGACAACGAATGCAAAGTTTTGGTGGTATTTTTTAACCGTTTGAAACAAAACGGAAAAAAGACGTTTTTGATGTTTCTTGATATTATCGAAAACGGCGGCAGGTAACAGCGAGGTAACAGAAAAAAGTCCTTTGCCGAAATCTTCCGAAGATTTCCGATGAGAGAATAATTTTGCGAACTATTCCCTCTGTGATTAAAAGTAAAACAAGAACGGATTTTTAGCAATGAAAAACCGTCCGGCGGACGAACGGCAAAAATGAAAACCCGACTGCTGTTTTTTTTCCTCTTTGCCGTCGGCAAATGCCTCGCAGAGTTCACCGGCAAGCGTTCGTATTACGAATTGCGTATCCTGCCCATCTTCTGCCCATCTTCTGCTTTTCTTCTTCTGACAGGCTTTTTCTTGCTATCTTATTTCTCGGGAATAAGATCAAGCTCCTTCAAATAACTGTTTACCATCTCTGTCAGAAGCTCGCGCCGTTTTTTAATAAACTCTGGATACTTATCTATATTCCACAATGTTGTATCCGTCGGAATACAATGTTTTTTAAAATTTTCTTCGCCTTTTTTCTTAAGAACTTCAGGTAAATATACAGCAGGATCGTCATTCCTAATCAAAACATTTGTGCGTTTTACGATAAATGTTTGATTTGAAATATCGTTAATTTCATCTCTTTCATATTTCCCTTTAAGAAAATCCTGCGGAAATATGTGATGAAACTCGATTTGATTACGATTTGCAACATTATTCATACTGATTATTTGCGGTGTATTCCAATCCAATGCACCATTGTGTCTCATTACTGTAAACATAGTTTTGAAAATGCCACTAGCTGTATTTTTATTTTCAAAATCAGTTGTATGGAAGTCAAGCCTACCAAATTGCATTTTGAGGTTATCAAGTAAACCTTGTAAATTGTTGTTTTTAATCGCATATAAATCTTGATCCAAAATGGTTTCTGATGAACCGCGCGAATAGCGACCTTTTGCATTGGCAATAAGAAACCATTTTTTGATTATTCTTGCTTCATCTTCCATCAAAATATTATTTTTTGTATGGTATAAAAACGACAGAGAAACGATAAAATACGGCGATGAAAGTGTTGCGTCTGTTTCGAGACCGAATGTGTTTTTCAGTTCATCTAATGTATGCTCTAACGCTTTAGCAACCCTTGGCCAAGCGTTTTCTAAATCCTCTTTCGTTAAGGACGGAACAATCTTAAATTTTGATTGTGCTGTAAGAATAGCTACAAGCGTTCTCACGATAATACCAGTGCTGATATCCCATCCGTGTTTTTCACAGTTTTCTGCTTCTTTATTAAACTTGATTAATGCGCCTTCTTTAACTCCTTCTGGCGTTTCAATTGTCGGCCATTTAGCGGTTATCTGAGCTAACGCCAAATCAGATCCTTTTAATTTTGTTCCTGCTGAATTAACACGGACAAATATTTCAGTCACTTCCTCATAGGACATTCCTGCCGGCAAAGTTTTTACTTGAAAATCATAATTTTCAATGTTTTTTAAGGCATTAAAGCGAACCATATATTTCTTTAACCGTTGCTCGCCTTCAGGCGTTTTGATATCACCGGCTCTTTGCATAATGTCGATTTCATCAATTTTTTTTGCAAATACACCTGCGACAGAAATCCAATTTTTTTGGCTTTTTACCAATGGGTTTTCTACTACAAAAGCGCGGCGATTTAAGTCATCAAGACGGCTTTTGTTTTCTTCCTCATCCGAGGTAATTTTAATGTCGTCATCCTCTTCAAACTCAGTTTCATTGTCATCATCTGTAGCGACTTTTGTATTTTCCAATTTATCCGGATGATCCAAGTTAAAGTAGATATCGATGGCTCTTTTTCGACCGCGTACATTAACGGGTTCGCCGCAAAGAATAGCTTTTAATGATGTTAGACGTTGCTGACCATCTAACAGGAGATAGTAGGACTCATATTTTGTATCATCTTGGGAAACAGCGAAATCACGCGTAGGAACCTTTTGTGTGGTTTCCCATCTTAAAATAGTACCGGTCGGATATTTACGGTACAAAGAATCAAGTAAATCTCTTACTTGCGTAGACTTCCAAACATATGCACGTTGCATTTCCGGAAGACGCATTCTATTAGATTTAATTTCATCAATAAGAGTTCTAATTTCGGTCATTTTGATCCTTTCTCCCGAATAACATTTATCCGATTTTTATAAAAATCTCTGCTCTCTTCATAATTATGTCGAAGACTGTAGGACTATATCCGGTTTTAGCTAAAGTACTTCTTCTTTGCAAGAGCTTTTAGGTGTTTTCCAAATGCGCCATTCTAATCATTTATTGGTATCGTATTTTTTATCTTTGCCGTCGTTCGCTGCGGTATCTTATTAAGACGGCAAAAGAGATGTCGGTAATCTGTTTCAGTTCAAAGATAGTTTCCTGTTTTTAAACGATAGGGATGAAACTCAAAGGAAAGAGGGATAATATCTCTATCTCTCCCTCTATCTTATCTCTTTCTCTATCTCTATCGGTAGTGTTCGTATTCGGGCGTTTACATTCGTATTCGTCCGTAACATCTTTTTACGGCGGTATTCCTTTGTTTATGCTTCTTTGCCACGGCAGAAAAATCTGCCATAGCAAGTTAGGGCAGAATTTCTTCTGCCCCCTTGCCAAAGGGACTTCGCCCCTCTCGGATCACCCCGCCGCCCTCTGTTTCCGGGATGGGATCGGACGTGGATATTCCTCCGGCTTTACAAGGTGAAGCTTGTAAAGATGAATCCCCCGCGGAAACATCTTCACGTCCTCCGGTTTGGCGCATCGTTCGGGGATATTCAGCAACGCGGCAATCTTTCGCGTTATTTTATCCGCCGCTTGCAGGACGGCGTCTTCCGTCACGTGCGTATATCGCGCTGTCATACTCTGTTGCTTGTGTCCCAACAGTTTCGCGACAATCGCTTCCGGAAACCCGATCGCCGCCGCCATCGACGCAAACGTGTGCCGTAAGCTGTGAACTTTCTTCTTCGCAAACTCCGGCTTTGATTTGACGTGAACCTGAAAGAAGTTCTTGGCAACGTCCGTTCCTTTCCCCGACTTCGGAAACACGAACTCGTCATTACTCTGCGGCTGAACGGCGTCTTTCATTTGAAGAAGCAACTCCTTGACCGCGATGCCGAACGGTCTGTCCTGTGCTCCAGTCTTCGTGTCGGGAAACAGGAATAACTGATGCTTGAAGTCGATATACGACCATTTTAGATTTTCGATTTCCTTTTTCCGGCATCCCGTCATTACAAGCAAACGGATAACATTCAGATAATACGGATTGACGTAATTGCAGGTGTTTATGATTCTGCCGAGCTTTCTGATTTCCGTTTCGTCAAAGAACTCGTAACTACACGGATTGGGGAAAGTCTGCAACTCTTTGACTGGATTGAAATCCACCAGTCCCAAAGAACGGGCGTAATCGAACATACACCGCAAAGGGACGAGAACTGTGTTTGCCGATCCGATATGCCGGAAGTCTTCTTTTCTTGGGTGGAAAGTCGTTATCCCTTTTCCCATCAGCAAGTCGTTATAATACCGTTGAGCATCCGAATGTCTGAAAGCTTTGATCGGTATTTTGCCCAAATCCGGCTTGATGTGCTTTTTGACCGCCGATTGATACGAGTTCCGTGTCGCTTGTTTCAGAAACGGCAATTTGAATTTAAGAAACTCGTCTGCAAGTTCACCGATCGTCAGTTCTTTGCGGCGTTCCAGTTTTTCCTGTTCCGGATCTTTGCCCTGAACGACCAAAGCCAAAAGACGTTTTGCTTCATCTCGCGCTTCTGTCGGCGTCATCAGCGTTGTTTTGCAGATGGTCAGTTTCTTCTGCCGCCCGTAAGCGTTGCGGTACATCAGAATATAACTTGAGGATGATTTGCAGACACGCACGCCGAAGCCTTTGACGGTATCATCAAAATAGGTCGTTTCCTTACCCGAAAAAGACAGGCTGTTGATGAAAGATTTATTGATATTCATAGGCGTTCATCCTTTCGATTTGAGGTAACACGGAGGTAACTTCCGGAAGGGCTTTTCGCCAAAGGAAAGTATATTTCAGTTTGCCCTCATAACTTCCATTAACGCCTATTTGTTCAATAATATCAATATGTTGGTATAAACAAACATCACACGGTAAAAACTATCGTTTCATCCCTTTTCCGTGATGCGCATTTCGTCCGAAAAAGAGCGAAAAATACTCCGCCGACTCGCCCTTGAAATCGCCCTCAAACAGCTGTAAAATCTTCCCGTCACACACGCTTGAACGACTTTATTGCGAGGCTAAAAATGCCAATGTTGCGTAAATCGTTCAGAATAGAACAGAAATTTGGGACGCCGTTGTCGCGGAAAAACAATGCCCGTCCCGCCTGATCCGGTTGTTCATTCTTGCGGGGATTCATCAGATGAAGATCCCGCACTATGACGAAATCTTGTTGCTGACAAAGCTCGAAGAACCGCTAAGCGAAAACGACAACAGTTTGTCGTTTTCGTCTGAAAGGTCAGATATTTGTTAGCGCGCAAAGGCGATAAATTCGCCTGAGCAAGCTTTAAAAATATCTGCGCGAATAAAAAATTGCCGTCCGCGCTTTGAACACGACGCTGATAAAAAAGCAATCCCTTGAAGAAAAAACTTTACGGGATTTACAACAGGCTTGTCGTGAACTTCACGCGCTGCGGGATAAAATCAACAAACTTTTGGCGGCGTATTATGGCGAATAAACGGAGTTGGTTGGACGAACATATCAAGGGGATATACGTCGAACGGCAACGCTTCCCGGTTCTCTATTCATCTCCGGCAACACCAAGTCGAAGTCGCCAAAGAGTTCGGTTGGGAGATGCAGGCGACACGCTTTCAGGACAGAGATTTCTCTCTGACGCAGATGATTGTTCCGCGCAAACACAAAACAATCCGGCAGCTTCGCGAACTTCACGAACGGAGAAGAACGACGGAACGAACGGAGGAACGGGAAAGGTAAAAAAGTCTTGACATTTATAATTAAAATTAACATAATGTTATTACCTTGAGAGAATGCTGAGGTCATAAGCGAGAGTGAAAGCTCCCGCTTTTTTTATTGGAGTAAAAAATGACGGTAAGCACAACAACAAACAAAGTGGCTTATATCGGGAACGGGGTTGCGACGAGCTTTGCAGTCCCGTTTCCTTTTTTGGAAAAGGAGCATTTAAAGGTTTGGCAATTACTGAACAATATTCAAACGGAACGAACGGATTGGAGTGTTTCGGGCGGAACTATGGTTTTTGAAACGGCTCCGGCAGACGGGGCGCAAATCGTGATTATGCGCGAAGTGCCTTTGACGCAGGAAACAGATTATCGGGAAAACGAGATCTTGCCCGCCGAAACGTTGGAGCGCAATTTCGACAAGCTGACGATGCAGATACAGCAATTAAAAGAACAGACAGAACGGGCGGTAACGGTGGATATTTTCGATGATACCGACGCGGCCAGTCTGATTCCGTCGATACGTCAAGCGGTTTCCGACGCGGCGGCGTATGCGGCGACGGCGCGGAGCAATGCAGAAACAGCAACGCAACAAGCGCAAAATGCGGCGATATCGGCAACAAACGCAGCAACATCGGAAACGAATACGGCGGCAATGCTGGGAACGAAAGCAAATGTTGATTTGGATAATTTGACGACTGACGGAAAGTCGGCTGTGTCTAATTTAGCGATGCCGTCTACGCAATATACCGACTTGACTTTAGGGGCGACAGGAACGGTTTATACAGCACCGGCGGACGGGTACGTTGTTTTTGACGCTTATGCGACGGCACCGGGGAGTGTTATTTCTCTTATGACGCATAGCGTCGGTCTTAATACGCTTTGCACGCCGGGAGGAAACGGTTGCCCTTATTTGCGAATTTTTTTACCTGTGGCTAAGAGCGTGCAGTTCAGAGCGGAATATCATTCAGTGGATACAACAGCGGCAAATGGATTTTTGTTTCGTTTTTATTATGCGAAAGGAGCTTGCTAATGTTTTTAGGGTATCAAGATGACAAGATTGTTTTAGCCGCGAATACACGGACTGAAATAGAAAATGCGCCGATGATCGAATTGTCAAAAATCGAGGAAACGGCGGAAGAATATGTGCTATGGAACGGAAAGTACGTCAAAAAGTCGGAAGCCGTTCCCGATCGGGAAGAAGTTTCTTCTTTACGTCGGAATGCGTTTGAAGAAACGACGGATTCTTATTTGCTGCAAAAATTGGAAACCGTGACGACGACCACGGAACTTTTCGAATTGCTATCCGATTGGAAACAGAAAAAAAATCAAATACGTGAAGAATATCCGTATGCTTAAAAAAGTGGCGGAGGATTTTTTCCTCCGCCTCAAAACTATATTTTCGTAATAAAATCAATTGCGTGTTTCATGCAAACGTCATGATTGTGGTGCAAATGTTCGCCCCAACGTCCGACGCCGAACAAGTGTTTCGGTTTGAAATATTCCAAAATTTCCCCGATCGC